>SAMEA104315426__coassemble_442_pt1 | contig 25688 bp, 21 predicted proteins | sample SAMEA104315426__metabat2_low_PE_008 | metagenome-assembled genome bin SAMEA104315426 (sample SAMEA104315426) | gut metagenome | biome: Monkey gut; feature: monkey-associated habitat; material: faeces | place: China | collected 2013 | reverse complement strand
TTAAATGACGATGGATGCGAGGGTTACACGAATGAAAAAATTTTTGCACAAAATCTTCCAGGTTACGCCGGCGGCAGGAGGCGGAACTCAGGACGCGAATTACGCAGTACCTGAGCGGACGAGTCCGACCTCCTGGCGCGACCACGCGAAAGGAATCCGTTGCAAAATAAAAAAGGTGGACAACCGAAACAGTCGCCCACCCCCTATTATATATAGTATAAAACCTACCAGACATTGACACGATCCTCAGGCTTCACGTAGAGAGAATCGCTCGGCTGGATATTGAACGCATCATACCAATAACTGCATTGAGCCAACGCACCATTGATTCGCAGGACATCCAACGAATGCACATCCATCATGGTGAGATAGCGCTTGATCTCGTCGGAAGAAGTACCTGCCCACACATTCGCATAAGAAAGGAAGAACCTCTGTTCCGGCGTAAAACCATGATCATCAGCCAATCTGCCATGCTTCTGCTGCCACATCTGGAACGCATCATAAGCGATATTCAATCCGCCATGGTCTGCGATATTCTCGCCAAGACACAAAGTTCCGTTCGCATGAAGCTCGCCAGGAATAACCCAGAGAGAATCGAAATAGTCAGCCATCTTGGCACATGCAGTCTTAAATGCCTCAGCATCAGATGGTGCCCACCAGTCAGTCATATTGCCATCCTTGTCATACATACGGCCCTGATCATCGAAACCGTGAGTCATCTCGTGACCGATAACGACACCGATAGCACCATAATTCGCCGCAGCATCAGCATTGAGATCAAACAGAGGCGGCTGAAGGAATCCCGCAGGGAAGCAGATCTCGTTGGTCGTAGGATTGTAGTACGCATTCACCGTCTGAGGCGACATATACCACTCCTCCTTGTCTACCGGCTTGTTATATTTCTTGCGGTAAGAGAGTTCCCAATAGAAGGCGCGTGCCGCGCGGATGTTATCGTAAAGGCTCTTGTCCGGGTCAATGATGAGGTCACTCAGATCGTCCCATTTGTCAGGATATCCCACCTTAACTTTATAAGCCGCAAGTTTCTCCAACGCTGTTTTCTTAGTGCTCTCGCTCATCCATTCCTGAGCAGAAATCCTGTTGGCCAATGACTTCTGCAGGTTGCTGATAAGTTCGATCATTTCAGCCTTAGCCTCTTTAGAGAAATATTTCTCTACATACATCTGTCCTACAGCATCTGAAAGAAGATCATCTACAAGGCCTTCTGCACGTTTCCACCTTGGGGTCTTCTCCTTCACACCGTAAATCTTCTTGGAATACTCGAAGTTCTCATCAGTGAACGCATCAGACAAAACTGAAGAAGCACCGAAGATTATCTGCCACTGGTACAATGTCTTGAGATCATCCAAAGACGCGTCAGCGAGAATCTTGCAGGCTGCAGCTACCGGCTCCGGCTGCTCCAAGTCCACCTCGAATGTCTTGTCGAAGCCATATTCGTCGAAATATTTTCTCCAGTCGAATCCGCCGCAGATGGCAGTGAGTGAATCCACACTGATCTTATGATAGTTAGCTTCGGTATCGCGAAGTCTTTCCTGTGAATAATAAGGCACTGCAAGTTGTGTTTCCAATGCCCATATACGTTCCATCTTGGCTGTAGCCACCTCATCAGAATATCCGCTGAGGACGAACAAATTATGCATATACTCCCTCATCGCGTTCTTAACTACCACATTCTGAGGAGTATCTGACAAATAATAATCTCTATTTCCAAGTGAAAGACCACTCTGGCATACACCTACGATATTCTGAGAAGCATTTTTCTTGTCAGCGGAAATGTATACACCGAAAAGAAGGTCATCATGCTCCTTGGCACAATGCGAAATAAGTTCTTCCTTAGACTGAAGAGCATCCACCTCGGCAAGATGAGCCTGAAGAGGAGCCGCACCCTCAGCATTGAGCCTGGTCGAATCCATCATCATATTATAAAGGTCACCGACCTTCTGGGCGACACTCCCCTTCTTATTCTCTTTAGCCGCTATTTCCTTTATGAGTTCAGCAAGATCCTTAACGTTCTCGTCCGACACTTTGGCGATAGTGCCCCACATAGGGTACTCAAGCGGCTGCGGATTCAGGTCAGCCCAATGCCCTGTAGCAAATCTTGCGAAATCATCGCCAGGACGCGCGGTCGTGTCCATGTATGCGTAATTGATACCGGCTGTTTTTACCGGTTTGTTGCCACCGCATGCAGTTGCGAGAAGCGCTGCACCGCACAGCAATAAAACACACTTTTTCATATCTAATTAATTAATTTAGTTCTGTTTACGACGCATGTAGAGTATAGAAAACACCGCAAGCGAGAGCACGAAAGTGCTTATACCTATGTACCAGTTCCACGTCACAGGAAGATTAAAACCGATCTTCGCCACACAGAGATAAGTAACACATACGGCCGTCATGAATGCAGCAGGCAACAGTGTGAGCATGAACGAAATGCCGCCGCGATATTTCACCAGATAAGCGGTAGCTGTCCACAGCATGAATACCGCCAGTGTCTGGTTCGCCCATCCGAAATAACGCCAAATGACATTGAACCCATCCTCATCAGCGATGTTGTACCACAGCAGGAAACTAGCTAAAATGAAGAGAGGAATACTGATAATCAGTCTATTACGGATAGGCTTCTGCGGAAGGTGCAAGAAATCCGCCACGATGAGACGTGCACTTCTGAACGCGGTATCGCCGCTCGTAATAGGAGCCGCCACCACACCGAGGATCGCAAGTATTCCGCCCAGAATACCGAGCCAGCCTTCGGAGACCTTGACCACCACCTCAGGGGCTGCTGCAGAAAGACCGGACCCGACCTCCGCCGCACCACCGCCATAGAAGAACCAGGATGCGACTGTGGCCCAGATCAATGCCACTATGCCTTCGGTTATCATCGCTCCGTAGAACACTGGCCTGCCGAGCTTTTCATCAGACACGCATCTGGCCATTAGAGGACTCTGTGTCGCGTGGAAACCGCTTACTGCTCCACATGCTATAGTAATGAAGAGGCATGGAAACACAGGCTGTCCGCTAAGAAGGCCCTTGGATTCGCCGAGATTACCAAGTCCGTCCCAGATTTCAGGCAGCGCCGGCCATTTCACGAACAGACATACCATAAGTACCACAGCCATAAATAATAACGCGAAAGAAAATACCGGATAGATACGTCCGATAATCTTGTCGATAGGCATCAGCGTAGCCAAGAGATAGTAAAGGAAAATCACTCCCACCCATACCATTATGGCTATTTTGCTGCCGTCGCCGGCGACATCACCCAAGATAAGTGCCGGACTGAATACGAATACAGTTCCGACCAGCATCAGCACGATAATGGAGAATGCCAATATGAATGTTTTGGTTCCTTTTCCGAGATATTCGCCGACAAGGTCCGGAAGTCCGGCGCCGTTGTTCCTGATGGACAGCATACCTGTCATATAGTCATGGACAGCTCCAGCAAAGATGCAGCCGAAAACTATCCACAGATATGCAGAAGGGCCGAATTTAGCACCCATGATAGCTCCGAATATAGGACCGGTTCCGGCAATGTTAAGGAACTGGATCATATATACTTTCCAAGCCGGCATAGGAATATAGTCCACGCCATCCGCCTTAGTAATCGCGGGGGTCTTTCGTGAAGAATCCACACCGAACACCTTTTCCACCACTCTGCCGTAAATAAAATAACCGGCAACAAGAGCCACCAGGCTCACCACAAATGAAAACATTGGCCTACAGTTTTAGTAACTTTATCTTGCGAATTTACAAATTTTCCCCGACAGACCCACAAAAAGACATTACAGCTACGCTATAATCCAGTCTTTAAAATTCTTCGTTGAGCTATCGAACGACACCCCAACATTGACGATAGGTAAACCTGCAAGCGCGAACTTAGCAGGATAATCCTTCACATTGATTTGATTCATTGCTTCTTCGGCAGTTCCATCAAGTTTAATTTCCATAATGTATAATGCTGTAGGCGTCTTTATAACCATATCCACACGACCACAAGGTGTACGAACTTCCACGTCAACAAATTGCCCCAACAAACTAAAAATCACATACAACAACTGCTGATAATGTCCCTCATAATTAGTATTATCACAATAAGGGACTGTTCCTAAAAAAGTTTTGATTCGGGTCAATGCTGAATTCATGTCTCCATTAAGTAAATCTTTATACACATATGACATCGTAACAAGCCCAGAAGTAGTTTCACGACTGACATACTCTGGAAGGAGGCACTTCATGAGACCCAAACGGACCTCGTTATTTGGGATATCTAACTTATATAATTGCAAAGTCGGATCATAACCTTTTATTGTTACGTATCCACTCTGAAATAAAAGCGGGATTATATCCGTCATTCGTTCCATAGGGGAATCAAACGACTCTACAGGAACATCCTGTTCTTCTCCCAATTTAGAAGGAAGCACATCATACTTATTCAGCATTTCTATCAAATATGTCGGTGTGCCACTACCAAACCAATAGGAGTTCAGCAACCCATCTGAAAAGGCGTTCATCAGAGAAAACGGATTATACACATCCGGAGATGGCCACGTGAAATGATAGCCATCGTAATTATATTTCAGACGCGCAATTACCTCTTCGTGACTAATATCCAAATTCGAAGCGATTCTGTCAATGCCATCACGCATTTGAGTCTGCATTTCCTCATCCGTGATACCACACACCGCCGCATACTCCGGCAACATGCTGATATTCTTGATATTGTTCAACTCACTGAATATGCTCACCTGGGAAAATTTCGTTATGCCTGTCAAAAACACGAATTTCAGATATGGGTCACAGGCCTTCAAAGGACTGTAGAAATTACGCATGATATTTCTCAACAACGGCAAATTTTCTTCCTCATGCACCACATCCAACAATGGAGCATCATATTCATCAATAAGAACAACAACTGGCTTTCCTGTCTGCTCATACGCAGATTTTATCAGATTCGTCAAACGGTCATTGGCATGACGCGGAACCTCCGTCAAACCGTATTCTTTCTCCTTGTCTCTCAGCCTGCTGGACAAATACTCCTCCAACCCTTCTTTATCCATGTGCTTACCTAGACTCATATCAAAATGAAGTACCGGATAACTATCCCAGTCTTTCTCCAGCTTTTCGATAGCTAGACCCTCAAACAAATCTTTCTGTCCGGCGAAGTAACTATGCAATGTAGAGGTAAGCAGAGACTTACCGAATCGCCTTGGACGATTCAGAAACACGTTTTTCCATCCGGAATGAGTCATTTGATAAACACAGTCCGTCTTGTCGATATACACAAATCCACCTCTACGCAGTTTCTCAAATGTCTGTATCCCCACAGGAAATAATCTTTTCTTCTCCATAACCTCGATCATTATTTACTATTCAACTTGCTAATATACAAAATATCCCGGCGCTGTGCAACCGGGAAAATAAAACTTCACCCCATTCCAATAGGTTGGAAAGGAGTGAAGTCAAATAAAGTCAAGTCAAAGCTACTCTTCCCAACCTGGGTTCTGGGAGAGTTTCTTATTCAAAAGAATCTGGCTGGTAGGTATAGGATAGAGATAGTACTTAGCCTCATACTTCCTTACGCCATTTCTTGAAGCATCGATGTAATCACCCTTCTTGGCGGTCGCTTTGGTATCAAGAGCTGTGTCAACAGAAACGTTTGCACCGAGCAAGATGTTAGGATTCTTGGAGCTGTCAAGCTTGTCAAGCTGATGCCATCTGATCAAATCCCAGAAACGAGTATCGTTGTCGAACATAAGTTCCACACGGCGCTCACGGCGAATTTCCCAAATCAAGTTGCTTACATTCATGTTGTTGGCAGCATCAGCAACTGGAGAAACAGTCATATTTGGCATACCTACACGCGCACGGAGTTTGTTGACAGAAATATTCAAATCATTCTGTGTGCAACTTCCAAGTTCTGCACATGCCTCAGCATAATTCAAATAAATAACTGACAGCCAGTAAATAGGAGCATCAGTATAGTTCTTGCTAGTCTGATCCCTGTAACCCATATCCAATGCCTTAGTATCGAACTTGCAAACAGTATAACCAGTAGATGAAGTCATCAACATACCATCCTTCCTGTCTGTGTACCTCTTGAATCCCTCATTCGAGGTATATCCGAGTTTATCATCGATAACTTTACCAAGACGCGGGTCACGTACACTGAGAAGATTAGAGATGTTCACAATCTTGCCATCGAGTACACCTTTGTCTGACTTGTCTTTGGCAGTAGCAGACTTAGGCAAACCGTCAATGAACAAATAAGAATCAAATGCGTCTTTGTTCATTCCTGACATTTCCGTAGAAGAACATGTATAATCCACCAATGAATGGTGCATCAAGTCCTTGACATAGTGCTTGTACAAAATCACCTCAGTGTTGGCCTTGAGGTCGATTGAGTTATAATTGCTATTATAATCGTCACTGAGCTTGTATGCTGAATTACCCATAATAGCAGCAGAAGCTGTCTTACACTCTTCGAGGAACTTCTTTGCGCGAGCCTCATCCGGAGCCTTCTGTTTGTCTGCTACTGATCTGTACTTACAGAAAGTACCCTCATAAAGACAAATCTCAGACTTGATGGCATTTGCTAAATCAGTACTCCAAGACACCTTGGATTTTGTGGTGATACCAGCTACCGCAGCATTAAGATCTTCCAAAACGAAATCCATTACCTTATCCCTATCTTCACGTGCACCATAAAGTTCAGGTGAATTGGTTTTAAGCTCTGTGGAAATAAGTGGAACATCTCCAAACTGTCTTACAAGCCAATAATACTCCAACGCACGCATAAGGCGGGCAACACCAACCCAATGCTTTTTCTGAGCGTCTGACAAAGCAGTCATACCCTCCACGCGATTTATCATAATATTAGCACGACGGACAGACTCATATCCACCTGTCCAACTGCCGTTGGTTACCATATAGTTGGAATAATTCCAATCTCTAAATGAAGAACCGGCCTGGTTATCATTCAAAGTAGGGAAATAGAAAGAGCCTGCTCCTCCACCATTTCCATATCCTACAAACTCATTGAAAAACGTATTTGCGTAGGACTCGACGTTACCTTCTCCTGACCAAAAGTTATTATCCTCGAACGCATCAAGTTGGCTTTTGTCCAAGATACTATCACAAGATGCAACGGATGCAATCGTGATAACGCCAGCAGCAATAAATTTATAAATTTTATTCATATCTGTGTCTATATTACAAGTTCAGAACTAAAGAGTAAGCTGTATACCGAATGAAATAGTACGGTACATTGGATCTGTACGGCCGAATACACCATTTGACATAGAACCATCACCAGTATTGATTTCAGGGTCGAATGCACCATTGGTATTGTTAATCAACTCAAACAGGTTCTCACCGCTGAAATAGACACGTACCTTCTCAAGATATATCTTTCTTGTCAAATGCTGTGGAAGAGTGTATCCGAAAGTCAAATTCTTCAAACGGAGATATGCCATGTGAGACAACCATTTGGACTGAGGATAGAAGTTCTTGTCACCACGATCTATACCAGGCACTTTACCTGTACCATTATTACCTGCATAAAGTCTTGGATACTCAGCATCAGCATTTGTTACAGTCCATTTGCCGCCTGAGAAAGTACCCTGCCAATAATCCATCTGATTAGAATAGATAGCATCAGCACCTCTATAATAAGGAATTACGAATGCAGACTGTGACCATACATCACGTTTGCCGATTCCCTGGAAGAAGATATCCAAATCGAATCCTTTCCAGCTACCGCCAAGTCTGAAGCTATACTGATAACGAGGCTGGGTATTACCGATAACCTTAAGGTCTCCATGATTATCTGCAGTTCCTTCACCACCGTCGATCTTGCCGTCACCATTAAGATCCTTGTATTTGGTATCACCAGGACCATAGACGAATGAACCAGTCTGAATACCTACCTGAGTAGGAACGCCAGGAGCATATCCTGTTGGATTTCCGTCAGCATCAAATCCGGTGAAATCTTCCGGTGTAAACAATCTGTCAGTCTCAAATCCCCAGATATCACCATAGGTCATTCCCTGATATGTAGAATTAAGGCTCTTGGTGTCGTTAGACCACTTGGTAACCTTAGACTTGAAGTCACCAACAGAAGCATTGGCATAAACAACGAGGTCACCAAATACATGATGCCAATCGATAGCAAGTTCCCAACCGCGCGTACGGAGTGTACCGTTGTTTGTATAAGGAGCGGTAGCACCAAGGACGCCAGGAAGAGATGCTGCAGGTGCAAGCATATCAAGTGTTGTACGCTGATACCAGTCGAATGTGACTTTCAAATCATTATTCAGGAAACCGAGGTCAGCACCAACGTCCAATGTCTGAATTCTCTCCCAAGAAAGGTCTGCATCTACAAGAGATGGCATATTATACATAGAAACTTTCTGAGAACCATCTCCTGTCCAGTAAACATAGCTGTCACCCTTTTTAGAGATAGAAGAAACGAACATGTTGCTTCCGATAGCCTCGTTACCGATCTCACCAAAAGAAGCTCTGATTTTCGCATCACTTACTATAGGGCGGATAGGTTCAAACCATTTCTCCTGAGAAATTCTATAACCTGCAGAAGCAGATGGGAAGAATGCCCAATGAGAATGCTGAGGGAATCTTGAAGAACCGTCATAACGTCCATTCAATTCGAGAAGCCAAATTCCGTCATAATCGTAATTGATTCGACCGAAGTAACCGGCTGTTCCCCAATGTGAATGAGAACCTGAAACAGTCATATCTCCCGTAGCAAGACTAAACTCAGGAAGAGTGTTGTCCAAAAGTGTTTTTCTGGTTCCTGAGAAGCCTCTGAAACTACCCTCTTCAGCATTCACACCGACCATAACATGAAGATTATGTTTACGTGCGAAAGTCTTGGTATAATCTACATAGGCATTGAATGCATAAGCGAGATTTCTAGAGCTGTATTCACCCTTTGTAGTAGCTGTACTGATATACCCTGGTTCAGCAATAGCACCCCAGCTGTTGTATCCATAAATAGGGTTTTGATTCCAGTTCTCATCAAGGTCATATATATTATATGTATAGTCAGCGTTTACAGTAAGACCATCGATAATCTTAATCTTCGCAAAACCTCCCACACGAGTGTAATCATAAACGTACTCGTCTGAGCCGGCCTGCTTACGATAACTTATTGTTCGGAAATCCTGACCATTGTATGTACCATAAGGTCCGAACATAGATCCCCAACGCCAGATATACTGATAGGTACCCTGACCCATTCCATAGCTTGTGGTATAGTTCTTTCTATCGAAATTGAAACGTACTCCCAACTGAAGCCATGTGGTAGGGCTTGTAGTAACGTTTGAAGAAACATTCCAACGATTCATCTTATCAGGATTGAATCTGATTGTACCCTCTTCCTTGTTATATCCGACAGACATATAGTAAGAAGTACGGCCACTTGTACCCTGAACAGCAAAATTATGAGACTGCTGAGGTGTCCAATTCTTGAACATAATACCTGCAACATCCCAATCTGCATAGTAATTACCTTTACCATCAGACGCACGGATCTCAAAGTCATCACCGAGAACCATCTCGCGATAACCGGACTTCTTTCCGCCATGTCTTTCCTGCCACTTCTGAGCACTCTGCAAGAAATCATCGTTAAACACCATACCGAACAACTCCGGCGTAGACTTTATACGATTGTTAACATCCTGGAAAGCAACAATCTGAGAAGGAACATCTGAATAAGATGGAAGGACTGTCGGTTTTTGCCATGCAAAATTATTCGAGTATGTTACAGATACCTTTTCAGTTGTAGAAGCAGATTTAGTTGTAATCAAAATCACACCAAACGCAGCTCGTGTTCCGTAAATGGAAGTAGAGGCAGCATCCTTAAGTACAGAGATATTCTCGATATCGTTAGGGTTAAGATATGAAATATCATCCATTACAACTCCGTCCACTACAATAAGAGGGTTGGATGTAGCCGAATTACTGAGGGTACCAAGACCACGGATAGTAATCTTCGGTGAAGAATTGACTGCACCACTTGAGTTCAAAACGGTCAAACCAGGAACAGCTCCCTGCAAAGCCTTTCCGACATCGGCTACAGGTCTGTTTTCCAAAGTTTTACTTACATCTACAGTAGAAACGGCACCCGTAAGGTTTGCCTTTTTCTGAGTACCGTAACCGACTACCACAACCTCATCGAGGAATTCCTTATCCTCATGAATGGTAATGGACATCTCGGAATTGGCAACAACTGTTACTGTGGTATAACCAATGCAGGAAACCTCCAGTTTAGACCCTCTTCTGACTTCCATTGAGAATTTTCCGTCAGCATCAGTGTTCACACCGTTAGTAGTTCCAGTTTCGATGACACTGGCACCAGGAACAGGCTGTCCCTGAGCGTCAAGCACTTTACCGGAAACAACAAGACGGTCAGTCTGAGAAACCATAGAAGCCGATAGAGATTCGGCTCCAGCAGCAGGAACAGCTGTTCCGGCGTTTATAGCCGTGAACAATGAGGCTGCAGCCAGGCACATGTAAATGTTTACATTGCCGATCATCTTTTTTTGATCCATAGGCATATATAATTAGCAGTTAATAATATTATTGCATTCACAAATATATGAAATAAATTTGTCTTTAAATCGTTTGTTGGAGTTTTTTTATTTAACGTTTCTCATTATTGTAATAAAAGATGGTTTTAATCCTCATATGCACAGAAAAATTTAAAATAATGATGATATCGATGCAAGATTTAGAATATATTTGCATTATGTAGGAAGAAACTTTATAAAACCATTTAAGTCATGTTCAAAAAATTTTATCAATTTTTGACCATCTTTGCTGGCCTGCTTCTTTTAGTCGGCTGCGAAAAAGATTCATCCGACAAATCACAAGAAGGATTACTAGGAAAGTGGGTACCGGTATATGCCTGCGGCCAAAAGAATGGTATCACCTACAACACATTGTTTGACGGAGAAGTAGACAAAAACGGTGAAATCCAGATAACATATGTAGGAGTATCCAATCCGGATGTCAAGCAAGAAAGCACCATGATCATCCCTGGGATACGCTTCTTCAAAAAGGGCGGAAAAGACGTCTATATCCGTTTCTACAAGAAATCTCCTCAAGAAGAGATTGGAAAACCACTGTTGTACAAATTTGAGAATGGAATTCTCTCCCTGGAACTACCTATGGGAGTATTTGTTTCGAACTGCTCTCCTGATGTCTTCTACTCAGCCTCCGGAAAATTCCAAGAAATGCCTATAGAGTTCATGGATAATGGACAGATAAAATTCAACAACGTCACATACAGCAAGAAAAAGTAAGTGATCGAACTCATACAATCTCGAAAACGATATTCAGCCCAAGGAGGATGAGCACGCAACCGCCCACGATGGAGGCAGGTTTTCCGGCACGACGGCCGATGACGTGACCGCCTTTAATTCCCAGGACCACGGACAGGGCTGTAATCAGGAACACCGCCGCGAGAGGGACTGTCATTCCGTGCAGTCCCCTTCCGGCCATGGACATGGAGATTCCCACTGCCAATGCATCGATACTGTCGGCCACGCCGGCTATGACGATATTCCTGAACCCGGACAAATTCTGCGACTCCTCCTCGGAAAACGCCTCCTTTATCATGGAGCCGCCGACGAAAAGCAGCAGCCCCATACCTATATATTTTACATAGGCCAGCACATACCGCGCTATAAAATCGCCGAACGCCCAACCGATAAAAAGGAAGGACGTCTGAATGACCGCGAATATCAGGGAAATCTTCAAAATCTCACCCCACGAAACGCGATTCATAGCCACGCTCGCGCAAAGAGACACCGCGAAACAATCCGCACACAGCGAAGCCGAGAGCAGAATATCCTTAAATATTTCCTCCATAACGCATTATGGCTTAAACACTTGACGATTCACGATAGAACGCCCGAGCGTGAGCTGGTCAGCATATTCCAAATCGTCGCCGAAGCCGAGTCCGCGCGCCAACGCCGACACCTTCACCCCAAATCCAGCAATCTGCCGGAAAATATAAAAAGAAGTCGTCTCCCCCTCGACATCCCCGCTGAGCGCCAAAATCACCTCCAGATTCTCCGCCCCTGCGGTTTGGGTCAATGCTGCCACACGATTTTTAAGTTCTACAATGTTCAAATCCGACGGACCCACACCATCGATCGGTGATATCTTTCCACCAAGTACATGATAAACCCCATGATACTGGCCAGTAGCCTCGATGCTCATCACATCACGGACATTTTCCACAACACATATAGTATTATGGTCACGGCTGCCATCCCTGCATATCGCACACTCTTCATCATCTGATATCATCATGCAGGTACGGCAATATTTTACATTCTCCCTGAGATTTCTTATGGAATCCGTAAAATGCCGCACATTATCAACAGGCTGGCGAAGCAGATGCAACGCCAGCCTGAGAGCACTCTTCTCCCCCACTCCCGGAAGCGAACTTATGGCATCAACAGCCTGCTCCAGAAGTTCTGAGGGATATTTTTCACTTCGCATCCTTGTCGCCTCCATTATAGGCATCCACAGCCTTGCGGACAGAACCATACTTGAGGAGCAGCCTCTTGGCAAGTTCATAATCCGTAATACCGGTCTCACCCATAATCATACGTGAACCGCGATCTACAAGCTTCTTGTTAGTAAGCTGCATGTCCACCATCTTGTTTCCCTTCACATGACCGAGACGAATCATGGTCGCAGTAGAAATCATATTCAGCACAAGTTTCTGAGCTGTACCGGATTTCATTCTGGTACTTCCAGTCACGAACTCAGGGCCTACAACCACCTCCACTGGAATCTCAGCGGCAGCAGCAAGGTCAGATCCCTTGTTACATGTTATACATCCGGTAAGCAGACCATGCTCACGGGCAATCTTCACTGCACCGATGACATAAGGTGTAGAACCTGAAGCCGCAACACCGATAACTATATCATCTGCAGTCGGATGGAACGGCTGCATATCTGCCCATCCTCCCTGAGGATTATCTTCTGCTGCCTCTACTGCGTCACGGATAGCCCTGTCACCACCTGCGATAAGACCGATGAATTTATCATGAACTCCGTATGTAGGAGGAATCTCTGAAGCATCCACCACGCCGAGACGTCCGCTCGTGCCGGCACCGAGATAGAACACGCGGCCACCTTTTTTCATTCTTGCGACCACTCCTTCTACGAGTTTCTCGATCTGAGGTATCTCTTCTGCCACAGCTGCAGGAACGCTGCTGTCCTCGTTATTTATTCCCGTAAGGATTTCTTTTACAGACATCTCGTCCAGATGCTGATAATTCGATGATTGTTCTGTAGTTTTCATGTCCTATAGAATTTGAACAGTTATTTTTCAGTATGGAATCTCACCAGTCCTTCCACCGGTGATGCAGTAATTTCTGATATGGTAACACCGAATTCAGAAGCGATTCTGATCAATGTCTCTTTATGTGCCGCAGCGAATCCGCCTACTACACCGACAGGCTTTCCTGCGATATCGTACTGTGAAAGACAGCGTGTAAAAAGAGATCTGAAATTATTATCTATCAGCTCTTTAACATAAGGAACAGTATTATAGTGAGATGAGATGAAAGGTGAGAACGAGCCCAAATACCCTGAAGGTGCACCTCCCTTATAAACGTTCTGAACTACGGTCAGATAGTCCACCTGGAATTTTTCAGCAAACTCCGTAGCAAGCGGTTCAGGAACAAGTCCTTTCAAGAAATCTGACATGAACAGTTTTCCCAGGCATGCTCCGCCGCCCTCATCTCCTAAAATAAAACCTCCCGAGCGCACATTCTTCACGATTTTCTCCCCGTCATACTCACAGCTGTTCGAACCTGTACCTAAAATCACGGCGATTCCAGGTTTTCTGCCGCACACTGCACGGGCCGCATCCAGAAGGTCGGAAGCATATTCTATCTCAGCCTCAGGGAATGCCTTATGAAATTCAGCATCCAGATTCTTGGCGCTGTCAGGCACGTTTTTACCATCCGAAATCAGTCCTGCCGCATAAAAATGTATTTCGGTGACAGTCTCCCCAGACGGGTCCAATTCCGGTATGGCACTTGCCAACACGCCTGAAATGAATTCAGGTGTCGCCGAAGCCACGTTCATTCCCGGTGTGCGGAGCGAGTAAATCGTCCCGTTATCCGATATCGAGCGCCAATCAGTCTTAGTAGCGCCACTTTCTGCTATTATTATCATAATATTTCAATAGTTTCATGACAGGCACCCCCCCCTGCCCGCGAAAAACCAGAAAAACCCCGCCGCCCATAATGAGCGGCAAGGCTGTTTATATCAATGCTTTTTCTGCATTATTTCTTTTCAGGGATGTTCTCCAGAACACTCTTCACAAATTCCCAACACCTATCCACAGTGTCGATCTTCACTCTCTCATCCGGTGAGTGCGGATACTTGATGGTAGGACCGAATGATACCATATCCCAGTTAGGATATTTAGCTCCGAGAAGAGCACACTCGAGACCTGCGTGGATAGCTGTAACCTTCATCTCGACTCCGAACAGATTCTTGTAAACGTCTTTCATGACGCCGATAATAGGTGCTGAAGGAATCGGTGTCCAACCTGAATAAGCACCGAATGTAGTGAAACCGGCACCTGCAAGTTCGAATACGCAGCGCATCTTTTCTGCCACATCTTCTCTGGCTGTATCTACAGAACTCCTTATAAGTGAATGAACTGTGAGGTGTCCGTCCTTAGTTCTCACTACTGCCATGTTCACAGATGTCTCCACGAGACCAGGCATAGTAGGGCTCATTCTTTCCACTCCGTTAGGGCATGCCATTATGGCTTTCACTGCCCTCAACATTACGTCATCCTCTATATAAGAGGTAAACGGCTCATTCTGTTTCTCGAAGAAGCAGACTGTTTCAGGGTCGGTGTCAGCATATTCTGACTTGATGATGCCGAACAACTCCTCCACTTTGGCATTGACCTCAGCCACATTGGCCGAAGGCACAAGGAGTGAAACGACAGCCTCGAACGGGATGGCGTTGCGGAGGCTTCCACCGGTGAAGTCAGCGACTTTCACGCCGAATTTTTCGAGGAGCGGCAGCAGTACTCTGGCGGCAGCTTTGTTCGCATTTCCGCGGTAGAGGTTAATGTCCTGTCCTGAGTGACCGCCCTTCATTCCCTTGATAGTCAGCTTGTAGCTTTCGAATCCGGCAGGGGCGGCAACGGTCTTATATGAGAAGTCGCCCATTCCGTCCAGACCGCCTGCGCAACCGATGTAGAGCTCGCCTTCTGCCTCAGAGTCGAGGTTCAGGAGGATGTCGCCTTTAAGTTCTCCTGGCTTAAGCTTGGTAGCTCCGGTCATTCCGGTTTCTTCATCGTATGTGATGAGAGCCTCGATAGGGCCATGTTTCAGGGTGTTGTCTTCGAGGGCAGCGAGGGCGATACATACGCCGATACCGTTATCGGCTCCAAGTGTGGTTCCCTTAGCTTTCACCCATTCGCCGTCGATTTCTGTCTGAATAGGGTCTGTAAGGAAGTCGTGTACAGTCTCGGCTGTCTTCTGAGGTACCATATCCATGTGGGCCTGGAAGATGACGCCGCGTCTGTTTTCGTAACCCGGAGTAGCCGGCTTGGTGAAGATTATATTGCCTGTTTCGTCTTTACGTACATCTACATTATGAGCTTTTCCCCAGTCGAGGAGGTATTGTTCTACTTTCTCCTCGTGTTTAGAAGGACGTGGAATTTGTGACAGGGCGTCAAAATTAGTCCAGACGCCTTTTGGTTCAAGATCTCTAATATTCATATCATTATAAATTTTATGTGGTTATTTCGTAATCGGGAATGAGCTAACGACTCCGAGCTGGTAAACAGGAATCCTGCTCTGCAAAAGGACATTGACCCCATCCGAGAGCTTCACCGTACATACCGAAGGTACGCGGTAGTAAGCGACGGCGCCTTTCGGTTTCATGCTGCGGGCGTCAGGGATGCTTACCGGCGACGGGGTAAATTCGAGCAGGTATGGCTTGCCTGAGATGTCATCGGCAGGGACGAGGCCCTTGGAGTCCGACAGACGGAATGCGACATAGAGCTGTGCATCGTTGTCGGCAGTCGGCACTACGTCATAGTTCATCTTCTGTGTGGAAATGTCGCTGTAGCCGATGAACATGGACATATATTCGTTTTCCATTCGGGTGATTTCTGCTACGGCTGAGGCCATCGCTTCGCCGCTGAATGTCGCATCTGTATCACCTGTAATGATTTGCACTCTCTTTTTTCGAAGGCTGAAAATCATATCTGCAGCTTCTTTGGCACGTGCGTCCATGGATTTCTGGACGACCATTTCCTGCTGTACCGCTACCTTGTTATACGCGGATTCGCTTTTTACCGTGCGGTAAAGAGTCGCCGCCTCGGAGGTCAGGTTCGAGGTGAGTCCCTTGTCTGAGAAGTCGCCTTTCGAAGCTGAAGGGAAGCGCCATTCGGTCGATTCTGCCGCCGCATCTGCTATCGATACCAGGCCTTGTGAGGTCAATGCCAAAAAGGCGGGCATGCCTGCACCCGGATTTACTGTATAGCGAAGCGCAGGGTCGGCTTCCACGGCGGAAGTCATTTTCACTGAGGTCACTTCGAACTTGGTAGCGTCCTGTTGTCTGGCATCGACACCGAGATATTTCTGTGCATATTTAGCATAAGGTCCGGCATGGAAAGTTTCCTGTCTTGCCTCGACTTCGAGTTTCACTGAGGTGGATGGCAGGGAGTAAACCAGGCTTCCTTCAGGATCCGAGTGCCCTGATTGGGCAAACGCGGCGATATTTACGCTCATCAGCGCAGCCGCCAAAGCATAATTCAATGTTTTCATTTTTTCCATCTGTTATGTGTCCACAGATAGTTCGCAGGCTGGGCTTTCACGTCCTCCTCCAAATATCTGTAGAATATGTTCATAATCTCTTCAGGGGTCATCTGTGACGCGTCCGGACAGATTTCCCGGAAAGTCATCGTATATCCATAGTCTTCTTTCTTGCGGAAGGCCATGTAGACTACCGCGAAACCGAATTTGTGCGCGAGCGAGGCCCCGCCTGTCATGGTCAATGTCGGCTGATTCATAAAGTTGTCCACTTTATGCCCGGCAGCATGCTTGTAAGGGCATTGGTCCGTAGGAAAAATATAGAGCCTCTTTTCATTTTTGTGGGCGATGGTGAACCGCATTATCTTGTTCGACTCGACATAGCAGGTTTCCCGGTTTTCACGGGCGATGGGAGCACAGCGGTTCGCACCTAGGACTTCATCCCAAAAATTATTTTTCAGTTCCTTATATACTACTGTAACACTTTTTTCACCGAAATGGACCTTTTCATGAAGATAACTCATGATACCGCCGGTAATTTCCCAGTTCCCCAGATGTGAGTTCATGACGATGACTCCTGGACGTTCACAAAACAGACGATCGAGCATTTCTTCGTTTTCCGTCTCGCAAATATGTGATTTTTTCAGTCTTTTCTCATCGTGTGCTCCCGCGAACCAGAAGGTCTCGGCTACGATGTCCCCGAAATGACGATAGAAGTCTTTCATGATGACTTTCAGCTCTTTATACTTCTTTTCAGGAAAAGAACGAGCTAGATTCATCATGACGAGATCGCGTCTGTAATGTATCGGACCTGACACTAGCCATGCGATGCATCTCCCCCAGAAATAGTGCAGTTTCAGAGGCTGCAATGCCGCAAGTCTCATGACACTTTCCATTATTTTTACTCCAAATCGCATAATAATCTTCGTTCACAAAAAACAAATATAGAAAATTTTATGTAAGTTTGTAGCCGTAACGTAAAATTTTTAGTTCAAGGAGGGAGGTTCCTGACTTGATCATAACCCATAAAAAAAGACTGTAAACTATGTTTAAAGACCAGCCTAAAGGTTTGTTCGCCCTCGCTCTCGCCAACACTGGAGAGCGATTCGGCTACTACACTATGCTCGCCATTTTCCTCCTGTTCATTCAGGCCAAGTTCGGATTCAGCGCAGCAGTTTCTACTCAGATTTATTCTATTTTCCTCGCAGCGGTTTATTTCATGCCGCTCTTCGGAGGAATGCTCGCAGACAAGATTGGTTACGGAAAATGCGTAACTACCGGTATCGCGGTTATGTTCCTCGGTTACTTCTGCCTCGCTATCCCTACAGGACCGGATATCGCAGGTAAGGTACTTATGTTCAGCGCATTGGCTCTTATCGCTGTCGGAACTGGACTTTTCAAGGGTAACCTTCAGGTTATGGTCGGTAATCTTTACGACGACCCTAAATATTCTGCGAAGAGAGATTCAGCATTCAGCCTTTTCTACATGGCCATCAACATCGGTGCGATGTTCGCTCCTTCTATGGCTAAGGCTGTGACTAACTTCTTCCTCGGCAAATCAGGTCTCATCTATGATGCAAATGTTCCTGCTCTCGCTCATCAGGTTATGAATGGAGTAATTTCTCCAGAGAACGCTGAGAAGCTTCAGGCTATCGCAGGCAGCATGTCAGGTGCTTCAGGAATGGATTTGAATACTTTCAGCCAGACTTACATCGAGAAACTTTCTACCGCTTATAACTATGGTTTCGGTATCGCTTGTATTTCTCTCGTGGTTTCTGTGCTTATCTATTTCAGCTGCCGTTCATGGTTCAAGCATGCTGACGTAAATGCTGCTCAGGCTAAGGCTGCTCACAAGGACGAAGTAGAGCTCACTCCTGCGCAGACAAAGAGCCGTATCACTGCTCTCATGCTCGTTTTCGCAGTCGTTATTTTCTTCTGGATGGCATTCCATCAGAATGGTGCGACTATGACATTGTTCGCGCGTGACTATACATCTAACGTGGTAACAGGTGCTACAAGAATCGGTTTCAACATCGTCAGCTTGTTCCTCATCGCGATTTCTATCTACACCCTCTTCGGAGCATTCCAGTCCGAGAAATCCAAAGGTAAAATTACCTGCGGAGTAGCTACCGTCATTCTGTGGCTCTGCGCTTATGCAAGCTATGCAAAGATGGATGAAATCGTAAATATTCTTCCTTCTGACTTCCAGCAGTTCAACCCATTCTTCGTGGTAGCATTGACCCCGGTATCACTTGCAATTTTCGGAGCTCTTGCGAAGAAAGGCAAGGAGCCTTCAGCTCCAAGAAAGATCGGTCTCGGTATGATCGTGGCAGCTGTCGGATTCAGCATCTTGACATTCGCTTCTCTGAATCTCGCTTCTCCTAAGGAGCTTGGCGGAACTGTGAGCCCTGATCTGATTTCTCCGGATTGGTTGATTTCTACATACTTGGTTCTTACATTCGCTGAGTTGTTGCTCTCTCCAATGGGTATCTCATTCGTATCTAAGGTAGCTCCTCCTAAGTATAAGGGTGCTATGATGGGATGCTGGTTCGCCGCAACTGCTCTGGGTAACTATCTCGTGTCTATTCCTGGTCTCCTCTGGAACAAGATTCCGCTCGCAGGTGTTTGGGGACTTCTCATTACACTCTGTCTCCTTTCAGCTCTGTTCATCTTCTCTATAATGAAGAAGTTGGAGTCTGCTACTGAGTGCTAATTATCAGCGGCAGAAATGAATTGCCGCAGCTTTGGATATTTTATGAGGCAGACCTGATGGTTTGCCTCATTTTTTAGTTTCGCAAATAAGGAATACAGATATTAAAGTCCGGCAAGGGCGAAAGTAAGTCCCAGTCAGAGAGTCCGAGGGCTCGCCAAATTTGATTTAGTTATGAATAAAGAGATTATCGCTCAGCTCAGGGAATGGGCTGATACTTATAATGATCCGCAGTATTTCCAGGAGGATCCCATCGCGTTCCCGACCAGGTTCGCCGAGTTGTCAGCCCGCGGGGAGAGGTGCCTGAAAGATGTGGAGGTGGCGGCTGTCTTCGCCGCGCATTTCGCTTGGGGGCGCAGGTCAATGATTGTTCGCGATTGTGGTCGTCTTTTCGATGAAATGGATTGGAGACCATATGATTACGTCATGCGGGGTATATGGCGTGACGAGGCTGTCAGTGTGCACCGGACTATAAAGTGGAGTGAGGTGGCAGCTATTTGCGGACGACTGAAGGGGTTCTATGAAGGGCACGAAAGCTTAGAGGCTTTGACAGTAAACGAGATGCGGGTCGGGATTTTCGGGCAGAAGGAGGATGCGAAGGCGCCGAACAAGAAGATCAATATGATGCGCCGGTGGATGGTGCGGGATGACGGCAAGGTGGATTTGGGGGTATGGAAGCTCACGTCGCCGGAGTCGTTGCTGATTCCGCTGGATGTTCATGTGTATGAGCAGGCGACAGAGCTGGGGCTGACTTCACGCAAGCCCAAGGATATCAAGACGGTAATGGAGATCACGGATGCGTTCCGCGAGATTTTCCCCGGCGACCCCTGCAAAGGTGATTTCGCGCTCTTCGGCTACGGGGTAACGCATCAGTAGCGCCGGCGGGGCGGCGGAGCTGTAGGCGGAATGCTTTGGCGCCGGCGGGAGACTGTCGCCGCGGAGACCTTCGCTTCGCTCATCCCTCCAGCGAACTGTCGTTCGCCGGCACCTCCCATTTACGGGCCCATGGGTGGGCACGGGTCTCCGCAGCGACAGTCCACCGCCTCCGAAAGCTTCGGCAAGATATACAACATGCTTTTGGCGGGACGGGAAAAAATTCGTATATTGTCATGGATTAACTAATGCGGATATGCCTAACTTATATGTAATATCGGGATGCAACGGCGCGGGGAAGACCACGGCGTCATACGCACTCCTTCCGGAAATGCTGAAATGCAGCCAATTTGTGAATTCTGACGAATTCGCGAAAAGCCTTTCACCGTTCAGTCCGGACACAGCATCCATACAGGCCAGCAAACTCATGCTGCTGAAAATCACATATCTGTTCAAACGTCATGAAGACTTCGCCATCGAAACCACATTGGCCACACGAAGCCTGAAAAAAATGATTTCGAAAGCACAGAAAGAAGGATATAGCATAACGCTGCTCTATTTCTGGCTAAACTCCCCCGACCTGGCTGTCGCGAGAGTAAAAGCACGCGTCGCAGCAGGCGGACACAACATACCTGAGGACACCATCAGGAGAAGATACTTCGCCGGGCTGCAGTATTTTTTCAATGTCTATACATCACTTGTGGACCGTTGGATCCTCGCAGACAACTCCGAGATTCCGTTCAAGGTGGTCGCCGAAGGAACCAAAGACGCACTTTTCGTGAAAGACAGTGCAACTTACGAGAAAATCAAATCACTCTCAGAGAACGATGACTAAAGGACTACATAACACGTTCCCTGCAGTGCATAACATATAAACAAGAACTATGATACTGGACAAGAAATATTATCTGGACACCTTCAAGGTAGTGGAAGAAGATCTTACCAAGCTGACTACCAAAGCATTGTCCCATGGAGGTGACTATTGCGACCTATACTTCGAAAACACCATGCTCCAGACACACCAGCTGATGGACGGAGAAGTCTCGTCAGGCGGCGTGAACATCGACTATGGCGTAGGCATACGAGTTCTCAAAGGAGAAAAAACAGGTTACGCCTACTCTGAAAGCACCGAATGGAGCGACATGGAAAGCGCAGCAACTGCAGCATCGGCCATATCTCAGGGCCAGGCAGTCAGACCACGTGACACGAGAAGTACAGGCGCCACGTACACGGCACAGGAAAACAACGGTGGACGACTGGTCCGCAGACTATATCCCGGACAGCCGAATCCACGTGCAGACAGATACCCTATACTCCAAAACTGGAGAAACGTCAGCCCTGCCATAGCAGTGGAATATCTCGGAAAACTGGAAAAATCCATAAAGGCGAAAGACTCCAGAATCCAGAGCATCATCTGTGTACTATCCAGTCAGACAAGCGATTACCTCATGTTCAACTCCTTCGGAGAAATGAAATTCGAAACTCGTCCGATGACTACCGTCCAGGCCATGCTCATCGCCGACAACGGTAAATGCAAAATCCAGAAAAACGCATCCCGCAGCTTCAGACAAGGAGCCGAAATGATAACAGAGGCATTGATCCAAGAAATTACCGAAAAACTGACAGCAGGGATGGACGACGCATTCGAAGCGAAGCGCCCGAAAGGCGGTCAGATGCAAGTAGTTATGGGCGCCGGAGCATCCGGGATCTTGCTGCACGAGGCTATGGGACACGCGTTCGAAGCCGACTTCAACAGAAAGGGACAGTCGATTTTCTCCGACAAAATGGGACAGCGCGTATGTCCGGAAGGCATTAATATAGTGGACGATGCGACAATTCGAGGAAACCGGGGTTCACTGAATTTCGATGATGAGGGAGTACCCGGACAGCGCACTATGATGGTGGAAAACGGTATTCTGACATCATATCTGCATGACCGCATCAGTGCGAAATTCTACGGCGTCGCACCTACCGGAAACGGCCGTCGCGAATCCTTCCGTTCGAGTCCAATCCCAAGAATGAGAGCCACTTACATGGAGAGCGGGAACGCAAATCCCGAAGATATCATCGCTTCTGTCGAAAAAGGTATTTATGTCAATGAATTCAGTAACGGACAGGTAAAAATCGGAGAAGGCGACTTCACATTCTTCGTAAAAAGCGGTTATCTGATAGAAAACGGAAAACTCACTATGCCGGTGAAAGACATAAACGTAATAGGCAACGGCCCGCAGGCATTGAAAGATATCATCGCAGTGGGCAACGATTGCAAATTGGACGACAGCGCATGGACCTGCGGCAAGGGACAATCAGTTCCGGTTTGCTGCGGAATGCCGACTGTGCTTGTAAACAACCTGACTGTAGGAGGAGACGAAAATGCATAACGAATTGGAATTCATCATATCAGAAGAAGAAAAAGCACTTGCGGACAAGAGCATTGACCTGGCCCTGGAAGCAGGAGCGTCAGCAGTGCAGGTGACATTGGACAAGGCGAGAACGGAGATTTACGCTCTCCTCGACGGCGAAATCGACAATATCAGACAAACCGGCGACAGAGCGTTGACTTTCAGGATATTCGCTGACGGGCGATACGGCGTTTTCTCGACCAATAGACTGGAAGAAAACAGCATCAGGGATTTCCTGGTGAAGGCCGTCGAGAACGTAAGACTCCTCGCACCTGACAAATTCCGCAGACTCCCCGACCCTGTCGAAACCGCAAAAGATGCTGTCACAGGCGAAGAAATGGGACTTTGCTGGCATGGCTACGACACGGTGACACCTGAGGAGAAAATCCGCATGGCCAAGAACGTATCGGTTTTCGAGGAGTTCTCCGGCGAATCATCTGACAGGGCATGGAGGTTAGTATCAGAAGAAGTCGAATACAACAACACATTGACAGACACCTACTTGACTAACTCCGACAGGATTCATTGCCGCCAGATCGAGACCTCGTTCGAGGTTTGCAGCAACGTGACCATCGAGGATCGCGAAGGGAACAAGTGCAGCGGCCTGTGGTGGGATTACAGCATCAGCCCGGAAAAAGTGATGAACTCCGACTGCGGCCATAAGGCCGTAATGCAGGCCGCGAGCCAGATAGGTCAGGTCAATGCTGAAGGAGGCAAATACCGTATGGTGGTTTCGAACAGAATCTCCGGCAGAATACTGCAACCGGTTCTTAACGCATTGGCAGGCAGAGCAATACAACAGAATTCATCATTCCTGACAGATACGTTGGAAACTAAAGTTTTCAGTGATGGTCTGAATATCGTGGACAGACCGAGGGAGAAAGGCAAATGCGGCTCCATATTGTTCGAGGGTGACGGAAGGGCTTGTCTGGACAGGGACATCATCACAAATGGTGTCGTAAAAGAGTATTTCATAAATACTTATATGTCAGGCAAAATGAACATGCCGGCGACTTCAGAGAATGCCATCAGGCCGGTGGTGTTGCCGTATATAAGCAAATGCCTGACAGAAGGAGACAAAGGCATTGACCTGAACCATTTTGGGGAGAAGGAGATTTTGGGGCTTTGCGGGAGCGGGGTTCTGGTGACGGACCTCAATGGCGGGAACTGCAATGCGGCGACAGGCGATTTTTCTTATGGCATCGAGGGATTTATGTTCGAGGAGGGGAAGATTTCCGGGCCGGTTTCCGGAATGCTGATTACTGGAAACATGCGTGAATTGTGGGGAAATTTGCTTGCGGCGGGAACGGATCCGATGGATGGATTCAGCCGTCAGGTGCCTACATTGGCGTTTGAAAATGTAGATTTCAGCGCGTAAAAATTACATTCTGCTACAATGATGCTACAATAGTGTTACAATAGTTGCTATATAACGTTATAAAAGTTAACTTTAGAAATCTATGTGCTACACTGGGTAATTATACCCGGTAAACATGTTAGAGTAACTCGAAAAAAATAAACGACCTCAGATTAGGAGAAGGTTTTCGAAAAGAGATATAGACCGAAAAGATACCATAAGATGCGGTAGGTTATTATAGAGAGTTACTGAAGTATTTTAAAATTAACCACTATGATTAAAGCAACTAAACACCAGGGATTGGCCGGGTACCGATTCCTCATTGCTTTGGCAGCCGTTTCACTGTTCCCTGCAGGCAGAGCAGACTGTTTTGCGGGGATTCCTAGTGCAACTGCCTCTAATTCAGCAAGTACAGTTATCCAAACTAAAAAGCTGACTGTTACTGGAACTGTAGTAGATTCCAAAGGTGAACCTCTCGTTGGCGTCAGTGTCATCGAGAAGGGTACCATGAACGGAGTCATCACTGACAGCAAGGGACATTTCAGCATTTCTGTAGAATATGGAGCGACGCTTTCCGTATCTTCCATCGGATATGCGGAAACCGAGGTGAAAGCCACTTCGGGATCGCTGAATATTACACTCGAAGATGACAGCGAGCTTTTGTCCGAAGTCGTTGTCGTAGGTTACGGTAGCCAGAAGAGGGCAAGCCTTACAGGTTCCGTGGCAGTAGTCGATGTGAACAAGACATTGGACAGCAGACCTATCGCTGACGTGGGCCGTGGTCTTCAGGGTTCTGTTCCGGGAGTGAACATCAGAATCCCGACCGGTGAGGTAGGTTCTGACCCTATCATCAACATCCGCGGACAGATCGGTTCCATTTCAGGTAACAACAGTCCGCTGATCCTCCTCGACAACGTGGAGATTCCAAGTATCCAGATGGTCAATCCTGACGACATCCAGTCCATTTCCGTGCTGAAGGATGCGGCGGCTTCTTCCATCTATGGTGCGAAGGCTGCGTTCGGCGTCATCCTCATCACCACTAAGAACGGTGTCGGAAAGGACAAGATTGAGGTGACCTATTCTGACAACTTCTCTTGGCAGAATACTGCGAAGAAAATCGAAATCGGAGGACTCGGCGCGTTGAAGTATACACTTGACGCACAGCAGAATATGGGTGCAGCCATGCCAGCCGGAGGTTTCTGGAGAATCAGCCCTGAAAGCTACGAGAAGGCTGTGGAATGGCAGAAGATGTATGGCGGTAAGGTGAAGAACGGCGACCCTGTAGTTTATGGCAGGGACTGGTACTATGACGGTACCAACAAGTATGGTTACAGACTTTACGACGGCGCCAAGGCGATGATCCGCGAGTGGGCTCCAAGCCAGTCACACAACGTTTCCATCAGCGGTACTTCCGGAAAGACATCATACAATGTAGGTCTCGGATATCTCAGTCAGAACGGTATGTCCAAAACCGCAAAGCATGATGATTTCACCAGATACAA
>SAMEA104315426__coassemble_433_pt1 | contig 26137 bp, 20 predicted proteins | sample SAMEA104315426__metabat2_low_PE_008 | metagenome-assembled genome bin SAMEA104315426 (sample SAMEA104315426) | gut metagenome | biome: Monkey gut; feature: monkey-associated habitat; material: faeces | place: China | collected 2013 | reverse complement strand
TTCCGCCTCACGGGCAAACTGCTTGGCATTGAGGACATTATGCTGAATACCACGCATCTTGAGCATACGGCTGAGGAGCTCTGAAGTCTCCACGTCAGTAGTACCCACGAGAACCGGACGGCCTGCTTTTCTGAGTTCATCGATTCTGTTTATGACAGCAGCATATTTTGCCTTCTTGGTCTTATATATCTTGTCTTCCTCGTCCACCCTGATTACAGGTTTGTTCGTAGGAATGACGACAACGTCGAGTTTGTAGATAGACCAGAACTCACCGGCCTCAGTCTCCGCAGTACCGGTCATACCGGCAAGCTTGTGATACATCCTGAAGTAGTTCTGGAGGGTAACAGTCGCAAAGGTCTGTGTAGCAGCCTCTACGGTTACATTTTCCTTAGCCTCTACCGCCTGGTGGAGACCATCACTCCAGCGGCGTCCTTCCATAATACGTCCGGTCTGCTCATCGACGATCTTCACCTTGCCGTCCACTATAATATAGTCGACGTCTTTCTCGAACATCGCATAAGCCTTCAGAAGCTGTGTAACAGTATGAACTCGCTCACTCTTGAGCGCGTAATCTTCCATAAGATGATCTTTCTTCTCATGCTTTTCAGCCTCAGAGATATCGCTCTTTTCGATATCAGCGACCATAGAACCTACGTCCGGCAAGATGAAGAATGAAGGATCCGACACCTCAGATGCGAGAATATCATGACCTTTATCAGTCATATCCACAGAATGCATCTGCTCATTGATCACGAAGAACAGCGGGTCAGTAACCTCAGGCATCTGGCGTTCATTGTCCTGAATATAGAAATTCTCCGCCTTCTGCATCAGCTGCTTCATGCCCGGCTCGCTGAGGAACTTGATGAGCGGCTGATATTTAGGAAGTCCCTTATGACAACGGAAAAGAAGTTTCGCACCCTCGTCCTCCTTGCCTTCGGCTATAGCCTTCTTGGCGTCGTTCAATGTCTTGGTAATCAATGCTCTCTGACTGCTGTAAAGCTTCTCGACATATGGTCTGAAAAGCTTGAACTGCTCGTCATCCTGAGTCTTGGCTACAGGACCGGAAATAATGAGCGGAGTTCTGGCGTCATCGATAAGGACTGAGTCCACCTCATCGACGATAGCGAAATGATGTTTGCGCTGAACCAAATCATTAAGCCTTGTGGCCATGTTGTCACGCAAATAGTCGAAACCGAATTCGTTGTTCGTACCGAAAGTGATATCACATTCATAAGCACGCCTTCTGGCATCGCTGTTAGGCTCATGCTTGTCGATACAGTCTACAGAAAGTCCATGGAACATGTAAAGAGGTCCCATCCACTCTGAATCTCGTTTAGAGAGGTAATCATTCACAGTGACCATGTGGACACCCTTGCCTGCGATAGCATTCAAGAACACCGGCAACGTAGCCACGAGTGTCTTACCCTCACCGGTAGCCATCTCGGCGATCTTTCCCTGATGCAGGATAATACCACCGATAAGCTGGACATTGTAATGAACCATGTCCCAGGTAACCTCGTTACCGCCTGCTATCCAGTGATTCTTCCACAACGCCTTGTCACCCTCGATGGTAACGAAGTCATGCGAAATGCTGAGCTGGCGGTCGAAATCAGACGCAGTCACCTCCACCACAGGATTCTGAGCGAATCTTCTGGCAGTAGATTTCATGATCGCAAATGCCTCAGGGAGAATCTCATTCAGAAGTTTCTCGATCTCCGCATCCTCATCCTTCACAAGTTTGTCAGACTCCGTAGCCAAGCTTTCCTTCTGGCTTACAGGTATATCTTTTTCAAGTTCTTCCTTGATTTCAGCAATGCGTTTCTCGAAAGGAGCCTCGCCATCCCTCAATTTTTTCTTCAACTCCTCCGTCTTGGCCCTAAGTTCATCATTCGAGAGTTTGTCGACAGACTCATAGGCAGCAAGTACCTTATCCAAAATAGGTTTTACTTGCTTCATATCGCGGTCGGACTTAGTTCCGAACACCTTTTTTATTATGTCTACTAACGCCATTTTTTATCGCTTTTTTACTAAATCGTGCAAATATAATTATTTTTCCTAAAAATGTCAATGCCATCTCAACCCACCATATCGCTATAAGCGCCCATCAACGCCTCGACGATCCGCACTTTGTCGTGCCTCTGAGCCGCCTTCGCAGCCCCGCGCTCCCCCATCGACCTCGCAAAATTCTCATCGCCAATGTATTTTGTCAATGCTGATGCCATCTGGCTGATTTCCGTAGTAGCAAAAAGACTGCCGTCACATCCGTCTGCCACAATGTCAGGAACACCACCCACATTAGTGGCCACGACAGGGGCACCTATCATCTGTGCCTCACATATACTGTTAGGACTGTTTTCTACATATGTAGGATGCATATAGACAGAGCAGGACGTAAGCGCATCAGCGATTTTTTCAGCATTGGCCACACCCATAAGATCCACATTCACATCCTTGCACCCGATCCCCGTAAACGTCTCATAGAAATCGGCATTGACATTACCGAAAACCTTCCACTGGAAGCTCACACCCTTCTTTTTCAGGGCTTTAGCCGTCCTAAGCACTACATCCATCCCCTTGAACGGAGCCTCGGAAATGGTGCTCACAATCACTGGCCTGACAGGCGCATTCCACTTGCCGGCGAGCTCGTAAAACGGCTCCCGCAAGATTTCATCCACATGGTAATATTTGGCCTTCGGGTTCAGCGACGAAATTATATTCCTGTCCCACGACGTGCGTCCCGCGAAGTAATCCACGGACTGCAAAATTTCACGTTCGACCTTCGCACGCCTGTGAAAATCAGCGGCATAGTACTTTTTGGCAAAATATCCGGAAAACGAGCCCTCGGAGCAATAAAATTGGTTCCAAGTCATTCCCGGCGGCAGAAATGCCTTCTCACATTCACCGAGCAAACCCTGAATGTGCAACAGCACAGGGACCGGAGTATAACCGCAGATAAGACCATATATATGTTCAGACCCGAACACCTCTATCACATCCGGACGGAAATCCTGAATGACTTTCAGATAACTCGACAAAAGCCACGAAGTTTCCTTCTGATATCCGAAAACGAGTTTGTCTATGCGGCTCCAACGCGATGAGTTATAAGGATTTGCAACGGGATAATAAGTAACGCCGTTCTTCTCGACTTTACTTTCCTGACCATTCATGACAAAGGCCACGCCCAGTTCAACTTCAGTTTTTATAGCATTTTCTAATGACGAAATCCACCCGCAACCATTATACCCAAACCCGTCGGAAAGGTAATTGGAAGGAGAATTCGTAAACCATAGGACTCTCATCGTTCCATATATTTTTTGTGTTTGCCGCTCCTGATTTCAGCTTTCGCCTGGGTCAATGTCATACGACGCGAAAAGTCCGCAAAGTATTGCGCATGACCCGGCACACGCTCGAACTTCGGTGGCAGTTGCATATAGTCACCATATATCTGCCTGAGTATCTTGTCGTTACCCACAGGCAACTTTACAGTCATACCTTCGAACAATTCGTCTATAGTGCCGTCGAAATACTCTGCAGGATGACAGACTTTGGCAGATTTGGAATACGCGCAGAAGCAGATCCGCATATTTCCGGTTCTTGATGCCATAGATTTATCCAAGTCGCAGAATTCTTTCTTATATTTATGTTTGCGCGTACGATATAAGACATTGTCAGTTATGAATTTGAAGCAATCCTTCAGACGCCCTTCCATGAGCGCACGGAAACAGTAATTTGCAGAATGTTTTCTGAAACCACGCCTGTATTTCCTGAAACAAGCCTGGTAGTGGTCTTTCAGCCTGTCATTTTCCGCCATGTCATCCCCTGTCTTGTCCAACGGGAATACATCTATAAATATACCCGTGATGACGGGATATTGTTTCTTTTCCCAGATGGTGGAGTTCATGTCGCAGAATTTCGTGAACGGGAATGACACGTCACTGTCGCTCACACGGGCACCGCAGATGTCATACTCCCCTTCCAGCTTTCCGCCGCTTATTTCAGAGATTTTTCCTTTCATTCCGAGGAAGCGTTCGTAATCCTCCCTGGGCATGTACACATCTATATCGTCATCCCACGGAATGAATCCGTTGTGGCGGACAGCACCGATGGCGCTACCATATGCCAAATACCATTTTAACCCTGCTATATCACAAAACGCCATGAAATCTTTCATGGTCCGTAGTAGTATCTCGCGTTGTTTAGTTTCCATATAATTATAACAAACAGCCAAATTTACGATTTTTTCCTGTAAGGGCGGCATATTCGTGAAAAATGTTTCCGAAAATGATGTTTTTAATACTAAAATCGTTATATTAGCAAGACTAATTAATAACATTGAAATATGCCAGATGTATCAGCCAGGGGTGCAGGTCTGCCTGCGTCCCCTATCAGAAAACTCAGTCCTTTTGCAGATGAAGCCAAGAGGAAAGGAATAAAGGTATATCACCTTAATATAGGTCAGCCCGATTTGCCGACCCCGGAAAAAGCGATGAATGCTATCCGTAACATCGACAGCAAGACTTTAGCATATAGCCCGAGCCAAGGTATCCTGCCGCTGCGTGAAGAATTCGTGAAGTACTACCGTAAATTCGGCATTGACCTGACCCCTGACGAAATTATCGTCACATCCGGTGGTTCAGAGGCGCTTCTGGCGACTTTCCTGACCTGCTTCGATCCTGGCGACGAGGTGATAATTACGGAGCCCGGATACGCGAACTACATCGGATTCGCAAAAGCTACCGGCCTGATCATCAAGCCAGTAACCTCGCGCATTGAGGACAAGTTCGCGCTGCCGTCAGCAGAGGATTTCCGCAAGGCGATTACTCCGAAAACGAAGGCGATTCTCATCTGCAACCCGAATAACCCGACCGGATATCTGTATTCGCCGGACGAGCTTTTCCAACTGAAAGAACTCGTGCAGGAGAACAATCTGTTCCTCATCGCAGACGAAGTTTATAGAGAATTTGTGTACACGTCAGAGCCATACGTATCGGCATTGAGCCTCTTCGGAATCGAGGACAATGTCATCGTAGTGGATTCAGTGTCAAAGAGATACTCAGAGTGCGGCATCCGCGTGGGAATGGTCGTCACTAGAAATGAAAAAGTAAGGGAAGCCCTGCTGAAATTCTGTCAGTCACGTCTCAGCCCGCCGCTTCTCGGCCAGATTGCAGCAGCCGCTTCAGTGGAGGGTACCGAGGTTTATTCGCAGAGATGTTACAATGAATATAAGGCACGCCGCGACTATTTCATCCGTAAACTGAATGAGATTCCGGGAGTTTATTCGCCAATGCCGGAGGGTGCGTTCTATACCGTGGCACGTCTCCCCGTCGAAGATGCGGAAGATTTCTGCAAATGGTGTCTCACCGACTTCTGTTACAAGGAGAACAAAGATGATGATGACGACGATCCGGATGCATTGACCTTCAGCGGATTCCTTCCTGGGCCTGAGGTGCAGGAGCCTGAATATATCGGTGAAACCGTGATGATGGCACCGGCTGCGGGATTCTATGCGACGCCGGGATTGGGCAAGAATGAGGTCCGCATGGCGTATGTCCTGAAGAAGGAAGACCTGGAGCGCGCGGTCATCGTGCTGAAAGCCGCATTGGAAGAATACAAAAGAGTGAAATCCGGAGAATAATTCCGCAGGATATCACTATCTTTGTACCGATATGGGTAACAATTCGGCAAACACAGGTAGAATAGCCAAAAATACTATACTTCTGTACATCAGGATGTTTTTCTTGATGGCAGTCAGTCTCTATACATCCAGGGTGATACTACGCACCCTGGGTGTTAATGATTTCGGCCTTTACAATGCCGTTGCCGGTTTCGTGTCCATGTTCGCGTTCATCGGAAACTCTCTGACTTCCGCGACGCAACGCTATATGAGTTTCAGTCTCGGAAAGGACGATCCGAAGGGACTGGCAAACATATTCGCCACAAGCATAAATATTTACGCCATATTGTCCATAGCCGTGGCCATCTTCGCGGAGACTGTCGGACTATGGTTTCTGTACAACAAAATGACCATCCCGGCCGACCGTTTCGGAGCGGCATTATGGGTGTATCATCTTGCTATAGTGTCCACGATGGTGATGATGCTGAGCATCCCTTACAACGCTGTACTGATTTCGCGCGAAATGATGGGAGCGTTCGCTTATATCTCCATTTTGGAGGCCGTTCTAAAGCTCGCCATCGTCTTCGTCCTGCAGATTCCAGGCACTGACAAACTGAAGCTTTACGCCGTACTGATGCTCGCCGTACAGATCTGTATCAGAATGATTTACAGACGCTACTGTCGCAAGCATTTCGATGAGGCGCGCTACCGTCCTGTACTCGACAAAGCGCTGCTGCGCGAGATGTGCGGCTTCGCCGGTTGGAATCTGATCGGCCAGCTCGCCAATGTCGGCTGCACTCAGGGTGTCAATGTCCTGCTGAACATGTTTTTCGGGCCTGCTGTCAATGCTGCCAGAGGTGTTGCCGTACAGGTTCAGAATACTATCAGGAATTTCTGTCTGAATTTCCAGGCCGCTGTAAATCCTCAGATTACAAAATCTTATTCTTCAGGAGATTACAGTTATATGCATCAGTTGATTTCGGCAAGTTCCAGATTCTCGTTTTTCTTGCTGTTCCTGATTTCGTTGCCTGTGATGTTCGAGACTGAGCAGCTTCTTACATGGTGGCTCGGCGAGTTTCCTGAGCATACTGTCAGTTTCATACGTATAATATTGGTTGTATCTATAATAGAAGGAATGGCCAACCCTTTGGTGCAGGCAGCATTGTCCTACGGAAAAATCAGGACCTATCAGATTGTGGTGGGACTCTCGCTTTTGGCGACCTTGCCGGCGGGATATTTCGCGCTGAAGGCGGGCGCCAGTCCGGAGACGGTGTTCCATGTATTGCTGGTCATAACTGTCATTACTTTCTTCATCCGCCTGGTTATCGTGAAGCCGATGGTGAATCTCAGCATACGTAAATTTTTCTCTGAAGTGATTATCCCTGTGATAGTTACAACGTGTGTATCCATCGTGCCACCGGCATTGGCCTATACCTATATGGGTGGGCATCCGGTTTGGCGGTTTTTCGTGGTCGGGACGCTTTGCGCGGTATCGGTCTGCGGGTTTTCTTTCCTGATATGCACGAGCCGAAGCGAGAAAGCATTTATAATCAGCAGGATACAGAAATTCGCAGGAAAGGCATTGAAAAAAATCTAAAAATTTCTGCCGAAAATGTTTGGATTTGAAAAACAGATGCTATAACTTAGCAAGCGAAACAAAACAACGATTACGCATGATAACATTCTGCAACAATAACTCATGGTGGTGGCGCTCTTACTTCTTACAAAAGTCGTAGGAGGCTAAAGCCTGTGTATTGCTGAATGTGTGAACAATACTTTTAAGGCCCTGCCGCAGCTGCGACGGGGCCTTTTTTCGTATATAGACTTTTAAATCAACAACTTAATAAACTTTCAGATTATGGAAAAGATTCCTTACAAGATTTATCTCGAAGAAAATGAGATTCCTCAGGCATGGTACAATGTTCGCGCGGACATGAAGAATAAACCGGCTCCGCTGCTTAATCCTGCCACACTTCAGCCGATGGGCGTAGATGATCTTAAAGGAGTATTCTGCGAAGAACTTTGCAAACAGGAGCTCGATAACACCACGGCATACTTCCCTATCCCTCAGGAGATTCGCGATTTTTACAAGATGTACAGGCCGTCGCCTCTGGTCAGGGCTTATTTCCTGGAGAAGGCGCTCGGAACACCTGCGAAGATTTATTACAAGTTCGAGGGCAACAACACTTCAGGCAGCCATAAGTTGAATTCTGCTATCGCGCAGGCTTACTATGCCACGAAGCAGGGATTGAAGGGTGTCACGACTGAGACCGGTGCCGGTCAATGGGGTACTGCTCTAAGTATGGCTTGTTCTTACTTCGGCCTTGACTGTCAGGTATTTATGGTGAAGTGTTCTTATGAGCAGAAGCCGTTCCGCCGCGAGGTTATGCGTACTTATGGCGCTCATGTGACTCCGTCTCCAAGTATGACGACTGAGATCGGAAAGAAGATTTTGGCGGAGTATCCCGGCACTACCGGCAGTCTCGGTTGCGCGATTTCTGAGGCGGTGGAGACTGCGGTAACTCACGAGGGATATCGTTATGTTCTCGGTTCTGTTCTGAATCAAGTTCTTCTGCATCAGTCAATTATCGGTCTGGAGGCGAAGAAGGCGATGGACAAGTATGGCATCAAGCCGGATATCGTGATCGGTTGCGCCGGTGGCGGTTCTAATCTCGGTGGTCTTATCAGTCCGTTCGTAGGTGAAATGCTTCGCGGTGAGAATGAGTACCGCATCATAGCTGTGGAGCCGGCTTCTTGTCCAAGTTTCACTCGCGGAAAGTTTGCTTATGATTTCTGCGACACCGGTGAGATTTGTCCGCTTTCGAAGATGTATACTCTTGGCAGTCAGTTTATTCCGTCAGCGAATCACGCAGGTGGTCTGAGGTATCACGGTATGAGTTCGATTCTTTCTCAGCTTTATCATGACGGTTATATGGAGGCGCGTTCTGTGGAACAGACTTCTGTATTCGAGGCTGCTGAACTTTTCGCCCGCGTAGAGGGAACTTTGCCGGCACCGGAGAGCAGCCACGCTATCAGGGCAGCCATCGATGAGGCTCTCAAGTGCAAGGAGACCGGCGAGGAGAAGACGATTCTTTTCGGTTTGACCGGAACAGGTTATTTCGATCTCAAGGCCTACGAGCAGTATAACGACGGCAAGATGACCGATATTATTCCGACCGATGAACAGATCGAGGCCAGTCTCCGTCAGCTGCCGGTAGTGGAGAAATAGTTACTGTAAAAGTTCACGCAGCTCATCAAGAGTAATAGCGTGACTGGAAGATGTTCCATCGAGAACAGCATCTGCAAGATTCTGCTTTGCCTTGTGCAAACGCAGGATCTTTTTTGAATGTTGGCTGAAAGGTTCCGCCTCCTGGCGCTGGCGCCATTGCGAAGTTGTAAATTCAGCATTTTCTGAAACGTCGGCGTACGGAAGTCCCGGCGGAGACCTTCGCTGGCGCTCATCCCTCCGGCTGGCGCCGGCATCTCCCATTTACGGAGTCATGGGTGACTATGGGTCTCCGCCGGGACTTCCTGCCGCCGCCTCTCAATGTCACGTGAATATGTGAACGTTCGCCATTAAACAGCCACGTGGTTCTAGAGCTCTGGGGCCGTGTGCCGTCGGCGGATTCTCGATTTTGGAAGCCCTGATTATCAGTGCGTTGCGATATATACATTCGCCGACCCCCATATTTTCGAAGGGGTCGGCGGATGTATATTTTCGAACAACTTGATTATCAACCTCTTATAAACTTTGAATCAGCCAACCCCTGCCCCGCGCGACACTCCGACACGTAACTGCGGAGACTCTTTCCGACCCACGTGACCGCGGAGGCTTACATTATTCCGAGTTCTCTGAAAATTTCACTCATCTCAGATATACCCTTTTCAAGATTATCAGGGTCAAACACACCAGTTTTCTCGGCATTGACCTTCGCAGTTGAAAGATAAGGCTTCAACCGCTTGTAAATATCATTGGACTGCTGATAATACTTCTGGGATTTAGCATATTCGCGCAAGGGATCGTGCTTTTTAATTTCGCCTATTACTTTCTCGCAGGTGTCATAATAGCGTGTAGTCTGAATCACATGCAACAAAATCCAATATTCTAAGCATGGAGTGTTGGCGATAAAAACCACTGTAGCTCTGAGAATTTCGTTGGTCTGAATCTGCAAATATTATTGTTTAAGAATCGCCGCCGGAGATTTATCCTTTGGCCCCTTAAACTGCTTAGTTTCACGTATGATAACATCTGTATCGACAATCCAAAAGACCTTGTCGTGAATCTTGCTTAATTCCACAACGTATTGAAACTGGTCATCTATGTTTTTCTTCTGCGGTAACTCCGGTTTAATCGTAACAGTCAAAGAGGACTCATTCTTCTTCAACATCTGCAAGTACCACAATTCAGTCTCACCATCACCAACGAATGCGTATGTTTTACGAAAGTGTATTTTCGGATTCTTCGCCATACTTACTCTTCTTTAAGGTCTAAAAAATAGTCGGAAAGTCTCGGAAGGGCACCAAGTTTACCAGCATTGTACGCGTTCAACACACTGGACGTATTACGAACAACGTCAGTTCCAAAGTCGGACAATTTGTAAACCTTGGTTGCAAAAGCCTCATCCTTTTCTGTGAAGCAGATTATGTCGCTGCGGAAAATGTCCTTATCGTTCAGTAATTCTCTGACATGCGTGGTTACGATAATTTGGGAGTCTCCGGCATTTGTACAGAAAGACAGAAGGAAGTGCTTCACGAGATCCGGATGTATGGACGATTCGATCTCATCGATGGCGAATGAGCACGGATGCACAATGAGCAGATATAGAATTCCCGCCAACTCAAAATAACGTTGAGTTCCAAGAGATTCAGATTTGAAAGGGATGTCGTCCATAAGAGTACCATATGGTCCCATATGCACAAGTCGAAGATTATCTTCGGTATCTTCCTTACGAATTTGCACCCCTTCTATATTAAAATCCGCTTTCTTTAATATTTCAATGAATCTGTTCTTGTCTATTTCACCTCTATCTATAAGGTCCAAAATAAACTTCTTCAGACTGGATTTCGGATTCACCATCTGCGAGAGGTAATTTTGAAACCAGTTGTGAGCGGCAAGCAGTGCCTTGTGATCCATATTTGTTTTAGTAAATCCAGCAAGTACAGTCTCATTCCAAAGAGTATTGGACGAAAGAGTAGCAGCCTCAACCGCATTCTTTACTTTATAATCCTCTCCAAACTCGATTTTAGTAAGCTGGGAATCCACATCAGTTGTTCTTGTATAAACGATTCTTCGCCTTGACTGCGAGCGCAGGCGTTCGTAAATAACACATTGTCTATCCAGCCTTATAGTATACCTATATACGTTATTGTTTTGTATGAAGTCAATTTCAAATTCGGTAGGATTCAAACGAGACTCGTTGTCCATTAGGAATGGGTCACAATCTATTGGTGCGGTCTTCGATATAGCAGGAATCGTCGCCAACTTACGCAGACAATCCAAGGCTTTAAGCACATTAGTCTTTCCTGATGCATTAGCTCCAAACAGAAGAGCAGCTTTAAGAATACGATGCCCAGCTATCTGACGCACATAGTAGTCTTCCAAATGCACCGACTTCTCTGCTTCAAAGTCCAGTGTCTGTGTTTCCCGTATAGGGCCAAAGTTAGTAATACTGAATTTAATAATCATGGCATAATTCTATGAATCGTTTACAAACTTATCTATTATTCGTCAAATTTCAAAGAATTAGTGCCGAATTCTGTAAACGACTTACAAATACTATGGTATTTTTTCTTATTTTTGAGCATCACTTCTTAACTGTGAAAAGTAGACTGACCCCCCCCCGTTCATTAACATATTTTATGAATATATGTCAGAAACGGCGGCGTACGCATCTCCGAAAACAAAAAAACTCCATCCCGAAGGACAGAGTTTCATATGCTCAAAGGCACTAAAGTTTCGGATGCCGAGAGGCCCCCTACCCCACAATAGCCTCACGAATACACTCCACAATATACCTGACATCATCGTCACTGACATACGGTCCGGCAGGCAGACAGAAACCAACGCGGAAAAGAGACGTCTCGACGTCATTGGTATAAACCGCAGCACCCTCATAAACAGGCTGCTTGTGCATTGGCTTCCAGACCGGCCGGCACTCGACCTTCTTGCTCAGCATGAACACACGGAGCGCCTCGACATTCTCATTCGGCTGGCAATCGGTGGTCGCGCTGGATACCTGGTGGATCACACCCGCGGCACCGCCAACGGCCGTCTTGATCACCTCCTTGTACGCATCCTCCTGGCCGACGATACGGACCGACGGATCCAGCGTCGCTGCGCACAGCCAGAAATTCGACTCGAAACGCCCGTCCTCAGGCTGCTTATGTATCTGAACGCCAGGCACATCCGCCAGCAACTCCTCGTACAACTTCTGCACATGACGATGATGCTCGATATGCGACTCCAGCACCGTCATCTGACCACGCCCGATACCAGCGCACACATTCGACATGCGGTAATTATACCCTATCGCAGAATGCTGATAATACGGATACGCATCACGAGCCTGCGTCGCATACCACATAATATTATTCGCATCCTCAGAATCGCGGCAGATAAGCGCACCTCCGCCCGAAGTCGTAATCATCTTATTGCCATTGAACGACAACACACCGTACTTCCCGAACGTTCCCAGCACCTGCCCGTCGTAGCGCGAACCCAAGCCTTCGGCCGCATCCTCCACCACCGGAATCCCGTACTTCGCAGCTATCGCCATGATCCTGTCGATCCGGTAAGGCATTCCGTACAATGCCACTGTCACGATGGCCTTCGGATACCGCCCGGTTTTTTCTTTTCTGTCAATGATGGCTCGCTCGAGGAGTTCCGGATCCATGTTCCAAGTCTCTGACTCAGAACCGATAAACACCGGCTTTGCACCGAGATAAGTAATCGGATGCGAAGAAGCGCAGAACGTAAACGACTGCACGCAAACATCATCTCCGGGGCCCACGCCGCAGCCGATAAGCGCCAGATGCACAGCAGCGGTACCGGCACTTAGACACACCACTTTACGATCAAGAGGTTCGCTTTTGTCCGATTTAGAATTCACGAACTCCTCCAAATCCTTTTCGAACGCATTGACATTAGGCCCCATCGGCACGACCCAATTCGTGTCGAAAGCCTCCTTAACATACTTCTGCTCCAGTCCAGCCTCACTCATGTGAGCCAGACACAGATAAATTGTCTTTCTTTCTTCCATATTTTTATGTAGAATTATTCAAATTTAGACTATGAGAATCAATGCCCAATTTCACAACTGAGCACGACAAATAAATCGACCTGAAGACAGGTCAATTGCAAAATATTTTATTTGTTAGATTCTGATTTTCAGTAGTTATCTATATCACGCTACGATTCCTTGGGGATTCGCAACAGACTCAATCTCACCTCTTCGGCAGCCTTGTCTTGTTCGAACTTAAGGTAGCACAAGCGCTTCAAAAGTTCTTTAACCAACGACTCCGACTTAATACGCTCTACGATTATATCCACGAGACTCTTTTTCAGATTTTCTATCTTATCGAGGAGTTCATCTGTAACTACTCCTCTGGACAAACTCTCCTTCACTTGGGCCACATCATTCCCAATCATGATAATTCTGCATTGAAAGAGAGCCTGCTTGTCCTCATCGTTCATTTCTGGCATATTAGACATCACATCAATAATGCCCAAAACTCCATCCACCCAACTTACGAAACTATCGTGCCAATTTTTCAGATATTGGCTCTGAGACGTCGATAACATCTGAGCATCGTAGCAACAATCAAGTTTTGCCTCGGGATTATAAATATAGTCACATCCTTTCTTCGTCAACCGCAGCACTTGAGGAGAGCCTTCTTCGTATGTAAAGTAGCCGTTGTCAATGAGTTCACTGGCAACAGTCATAAACATATCACGTTCCTTAGGATTGAGATCATAAAGTTTATTCTGAATGTTACGCATCAGAATAACCTGGCCTTCATCTACTTTTGATCTTCTGAAAAAATCGAGTATCCATTCGGCCATTTCGCACTTTTTGGTCATCATTTGGAGTCCTCCCCTAGTTTTCGTTCATCCAACAATTGTTCAACTACACTCCTAAATCCTTCCGCCTCAAGAGCTTCAAGTATCGATTCATCCGACAAATTTTCGAATGTATCCAATACTATATTAATGATTGTTTTCCGCCTTTCCGAAAGACTGGCCTCATTCAGGTTGAACGCCTTAATTGTATAATTTGCACGTTCTGCATCAGACGGACTCAATCCCGAGGCCACAGAGATATTGCCGTTAAGTTCATATTTGAAGAAACGGCCAGCATCTTCGACTACTGGGTTTATGAGCATATCATTGTCTTCGCGATTTTTCACATGCTTGTCCTTGAATTTAGCACCATATGTCTCATCAACACCATCTACAACAAAGTTGTTCCAATCGAAGATAAGTTCACTAAACAAAGACCGCTTGTGAAAATGGTCAATATGAGAGTGATTCAGACGAAGCGGCTCCTCTGTATATCCGCTCATACCATGCTGTTCACAATGCAGCATGTACTCCCTCCAAATATGGCTAACATCCTTAGCCTCCTCCCACCTAGCTTGCGGATGAGTCTTCACAAACTCAGAGAATGACTCTAAAGGAGCCCCTTTATCAATCTTTCTCATGGGCCATCTTCTTTTTCTGCGCCAATTGTAGACGCATCTTCACAGACTCTTCGAACTGTACACCCTTTTCGCTTAAGGCATTCAGCTTTCTTTCTACGTCATTGATGTCAGGATGATCCTTCACCAATTCTGCCGAGATACTATCTATCTCTTCCTGCACCTTCGGATTACGCACAGAACGCAAGCCGAAGAAACGCTTCAAGATATAATCTCCATTGTCACCATATGGGATATCGGAAAGCTCGACCTGCTCACCATCACGAAGTACCACTAACTTGTCTTCTTTACCAATACTTGATAAAACCAGCGAGGAATGAGAAGATACAAAGAACTGGCAGTTCGGGAACTTACGTTCCAAATTGCTGATCAACTGCAATTGCCAAGAAGGATGCAAATGTAAATCCAACTCATCGATCAGGACAATCTGCTCACCATCCAAAATAGCTCCTTGACCATCATTCTGCATAGACAATCGACGAGCGATATCCAGAATAAGTGTTATATAACACTTCTCTCCATCTGAAAGCCGGTCAAAGTTAATCTCTTGGCCATCCTTTTCTATCACAAGGCGCGTCGGACGATCTTCTACGCGAAGATTCTGATAACCTGGGAACACCTCTTTCAAGCATTCCCTGATAGCATCCAGCGACTCATCATGATACTGACTGCTGAATCTGGCCTTCATACGATTCTCCTCGTTCTCACGCTCGTAGAACCAGTTGAAGAACGGTTTCCAGCTAGTCTTGGCAGAATTAATCATCTCCTGAGTCCCCTCTTTCTTCCCGAAAATTCGTTTGTCGATATTAACAGAAGAGATATTTCTGTTCACTCCATACACGGACAACAAACACCTGCCTTCATCGTTGGATTGACGGAGATGATCTGCAAACGATTCGAGTTCTCTCAAGTCAGTTCGTCTCTCAAACGAGTCATCCGGATTTACTCCCTTCATCAGAGACCATCTGGCGGATACTCCTTTATGCTCAACCGTAATGGACAGAAAACAATATCCGGCACCTATACGTATATCCTCTTTACCGAGACTCCGTCCTCTGCTCTTCGGCGAAGTGAGTTTAGCATTCAACCAAGAACAAAGCACAAGCAAGGCCTCCAGCACCGTAGACTTGCCGGCGCCGTTGTCTCCTATAAAGACATTTACCTTCTCAGAGCAATCAAAGTCAAGCTTCTTAATCGCTCTAAAATTCTCGATAATAACGTGTTTAATCTTCATATCATACGTATATGTACACAAAGATAACGATTACTTGACTTATTTTACCAATTTTTCGACAAGTTTATATACATCTGTACTTAACCCGCCAGGGATACGCTTGCCAAGGTGGAGTACTCTCTCTAGGCATCTTCAGCAAGTTTTAATGACAGGTCATAACGATTTCCTATACGTGGAATAGCTTTGAAACGTCCGAGAAGGTAATCTTTACGGATCTCTTTGTCGAAGCGGACATTGTAATCTTCCAAAGAATGCATTCGGCTTGTTCCATTGTCATCCTTGACAACAAACCATATCTCATCCTTCCTGAACAACTTCTGAGTGAGAAGCGAAGACTCATGCGTCGCCACTATAAGCTGGCTGTGCGGACTCGATGACGAGCTGAGGAACAAATCGAAAATGTCATATATCAAATTAGGATGGAGACTACGCTCCATTTCATCGATAATGAAGACATTATTGCCCTCAATCAAGTCTATGAGCAGCGGTATAAGGTCAATGATTCTATTCGTTCCATCAGACTCATCCTTCGTATCAAACAGGACCTCTTTCCCCTCATTTGTAAGGTGCTTCGTCTTAAGCTGCTGGAACTTCAGACCACTTCCCTCTCGTGACAGAACGTAAGTATAGTTGTTGATACCCAATATGCTCCTCACGTTTTCACTCTTCGAATTCATAAGGCGCTCTTTAATCCCGGAAAGGACAAAATCGGGAATAACGACACTGCTCGGTTCGACATCCTCCAGGAATACCCCTACAATTCCTGTCCCAAAATACTTGAGCAACTCTTTATAAATAGTATTTAACCGCTCATTATCATTGACTTCAGACTCCAAACCGACATTATACTTATCCTCAGGGAAGACGATTTTCAAAGTATTGAGGAACCAGTTGTAAACCGACGTAATATCGCTCAGACAACTAACATTCTCTGCAACCTTACGCACTATAAGCTCCCTCAAAAACAACTGATTATCTGGAGTTCCCTTCGCCGTAAAACGGATAAACTGCCTATCTTCCTCCTTCTCGTTCAATTTCAATAGTAGAGCCAAATCATAGTTGTCCGTAAACTGAGGGCTACGTTCAAATATCTTTTTCTCCGAACGCTTCGAGACTTCATACAGCCATTCCTCAACAATCTGAGTGTTGTTAAAGACAAATCCATACGCGTAATTCTTACCGTCCGCCTGAATCTCGAATTCCATCCTGGAATTACTATCAAGTGAAGACTTATTCAAACGGTATTTTTCATAATCAATCATCTGTCCGGCAGGAAATCCCTTCACGACCATAAATCGTCCGAACGCCATTGCCTTAATCAAATTCGATTTGCCAGATGCATTGGCTCCAAGAATTATACTGGTTTTAAGCACACTGACACCATTGACCGCCGGCGCCTTATGCTCCTTCTTCAAAGAGCCTTTGCCAGGAATCATGGAAAATTCAGTTCTCTGATCAAATGAGAGAAAATTCTCTACTGAATACCGTATAAGCATATCTCTACAATGTTACTCTGACAAATATAGTGATTTTTTCACATCTTGACGCAAAAGAGCAAAATAATTATCTAAGCGGAACCACTCAAAATAAGAGTTCGGATTTCATCAAAGAATTTTAGATATTTCGGTTGTAGCTGTAGCCACATGAACTTCTTCTTCTAACGGCGGTTGATAAAACCGCTGCTGAATACCATAAAGCAACAGTTTTAAATGAGTGTCATTTCTTACAATGAATTGCCCAGTTGCATCATCATATTCAAGATTATTCCCAACTCTTTCTCTAATGTACTGTTTTAGAGTATCCTTTTTGGCAGGCTCGTATTTTTCATATTTATCTAATATTGATGTGATGCGCTTTCTGTTCGATACGCCAACATCTTGAAACGTAAATTCCTCTGCGTGAACAATGTCAAGTTGAAGCATCCGAATCGTCTCGTTATCAGTTGCTTCTTTATAGTCTAATTTTAATCCTCCAAATACACTGTATGCTTTTGAGATATCCTTGAAGTATATACATTTACTCTCATTATCATATATACAGTTTGGTATTGGATTAATAAAGACCATATCATCTTTCTCGTTATACTCTACTGCATCTCCGTTCCAAGAGAACCATTTCTTACGCATATAGTTCCCTTTTGTAAACTTCTGAATATAATACTTGTGGTCTTTATAATAGGCAATAAAGTCGATTGTTTTACCAACGAATTGGTCATTCGTAAGGCTGTCTAACTCAGCAACATCAAAATCCGCATTGAGAATAGACAAGAACCCCTCTTTGTGTTCAAAATCATCTATTCTGAACCACTGCTCACGATCCGTATTATTCGGATCATATGCAATTGAATCACTCAAAGAAATGCTTTCATAATCTACATTTTCAACATTGTCCTTTAGTTTATACCAATGTTCATCTTCTTTGAGTTTGGCCACAAAAACTCCCATAATTTGAATATAACTTAATATTTTTCAATATCGATAAATACGAGTTCATTTACTTTTCGTAACCGACTGAATACCGGATTTCCGTCACCTTTTCGTATCTTTCTTTTCGTTATCACAAACACTTTCACTCCGTTTCTTGTAGCAACTTGATAATAGCCATAACCAAATATAATAAAGATTGGATTGAAACATAACGTCTTCGAGGAAGTCACAAAGAGGCAAATTAAACAATAAACGACAATTAATGTCAGCCAATCTATATTGTTGTAAGGCAGAACTGGAAGACTTAATGACACAAAGACATACCCGAGATAAACAGGAAGATACTCATGATTAACTGGAGCTATTTCGCTAGCCCCATTATTAATAGAATCTTCGCCCTGCTTCTTCATCCACGACAACGCAAAAAAACTCATAATAATAGGCACACCCAATATAGCAGTTAAATCAAAACATGTATTGAGAATCTCACATTTAGTGTGGAAAATACTAACGCCTACCTTGACAAAATAGATTGCCGGCAACAGAGAAGTCGCCGCCAGTGCCATATTGAAGTGACATAGATAGCGGTATAATTTTTCTAAAAAGTTCATATTCCTCTAAAATGGTATTTCATTGGTAAGCAATCAATTATTCAACTATCCTATAAGTCAAGTACATAGCTTACGTCTAGCCTATCGGCTTAGAAGCGAAAATTGATTCATCCAGACTTATAATTTCAGTCACAATTCATACCTGTGCAGAAATCATCCTTATAAAGATGTATTGCATGTATTGCGAGCAGTATTCCTAGTATTGCCCAACCACCTACTATCACCCATTCTTGCCATATCAGAGAGCAATTTGTTCCTGGTATTATATACATTAACCCCATAAATCCGGCCATTAACGTGGCAAGTACTCCTACCAATAATCCGCATCTCACGCGAAAGGGACGCACCATATTTGGCTTCTTCTTCCTAAGAATTAAAAATGAAAGAGATACAATACAATATGCCATGCAACATGCAAAGTTGGCAGCATCCACAATCCAAATAAGCATTACCCTTCCAAAGAAAGGAGCAACCATGGAAATGGCACCCAAGAAAAAGATAGCTACGTATGGCGTCTCATTCTCCTTATGTAAAAGAGAAAATTTTGATGGCAACATTCTGGCTTTTGACATTGAGAAAAGCACACGACTTCCACCTATCAAGAAAGCGTTCCATGTCGTTACGATTCCACAAAGGCCTCCTATAATTAACACCTTTGTCATTGCTACATTCGAAAAAGCGACAGCGATTGCATCAGCCGTTACCATTCCAGTAGATAACATCGACTCTTCAATCTGTGATGGAGTCATCACATATCCTATAGCCAAAACCACCATCGCATAAAAAACGACAGCCATGGCGATAGATATCATCATTAGATAACCAACCCGCTTCATTGGAACATTAATTTCTTCCGCGGCCTGAGGAATAATATCAAACCCGAAAAGAAAGAATGGAGTCATGATTGCCACCTTAAGTATGTTACCAAGAATTTCTCCATTAGAGTCACCAACGAACTCATTGGCCGTCATGTTGCTAATGTCACCAGTAAACATCGAGCCTGCTACTAGGAGCAATCCTACAGCAGCAATGATACAGGTGAGGATATTTTGAAGTTTGGCAGCGCTCTTTGTTCCCAAGAAGTTAATATATACTATCAAAGCTGAAGCAAGAATCGCTACCGCCACCCACGAAAGGTACACATCATAACCAGCTATGGTATAAAGATATCCTTGCAGAAAACCCGGGACCACATACTGCATTATTGTAGCAAACGAACAGGCTTCGAAGCATACAACTCCAATATAACTTAAAACAAGCGTCCACGTACAAATGAAAGATCCAACAGGACCGAATGCCGCAAAGCTAAAATTTTGAGCGCCGCCAGATTTTGGCATTGCAGAAGTGAGTTCTGCATATGTAAGTCCAACAAGATAAATCATCAAACCACCAATTATAAAAGCAATGCTTGTTCCTACAGCACCGCCAGTATCAATCCATTGCCCTGATGATATTACCCATCCCCATCCTATCATCGCTCCGAATGCAATCATTATCACATCACGAGCGCGGAGCACTTTCTTTAATTCTTTGTTGGGGTTGCTATTCATAGATTACTAATTGCCTATTAAAAATCATCGAAATTTGTGAGAAGAAGAGCACTAGCACAGAATGCTTATGTACGACTCTCTAACTGCGATACAACGGGAAGAATTTGCTTCCTTTGTCAAATCCCGCATCGCGTGAAGATCGTTCAGCTACAAGCTCATCATATTTTTCACGATTAAAAATATGCTTCGCTATTGAGAATTGATAGTCCGAGAATCGGTTAAAAGCACTTTTGAATTTAAATAGGTTATCCTCTCCACTTCCAACCCCTCCACCAAGATGAAATGTCTTCATTCCCTGTTCACAGCCCCACAAAGCGGCCTTATACAACAGCAGATTAGAAGGAGCCAGGTTGCGATACTCAAAATCCGAACCACTGAGATGATAATTCAAACGTCCATTCGCAAAAATCATTATACTCATTGATATTATCTTACCATCATACTCAGCCCAAAACATCTCATAGTTATCGTTCAAATCCTCATGAATACTCTTATAAAACTCAGGTTCGAAGTAATAATACGACTCAGCATTATCTTTATCCATTGTAGTATTATAAATTTTTATAAAGTAATCAAACAACTCCAAACCTTTACCATGCTTTATAACGATACCATTTTTCTCCGCTTTACGTATCATATTACGATTCTTCGAATGAATATTTTTCCATATTACATCTTCCGACGACAAATCCATGGCTACAGTCTTGCCCAAATCTATCACTTCAGAACAAATCTTCATTGGGACCGCATTTGATAAAACCGGATGATAGCGTACAAAGTTGTCCACAATACTCTCCTCCATCATTTTCCGCTCATATGCATTCCAAAGAGTCTTGATATTACCTTCCGACAAATCTCCTTCTAACAAAAAGCCGCCATAGCCATAAGGGGTAATAGAATCGTAAATACCATCTATCGCAGTTTTTCGCTTCATATACACATAAATACCACGTAACCCATTTTCAGTATAATAAAACAAATAAGGTTCCCCGTCCCCATGTATTCGAAATGCATTCACATAACCGCTTAAATAATAAACGTCATAATCAGCAAATGAGCGAACCAATTCATCCCATTCCTTTGCTTGTTTTATATCAAATATCTGTATCATAGAAATCATTTATTTTATTACACATCTCAGTAATTTCCGATCTACTATATCGGATATCACAGTGTACGCTTATCATCCTTTCCGAAAACGATCTCGCCTCCTCGAATTCAGTATTATCCGGCATGCGCCACAATATGGCTGGATAAATCTTATGCTTCAACATATACTGTTGCAACGAATTACGTTCTGCAGCTGATGACATCATCAATATCAGCGAGAATGGCTGCCAATAATCCTTTCTATCTCCACCAACAACAAAAAACCTATTTCTTAATATCTGATTAGCGATTTGCCAGTTATCATATTTCAGGTCATTCCATTGCTTAATATTCAAAGTATTAGCAATCTCTTCGCTTAGTTTATCAATACCGCTTAAAGTCATTTTGTCTATGCGATTCTCGCTATTGATATACTTTTCACGAAAAGAACTCTTCACATCAGCATCATCCTTCTCTGTGGCATAGATTGTTCTCAGATAATCCGCTTTCATTAACATCGCCTCATATCTCTCGCTAGCCATTTCTACACAACAATCTGTGGGTTCAATACTATTTGGAAGCAACTTGCCTTTTGGCGACCACAACATACCTCCCGCCGCCACGGGTAAAGACTTTCTAAGAGAAGCCACGCACCAGTCAGCATCACTCATAACAGCCCAATCTGTCGTTAATCCATGTGTATGATCCTCAATTACAGGGACACCGATTCCTTTATTTGTGCGCCATCTTCTCAACCCGAAATAATCAGTTCTAAAGAGCACGTCTCCGTTTTTGTATGGAAGGCAACGAACCACCTCTTCATCCTTGTCACATAGAGGATAATCGTCATAGAATATGACTTCAATTCCAATAGACCGAATGTATCCAATTACCTCATAACAGAAATAAACAGGCATCCATACACGCGTCCATCTTTCCTGCCTTATTATAGCCTCAATAGCATGACGGCCACAAGCATAAAAACGAGTATCGCCATACAAACATAATTGAGATTCATTAATCCGAAAATCAAAATCACACCTATGAAAATCGGAACCAAACTCTTTCATTTACTCAACAGATTCGCTATCGGATCTCCTTTATCGGACGAGTATACTATATAATTAGTATGCTCCAGATCATTCATTTTCAACTCATGTAATTCATCAGACACGTAATGCCGTTTCCAACACCAAGGCTCATTACCGCAAGAATCAAAAATAGGCTTCAATTTAGAAGTTTGCTCCACGACATAATATAGCCCCGAATACCTATGCTTAAAAGCTGTCAGATCTATAGGCTTTAGATCTCCAACTGCAGCTTCTGCTGTAGCGGCCATTATATCGAAGCCTGTGCTTAATTCCACCATAGGCCACCATATATGATCACCCCCTGGACGGGCATTAAATTCAATGAGATAAACTTTGCCATCAATGATTTTCACCTCCGTATGACATGGTCCGTTTTCTACTCCGATACATGTTAATCCTAAGGAAACACCCTTGACAACACTCGCCCAAACGTCTGCATTAAGGGGCGCTGGCTGATGATGACCTAATTCCACACAATGTGGGGCACCACTACTATCCTTTTGTGTAATCTGAATTATTGTATGTCGTCCCCTAAAAGATATGCTCTCGACACTGCATTCAATCCCTCCTGTAAGGAATTGCTCTGCTATAATAATCGGCGTTTTACCATCTTTAAAAAAGCTTGTAGCATAATCAAAAGCGGAAGGAAGTTCATTAATACTATTAACAACCGTAATGCCTCTCTTACCTCCAAGACATACAGGCTTTAGAATCAATGGATATGGAATATCTGATTCGAGAATATCTTCAATCTTAGAAGCTTCCACATACTTTGGCGACAGCAAATCCGTTAGATCTTTTATACACTCTCTATTTCTATACTTATCCGTAATAACTTCTGCCACCTCAACTGGATTGCCCAAAAGCCCCAGTCTATTTGCAACATAAGCGGTTATTGGCACCGACAACTCAGTTGTTGCCACGACTCCATCCACACCTATTTCTTTGCAAATGGAAACAATTCTATCCCTATCAAAGATGTCTATCTCGTGAAAATAATCCACTTTAGAATCATCCACCTTACCATCTATTTCAGAAAAATAATGGCCTTCATATCCTAAACGATGACAAGCTTCTCCAAAACATGAAGCCATAACTCCACCGCCTATTATTGCCAATTTCTTCATGCTATTAATTCTGAAGGTTATTTAATTTATCCATTACACCAAGATCATCAATATCTTCCATGTCAGAAGCGCCCTCTCCAATATCCTCACGCCTTAGCACATTGATGATTGTCATCCAAATAATCCTAATATCAGTCGCCAAAGTACAATGATCAACATACCAAACATCATATTCGAATTTTTTGCTCAATTTACAATGATTTCTACCATTCACTTGCGCCCAGCCACTAATACCGGGACGAACCTCGTGACGTCTATTTTGTTCAGGTGTAAAAACCAACAAGTAATCTGTTGTAAGGGGTCTTGGCCCTATAAGCGCCATATCACCCTTTATAACATTAATTAACTGCGGCAGTTCATCAAGCGATGTAGAACGAACAAATCTGCCAACATTCGTCAATCTATCCGCGTCTGGCAACAGATTGCCTTCTGCATCCCTTTCATCTGTCATCGTCTTGTATTTGATAACCTTAAATATCTTACAGTCTTTACCTGGACGTTCTTGAAGGAAGAAAGCACCAGCTCCTTTATTGGCGAAGTGTAACCAAATGGTTACAACCAAAAAGACTGGACTCAAACAAATCAAAGCCACAAGAGCAATCCAAAAGTCAAAGAAACGTTTAAAAAAATGTTTATACATATCAGAGACGACTATAATCAATTGAGTTAAACACCACCCACACGTTTTAATGCATCAAAATCAACAAATCGAAGTGCAATATCTTCACCGCTTTCGTTAAGTATAGAAACTTCTTTATTAATAGCATCTATCGCCTCACATACCTGATTTATAGTATCTTTCGTAAAAGAAAAAGTGAGCAGATACTGATATGCGCGATAATTACTGCCCTCGCCAAGATCTGATGTTACTGTCACCTCACCAACTTCTGCACATACTTTTTCAACTCCGCCAATAGATTTTACAACCCCTTTAGTATTATTTGACCACAAGATATAAGAACATCCACATTTCCAATCTTGTTTGTCCAACTGACTCGGAGCATCATGCAAGCTATGTTTTATTCCCAAAGCTATTTCTACAAGCCATTTATATGAATCGAATCCATACACATCACGTAATGGAATTGCCATCATGTCACCTGTCATACGATACCCCATTTCGATAACATAGAAATGTCCATCCTCGTCTAGGATAAGTTCAATCCAACACACGCCATGCTTTAATCTACCTTCTCTAATCGCATTCTTAAAAGAGGAATCTACCTCTCTTAGATACAATTCAAGTTTATCACAGGCAGTAGAATTGACTGAATAACAGTTATTCGGTGTCCCACTTTGAGCTAAATCAGAATACAAACTGATAAGCTTGGCCTCACCATCTTGCAATGCATAGTAAGCTGTATACTCAACACCTTTCAGCATTCTCTCAATTACAATATTCTTATTCTTCGAAAAGGTATGAGCATACTCTATCGCAGGGACAATATCATCTTTCGAATGACAATAACTCATCCCTCTATTAGCACTTTGATCAACAGCCTTGACTACGACAGGAAATTTTATTCTATCCAGTTCTTCCTCTGTAGGTCGCTCACTAACAAAGTAATCCGTAGCAACAGGCACATTATTTTTTCTGCAAAGGGCTTTAAAGTCATACTTGTTCATCGTATAATGCCAAGACTCCGGGGTGCAATATGTTGGAAGGTTCAGCCTCTTACATAACTCCATCATGACAGGAATACAGAAAGTGCTTATCCCACAACAGACTCCCGTTACGCTCTCTTCAATACACTTTTTCTCAAGAGTATCTACATCTGACGTATCAATCATCCAATATTCATCTGAAATCAACTTAGCAATTGACTCTCGAGGGCTCCTTGGATCTGTTACAATGGTATAAACTCCAATAGACTTGGCATATTCTACCATTTCGCAACTACCTTTGCTGGTTCCTAGCATCAATAATTTTTCCATGTTTTCAAAATGCTGTCCGGAATTGTAATTAGTATGCGTCTGTTGTACGCAAGAGTCGTCCCCGGATCATTTAACGACTCATGAGTTTGATTATATAAAAGCACTAATATCACCTCTTTCTGTAATCATAAAAAGGTGGTAACTATTTGTGCGAGAACAGATTAGATGCCGTCTATTGTTCTTCCATAACGTATTCCACCAAACATATAGCGACATCCAATATATTCTACGAAAAGTTATCTTTTTCTAAAGGCATCAGGCCGAAATTCGCAATCTCCGCTTCTCGTTCAGTCAGAATCTTATTAATTTCAGCAGTAATCAAATCTTTCTTCATGCCCCTCTGCGCATAAGTTATTTTATCGAAGGTAAACTACCATTCTAACGTCCCCTTCATTTTCAGGACGTTAGAACTTCAGATTATTTATTTTTTCTTGATTATTTTTTCTTTAGGCCGCTTTCGTCTCTGACGACTTCTTGCGCGGCTTATAGTTGCACGCAATCATCGACTCATAGTCCGTATCCCCTTCGGCTATTCTGTTCAGGATATCTTCTAGGTAATCCCCGAAGTTAAGACCATTCAACTTGCAGCTCTCGAACAACGAGTACATAAACGCGATGTTGCTCGCGCCTTCATGACTTCCACTATGAAGCCAATTACGTCTGCCCATGGCGATATGGCGGAACATTCGCTCCGCTGCGTTGTTATGCATCATTATTCTACCATCAGTCAGGAACATTCTGAACGCCTGTTCATCATCCAATA
>SAMEA104315426__coassemble_423_pt1 | contig 26806 bp, 25 predicted proteins | sample SAMEA104315426__metabat2_low_PE_008 | metagenome-assembled genome bin SAMEA104315426 (sample SAMEA104315426) | gut metagenome | biome: Monkey gut; feature: monkey-associated habitat; material: faeces | place: China | collected 2013 | reverse complement strand
CTGCTGAAAGAGTTGCGGTGAGCGTCGCCATAATCATGAGTAGACTCGTAATCGGCAGCGCGAACAAATTCGTGATGATGAAATACTTCGGGAAAGTCCCGAAATATAGCCATGCGATAGGGCCGGTGAAAATCTGACATGATATGGCCAAAGCCATGGCGTCCCACATCTTCCTCGGAATATAGGAAACGAATTTCGTCCGCCCTTCCTCATTCTCCGGAAACCACGCCTTCATCCGCGGATACAAAACCACGATCCCAGCCATCGCCATATACGACAGCTGAAATCCTACCGAACTGATTACCATAGGATTAAGCGTCAGTTGTATAAGCAGTGCCGAGCAATATACCTTCCCCAGCGATGTCCTCCTCTGTGCCAGATGACTGATTTCATTTATAGTTATGAACAACTGCGCGCGGACAAGTGACGGGCCCGCACCAGTAGCTAACGTATATAAAAAAGTAGTGAAGATGATGCCCGCGCTACGGATCTTGTTCGCCGTCGGTGAATTCCCCATGACGGACGTAACTTTCCTCAGAATTCCGTAAATGATTCCCAAATGCAGACCTGACAATGCCAATATGTGCGCGGCGCCGCTGTCCCGGAACGCGGAAATTGTGTCTTTGTCCAGTCCGGATTTATCCCCCGTCAGGAGAGCATTGACAAGAACCGGAGACTCGGGATGAGGGAAAGGGAGCGACAAAATCATTGACCTGAAACGTGCCGCGAAGCCTTCGGCCGCGATTTGGAGGGGGCCGGCGCCAGGTGCGGAGCAGGAGCTCGCGACAGCCGTGCAGCCGCAAAGGACTCCGACCAGAAAGTACAGGCCCACGAGCCAACCGCCGGATTCTCGCCTCCTGCAGGTTCTGGTCAATGCCAAAGTGACGAGGATAGACGCTGTGGAGCATGCAATAGCCTGTGAATTAATGGATTGCGCCCAGCTGAATTGGCAGAAACCTGTCCCGGCAGCGATACCTGTCGTGAAACTTGCGGTCAATAGGGCTATGTTTAATGAAAATGTTTTAAGTCGCCTCATCCTTTCTTCCTCAATGTGTTGTAACTTTGTTGCTAAAGTAGTGATTTATTTTTAACTTTGCCGTAAATTTTTGGGCATTTGTGATGTTTTTTCGCATTTGCGGCTATTATTTTTGACATTTTTAAATTTTTACTGATGATAATACTTGTTATAAATTGCGGAAGCTCATCCATCAAGTATCAGTTGCTTGACATGAAGAGCGATGAAGTCTACGATCTCCTCGCCAAAGGTATTGTAGAGAAAATCGGTTTGGAGACTGGGCGTCTTCAGCATACCGTTATCGGTAAGGATAAAGTAGTAAAGGATTTGCCTGTTCCTGACCACAAGGTCGGAATGAAGCTTGTTCTCGAGGCTCTTACTGATAGTGAACATGGAGTCCTCAAGTCTTTGGATGACATCGAGGCTGTAGGTCACAGAATCGTGCATGGTGGCGAGTTCTTCTCTTCAAGTGCTCTCGTGAACGAGGATGTCATGAAGAAGATTGAGATCTGCTGCGATTTCGCTCCGCTCCACAACCCTGCCCACATTCTTGGTATCAGAGCGGTTCAGCATGTGCTTCCTTCTGTACCTCAGGTAGTTACGTTCGATACAGCATTCCATCAGTCTATTCCGTCTTATGCTTATATGTACGGATTGCCATATGACTGCTATTCCAAGTATCGCGTACGTAAGTATGGTGCACATGGTACAAGTCATCAGTTCGTTGCTGAGAAGGGTGCCAAGTTCTGCGGTCTGGATGTTAACAATTCCAAGATTATCACTTGCCATATCGGAAACGGAAGCTCTATCACCGCTATCGTGAACGGCAAGTCTGTAGATACTTCTATGGGCTTCACTCCGCTTGACGGCCTGATCATGGGAACAAGGTGCGGCAGCGTTGACCCGAACGTGATTCCTTATCTCATGAAGAAAGAGAACTTGTCTTGCGATGAGATGACAGAAATCATGAACAAGAAGAGTGGTTTCCTCGGAATTACCGGTGTTTCTTCTGATGCACGTGATCTGGATGATCTTGCAAACTCAGGTGATCCTAAAGCTAAGCTCGCTCTCAAGATGCTTACTTATGGCGTCATCAAGTATATCGGATCTTATGTAGCTGTCATGAACGGTGTGGATCTTATCGTATTTACCGGCGGTATAGGTGAGCACAACAGCCGTTTGCGCAGAAGAGTTTGCGAAAACTTCTCATATCTCGGACTTAAGTTCGATTATGAGGCTAATGTGGCTTGGGGTGAGGATACTATAATTTCACTTCCGGACTCTAAGGTTAAGGTGGCTCTCATCACTACTGATGAGGAAATCGTTATCGCCCGCGACACCATGCATATTGTTATGAGCGAAGAGGAGAACTAATAAGATAGAGAACCAATTTTAACATAATATAATGATTACAAGTTTTTCAGATGTTTTTGCGGAACTGAAAGAAAAAGGTATCTGCAAAAAGATGGTTGCCGCATGGGCAGTGGACGAGCATACTATCGAGGCCGCTTCCAAGGCAGTGGATATGGGATTTATAACGGCTACACTGGTAGGTGACGCAAAACTGATCAATGAGGTCTGTGCAAAGAATGGAATCGATGCCGGCAAATTCGAAATCGTGGATAATCCTGATGAGTTGAAAGCTGTCGCTCAGGCTGTTCAGCTTGTTCACGATGGTCAGGGAGACGTTCTTATGAAGGGCCTTTGCTCTACTGACAAGTTCCTTCGTGCTATCCTTAACAAGGAGACTGGACTTCTTCCCCCAAAGGGTCTTCTCAGCCACGTAGGTGTGCTTGACAGCCCTAATTATCACAAGCTTCTGTTCCTTACTGATATGGCTGTAGTTCCGCTTCCTGATTTCCGTCAGAAGATGAAACTTACTAACTTTGTAGTAAAGGTGGCTAAGTCTTTCGGTATCGAAAAACCTAAGGTTGCGTTTATCGCTGCTTCTGAGCAGGTGCTTGATTCAATGCCTGCATGTATGGAGGCTGCTGCTCTTGCCAAGATGGCTGACCGCGGACAGATTAAGGGCTGTATCGCTGACGGTCCTTTGGCTTTGGATGTGGCTATCGATAAGGAGTCGGTTGAGATCAAGAAGCTTACCAGCCCTGTTGCCGGTGATGCGGATTGCCTCGTATTCCCTAACATCGAGTCTGCAAATGTATTCTGGAAGACTAACTCCAAGCTTGCTCCAGGCGTACGTCAGGCAGGTATGCTCGTAGGAACTACCGCTCCTTGTATTCTTGCCAGCCGTGCTGACAGCGTAGATACTAAACTGAACTCTATCGCTGAGGCTGTGATGAGCGTAAAATAACAAGTAATAGCATATAAAATAAAAGAGACTGTCCATATGGATAGTCTCTTTTATTCTTTAGGCGTAATCGGCTCGAAGAAACTGAAGTGTACTCTGCCGTAATGTTTTTCCTTTACGAAGGCCGGATGGTCTACGAATGAGTGTTCGTCGCCGTGCTCCAGAATGAGGTATCTGTCCGGGTAGACAAGTCCGGCGTTCAGAACTTTGTCCGGAATCGTCTCCAGCCCTTCCAGTGCGTATGGGGGATCGGCAAATACTATGTCGAATTTCTCTTTGCAGATGGGAATGAAATCGAACACGTTGTGGTGAACTGCTGTCAAGTTCTTAAGTCCCAGCTTCTTGGCCTGATCTTTAATGAATGAGGAATACTGCTGGTTCATTTCGACCGACCAGACGTGTCCGACTCCGCGTGATGCGAATTCATATGAAATGGAACCGGTTCCGCTGAAAAGGTCCAGGACGTTCAGACCCTCGAACTCGAACTCGTTGTCCAAGATGTTGAACAATGCCTCTTTGGCTACGTCCGTAGTCGGTCTTGCCTTGAATTCTGGGGGAGGAAGTATGATTTTTCCTTTTAGTGATCCGCCGATAATTCTCATAATTTACATCTTTAAATGTGTTCTACAGCCTTGAAATATCTGTAGAGTGACATCTCTTCTTCCTGTGAAACAGGTGTCCTGAAACATATGGACGATACTTCCGGATTAAGCTGTAACTTTCTCATGGACAGGAACATGAAATATTCGGCTGTCGTGAAATCAGGAGCCCTGAAGGCATTGGCCAAAAGCAGACTCTTGCCCTGGGCGATCAGCAGATAGAGATAGCCGTCAGCATAAGACGCCAGTATCTTGTTGTACTCTGTGCATTCTTCCAGTGCGTAAATCATGTGGTACATTTCCGGCAGGATTCGGGCTTGGTATCCGTCTAAGGTGAATACTGTCTGCGCGATGGTACGGGACAATGTCTCCCCCAGAGTGTTGGAGAACACGAGCACTGCACCATATTCCGGAATACGGACGAACTCTACGTTGTCGTCAGGATTCAGCTTGGTTACTTCTCCGAGCTCTTCTTTTATGGACGTCGCATCGAAGAATTGATCCGGAACCAGGGTAAACTTCGGAGTTAAAAGTGAAATTTTTACCGATTCATATCTTTTCTGAAACTCCTTGGTGGTGAAGATTTTGTCAGCACTGAGCCAACCGGTCTCTTTTGTACCGGTTTCATCTGTTACCTTAAAAGAATATCCACTCAAGGAGACTTGAATGGATATTCCTGTATTGTATTCTGAAAATGAATTCATGAATATGATCGGGTAGGGGATTACTCCCAGTTACCTGCGTTGTTGTTAGGTGCAGAGATACTGCCGACCTGAAGTCCTTCGTAACGGTTCATAGCCTCACGATCAGCGTCGAGGTTAATTCTGAGCTGGTTGTCAAGACCCTTGAGAAGTGACTTGTAAGGCATCTTGGCCTCGAAGAGAGGAACCTTTACACCTGAAACTTCTTTAATGATAGCTTCCATCTGGATGGTATCACCATTTGAGAATGGAATATATCTCAATGAATCGATGTTGAAGTCTTTTCTTGAGTGGAACAATGTGTCTTTTACATTGATCTTGCTAGAGATAGAGAATACGAGTCTTTCTCCGTTTTTGTAAAGTTCGTACATCTGCTCAGGGGTAATGCCACGACGAGCTTTCTTAAGTTTCTCGGTGTTTACAACTGCCAAAGAGTCATCGTTTGAGCCGATCTGCATGAGGATCTCCATCTGTCCGTTCTTGTAGAAATCTGCGAGGGAGTCTGCTGATGAAGTGAACTTGCCATTCACAGCTTTGTAGGCTTCCTGAAGAGTACGAAGATCTTTCATTCTCTGAATTCCGACACTTTCGCGGTAATCCTTCTGCTTGTTGAAGTTAATAGGCTGCATGATGCTCTTGATGTTAGCATATACGAGACCTGCGATTACGAGAAGCAGCAGAATGCTGACAATCTTTCTAACTAATCCGTTCATTTTTATGTTTTGAGTTTTTATTATTATTCAATTCAGTTCGTACAAAGTTATGAAAATGATTTATGAAATGCAATATAATTTGTAAATTTGCGTTCGGAAATGATTTTGACATGAATTTGACAGAAGACGGAAAAATACTCGCATTGACCAGACTGATAGATAGTTGCGACAAAATCAGCATTGTTGCGCACATTCATCCGGATGGGGATGCGGCTGGTAGTACATTGGCACTCAGGGAATATTTGGATACCATCGGTAAGGATGCGGTCGTCATTCTTCCTGAGCGTTTGCCTGATACTCTGGCCTTTTTGACAGAAAATGTACCTGCCGGAAGGTTGTTGTCCGGAGCTGATGAACCGGAAGCATCTCAGAAACGTATCGAGGAGTCAGATCTGTTGTTCTGTCTGGACTGCAATTCGTTTTCCCGTACGGGTGTCCTCGAACAGTGGCTCCGTGCGTCGTCTGTCCATAAGGTCTTGATAGACCATCATTTGTCACCGGAAATAGAGTCTTTCGAAATCGTGTTTTCGGAGTCGGAGATCTCTTCTGCCTGCGAACTTACGTATCAGGTCCTTCTGGCACTTCCGTCTATCGGCGGAGATGCACGCAAGTTGCCTAAGTTCAGTGCGCGTGCCCTCATGACCGGCATGACTACCGACACTAACAATTTCGCGAACTCTGTGTATCCGTCCACCTTCGCCATGGCCTCTGCGCTTTTGGAAACGGGCGTGGACAGAGACGCCATTTTGTCATCATTATATAATAGATACAGGGAAAACCGCATAAGACTCATGGGCTATCTGCTGTATGAAAACATGGCGATAACCGATGAAGGCGTCGCGTTGATGATAATCGACAAAGATATCGCGACGAAGTATGATATCCGTGATGGTGAAACGGAAGGCTTTGTGAATCTGCCACTTGCGATAGACAGAGTGAAGATGAGCATATTCCTTAAGCAGGATGACGGCGGATTTTTCCGCGTCTCAGTCCGTTCCAAAAAAGGAATCTCCGCGAACAGGTGCGCGATGAAATATTTCCACGGGGGCGGCCATGAGTGCGCTGCCGGCGGCCGACTGTTGTTCCCGCAGGATATAGCGTCACCTGCCGGTGCCGAGGCTTTCCTCCGGAAGGTTTCTTTCGAATTTTTCAATGCCGATGAGAATGTTTAGGTCAATGTTTTTACGCGTCGCTGCTTTTCTGGGAATTGTAGCGGCATGCTCTTGTACAAAAGAGGAAATCAAGACGGAGTATTCTCGTCAGGAAAAGAATATAGAAAGTTTCATCAATTCGACATTGACCTCAATAGATACTGCATATGTGGTTCAGAATAAGGGAGTCAGCAGGGTGGTGGTGGCGCCGGGAATCGAAGGCGACAGCTTGAAACTCGGCGGAAAGGTGACTCTTTATTATTCCGGTTTTGTGCTGAAAAGTTCATCACTGAGCCGGACCGAAATGTTCGCGACCAACAGCAGGGAAGAGGCGGCGGCATCGCAATGGCCTACTGCTGATGACAGTATGTTCGGTGTGAAGACTATCGATACCTCGGACAAAGATGTTGTGGAAGGGTTGCGTTATGGACTGGTGGGTGTCAAGCCGGAGCAGGAGTGTTATATCGCGTTTTCCGGTAAACATGGGTTCGGAAAGAAACCTTTAGGCACGATTCCTGCAAATGCAGCGCTGGTTTATCATGTTTGGGTGGAGAATATCTCGAACAAATAGAGGTATGCCGCATTACGAAAATGGTTTAGAATAATATATGAAGATGAATAATATAATGATTAAGAGGCTTTTAATGTTGCCGTTGGCTGCCGCAGTTCTTTTGACGGGCTGCGCCAAGTCTGAGAAGACTAATGATCATGAGACGACCAAGCGTTATCTGGATGCTTGGGTAGGTGTGAACTATCCCGGGGTTACTCCTACGGAACTCGGCATTTATATTTTGGAAGACAAGCCCGGTACCGGTGAAATGTATGATGCGAAACAGACTTTCGTTATAGCCAATTATACTATCCGTGATTTGGACGGTAATGTTTCTTCTACTACTGACAAGAAGTTGTCTCAGCAGATAGGAAGTTATGATGCCTCTTATTATTATGGTAATCATGTTTGGATTTCCGGTGAGGATTCGATGGCTGCAGGTGTGGAGGACCTTTTGATGGGCATGCGTGTCGGTGGTACTCGTACGGCATTGATTCCAAGTTGGTTATATACTACTGACAGATATAAGAACAAGTCTGACTATATTAAGAAGAAGATTAAGAACGAAGGAACTAGCGGTATCTATACCGTTACTCTCAATGGTCTTTCCAACAATATTCTCAAGGTGGAGATAGACTCTATGGAGGTTTATTCCAAGAAGTATCTCTCCGGCGTGGATTCCACTTCTTATGGTTTTTATTATAAGCAGGTTCAGGCTCCTACAGACACAAATGCATTCAAGTCTGATACTACCATATATATTAATTATACTGGTCGTCTTCTTAACCGTCAGGTGTTTGATACTACCGATCCGGACACGGCCAAGATGTACAATATTTACAGCTCGTCCAAGACTTATAAGCCTGTGGGCATCAAATGGGGAGACACTTTCTCGGATATCAAGATGACTTCTTCTTCAAGCGATGATTCGGACATAATTACAGGATTTGCCAAGACCTTGTGGAAGATGCGCAAATATGAGAAGGGCGTCGGTATGTTCTTCTCGCCTTATGGCTATGCAAGTAATGGAAGCGGTAATAAAATCCCGTCTTTTGCTCCGCTTGTATTTGAGATAGAAATCGTGGATAAACCAGAGTCTTAGGAGGTTTGCTTATGGCTGTATCAGGTACTGTTCCGACAGAACTTGGAGATAAGAAAATACGCGATTTGCTTATGCAGTATGCAGTCCCGGCTATTATAGCTATGACTGCATCTTCGCTTTACAATATGGTCGACAGTATCTTTATCGGCCATATAAAGGATGTCGGGTCTTATGCGATTTCAGGACTCGCCGTCACCTTCCCGCTGATGAACATTTCCACTGCTCTCGGCACCCTTGTAGGTGTCGGAGCTTCGACTATTTTGTCAATGCTGCTGGGACAGAGAAATTATCAGGCCGCCAACAAGGTGATTATCAACGAGGTGATGCTGAATGTAATCATCGGTACCTTGTATACCGTCATTACTCTTGCATTCCTGGATCCTATTCTGATGTTTTTTGGAGCCAGCGCGAATACGTTGCCTTATGCAAGGGATTATATGGTGATAATCCTCATTGGAAATGTCATAACTCATTTGTACTTCGGACTGAACAATATCATCAGGGCTTCCGGTAATCCGAAACTCGCAATGGCATTGACCATATTTACCGTGGTTTCGAATACTATCTTGGACCCGATTTTCATTTTCTGGCTGGATATGGGAATCAAGGGAGCGGCGCTCGCAACGGTGATTTGCCAGTTGCTCGCGTTGGTTTATACTATCAGGTATTTCTTGAGTGGCAAGAACTATCTGCGTCTTCCGCGGAGAATGTCGGAATACAGACTGGATTGGAGAATCGCAAAGGATTCATTGACAATAGGTATGGGACCGTTCCTGATGAACTCTGCGGCTTGTATAGTCACGATGTTCATTAATCAGCAGCTGTCCAAGTATGGCGGTGATTTGGCTATCGGTGCTTACGGTATAGTGAACAGATTCACTTTCCTTTTCATTATGGTGAATATGGGACTGAATCAGGGTATGCAGCCTATAGCGGGATATAATTTCGGCGCAAGAAAATATATCCGTGTAAAACAGGTGTTTTGGCTGACAGTAATTTGTGCGTCAGCGGTGAGTTTCTTGGGTTTCATCTTCTCGGAGTGTTTCCCTGATATAGCCGTTTCGTTGTTTACCAATGATCCTGAACTGATGGCTTTGGCTGACAAAGGATTGCGAATGATGAACATTGCGTTGCCTCTGGTTGGTTTCCAGATGGTTACGACTAACTTTTTCCAGAGTTTGGGAATGGTTCACAAGTCCATTTTCCTTTCTCTCTCCCGTCAGTTATTGTTCCTTGTACCGTTGATATATTTCTTGCCGGTATTTTTCGGACATAAGGGAGTGTGGATGAGTTTTCCTATTGCGGACACCATTTCCATAATCTTGTCGGCGGTGATGCTTCTGATGCTTTTCAGAAAGTTCCGTCTGCTGAATGACGGAGATGACCCGTCGATTCTCGGAAGTAAAATTAAACAAGCATAATCATGAATGACAACAGACTGATAATCAATGTCGGTAGACAGTTTGGAAGCGGGGGTAAGCTTGTCGCCCTTGCGCTTGGACATAAACTTGGCATTCCTGTATATGATCAGGAACTTATAACTAAAGCCGCAGAGGAAAGCGGTTTCAGTAAGGATCTTTTCGCGAAGAGTGATGAAAAGCGCAATATGCTTGCATTCTCCAGTTTTGTGGTGGATGTCGGCAGGTTCGGCTCTGTGGATAATTATATGAATGATAATCAGTTGTTTGTTATCCAAAGTAATGTTATCCGCTCTATAGCAGACAAAGGCTCAGCCATATTCATAGGTCGTTGTTCGGATTACATTTTACGTGACCGCAAGTGTCTGGATGTATTTGTGACTGCTGCTGATGCTGTGAGAATCAAGCGTGTGGCTGCTCGTATGAACCTTTCTCCGGAGCAGGCAGAGTCTCTTATCCGCAAGAAGGACCGCACCAGGGAGACATATTATAATTATTATACTTTCGGAAACTGGGGCGTGGCTTCCAATTATGATTTGTGTGTAGACTCGTCGATCTTGGGCATTGACGGAACCGCTGATATGATCATTGACTTTACCCGTAGGTCCGGATTGCTTAAGGGTGCGCTTCCGGGTGATTCTACTATCGAGGCGGAGGCGGCGAAATGAGGATTCGAAAGACTGGTCTGATTTTCGGGCTCATGGCGGCGGCTGCGGTTGTGGGGCTTTGTGTGTCGTTGTCTTCATCTGAAGATGAAATTCCTCCGGTGGATCCGCGTAAGCCTGCGAGGTTGAAAGAGGTTTTGACGAATGAAAAGTCCGATACGTCAGCGCTTTATGGTCTTGACCGAAAGGTGGAGTCGTATATGAGGCAGTGGTCTCTCCGTGGGGTTTCGTTGTCGATTATGCGCGGGGATTCACTTGTTTACTCGAAGGGTTATGGTTGGTCGGATGCTGAGAAGCAGAAAGGAATGGAGCCGTCGCATATCCTTCGTGTGGCTTCTGTTTCCAAGTTGTTGACTGCTACTGGAATAATGGTCCTTCAGGAGCAGGGAAAACTGTCGTTGAGGGATACAGTTTTCGGCCCGCGTGGAATTCTTACGGATTCGGTCTATACTTCAGTGATGAAGGACCCGAATTATAACAAGATAACTGTCGAGGATTTGCTTCGTCATAAGGGTGGTTTTACCTCTGTAGGTGGAGACCCGATGTTTTCTACACGATATGTGATGCAGCAGAATCATCTGGATACGCCACCGGATCATCTGACTCTTATGAGGACGCAACTCAAGAGACGTCTGCGTTTCGTTCCAGGAACTTCCCAGTATTATTCGAATTTCGGTTATCTGCTTCTCAGTATGATTATCGAGAAGGTGTCAGGTGTTGATTATGAGAAGTTTATGCAGGATAATGTGCTTTTCCCCGCCGGATGTGTGGATATGCACATCGCTCATAATTATTACGAGGACAAGTACCGCAATGAGGTGAAGTATTACAATGGCGCCGATTCGGGGCTGATAGAGGAGTATAACAACAGCGGCCGTATGGTGGACCGTTGTTACGGAGGTAATGATATCCGTTCCCTTGCCGGAGCCGGAGCATGGGTGACTTCTACAGCGGAACTTGCCCGTTTCGTGGCCTCAATCGATGGCCGTCCGGAGGTTCCGGATATCATTTCAAAGGAGAGTGTAGATGCCATGACCCAGTGGTTCGACGAGCGTACATATTCGCTGGGCTGGAATGATACCAAGCCGACAGGGGAGTGGACGCGCACGGGAACTTTCTCAGGAACAAGTGCTCTGATAAAGTACTATCCTGACGGTGAGTGCTGGATAATGGTAACCAACACCAGCACTTGGAAAGGCCCCGGTTTCACCCGCTACACGGCAGGTCTGTTCCGAGACCTGCGCGCCAAGTATTCGGCAGCGCTTCCTGCCAGGGATTTGTTTTATGAGTAGTTCTGCTTCTCCAACTTCTTGGCCTCGTCCCAGATTTCATCCATCTCGGCCAATGTCATGTCATGAAGATTTCTGCCTTTTCTGATGGTCTGTTCTTCCAGATATGTGAAACGGCGGCGGAACTTGTCGCATGCGCGGTTCAACGCGGTATCAGGATTCAAACCATAAAGTCTGGCAGCATTGACCACAGAAAAAAGAAAATCGCCCAACTCCTCCTCGGCACGGTCCCTCGCGGAACCCGGGGCAGGGGTCATCGTGTAGCCGGCAGGGACAGTATCGTCGAGCCCCTCCTCGACAGCCATTGACTCCAACTCGGCCTGGAACTCGCTCTGCTCTTCCTTCACTTTCTCCCAAACTTGCGACGGACGCTCCCAATCGAAGCCGACGCCGCGGGCCTTGTCCTGCATCGAATAGGCTTTCAAAATCGGTGGCATGGAATCCGGCACACCTGAAAGAATACGCTTGTTCGCACCCTTCTCCTTCATCTTCATCATTTCCCAATTTTCAGAAACCTGCTCAGCATCAGCAGCTTGCGTGTCGGAAAACACGTGAGGATGGCGGAAGGTCATTTTCTCGCAGAGCCTGTCCATGACATCTGCGACGTCGAATTTCCCCTGCTCTTCCGCAATCTTGGAATAGAATACGATATGAAGCAGCAAGTCCCCGAGTTCTTTTTTTGCCTCCTGGTCCTCCTTTTTCATGACAGCGTCGCTCAACTCGTAAACTTCTTCGACCGTCATCGGCCTGAGGGTATCCCAAGTCTGCGCCGCGTTCCAAGGACATTTAGCCCTGAGTTTATCCATAATGTCCAGCACTCTGCCGAACTGCTCCATTTTTTCTTCTTTCGTGTGTTTCATGTCACCAAGTAAATTTCGTTGCGAAATTACAAATTTTTTCTTTGAAAAGCCGTTATTTGAAGAAAACTGCTATCTTTGGTATTTGATAGTAAAACGACAACAAATACATAGAACTTTTTATGAAACACCCCATGTACGTTACAGCGGACGACGCTGTAAAAGCCGTGAGGACAGGTGACCATATTCACCTTAGCAGTGTGGCCAGTGTCCCTCACATATTGATAGAGGCATTGTGCCGCAGAGCCGATGCCGGCGAAGTACGCGATCTCCATTTTCACCATTTTCACACGGAAGGCCCTGCACCATATGCGGAGCCAAAATATGAGGGAATCTTCTTCGATCAAGGTTTCTTCATCGGTCCCAACGTCCGTGCCGACGCGAACGCCGGATACGCTGATTATCTGCCGGTTCACCTGAGTGAGTCTCAGAAATTATACCGCAGCGGCGCACTCCGATGCGATGTCGCCATGGTGCAAGTTTCGCTCCCGGACGAAAATGGAATGTTCTCACTCGGAACATCTGTCGACTGTTCGCTCGCTGCCGTCGAGAGTGCCAGGACTGTTATAGCTGTTGTCAATGCCAATGTCCCTTTTTCTTATGGCGATTTGGTAAGACCGGAACTTATAGATTATCTTGTAAGAGATGATTCTCCATTGTTTACCAAGGATTACGCTGAACCTGACGAGACTGAAAAACTAATCAGCAAGAATTGTTCGGAACTCATTCCTGACGGAGCTTGTCTCCAGATGGGCATCGGAGCATTGCCTAACGCCCTTGCTGTAGCCCTTTCAGACCACAAGGATCTGGGACTGCATACGGAGATGTTTGCTGACGGCATTTTAAGACTTATAAAGAAAGGCGTCATCAACGGACGTCGCAAGAAAATCGATACCGGCAAGGTGGTCGCTTCGTTCCTGTTGGGGTCAGACGAAGTGTACAAATTCATTGACCATAACCCGGATGTGCTGATGAAGGATATCAAATACACTAACGATCCTTGGGTGATTTCACAGAACCCATGCATGACGGCCATCAACTCAGCTATTGAGGTGGATTTCACCGGTCAGATTTGTGCCGACTCCATCGGAACGCGCATGTTTTCAGGGACTGGCGGACAGGTGGATTTCGTGAGGGGTGCCACTATGTCGGAGGGCGGCAAGTCTATAACGGTATTTGCGTCCAGAACCAAAAAGGGCATGACTAAAATCGTCCCGACACTTAAATCCGGTGCTGGTGTGGTGACTCCGCGCTCTGACGCACACTGGATTGTAACAGAGTATGGCGCCGTGGATCTTTTCGGCAAATCTCTCCAAGAGAGAGCCAAACTGCTCATCAGCATCGCTCATCCAGATGACAGAAATGATCTGGACCGCGCTGCGTTCGAGCGTTTTGGCCCTCACTATCATAACTTCAGTGTTTAAATCTCCTGCTGTTTTCGTCTCCAATTCAGGATAGGGAGAAGGAATGAAATCACGGCTGCAGCGAACCAGAACCAGCTGACATAAGTGAAATCATGCTTTGTCACTGTCTCGCCAAGCTTGTTGACAGCCTCGAAAGTGTTGTTGTCGAGCAAGAGACCTGAGACTATGTTCTGCAGGCCTGCGGCTGCATAAGATGCCACGCCCACGATGCCGAGGGCCGCACCCGAAGCCTTTCTCGGGACAAGGTCAATGGCCATGAGACCGCCGAGGAAACTGATCAGGACACCGATGGCGATACCGAACAGAATCATTGACAAAATCAGAACCCAATGGCTTCCTCCTCCGAAGAGGAAGAGGAACAGGGCGACAGCCTCTAGCACACCAGCGACGAAAGCCGGGTACTTGCGGTCTCCTCTGAAGACTTTGTCGGAGAGCCATCCGGAAAGTACGGTTCCCAGAACACCGAAAATAGGGTTGATGCCAATGATTGTGGCAGCAGAAGTCAAATCATAGTCATAAGTCTCCTGGAGGAAAATGGTTCCCCATTCATTGATGGCATAACGGCTCATGTACATGAACGCACTGGAAAGTGCAAGAATCCAGACTCCCGGATTACGCAGAACTGCACGCTGTATCTGGCGGGTCTCTACCGGGCCCTCAACTTTTTTGGCAGGTACTGATTCGCCGGAAAGTTCCTCGATAGACGGAAGTCCCTTACTCTCAGGTGTATCGTAAAGCCACATGATAATCAGCAGGACACCGAGAATGCCGGCACAGGCTGCACCGAAAAATCCCCACTTCCAACCGAAAGCGGCAACGATAGATCCTACGAAGACAAATGACAGTCCCTCGCCGATGTTATGGGATGCGCTGAAGAAACCGTAGAAAGTGCCCCTGATTTTCAGCGGAAACCATCTGGAAAGAGCGACTACTGAAGGAGGGACGCCCATGGACTGAGCCCATCCGTTTATCGCCCACATGATAGCGAACACGATGAAAATTATGGAACTGCTGATACCGGCATTGACAGCTGCTACACCCAGGATACCCATCAGGAAATTTGCGGCGACAGATAGAATAAGACCCGTGGCCATGAATCTCTTAATATTGGAACTGTCTGCCAGAAAACCATTCACAAGTTTGCCGACAGCATAAGTCCAATACAGACAGGCACCTATGATACCGAGTTGGGTGGCGTTAAGAAGTCCCGCATCGATAATAGGCTGCTTCATCACGCCCATCGACATCCTGCACACATAGTACAAGGCATATCCGAGAGTTATGGCGACAAAAGTCTGGAAACGGGCACGCTTCCAGACTTTGTCAGTATTTTCAGGCGCCACCTTAGTTGCGGACGGCGCGCTCATTTTATAAAAATCGAACATCTTAACCAAAGATTAGTCGTGAAGTCCTTTCGAACGCAGGTATTTGATGAGCTGTTCTGGACGGTCTGTCTGAATCATGGACGCTCCATAGGCGATTACCTGGTCATAAATCTTGGCAGGATCACCGCAGTCAAGTGCCTTGTCATCATCCAGGTAGCCGCAGAGGCTTCCCCAGATAGTGTTTATCCAAAGTTTTGATCCTGAGGCGAGTATCTTCTTAAAGCAATCCTCTACCTCTGGAGTTCTCTTCTTCCAGCATACTTCATAAGCCAGAGGAACTGTTTTGGTATCCATGTATTCGCTGAACAAAGCCTGTCCTTTCTCTTTCTGAATGTCAATGATAGGCATATACATCATATTGTGCTCATGTTCAGCCATTTTAGCCTTAACTTCCGCAACCGGTTTCTTTCCTTTTATAAGAATCTGGTCTGTCACACCAAGCTCCTCGGTGATGGCGAGAACCATATCGTAGTATTCATATCCCTGGTCGACATTGACACAAATCCTGTCCTTACAGCATTCGAGTGCCTCACGAAGTGTAGGCATGCGCAGAGAGTCGGTGGCGACGCCGTGGGCCCTCTTCAGCCTGAGTTGCTTGATTTCATCCAGAGTATAGTCGCTGACGAGTCCTTTGCCTGTGGTGCAGCGGTCGAGAGTCTTGTCATGAGAGAGGACGAGGACACTGTCCTTGGTAAGTTTGAGATCCATTTCCATAATATCAGCACCCATTCTGATAATGGACTCGATGGCAGGGATGGAATTCTCAGGGTAATTTCTCCAGTCACCTCTGTGACAAGCGACTACGACATACTTTGAATTCGGATTGTGAATCTCTGCCACAATCTTTTCTGCCCTGTTCGCATACTGAGGCTCCTTGTTTCCGCAAGAAACAAAGCCAATCACTGCAGCTGCAAAAATCAAAAAACTTCTTTTCATTTTATCTGTGTTATTATAATAATTTTCTAAGTTCGGAAAGTGCGCAGGATAGCGGAGAACACTCATCTCATCGAGAGCATAGTCTATGTTTTTAAGCAATTCCGACGTGTCGAAATTCCTAATTCTGGCAGCATATAGCACATAGAGGATACCAAGGGACTTGACATCCCCATCTGCTATAAGGTTTAATAAATGTCTGTCGTCGTTAAGCATTTCACCTGCAAAAATAGACAAAAATCAAATACGTTCTACCATTGTTTTACACGCACCTTGTACATGTCCATGTCAGGCACTTTGATGATGCGGTCAGCGCTGGAGCCATCCTTGTTGGTGCTGTAGCGGATTTTCTGGGAAGACCAGCTCTCGCTGCATTCAGGAATAGTGGCGTCAGTGTACCAGATTTCACCGGTTTCTCCGTTGTAGTTCAATGACTTGATGGCTGAAGAACCGCTGAAAAGATTCATCTCCGTAAAGGTTTCGGTATCTACATTGAAAAGATAGGCATGGTCTCCTGCGACGGTGAGGGTGCTGTTGTCCACACGCATCAGGTCGTGGATACCTGTCTTCGGCGTCTTGATAGTCTTTTTCAATGCTATTGAAGGTTTTTCTCCGAATGTAACTTCGAACACTTTGAGTGCATCGCCACCTGCACCATAGAGCACATTTCGGCTATAATCCCAGACAAGGCCATGGCCTGAAGAAAGGTAAGCGCTTGCCAGAATCTGTTCACTCTTTTCGACGCTGTAAAGCTGAATTTTCCTTTATGCTAAACAAACTTTATTAAAAAAATATTACAGCTTTTCCGCAATCAGCAGAGAAACTGTAATCTACTCAAATAACAAATCCGACAGGAGCGGTGCCTACTCGATTGCTGGACATCGCTCCTTGTCATTTCAATTATCTCATCGGTTTCCGCAGCGGGTCCAGACGGAGTTTCTTCCGAGGGCCGGCACACCGATGTAGCCTCTGAGAGTCAGGTCGCCGTTCGGTTTCAGTTTTATCGTCGCCTTGTAAGTGTTGCCACTTTCGGGATCATATATGGTGCCGTTTTTCCAGATGCCGTCCACGAAAACCATATCCTTCAGAATTATGGTCCCTTTCAATGTCCTTGAGCGGAGTGCGGCATCTGGATTCTTCTCGTCCTTCGCATTTTCGATGGATGTCCATATTAGGGTACCGATATACTTGCCGTCTTTCTGGGTAATCTGAACCTTTCCGGTCTTGTTCTCTGACAGGTAGACCCCTAAAATCTTATCCGCACCATTATTCTGGGCGAAGGCCAATGCCGTAACAACCAATAAAATAGCTGTAATAAAAATCCTTTTCATTATACGAATTGATTTGATGATTTGCAATTTGTTTTCTGTTTCGTGCCGATGACACTTGAATTACGGATAGTCGTCTTAGCGAAAACTCTGCCAAACTTGTATCTCAAGGATTTTTTTTACCGGTCGCTTATTTCTTATTGATTACAAAAAATGCTAAATTTGTAAGATTGTAAAAAACATAAAGACGATGAAAAAAGGACTTTTATTCCTTGCGACGCTGTTGACAGCGGCTATGGCCTATGGCCAAAATACGGAATGCCTTCCAGAGTGGAAAGAAGGATATCTGGATATTCACACTATTGCCACAGGACGAGGTGACGCGGCACTGGTTATCATGCCGGACGGAACAACATTGATGATAGATGCCGGTGACAATGCGAAAAAAGGTGATACTCAGCATCCTGACGCTACCAAGCTTCCGAGCGAATGGCAGGCGATATACATGAAACACTTCATGTCACAGCTGCCTGATAAAGATAACTTGGACTATGCGATGATTACCCATTTTCATAATGACCATATGGGTACAGTCAAGGACATGATACCAGGAAACAACGGCTACGGCCTCTCAGGAATCACACTCGTAGGAGAGCGCATTCATTTCAACAAACTTGTCGACCGCGGCTGGCCAAACTACGATTTCCCGTCCAAGGAAAAAGTTCTGGGGGCCAACAAAGGATTCATGCCGGAATACATACGTTTTGCACAATATTCCGCAAACCACGGAACCCAGATGGAAAAATTCGAAGTCGGAAGCAAGAATCAGTTTACATTGGTGCATAACCCTAAACCATACGCAAAGAACTTCGAAATCCGTAACCTCGCTTCGGCAGGAGAAGTATGGACAGGAAAAGGAACCAAATCCAGGAAAATGTACAGCGGAGACCCTATGCTCTTCGATGAAAATATGAACTCCTGCGCCATCAGACTCCGTTACGGCAAATTCACATACTATAACGGAGGTGACCTCTCAGGAGGAAATTGGCCGGAACTGTACAAGAGCCACGAACGAGACTTCGAAACTCAGGTCGGAAACGTCTGCGGTAAAGTGACCGTTATGAAAGCAAACCACCATGGCTACTATGAAACCTGTAACGCCCGTTTCCTGGAGGCTTTGTCACCACAGGTGATCATTATCGACGCTCGTAGCCAGAATCATCCTGTTCCGTCTACAATGACCAGAATGTCAGACCCTCAGGTATGGACCGGAGAACGCGAATGCAGTTTCTATATTACTGTAGACCAGGCACGCAAGAAACTTGGTGAAGAACTTTGGAGTAAATTCAAACCATGGGGTCATATCGTTGTCAGAGTATATCCGGGAGGAAACAGTTACCAGATGTTTGTACTCGATGCAGACAGCACAGACTATCACATCATCTACAAATCAGAAGTAATCAATCTTTAGATATAATGAAGAACATAACCAAAATGCTAATCACATTGGCTTCTGCTGCAGGTGTAATGGCTTGCAGCCAAGGCGAAAAGAAATCATCGGATTTCAAGTATCTCATCGATGAATTCGCTGACATTAAAATCATGCGTTATCAGATCCCCGGATGGGATAACCTTTCTTTCAAACAGAAAGAGTACCTCTATCACCTCAGCGAAGCTGCAAAATTCGGCTGGGATATCTACTGGGATCAGAACTGCAAAGATAATCTCGCAGTGAGAAAGGTTCTTCAGAATATTCTCGAAAACTATAAAGGCGACAGGAACTGCAAAGATTTCCAGGACTTTACAGTATACGCGAAGAGAGTCTTCTTCAGCAGCGGTATCCATCATCACTACGCTGAGGACAAATTCTTCCCTGAGTGCGGAGAGGAATACTTCAAGTCTCTCATGGAAGCAGTAGGAGAAAGCGAAAAATGCGCGACCCTGCTCCCTGTAATCTACTCTAAGGAACTCTATGCACAGAGACGTTCCTCATCCAAGACTGGAGACATCGTGGCATTGTCATCAGTAAACTTCTACGATGGCGTAACCCGTGACGAAGTAGAGAAATACTATGCCGGCATCATGGATGAAAATGATCCGGAACCTATCTCTTACGGTTTGAATACCAAGGTGGTAAAAGGCCCGGACGGAAAAATCCGTGAAGAGGCATGGAAAGTCGGCGGAATCTATGGACCGGCACTCGAGAAAATCTGTGAGGAACTCGAAAAAGCCAAGGCCGTAGCAGAAAACGACGTACAGAAAAAGACCATCTCTGAGCTCCAGGACTACTACAGGACAGGCGACCTCAGACTTTGGGACAAATACAACATCACTTGGGTGAAAGACACCATCAGCAAAATCGACTTCACCAACGGATTCGTAGAGGACTACAACGACCCTCTCGGACGCAAAGCATATTGGGAATCAGTCGTTAACGTCAAGGACTCTGCCGCATCTGCGCGTACAGAACTCCTCAGCGCCAACGCACAGTGGTTCGAGGATAACGCACCGATCGATCCCCGCTTCAAGAAGAAGAGCGTGAAGGGCGTTTCTGCCAAAGTTATCGACGTTACCTGCCTCGGCGGCGGATGCTACCCTGCAACCCCTATCGGAATCAACCTTCCGAACGCTGACTGGATCCGCAAGGAGTATGGCTCCAAGTCTGTGACCATCGCAAACATCACCCATGCCTACGATGCCGCCGCCCAGGAGTCGCCAAAATCCGTGCTCGAAGAATTCGCATACTCAGAAGAGGATAAGTCAATGCAGAAGAAGTATGGAGCATTCGACGATGAGGTTCACACCGATCTTCACGAGTGCCTCGGACATGGTTCAGGACAGCTTCTTCCAGGCGTTTCCCCTAATGCCATGGGAGAATATGCATCTGCACTCGAAGAAGCCAGAGCAGACCTCTTCGGCCTCTATTATATCGCTGACCCTAAGCTTGTGGAACTTGGTATCCTCGAAAATACTGAAGCATATAAACCTCACTATTCCAACTATATACGTAATGGCCTCATGGTTCAGACCAACCGCGTGGAACTTGGACGCCAGATTACTGAGGCACATATGCAGAACCGTCAGCTTATCGCTGCATGGTGCTATGAGCATGGTAAGGCAAACAACGTTATCGAGAAGAAAGTACGTGACGGCAAGACATATTTCGTAGTAAATGACTATGAGGCTCTCCGTGGACTCTTCGGTGACCTTCTCGCTGAAATCCAGCGTATTAAATCAGAAGGTGACTACGAGGCAGGCAAGAACCTTATCATGAAATATGCTGTAGACATCGATCCTGCTCTTCATAAAGAAGTGTTGGAAAGATATGCTGCTCTCGGTCTGAAACCTTACGGCGGATTCGTTAATCCTGAAATCGTACCTGTAGAAAAGGACGGTAAGGTCGTAGACTACAAAGTCGTTTACCCTGACGATTATCTCGGACAAATGCTCGAATACTGCCATAAATACAGCACGTTGTGAAGGCATTTGAGCCATGTATAACAAAATCGAAGAATATATTAAAGGTTACAGGACATACCTCCAGATAGAGCGGGGTATGTCTTGTAATACTTATAAGGCATACTGTTCTGACATAAGCGAATTCCTTTCTTGTAACAAAGGCATTGACCTGAACCAAATCAGCCGCGAAGACATTACGCGGTATTTGGAGGCGCGTTCTTCCGGGGCGACGGATGGGGTGGAAACTGCGGCGGTCTCGAAGCGGTCTCAGGCCCGCATTCTCAGCTCTTTGCGGTCATTTTTCGGTTGGCTTGTCATGGAGGGTGAAATTAGCGTAAACCCTTGTGACGGAATCGATTCGCCGAAGCTTGGGCGATACTTGCCGGCAGTTTTGTCCATCGAAGAAGTGGATGCCATCATGGATTCTGTGGATCTTTCGACTTGGGCAGGGCTGAGGGACAGGGCGATTCTCGAGGTCTTGTACGGCTGCGGACTGCGTGTTTCGGAAGCGTCGGGACTTAAGATTTCAGATGTGTATCTGGAAGAGGGATTTGTGCGCATTGTCGGCAAGGGGAACAAGGAGAGGGGAGTGCCGCTCGGAGATCCCGCCGCGGATGCCATAAGGAATTATCTGTCAGTGCGTCCCGAGCCGTCAGCGCCACAGTATGATGATATTATGTTCCTTAACAAATCAGGCGGACAGCTGAGCCGTATTTCGATTTTCAACATGGTCAAGAAGCAGGCTCTGGCGGCGGGGATTACCAAGGAAATTTCCCCGCATACGTTCAGGCATTCTTTCGCTACGCATCTGGTGGAGGGAGGTGCGGACCTCAGGGCGGTGCAGGAGATGCTCGGGCATGAAAATATCCTCACCACGGAGATTTACACCCATATCGACAGCTCCACTTGGCAGAAAGAAATTTTAGCGCATCATCCCAGGCCTTAACGTAAAGTCTGGAGGAGGTTATTCTTTGAAATTTACTATATTTGCGGAATGAAGTTGAGGAATACCATAATGATGTTTTTGGCATGGTCAGCGGTGATTGTGCTTGCGTCTTGCGAAAAGATAAACGAACATGAACCTGATTATGCGGACCATGTGCGTCATGCAATCCTTTTATACTCAGCGGGTTACAACAGTTTGAGTTATGATATGGATGCGGATATCCAGGAAATGACCGATGGCTATCTGCCGTCGAAAGGTTCCACGGATGGTGCCGTCCTGGTGTATTCCAAGAAAACTGTTTCGTCGGGGAATTACAAGACTCCGACGGATTCCTATCTTATCCGACTGTACAGGAATAAGAAAGGCGCTGCCGTTATGGATACGGTCCACACATGGTCATCCGACTACGTGGCCGCCTCTTCCCGTACCGTAAATGAGGTTCTTTCGTATGTAAAAACCAATTATCCTGCTGACAGTTACGGACTTATATTTTCTTCGCATGCGACTGGATGGCTGCCTGCAGGATATTATTCGTCTGGAAAAATCACCGATTTCGCGGTTCCGTTCGGGACCGGACACGCTGACGGCCTGAAGCCTGTTCCGTTCGTCGAGATGCCGAGGGAGGCCGGCGAGCCGCGCGTGAAAAGCATCGGTGCCGACAATATAAATTCGTCCAGCACTTATGAGATGGAGGTCAATGCCTTCGCGTCGTCGATTCCTATGTTTCTGGATTACATCATCATGGACTGTTGCCTCATGGGCGGAGTCGAGGTGGCGTATGAACTAAAAGATGTCTGCGGCAAATTGGTGTTCTCCCAGACAGAGGTTCTTGCAGACGGCTTGTGTAACTATACTAATGTAATCGGTCGTCTCCTAAATTCTTCTGAGCCGGATCTGGAAGGTTTGTGTGAAGATGCGTATACGCATTATGACTCTCAGTCAGGAAGTTACAGGTCTCTGACCATATCCATGATAGATTGTGCGAAACTTGGTCCGTTGGCGGAGGCTTGCGCGAAGTTGTTCTCGGATTATCGCGGTAAGATGGCCGTTGTGGATCCGAACTCGGTTCAGAGATATTACAGACGTGAATATGGCAAGCATTGGTTCTATGACTTGGAAGATATTATGGTACAGAGCGGCGCGTCTGATGAAGACTTGAAGTCGTTTAGAACTGCCATGTCCAGCTGTGTATTGTATAACGAAGCGACTCCGTCGTTCCTGAGCATCCCAATAAAGACCCACTGCGGTCTCAGCATGTATCTCCCGGCCGACGGCGACTCTGAACTCGACACCTTCTACCGTACCCTTTCCTGGAACAACGCCACCCATTTGGTTCTCTGATTCCGCATAACACCCTGTTACGTAGTCGGCGGTCGGCGGTCCCGGCGTCGACCGCCGAAAGTTAATTTGGTACCATCTAAAACGTTAAACCTGTACAAAACGACTTTGCAGTGAGGTTTTGTACAGGTTAAAACGTTTTCGCGGGACAATTTGGTCCGCCAGTGGTCCGAGCCCTGCTATTCGGCAGAGTTCTCGGCAGCCTTCTCCGCAGCGAGCGCTTCGTTGAAACACTGGCGGCACGTAAACATCCTTTTCGCCGAGGACTACCAACTTGTGACTCTTCGTCAGACGATGAGAATGATTGGCGAGATTACCGCACTTGACACAAATGGCGTGCACCTTCTGCACATCCTCGGCGATAGCCATGAGACCCGGAATAGGACCGAACGGCTTGCCCATATAATCAGTATCCAGACCGGCGATAATCACCCTCTTGCCCCTGTCAGCAAGCTCCTGAGCCACAGCGATAAGCTTCTCGCTGAAAAACTGCGCCTCATCGATACCGATAACCTGAGTCTCCTCCTTGGCATCCAACATCATTTCCGCGTCCTTGATAGGCGTACACGGAATGCTGTGCAAATCATGTGAAACCACATCCATGTCCGAATACCTGGTATCTACTGCAGGCTTGAATATCTCTATTTTCTGATTGGCGAACTGCGCACGTTTGAGCCTTCTGATAAGTTCCTCAGTCTTTCCTGAAAACATGGAACCGCAGATGACCTCGATGCAGCCCGACTTCTTTACACTCTCTGAATACATACTGGTTGATTTTAGCGATGCGAATTTAGTATTTTTTTATCTTTCCTGCAATCGTGTTCTAAAAACGCCGTCATAACTGTTTGTATTGTCCTAATAATGATGTATTTTTGTAAGAATCTAAAAAGACTTCGCGATATGGAAAAGAATTCACAGGAACTCCTGGAAGAACTTGTGGCCCGCCTTGCAGAGGTGAGGGGCCAGCTCGATGTTATCCAAAGTAAAGTAGATGAGCTTCTGAATTTGAAAGCTCAAGACGCTGACGAACCGGGTGACATCGACATTGACCATGAAGATTTCCTGTCAGATATTGCGGTCGAGGTGCCGGTCCCTGAACAGATCGCTGCGGAGGCGGAACCTGCGGGCGAGGCGGAACCTGCTGAGCCTGTTGAGACTTCGGGCGAGCCGGACCTTCCTGAGGCTGCGATAGAGCCGGACCTTCCTGAGCCTGAACCTTCGGAGCCGGAAGTCGCGAATGAGCCGGAAGAGCCTGCGGACGCCCAGGATGCCGCTGCTCCGGTTTCTGTCAATGCCGATGAGGCAGGTGATGTGAATTCGCTTTTCGGTGCCGTGGAAGATGTTCATAAAGCACATCGTAAAGGACTGAACGACAGAGCTGTATCAGTGAAGGCCGTGATGGATATGAAACCGGAAAAGCCGGAGTGGTACACTGCGATTCCCGGCCCTGAGGTGAAAGACATCCGCAGCGCGATTTCGCTTAACGACAGAGTGATGTTCATAACTACACTTTTCAGAGATGATTCCATGCTTTTCCAGGACGTCGTCTCTAAAGTGAACGCCATGACATCGCTCGACAAAGTGGCTGATTATCTGACTTCTACATTCCCGGAGTGGGATATGTACTCTGATATGGTTTACCGCTTCATGATGGCCGTGCGCAGAAAATTGAGATAGAATATGGAAACGGGAAAACTATATATAGTGCCGACACCCGTCGGAAATTTGGAAGATATGACATATCGCGCCGTGAAGGTGCTTAAGGATGCGGATCTCATTTTGGCTGAAGACACCAGGACGAGTTCCGTTCTCCTGAAACATTACGATATCCAAGGCAAACTCCAGTCGCATCATAAGTTCAACGAACATCAGACAGTTTCGGTGATAAAAGACAAGATTCTTGCCGGGATGAACGTCGCGTTGATAAGCGATGCCGGCACGCCGGGTATCTCGGATCCGGGATTTCTGCTTGTCAGGACATGTGCTGCGGAAGGTATTGAAGTACAGACACTTCCTGGTGCGACAGCCTGCATTCCGGCCATAGTTTCGTCAGGACTCCCATGCGACCGTTTCTGCTTCGAAGGATTCCTGCCTGTAAAGAAAGGACGCCAGACGCTCCTGAAAGAGCTCGCTTCTGAGTCCAGGTCAATGATTTTTTACGAGTCTCCATATCGTCTTGTGAAGACACTCGGACAGTTCATAGAGTATTTCGGCGCGGAACGTGAATGCTCTGTGGCACGTGAAATCTCCAAGGTGCATGAGGAACACCGTAGGGGAACATTGGAAGAAGTGAAATCGTGGTTCGAGGAGCATGAGCCGAAGGGTGAAATAGTTATAATAGTAGCGGGTGCTACAGACCGCAAGCATGATGAGGACCATGCTCGCGGTAAATATAGAAAGGATAAAGTGGCGGAAGATAGAGGGGATAATGAATCAGAAGAAATCTGACGGCAAGAAGCGTCCGTCAGCCTCATTCGTAACGGGGGCCATAGCCCTTGCATTTCTTATAACAGGTTATCAGACAGCTCTTTTCGTGCATAGGGCTGCCGCGCTCAAGGTGGTGTCGGACATGACGTCACCAGATACGGTCTTCGTTTATGCTGATGAGGAGGCTTTTGCAGTAGATAAATCCGGGAACAGTGACATGGTTAAGTCTGGTGGAAATCCCACGCGAGTCTCGGGAGGTTATCCGTCAGGCGATTCATGGGATGGCTCTTCATCAGGCTCCCGGAGTGGTCTGACTAATTCAGGGGGCGGTTCAAGAGGGGCTTCTAGGTCTGGCTCCCATGGAGGTTCGTCGTACGCGACTCGACATGAACAATCCGGCTCAAATGCCCCGCAGAACTACCGCTATGAAAAGCGCCCAGGGAAACATCCGGAAGCGGCAGAGAAGCTGGCTGCCGCTTATACTCCACGTACTTACGAATCCTTTAGGTTTAATCCTAACACGGTGTCTGTAAGCGACTTGTGCCGACTCGGCTTTTCTCTGAAGCAGGCTAATTCCATAGACAATTACCGTAAAAAGGGAGGCCGTTTCAAGCGGAAACAAGACTTCGCGAAATCCTTCGTCGTGGCCGATTCCGTCTACCGGCGACTGGAAAAATACATTGACATACCCCTTCTGGATCTGAATGCGGCGGATTCGGCGGCTTTCGACGAACTTCCCGGTATCGGGGGTTATTTTGCGGCCAAGATGGTGGAGTACAGGGGGCGGCTCGGGGGCTACAGCTGTCCTGAACAACTGTTGGATATCTATCATTTCGATGCGGAGAAACTGGCCAAAATCCGCGATCTGGTGGAGGTGAAAACTCGTCCGGAACCATTTCGTTTATGGTCGCTCCCTGCGGATTCCCTGAAACGTCATCCGTATATAAAGACTTGGCAGACAGCGAAATCGATAGTGTTGTACAGAGAAAACAATCCCCGCGCGGAACTCACCGTCGATGGGCTTGTCCGTGCGGGGATTTTAGATAAGGACACGGGAGCGAAACTGTCCCGATGTCTCATAGAGTCTCCTTAGCGAGCGTTAAGAATTGCTTAGTCTTCCACATGCTTGAGAGCTTCGCGAATCTTTGCCTCGATTTCTTCGCTGAGCTCTGCATTGTCAGAGATAAGCTGCTTTGTGGCCTCACGTCCCTGAGCGAGTTTCTGGTCACCATAACTGAACCATGAACCGCTCTTG
>SAMEA104315426__coassemble_411_pt1 | contig 27717 bp, 22 predicted proteins | sample SAMEA104315426__metabat2_low_PE_008 | metagenome-assembled genome bin SAMEA104315426 (sample SAMEA104315426) | gut metagenome | biome: Monkey gut; feature: monkey-associated habitat; material: faeces | place: China | collected 2013 | reverse complement strand
CGTTTGGCGGCTGCCTGACACTGAAACTTGCGGTCAATGCGGAGCTCTTGTGGGGGAACTGTATCCTCGACATGAAAAACTGACAAAAAATCCGGTCGAAACGACCGGAAACAGATATAAAATTGAATTTTTGATGAGTCGGACGCAGAAATTGAAGGGACTGGTCGCTGCTTCGCTCAAATTGAAAACGTTAAACGACAATCCCTACGTTATTAAACAGACACAAAAGTGCAAAAAGGTATTTGGTAACAGAGTACTTATCAAGGTAAAGTATTACCTTTGTACTACATAATAATTAAATTGCTGTTTCTTATGCAAAAGATTAAGATTGATGAAATTAGAATAGATGGATTTCGTGGATTGAAAGACTTTAAAATGAGCCTTTCAGAAACCACAGTATTAACTGGCATGAATAATGTGGGTAAAACGTCTGTTCTTAAAGCTTTACAGTTGCTATTTGGAAACAGTTCTTTTCTAGCTGCCGAGGATTTACACATTGATAACAATGGTAAATCAACACAAATTATTGTCGATGCTAAAATAATCGCAATTGGTGAAGATGGAAAACGTACTGCAAATTTTTCAGAGGTATGGGAAATCGCATTTGGTGAGGCTAATATAAAGATGGATGCAGAAGAATACTCTTATGTGCCTATGCGTGTTAAATACACTTTTCAAACACTTCAGAACTCATTTAATAGGGATATGCATATCTTGAATGAATGGGAGTCGGCAGGTATTGCTTGGCAAGATTTGAAAGGGAAAAAATCCACGATTAAGGGAGATTATTTCCAATTTCATTATCTTGATGCAAAAAGAGATATTCAAGATGACTTGAAAGTTAGAACCTCCTATTTAGGTAAAATGCTTGGAGATGTAGCTAGCAATTATGACCCGGAAGATGTTGCTGAGTTAGAGAAAAAAATAAGTTCTTTAAATGCAGAGGCCATAGAAAAGAGTAGTGTGCTTAAAAACATTCAGGAATCACTAAAAGGAATTGACACCACAATGGACTCTTCGGGCAAAGTATATGTCTCACCTTTTGCCAAGAAATTGCGAGATTTGAACAAAAGTTTGACTATCCACTATGGAACGGAAGACAGTAGTTTTACAATGGACTATCATGGTATGGGCACTAGAAGTTGGTCTTCCATGTTGTCGTTTCGGGCTTTCGTAACGCAAATGTGCAATAGTAAGAACCCTGATGAGGAAGCCTTTTTACCAATTATAGCCATTGAAGAACCGGAAGCACATTTGCATCCGAATGCACAGAAGCAACTCTATAAACAGATGAATGATATGCCAGGTATTAAAATAATCTCAACACACTCTCCATATGTAGCTGCATGTGCGGAATTATCAGAATTGAGAGGTATGTATAAATCTGATGAAAAGACTGTTTGTGGAAGTTTGCCTGTTACAAAACTAACTTCTGAAGAACAAAGAAAAATCAGACAAGCTGTATTGACAAGTAATGGAGAATTGCTGTTTGCCAAAGCAATTGTGTTGGGCGAAGGAGAAACAGAAGTACAAGCATTGCCTATTTTCTGCCAACAGCATTTAGGACTGACTCCTGTTGAATCAGGCTTGTCTTTTGTTGATGCAAAGGGATGTGGCAATTATTATCCGTTTGTAGCCCTTGCCGATGCGTTTCAGATACCTTGGTACATTTTCTCGGATGGAGAAAATGAAACTCAGAAAGGTCTTAAAAAACTTTTAAAAAAGACTTATGTTGAAGATAGAGCTTTAACAGAGCAGAAAAACATTTTCATCATTCCCGACGAAAAGGATTTTGAAGGAATGCTCCTTGTTGATGGGTATAAGGATGAAATAGAAAAGGCCATAGAACAGTTGAAAGGAAAAGGTTATATTAACGAATTTATTAGAGAGAATAATCATAAATCTAAGAAACGAGAAAAGACTTCTGCTGTTTGTGAAAAATGTCATCAAAATATTTTTATTAATGTAGAACGAATATATGATGGAGAAGATGGTCGGCTGACGGCTTTAGATGATATCATGGAAAATAATAAAGCTCAGTTAGGTCCTATGTTAGCAAATTCTATAATTGAAAGCGGAAAAACATTGCCGCCATTGATAGTCAAACTATTTGATGAAATCAAAAAGGACATATGCCATGTGTAAGATAAAGTTATCTCCCAAACAACAAGAAATTGCATCATTGAAAGATGGCGCAATTTTAGTACGTGCAAGTGCCGGTAGTGGCAAAACTAGAGTACTTGTAGAACGTATAAAAATGTTAGCTAGTATGACCAAACGTAAGGTTTTGGCTATTACCTTTACCAATAAGGCTTGTGAAGAGATTAGGACAAGACTTGCAGAAGTGGATGAAAATCTACTAGAGCATGTTTTTGTTGCAACATTCCATGGTCTATGCGAATCAATCATTGAAAGCCATATTGCCGCTACCAGATTTGTGATAATGCCGCAAATTTTTACAGATGACGACAGAAAGAAGATTTTGGAAGAAACAATTACAGAAACTCCATCATTGAGTCAGTGGTATAGGAGGTTTAATGATAAAGAACGTAAAGAAACTCTTTATCGGGCATTGGATAATATCAGCCTTATAAAACGCTCTGTGATTTTAGATGAGGAACTTGATAAGGTTATTAAAGATGAGCAGATGCGCAATTTATACTTAAGTTATAGAGATCGAATGGATTCGTTAAACGCAATTGATTTTGATGATTTGTTGCTTAATGCTTATCAATTACTGATACATAATCCAAGAATCGTAGATTTATATCGAAGAAGCTTTACATACATTTGTGTAGATGAGGCTCAGGATTTAAACAAAGCTCAATATATGGTTCTTCGTGCAATTACAGGTAGTGAGCATAAAAACATAATGCTGGTTGGCGATACCAAACAGTCTATATATGCCTTTAATGGTTCAAGCAGTAAATATATGGATGACTGGTTTGTGAAGGATTACACTCCAACTGTATATAACCTAAATGAAAATTATCGAAGTGCAAAGGCAATTTTGGATTATGCACAAAAGGTTATGCGTGATGATTCCTTGGATGTAACATTACCTTATACGGGAGTTTGCAAGGAATATGCTTATGAGACTCCATGTGAGGAAGCGAAAGAAATAGTAAATAGTGTGAAGTCATTGGTTGGTACTGAAATAGAAGGTTATGACGGAAAATTGAAATATTCAGATATTGCAGTACTTGCTAGAAATAAATTCGTTCTTGGAAAGATTGAAGAGCAACTAAAGGGTAGTAACTTGCCATATCATTATAAAACTACGGGTGCAGGTTTGGAATTTTCCTCCGCTGCAGCTAAATCTTTTGATTTGTCTATGGTAGTGAGAACCAATCCTTATGATAGACTACATCTTGATATGTTGCAGTCTATAGTAGGCGTGAGTCATTGTAAATCGTTGGGACAAGTCGTAGAAAATATTAGTGATGCATTCTTAAAAAAAGTCGTACTGCAAGCCTCACTATTGAAAGATGATGGTAGTAATATGTATCAAACTATCAGCACTATATTGAATACTTTAAAAACCTCAAATGTTTCAGATTTTAAATCAATGGATGAAGCATTGGCTATTTTTGATGAATTTGAATTATTAAAACATCATTGGAATTCTTATGCTAAGAGTGTAACAAACTATTCTTTATCAGCTTTTCGAAATGCTATCTCATTGGGTCAAACTGCTATTTCGTCTTCAGATGGAGAGGGGATAACATTGAGCACAGTTCATACGATGAAAGGGCAACAAGCTGTGGTAGTTTTTCTTGTAGGTATGGATGAAGGGACATTTCCTGATTACCGTGCTGTAAAAAAAGGAGATAAAAGCATTGAGATGCAACAAGAAAAAAACAACTTATATGTTGCCATTACAAGAGCACAAAGACATCTTTATATAAGCTATCCCAAAAAAAGATTAATGCCTTGGGGAGATTGGACAGTTAGAAAAAGATCCTGTTTACTTCCCAAATAATATAATCATCATTATCAAATAGTTGTGCATGAATATGTTATCACGCACGGCTTTTATAAAATTCTATCCTATTAGCTTATAATTTCAATTTTGGCAACAAATTGACTATATCCACCGTTTTGTAGGAGTGCATAATAACAGATAGGAGTAAGTCAAGAATATAACGGGGTTGTTCATGTTCTCTTGCCCAGTCGTTTGGGTCGTTTTTTATTTGGGATGCTTTGTCTATGGTTACGGTATAGCGTTCCAATAGTCCACGACTAGCACCGACTCGTATCGACTCGGAGATAAAAGTCCGATTTGTGCAATACGGGCGTCACCGGAGGCTTACGGAGAACTGTATCCTCGTCATGAGAAAACAGCCAAACAATCCTGCCGAAACGACCGGAAACAGATATAAAATTGAATTTTTGATGAGTTGGACGCAGAAATTGAAGGGATTGGCCGCTGCTTCGCTCGGATTGAAAACATTTGATGACAAGCACTAGATTAGCCCATAGTCGTGGGAGAATCTAAATTAACTAGGAAAATACTGACGAGTTCGTAAAAGCGAGTTGCCAAAATTATAGTCTAGTTTCGATACACTCGTGTTGTTTCGCATAAAAAAACGAAGTATATTTGTTTGTTGGTGGGTTTGTTTTATGTTAAATTGATTATGTCATGAGGCATCTTATAATAAAAAATGTCGGACCAATAAAAAATGTGGACATTGAGTTGAAAAGATTCAATATCCTGATTGGTGCGCAGAGCAGTGGAAAGAGTACGATTGCGAAGATTTTAAGCACATGTAGTTGGGTGGAGAAAGAAATTGCAACGACACAAAATCCAAATGCTGTACAAGATGCTGCATCCTTCAAATCGCTCGTTGAGAACTTTCATAAGATGGTCGGATATTTCAATGACGGCTCCGAAATCTACTATGAAACTGATGTAATCAAGATTCATTATCTGCCGACAAACTTGGACGTGAAGCTTAAGGATGATGTGATCTACAAGAGGAAAAAAGTCTGCTATATTCCCTCTGAACGTAATATTGTCACATTGCCGGAATTGCAAGGTTATGAGTTCAAGGCGACAAATCTTCGCAGTTTTCTATTTGACTGGCTTGCTGCGAGAGAGTATTATGGCCCTGCAAATAAAACGGAAAATATTCTTGATTTGGGCGTAAGATACTTTTTCAATGATAATGAGCCTTTTGAAAAAGATAGGATTGAGCACAGCAATGGTGTAACTTATGGCATATCATAGCCAAATGCAAGCAGTGGGTTGCAGTCTGTTGTCCCTCTGTTCATTATGCTGCAGTACTATTCCGGACAGTATTTTAAAGATTACAGTGGAAAAGTCTCTTTTGTAAGCAAAGCAAAAGAAAGAAAACTTATGCTTTTACTTGTGGAAAAGTACATAGTATCACGTATGCCTGTTGGGGATGAGACTGATGCTCTGGCTCTTATGAACAAATGCTTCAAGGAGGCGAATGATGGAAATAAAGAGTACGCGGGATGGATTCGTGAAATTTACAAAGTGCTCGAGTCTTTGACGGTTCCTCAGAATACAGATTTTATAGTTGAGGAACCTGAACAAAATCTCTTTCCGTCGACCCAGAAATCATTGGTGGAGAATTTGGTGAGTACATGTAATGAAAATGGACATGAGCATGGCTTTACTTTAACAACCCACAGTCCATATGTGTTGTCCGCATTGAATAATCTTATCTATGCGTATCAGGTGGGACAAAAGAATGACGTGAGCGATATTGTTCCGAAACAATGTTGGATTGCACCTTCTGATGTTTGCGCGTGGATGGTGATGGACAACGGAACTGTCGAAGACATAATTGATTCCGAGCTAAAGCATATCATGGCGGAAAAGATAGATTCTGTATCAACTTGCATAAATGAGACTTTTGATTCACTGATGGAGAGGGATTTGTATGGAGAGAAAGAGTAAGAAACTGCGAAAGCCTGACAGACGTGGAGATATCGTTGATAAAGTGATAAATGACAGCGCTGATTTTCCATTCTATCAGCATTATCATGATTCGGGCTATGTGCAATTTCATGAGAAGAGGCCTCGTGTTGCATTGAAAGATAAAAGATCTGCAAGCATTTATAATCTGCAGAACGACTTGAACAAGGAATTGGTCTGTTATCGTGTCGATGAAGGGGTTATCTGTGGCAAGGATTTCAATAAATGCGATTATGCTCTCTACACAGAGGATGACCTCCTCATTCTTGTCGAATTGAAAGGTGTGGATTATGAAAAAGCAATCGAGCAGATATCGGAGACAATAAATGTATTGCTGAAGACTCCTGACGTGTCTGTCCACAGGGTATGCTCCCGTGTGGTTCTGAGTAAAGCAAGAGTTCCGGATTTATTGCTGACAAAGGAGAAAAAATTGATGTCACTGATATCGAAGAACTATAACGGCAATCATTCAAAATGCTCCAGGCAGATGGATGAAGTTTTGTCAAAAGTATGACTAGGCCTGATATTATAATTCAGCTCCAGTGTGTCGTTTTACTGAATGAAGAATGAATGCCCTGAAAAATATTTGGCGAGAGTTCGGCGCGGGTTGCTATTATAACTTGTTGATACTGAGTGTTTTTAAGTTCGTGGGCACGCCGACCCTGGAGGAATCAGTATGAATCTGTTTGAAGATGTGTACGAGACGTGTCTTGCAACATTGATAAAAATAAAAAGTATGGAAATCATTGACAATAAACTAATTGAGGAGCTGCTGGCGAAGGCTGGGGCGAGTGCGCGGCTGCGGCAGAATTTGGATTTGCGGACGTCGGGGGCGGATGGGAGCCAGCGGATGCTCAATGCGCTTTTGCCGGGGACGCGGGTTCCGATTCATCGGCATCCGGAGAGTACGGAGAATGTGCTGCTTTTGCAGGGAAAGTTGGCCGAGATTTTTTATGAGGAGGAGGTGCTTGGTGACGGGTTTGAGCGGGGGATGGATGCTCAGAATGTGTTGAGGGATAGGAGGTTCCGGGAGATTGACCGGGTGGTTTTGGATGCGGCGGCCGGAAAGTTCGGGTGTGTGGTCCCTGCCGGGGTTTGGCACACGGTGGAGGTTTTGGAGCCGAGTGTGATTTTCGAGGCTAAGGATGGGAAGTATGGAGAGGATGGGAGTGAGCAGGTTTAGGAAATGCGTTGAGTTCTGGACGAAGGTTATAGTTTGAGAGGCAGAGTCGGGTGGCTCTGCTTTTTTGTGGGGGCGGTGTGTTAGTGTTTTAGTGTATTAGTGATATAGGGTAATTGAAGATATATCAAGGCGGTCGTCCTGTAATTATCTGGAGTGATTCATTTATTATTCGGAAAATTGCTTACATTTGTATTCGGCTAAAGTTATGTAGAGTATGCTGAAGGAGATTAAAATAGAGAAATTTACGGCATTCGACGATTTGGATGTTATTTTGTCGGAAGGTATCAATGTGCTGATTGGGGCGAATGGAACGGGTAAGACTCATCTGCTGAAACTTCTTTATGGTTCAATGCGGCAAGCTGATAGCCGGGTAGAGAAGAATATGGACCAGACTCTTCAGGGATTGTTTATGCCAGATTCGTTAGGTCGTCTTGTGAAAAGATCAGCAGGCAGGGGGAAAGGCTCGTTTGTCATCTTCAGAAATGATGGAGATGGTGTGGAGCGCTCTTTGCGTTATGAATTGACTTCTATCGGGAAATCGCAGACCATCAATAACAGGATTTGGAGTCGTGACCGGCGTTACAATGTGGTATATATCCCAGTCAAGGATATGTTGGCGAATAGTCCTGGGTTTAAGTCTCTCTATGAAAAGCGTGAATTGTATTTTGAATCTGTTTATGCGGATATCATATCTTTGGCTCTTTTACCTCCGACAAAGGGACATTCTTCGAAGGAAAAATCTGTGCTCTTGGATATGATACAGGATGTTATAGATGGAAAGGTAGAGAAGAAGAATGAGGAGTTCTACCTAAAAAACGCGCAGGGGAATTTGGAGTTTACTCTGTTGGCGGAAGGATATCGTAAGTTGGGTTTATTGTATTCATTAATTCAGAATGAGAGTATTTCTTCCGGGAGTGTTCTTTTCTGGGATGAACCGGAGGCAAATTTGAATCCGCGACTGGCAAGTAAAGTTGTGAAGATACTTCTCGAATTGCAGCGTATGGGGACTCAGGTGTTCATCGCTACACATGATTATGTTTTGTTGAAAGAATTGGACCTGAGTATAAATCCTGAACAAGATAAAGTGGCTTACCATGCTCTCTATATGGAAGATGGAAAAGTGAATTGCCAGACAGTGTCTGCTCTGAACGAGATAGAACATAATGCCATCAATGATACTTTTGATTCTTTGTTGATACGTTCAATAGGCAATGATTGGGAGGATTAGACTATGGAGAAGCGGGTAGTAGCAGATGGATATATTTTTGATTTTAGTGACGATGCGCTTGATGCATATGTTTTTGATAGTGCTGAACATAATGGCATCAGGAATATTATGGGGTCTGTTGATATCATAGCAGAATTTCCTGAGGAGTATCTTTATATAGAACTTAAGAAGTATCGTCCGGAGTATGGAGGAATGAAATTCCGTTGTCCGTTGTGGGATGATAAGTTGCTGATAAAGTCTTGTCCACTAGCTGCAGACGATAATAAGCGTGTCGAGGCCACAATAAAAAGAATTGCTCGTGATTTGCGACAGAAATACTGCGATACGTTTCTTTATAACTATGCAGAGGATAAACTGAATAAGCCTGTTAATTATATTTGTGTGGTGGAAGGCTGTGATGCCGCGCAGGCTCTTCGTCTTAACGAAATTATGGCTCTGAGGTTACCCAAAGGAGTTCCGCCTCAGACTAAATGGGTACGGCCAATTGTGAAGAATATGGTTGTGGTGAATGTCAATGGCTGGAATGCAAGTGACAAGTTGAAGTGCTATGGACGTTGTTCTTTAGCTGTCTAATTGGTGGCTCACTAATACGCAGTTAGGTGTAGCTTTTTGATTTCTTTAGTTCCTGATAGTTATTAAAGTCGTCGGCATTGACCTAGACCTTGGTGGGATAATTTAAGAGGTGCAGTGTGGTGGGAGATTTTGTGGTGCTAGATTAGATCGTTTTATTAGATTACTCTGATTCGTGGTATGGAGAGGAAAAGAGTTATGATATGGGGCCAATAAAGATTGAGGAATAATAATGAAAAAACAGATTGTACTGTCGCCTATAGAGAAAGAGATAGCTGAGCTTCTTGGTAAAACAGGATTCTATCTCCAGACATACCGGTCGCTTGATGCCCTAAATCTGCTTCAACAGGTAGAAGGAAAAATGGAGGGCAATGAGATTCAGTCCCCAATAAAGGCAGCTGTCTATAGAAACATGGCAGACTGCCAAATTCAGATGGGCAAGATGGAAGAAGGTATCAAGTACTTGATACAATGCTATGAGTGTGCTGAAGATGAGGATAACAAAGCTGCTGCCGCAGGTCTTATCAGCACTTATTATCTTCAATTTGGTAAGAAAGAAGAAGCACTTGACTATGCTGAAAAAGCGCTTGCTACTGCCAAAGCATCAGAACTGAAATCAAGGCCCTATCTGATTCAAGGGGCCATTGCGGGAAATGAAGGAGACTATCTGAAATCCATTGAATTCATGACAAAAGCAGCTGAAATGGCAGAACAGGCACATTGCCTGACTGACTTGGCTATGATTATTATGGATATGTCAGCTTTGTTCGTTAAGATGGGCAAACTTGAGACAGCACTGAGTGAGGTGTATCGTGCAGAGAGATATATAAAAGAAAGCCACAATTTCGATCTCTTCCTGCGTTGCGCCATCAGAAGAGCCAAAATTCTATATAAGATGGGGCGTGACGAGGATGCGAAGAATCTGATTGTAACGTTGGATGAGCAAAAGATAGGATGAAAAAGGAGTCTCTGTTTACACCTGAAGAAATAGATGCGCTACCCACCATCCTAGATGTGGTAGAGAAGATTTCAGCTATTGAGAATGACTTGGTGCGCCCAGTCATTACACAAGTACCTTCTCCAAGCTATTTTGATGAGGGACGGTATGGTTTTGTGTCGGGAAGGCAGAACAGAAATATTGTGCACTTGATGCCTATGTCCCAGTCGCCTTTTAGGTATTATAGAGGACAGAGTACTTATTATGAGCCTTGTCTGGCAACCCTATTTAGAGGAAAGAAAAAGGGAGAGGGGCCGACGGATGAAGAAGTGATAGCAAAGCTGATTAAGGTCTGTGAGTTTGTGCTGCTTCTGAGAAAGCATCCGGTGTATTACGTTGTGGCTCAGAATATAATGGCTAATCCAGTGGCTCTGGCGCAACACTACGGGCTTTCGACTGAATATTTAGACGTTACCAATAGCAAATGGGTAGCCGCATTCTTTGCTTCATCAGGTTATGATTGGAATACGGATACATATTATCCGGTGGGAAGAAATTATGGAGATGGCTATGGAGTGATGTATATCTCAAAGGATTACATAAAGGGGAACTTGCCGGAGGATTTCTTTGACAAGAATGTTGTGATAGGATATCAGTACTTTGCCCGTCCTACAAAGCAGTCTTCTTTTGGCTATGGAATGACGTGGAGGGAAAACTTCAACGATTGCCCTTATTTCGAAAAGGTGTTCTTTAAGCATGACATAGAAGCTTCAAAGGTTGTGTTTGATATGTCTTACAGACAAAATCGGTTTATCCCTAAAGACAAGTTATCGAAACTGTCAAGGAAAATACAGGTATCAGATGAGGTGACAAGAGATGCGGTAAAACTATGTTTGGAGCGTTATTGTAATGACAGGGATATGGCTTTTATGGATGAGGTTTGTAAAAAGCAGGGATTGAAGATAAGAGAAGACAACACTCCTATTGCCGCATTTGAAGAGGCTGATTTAGCGGCTGACTGGAAAGAATGGATGGAGTTCGGGAAGGCGGATATTGAGGCGAGGACTCTCCCGATTATACCTTTGACAACGTTGTCGTTAGATGAATTAGATAAAAACGATAATTAAAAGAATAATATATGATTTGGATATACATTATTATAGCTGTGATACTTGTGGCCTTGGAGTTAATCTACTTCAAGATAGCTGACAAGTGTAACATCATAGACAAATCTAATGAGAGAAGCCGCCACTCGACCATTGTGTTGAGATGTGGTGGTATCATCTTCTCGCTGTCAATGCTGGTATGGTGCTGTCTGCAGGGAGCATTCGGAGATTGGGGTGGCCGCTATATTGAGTGGGGCGTATGTGGTGTTTATGAGGAGGTCTTATTATTTGCATGAGGAGTATTTGGCTTCTTTGGGGAAGTAGGGTGGTGTTGTTAAAGAAGCGAAAATAAACTAGGGGAGATTGTTAAGGGGGTGTAGGGTTTGATTCGGGGATGGCTCGGCGCAGGTCGTTGTTATAACTTGTTGATACTTAGTGTTTTTAAGTTTGTGGGCGAGCCGACCATGGAGCGGTCAGCATTAATCTATTTGAAGATGTGTGTGAGGCGTGTCTTGCAGTATTGATAAAAATAAAAGTATGGAAATCATTGACAATAAACTAATTGGAGAGCTGCTGGCGAAAGCTGGGGCGAGTGCGCGGTTGCGGCAGAATTTTGGATTTGCGGACGTCGGGGGCGAGGCGGCTCGATGAACATGTATTTGCAGTTGTAAGAAATATTCTTAACTTTGTGTAAAAGACTGAATATATTATGGCTAGAACAGTTACAGTTGCGGTGGGGCAACATTTTGAGGATTTTATCCAAGCAAACATTGCAGGCGGCAGGTATAATAATGCTAGCGAAGTTGTCCGTGCTGCTTTGAGACGTCTTGAAGAGGATGAAGCTAGAATAGCAGCTTTTTGTTCAGCGGCAGATGAGGGGGATGCGAGCCCTGATGTAAAGGATTTCGACGAGGAATCGTTTATTCAGGAGTTGAAAGAGGGGTGGAGGAAGAATAATGGCTAAATATGTACTTTCTGAGAGGGCAAAAGAGGATTTGCGTGAAATAGCGAACTATACTCAAAGGCGTTGGTCTGATGACCAGGCGGAGCGTTATGTGCGTATGCTTTTTGAAGAGTTTTCTCGATTGGCAGATAAGCCTTTGATAGAAAAATCATACGATAATTACAGGGTTGGTCTCCGAGGCTATTCTTGTGGAAGACATGTTGTTCTATATCGAGTCTTGCCTAAAACGAGAGTGCGTATTGTCAGAGTCCTACATGAGAGGATGGATTTTGCTAGACATCTTTAGCTGGGGTTACCTGTTAATGAACCACAAAAATATATGAAAAAGTTATTGACGTCGAAAGCGGGTGCGACATTTAATCTTGAATGTCCGGATCTTACTTACGTTGTGCGTAAGGATGTGATAGAGATTGTTTTCAAGGTGAGGCTGGGAATATTTATCATCATTAATTTTGCCAGGGTCAATGAAAATCATGGGATGTTGTTCACAGGGTGGGGCAACTATTGGAGCCGGTTGACAAATGAGGAACGGCAACTGCCTCAGGTTGCGAAAACTTGCCCGGTGTTATATGATTTGCTCATGGGTAAGGACAAGGATGGGATTAAAGAATTGGAATTCGGCGCCTCACCGCAGGAGTGTGATCATGGTTTTGGGCTTAAGATATCTATTCCGGAAGGTCTTCCGCTTCTGCTTTGCCTCAATGAAGATGTTATAAATAAGGCCTGAGCATTGAGGAACAAGATGGTTGTCATATTCAATGAGTTGCAGAAGAATCCTCCTTTCCCGGCATGGAAATCAGGACTTGACGATATTTGGGAATAATCCGCCGAGGGACCGACTCCAGCAAATCTTAGAGTCTTCGTAATCGTAAATTAAAATGACCGCGGCAGCAAGTTGAGTTTCGCTGTCGCGGTTATCGTCAATGTTATTGTCAATGTGAAGATCACCCGGCTCGCCGCCTGACACTAAAATCCGCTGTAATCAGTCTGTAAAGTATTGGAAGTAAAGACATTGACCTGACCACTGAAAGGAATGGTCTGGGTGGCGCGGACTTCCCAATTTTTCTCTTTGGTCGGGTCTCCGGTCGGAGCCTCGATGTACCAGTAGTGCTGAGCTGTGGTGGTCGCCCAGGTCGAGGTATTCTTGTTCAGGACGTTGAAAAAATAGGAGGTGACGCAGATATCGGCGATTTTGGAAGGGACTCTTTTCATGTCGCCGACCTTCTTGCCGTCCTGGAAAAACTCTACCTTCCAGTTCGTGTCGTCATCGTTCCAGATCGCCGCTACGAATGCTCCTTTCAATGCTGCGTTACCGGAAGCCTTTATTTTCGCATTGCCACCGATCCCGCCACCGAACCAAGAATATTGATACTTGCCGGTCGGGTTTCCGTCGGTTCCGCCGTAGAGCTGATTACCGTCGTAAACACGCATCTGGTAATCGGCGTTAGTCTTCGTACCCTTTGCTAACCAATTCTTTACGCTGTTACCCTCGATCTCGTAGAGACTATAACCATTAGGTGCGCCATTAGTGTTCATGTTGCAAGACCACCATGCGCCGCACGCAGCTCCGTGAACATGCTCGTAAATAGGATTCCCGCCCTTGGTTTTGTACTCAGTGTGAATCCAGTTCTGCGGATAATGAGTGTGACCTATCATGATGTGAGCCTCGTGAAAATCAGTCAAAAGCTTGAGCACCTCAGCATAGTTATTATCCTTTTTGACAGAAGCACCGCCACTTTTGGCGCCACCGCGGAACGGAATATGAGCGCAGAAAAACACCATTTTATTCTGTTTGTCCTTCACGAGATTCAAATCAGCCTTAAGCCACTTCAGCTGCTCGGCAGAGATTCCTCCTTCGTAAGTCCATGTCTTTCCGTTAGTTGTGGTAACCATGACATTATCCATCACGATAATATGGACATCGCCTCTGTTGAAAGAATAATCCACCGGGCCGAACAAATCCACGTAATTCTTCGTCGAAGCATATTGCGAATTTGTGGACGCATCATGGTCGTGATTGCCCACCATGTTGAAGAACGGAATGTAATCCGTGCCATTCGCCGTGAACTTGGACATCGCATCGCGCATAGGTAGCCACTGGACTGTGTTGTCGAACGTGATGTCGCCCATCGACATGATATACACGTTGTTATACTTCCCGTTCGCCTGAGAAGACGCGATAAATTTCTTCATGCTTGGCAATGTCTCTGACTTGAATCGACCTACGTCTGAAGTGGTCTTGCACTGTGGGTCGCCGACTGCTACGAATGTGAAATTCTTTTCCGGTGCGTCCAACGGTTCCAGAACGAAGTCATTGCGGTTTTGCTTGTTATAAGAAATGACTGATTTGGAATAGAAAACCGGCAGTTTGGTTTTGCTGTCCAAATTCACTTTATACTCAGAGGGTAAAGTGTAGTAGACGTTGCGGCAACGCGGATTTCCCTTGAACTGATAGACGCCATTCGCATCCGTCACCGTAAAGGTGTACCCGTCCGTCACAGGCACCCCAGCGATGCCCTTGCCCGTTTTGGAATCTTTGATTAGGCCAATGAGAGTGTTCGATGACTCGATTTTGGTGCCATTAATCATGTCCTTTACTTCCGGAGTTGGTTTCTCCTGTTCCTCGGTGTTGTCAGTGGTAGTTTTTTCGGCCTTGTCGCAGGCGATGGTGCCCAATACGAGGGCTGATGCTGCTAAAAGTCTGAGAATTAACTTGTTAAGTTGAATTTTGTGCATATAAAATATATAGTTAGTACATCGAGTTATTTGCATCAACAATTGCGCCAAAATGAACGTTTCGACTCCAGTACGACCACAAAAAAAACGGCACCCGAGATTCCTCCCAGGTGCCGTAAAATTCGAAAATAAAACCCTATTTCGTGAAGCTCAAAGTAATGCAGAACTCATCAGTAGCCTTCCAAATCGCCTCGAGATCCGCGAACTTCTCGATTCCGAGGAAGCCCTTAATCATCTGTACATACTGCGCAACCTCAGGCTTGTCCTTGATAAGCTCAGGCAATACAGTATCGAGCATCTTAGCCGCAGGAATAATAGCAGTAATAATATTTCCGCAGATAGACTTGTCGGCGTAAACCTTTAAGCCATCGCCTTCTGCAGCGAACTTAAGCACGAAACCCTGCTTCATGATCTTCGTAAGCTCAGTAACCAATGCGGTCACATCCACGCCGTACTCCTTAAGATCCTTCAGGCTGGAAATCATATCCTTGATATCGAAATCAGGAGTCTCGCCAGGCTTGTCAGCACTGTCATCATCAGACATTGCCTCGAAATTAGGAACGATGAAAATATACTCGCCGGCAGTGTACCAGAAAGCAAAATTACCCTTAGGTGAAGCCTTCCAGTCATTGTGAGTAGCAGTCAACTTGCCTGCGTCATTCATAGTAGCCATCTCGAACTTGCCACCATAATAAGAAGCCGTGATGTTTCCGTCAGCGTTGAAAGTAACAGACTGCAGATAATTGAACAGCGCCATACTTCCGAAAAGCGAACCGACATTGTTCAAATTCGCCAACTTTGTATTGACTTCCTCATTCTTGGATGTCCATTTAAGCATAATCGGAGATGATTTTACGACACCCGCCTTAGGGTCTGTAACTATTTGATCCACAGTCTTCCAAGTACCTGCGATACCACCCTGAGCAGCCTCAGAAACAGCAGTCTCGGCAGCCAAAGTTACCTTGCCTTCCATAGTGATCTCACCGCTGACAGCAATGTCATAAATACTTTTCTTGGCTACCTCGAAAAGCTGAATCATTGCAGGCGCGCTGCTCAAAGACACCTTACCGTCGAACTTGTAAACGTCCTTGCCGCTGTTCGCCATGCTAACCGGAACTACCACAGAATTGTAACCGGGAATGATGTTGCTCAACGTTACTTCACCCGCAGAAGCGCTGTTAGCCACGAACTTAACGTTTCCGATCTTGTCCGGAACGCCGTTCACTGTGAGAGTCGCGTCGCCGCTTTCCGCTGTAATTATTGTGCTTGGAATTTCCTTCCAACTTTCGTCAGCCTTATCCTTCTTGCAGGCTGAAAACATGCCCATGGCCAATGCCAATGTGGCGAGATAGATTAATTTTTTCTTCATAATCAAATCTTTTTCGGACCGTTTTCCTACTCGGTCCATGATTTATAAGTTCGCAATATAAGTATAATTTTCGGATTATTGTCCTCCAAGCCGGTCGAAATACGTAATTACTTCCTCCCAAGTCTTGAAAGGCTCCTCCCCAAAATGAATCACCGTCCCCATAAAGTTCTCAGCCCCAAGCCTTTCAGGGTATCTGTCAATGATGTAGTCACCCAAGAGTAAATCTTTTCGGTTACATACGATAATCCTATTCCATGCCGGAACCCCGAGAGTCCGCTCAACCCAGTGACATAAAGTCGGAACCAACTCTGGAACATTGGCATTGACAGAAACAAGAACGAATGGGGTGTAGCTTCGGGACAGGTGAGCGAAAGCTTTGACCGCGCTGCCGAACGGCTCCATCGACTCTGGCGCGATACCTTTCGCTTCGCCGTTGCGAACGTCCATTATGGTGTCAGTCAACGAGATAAGCATCGTCCGCTTGTTGCGGCCTTCTTGTCTGTCGTCGATTCTTTCGATGATCGGGAGGATGCTGTGCAGGAACACGCTGTCGTCCATGTAATGCGCGCCGTCGAAGCGGATCGCGTTCGGATAGTAGCGCGAAAACTCGTCGAAAGTGCCTGTGACGAGGGTGTCGTGAATGCCGAACATGCCGTAAACTCGCTCGCTTTCGCCCGTCTCCAGCCCGAAGTTCGAGATGAGTTCATTGTTCGGGTCAATGCCTTCGAAACAGTGTGATGAGACTTCGCGGTAGGCTTCGATCAGGCCTTTGTTTACGAGGAACGAAGTCTGTCCGTCGCGTCTGGGGCAATGATATTCCTGTCGTCCTAATCCATTGTTTTTCAGCAATGTATCTGCCAGGTGGAAAGCAGGATTCACGAGTATGCGGTCGAAGCCGCGGAGTTGCTCGGTGTACATGCCGCCCATGGATGTGCCTATGATGAGGTCCGGTTTTTCGCTGTCACAGATGCTGCGCAGCAGGGTCATCGCTTCTTCCGGTTCTACGGGGAGGTCTGGGGCGATTATCTCTGTTTTCGGGAGCAGGACTCCCATCGTTTTCACTGTGCCGTTCTGGCCGCCTGAGGCGAACCCATGCACGTATAAGATTTTTTTGCCTGCCATCAAGTCAGGCCTTGCATATTCGTAAAGTTCCATATTATGTAGTAACTAATCGCTGTAGTCTTTGTCGATATGTACCTGGACGCTGAATCCGGGAAAACGCTTTTCGATGCCCTCTGCGATGGTTTTCTTCAATGCCGGGATATCTTTTACGGAAAAGTCTATGACGATGTCGAAGGATAACCGCTTGTTTTCCAGGTCGATAAACATGCCATGCGCCTGCAGGACACCCGGAAGTGCCTCTACCATCGATGTGATGCTTTCCTGCATCTGGACGATTTCGCGGTCAGCGGTTATAACTGCGTATATACCAATAGTTAACAGTACGCCGTATTTCTCCTGAATCGTCTCTTTTATCTTCTGTGCGAGGAAATGAATCTGTTTGGCGGTCATTTCTTCAGGAATCGCGATGTTCACCGCTCCGATTATCTGCTCAGGACCATAGTTATGTAGCTGAAGATCATAGGCTCCGAGCACCGGAGGTATCATGCAGATATCAGCCTTGATAGCCTTCGTCAGTCCTGCCGGGATTCGTTCACCCATCAGTTCGTTTATCGGTTTCATAATCATCTCGTAGCCCGCTTTCATGATGACCAACGAGATGAGGGCGCCGAGGATTCCGTCGATAGGAATCTTGTCGATTTTGTCTCCTAAAAACAGTCCGCAAAGTGCTGCGACCAGGGTGGCACTTGTGATCAATGCGTCGAACAGCGCGTCGGCTCCTGTAGCTACAAGTGATTCAGAATTAACTTCTTCACCTACTTTCTTTACCCATCTTCCGAGGAAAATCTTGGCCAATATGGCTGTCACGAGGACTATCAATGTCGCTGTGGTGTATTCCGCCGGTTCGGGATGGATAATCTTCTTGGTGGATTCTATAAATGATGTGACTCCGGCCACGATAATGACAGCGGCGATGACCACTGCTGTAAAATATTCCGCGCGTCCGTGTCCGTAAGGGTGTTCCTTGTCCGCCGGCTTTCCAGCTACCTTCATTCCAATAATCGTAACGGTGGCTGAAAAAGCGTCAGAGAGGTTGTTTATAGCATCGAGAACGATAGCTATAGAGTTGGCTATCAAGCCGGTAGCTGCTTTGAATGCTGACAATGTCAGATTCACGGCCACGCCTGCCCAACTCGTGTTTATTATCCTTTTTTCTCTATGTGAAATCTGCGTCATGTTGTCCTATTTCTTAGAGCTGATCCAAAGCCCGATAATCGTGAATAAAGCATTGAAAATCAACAACTCATAACTGAATTGATACCCGCCGAACCAACGCTCTGAGTTGAGTTGGAGGATGAGGCAGAGAACCGGTGCGACGATGGCTGCCAGCGGCACGAATTTGTCGTTGACCTTACGTCTCGTGAGGATGCCGAAAGCGAACATTCCGAGGATCGGTCCGTAGGTGTAACTTGCTAATTTATAGACTGCATCGATGGCGCTGGTGCTGTTTATCATGTTGAAAATGATGATGGTTACGCCCATGCAGACCGCCATCAGCAGATGCACGCGCTCGCGCATTGTCTTCACCTGAGCTTCGGATTTTCCGCCCGTCCCGAGTATGTCGATGGTGAAGGATGTTGTCAATGCCGTCAAGGCGGATCCGCCGGCGGAGTAAGAGCATGATATCAAGCCGATTACGAAGAGGATGCCGACGGAGGCAGGGAGGAGTCCGCTGGTGGCCACGGCAGGGAATGTCTTGTCACCTGTGGCTCCGGCGATGCCTTCCACGTCTGCGAACATATAGAGTAATACGCCGAGTATCAGGAACATAGCGATGACTACAGTCTGAAGTATGGTGCTTGTTACGATATTTTTCTGAGAGTCGGATATGTTACGGCAGGTCAGTGATCTCTGCATCATGTCCTGGTCGAGTCCTGTCATGGCGATGACGGTGAACATACCTCCGAAGAATTGTTTCAGGAAATACTGCGGATGGTTGGGGTCATCGAAGAAGAATACGCGGGACATGTCGCTTTCTGAAACTGCCTGGAGCATGCTGCCGAATGTGAAGCCTAATGCCTTGCTGATGAACACCGTACAGAGAACAATCGCTGTGATCATGCAGATGGTTTTCAGGGAATCTATCCAGATTACGGCTTTCACGCCGCCGCGGTATGTATATAATATAAGTATAGCCACGGTTACGGCGACATTGACCCAGAACGGAATCCCGAGCGGGCCGAAGACCATCACTTGGAGCGAGATGCAGGCGAGGAACAGTCTTACGGAGGCTCCTAACATCTTGGAAATGAAGAAGAACCATGCGCCGGTCTTGTACGACGATACTCCGAATCGGCTTTCGAGGTAGCCATAGATGGAGACGAGGTTACGTCTGTAGAACAGCGGTATGAGTACGAATGCTATAACTAGTTGACCTGCAATGAATCCCAATGCCATTTGCATGTAGCCGAATCCTGATGTGGCGACCATTCCCGGTACTGAAACGAAGGTGACGCCGGACATGGCTGAACCGATCATGGCGAAGGCCACGAGGTACCACGGCTGTTTCCTGTTGCCGCTGAAAAATGCCGCGTTGTCGGATTTTCTGCCGGCGAGCCAGGAGATGAAAATTACGACCGCAAAATAGGCGAGTATGGTGATTATTATCGCTGTAGGTGTCATGATTTATAGTTTAATTATATCTGTCAATGTTATTTTGTCGGCTGTCGCCCGGAATCTGATGTCGCACCCCATGAAGGGCATCCCGTAAATGCGCTCCCCGTCGCTATTGTACTGAGGGATAGGTCGTTGCGCCAATGTTTTTGTCAATGCTGCTGTGGCTTTGTCGGGGTCGGTCTTGTCGTTCCGCAGTCTCAGGAACTTGGATTTCAATTCGTCCGGGAATACGACTTCGGCTTCGTGCCACTGTGTCTCGTCGGTGAATCCTGATTTGGCTTCAGGATGGGAGTCACTGTATCTGACATATGGTTTTATATCATATATAGGTGTGCCGTCCATCAGGTCTGCTCCACATACTGTAAGATACGGAGCATCAGGTCCTTGCGTGCATATTCCTGTGAGTTTTACTGATGACAGGCCGAGTCCGTTCGGGCGGAATGGTGAGCGTGATGCGAAGACACCTACTGCCTTGTTTCCTCCCAGGCGTGGTGGTCTTACGGTCATGCCCCATTTGCCTGTGTTTCCGGAGAATCCCCATATAAGCCACAGATAGTCAAAGCCTTCTATTTCTCTGATGGCTTCTTCTCGTCTGAATTCAGGTGTGAGCACAATCTGCCCTTCCACCTCGTCGACGATTCCGCTTTGGCGCGGGATGCCGAATTTGGATGTGAAGGGTGACCTGAATATGGCCACCGGGCGGATGGTTATTTCACCTGACTGGTTTTCTGTCATAAATTTAGTTAATTACTCAAGTTTCGCGGTTTGCCCTTCCTTCGGACCCCTTCCTTCGGATCTCCCCCTGTTTGGCAGTACTTACCTTAGCCCCGTCCGGTGGCTCGCGTCTGCGAAAGTTGAATCAATAATCTTCCAAAGATAGCCAATATTTTCCGAACGTTGCTAACTTTGTGGGGTTATGAGAAAAGATAAAGTTGCGCTCGCCGTCGCTGTAACGGTTACATTGGCATTGACCTTAACCCCTTCCTGTATTCGACGGGGTGGCAATAGCATTGACATTCAACAAGATACGGTGTATCCTCTGGGGTTTTGTACGGACTCGTTCGACCTGGAGGAGGGGACTTTGCGCAATGGCGAGATTTTTACGGGCCTGATGACTAGGCTCGGACTTGGGGCGAAGGAGGCGTTGGAGCTGGTCGCGGCTGGGGATTCGGTGTTCGATCCGCGGAAGATGCGGGCGGGAAATCCTTGGCAGGCGTATTATACGACGGATTCGATGTCGCGGACGTTGGAGTATGTGGTTTATAATGAGAGCAAAGTGAACCTGACGGTGTTCAAGTGTACGTCTCCGTTTTCGGCGTGGAAGGTGACGAAGCCGGTGGATCATGAGAGGAAGGTTTCGCATGTGACTATTTCGTCGTCGTTATGGAATGATATGAAGAAGTCGGGGGCACCGCTTATGCTGATTATGCATCTGGAGGATGTGTATGCGTGGACAATCGATTTCTTTTCTATTCAGCCTGGGGATATGTTCAGTGTGGTTTATGACGAGGCGTCGTGCGAAGGGGAGATTATCGATATCGATATGGTTTTTTATGCGGAGTTCCGTCATGAGGGGAAGATGTTCCCGGCGATCAGGTTGGACCAGGGCGACGGTGGCAATGTTTATTGGAATGAGAAGGGAGAGAGTATGAAGAAGGCGTTTCTGAAGGCGCCGCTGAGGTTTTCGCGAATAAGTTCCGGTTTTTCATATCATAGGAAGCATCCTGTGACTGGTAAGGTCCGGGCGCACACGGGTGTGGATTATGCTGCCCCGACGGGTACGCCTGTGATGTCTATCGGCGACGGTACTGTCATCAGCAAGGGCTGGGGCGGCGGTGGAGGAAATACCGTGAAGATCCGTCACAATTCTGTGTACACGACTGCATATCTGCATCTTTCGCGTTATGCCGCCGGTCTGAAGGTGGGTGACCGTGTGCGTCAGGGTGATATCATCGGTTATGTAGGTTCGACAGGTATGTCCACTGGGCCGCATCTGGATTTCCGTGTTTGGAAGGGCGGCTCTCCTATCAATCCTCTAACGATGGAATCGCCTAGTGCTGAGCCTATTAAACCGGAGAATCTCCCTATGCTCGACTCTCTACGCCGTGTGTTTTCAGGGATTCTTCAGGCGGAAATTTTTGCGTCGGATAGTACGGTTGGATCTGGCGCTGCTGATTCTACTATGGTCGGTGTGGTATAGCTTGTTTATCTTCGCTGACTCTCTCCGCCGACCCCTCATTCCTCATCGAGAATCTGCCTCTGGCCTTGTACAGGATACTGAGTATTTCAGTCTCACGAGGATTTTTCGGACAGTCTGGGGGCAACTACATTTCGTGGCCAGTCGGCGCGGTTGCCCATTTGGAGGTGCTGAATATCAACTAGTTACGATAATACCCTGTGCCGAGCCCCCTCAAAAAAGTGGGGTCGGCGCGGCTGTGATTATGAAGGCGTTGATTATTAATGAGTTGTGGTTGAGCCCCGCGCCGAGACCCTGCGCTAACGGGCCCGGACACCGCCCCGCCGGCGCTCTCTAGAACTTAAGCTCCAGCCCGATATTCACCACAAACCTGTTAGGCGACTTGACCTTCACGCCGTCCGGATTTATAATGCTCCTGTGAGTCATCCTCCAGAACGCATCCACACGGATGAGTCTCAATATGTTAGACACACCGAAACCCATCTCCACATACGGCTTGTTGAGCGAATTCATCCCCTCAGGGAAAAGCAGCGGAGCATTCTTCGAATTGCTATTCCAGACAATACCATTATTCTTACGCGAAAGCGTACCATAAGCTGCCTTCACTGTCAGTATCTCACGCCAATGCAACTTCTTGATTAACGGAATCTTACCGAAGAAAAAGCCATTGAAATTATGCTCCAGGAAAAGCGTCCCCCAAGTATCCGATGCGAACTCGTAGAACCCCATGCAAGAGAACGAACTCGGGTCCATGATATAGGTTCCGTTACCCTCATGAAGCTTTAGCATCGGGTACGGCACCGTCCCGACAATCTTTCCCAAGGTAAACTTGATGTCAGTTTTTCCCACCGGCGGCAACTTCAGACCATAATCCACAGTCAACTCGGACCTGAAAAAGGTATACTCGTTCTTGCCAATGCCTTTGAGCGAACCGACCAGGTCGATGGTTACGATAGGATAATCCGAGTGCAAATACGACTTATTGAACGTTCCCCTCGTTACCGTTTCATCCTTTGAAAATCGAGCCGTAAAATGCAAATCGTTAGCCCCTACAGAGTTGACATACGACGTGTCATTTCCGTCCCGCCTCAGCATAGGCACATAAACATTGGAATATATCCTCCTGAATTCCAAGGCGGTAGACGTGTTGAGCCACGGCGCTACCTCCCAGTCATACCTCAGAGAATACTCGTTCACAGGGCTGCGCTTCTCACTTCCGTGCTTGGTGAGAAGTGACGAAAGCAGAGTCGTCTCATTGAAGGCCTGAGTACCTTTACCAAGCTGAATAATATCTTTTTGACCCTTAACCGTAAGCTTCCTCGTAGGCTGTTTACTGATCATCCACTCGAGCGATCCGCCACCCTTGAACTCACGATCCTTGGTTCCATAAGAAGCGAAAGCTGAAACCCTGAACCTCTTGCTCAAGTTCGAGGTAGTGCGAAATCCGAGTTGTATCTTATTGCCTTCCAGGGCATTAAAACTATATACCTTAGAGTACGGACCGAATGCAATATACTTAGTCTCCAAATAACCGGACACCAACGTGTTTACGATATTGTATAAACTATTGTATAGCGGAACATTCTTTATAGAGTCCACCATATTATATATATTCTGCTCTTTTTCAGAGAGTTGGTAAGGCCGTGCAGCATTCCACCACTCCTCATCCTTTCTTCCCGCGCCCTTCTCCACCTGTACTTTGGCATTGACCTTCAACACCTCCTTGCGCGCGTCAGCTCCGAGAACCGGGTTCATATAGTCTATCTGCCTGTTGCCCAGGAAGGAAACTAATTTCGACGAGTCGTTCATCGTGACCGAAAAGTCGACGTAAAGCTTGTCTTGCTTGTAGAACCAGAGCGAGTCGCCAAGCCTCTGATCGGTTCTGTCAATGACCATGTCACGGATCCAGTTCACGTTGGCTCCCTTCCTTAGTTTTACATGTATCTCCCTGAGTCCGAAGTCTTTAGCATCGATTGACATCTCTCCGTCGAACACAGATGAAGACACTCCTTTCCCAGGATGGAAGCGGATTTTCCACGTTTTCCTTCCGTCTACCATGAGGCTGTCCACGAGGTAATAATTATAGTAGACGTTGCCGTTCGAAGACAGCGGAGAAGGAATCTGGACATTGAACGCATCGATGAAGTTATTGTAGAAATTCGTCTTCAGATGCATGCTTCCCGTAAACTGCGAAATCGCATTGTCCTCATTCAATCCGGACACCCTGGTGGCCTCGATAATTTCCTTATTGATCTCGGGCGACGGGCAATGGTAGCGGTGCGCTCTGGTCTCGGAAATCATCACCGGCAGGTACGGTTTTCCTGATACGACCGAAGTGTCCATGTAGTCGAACACGAAGCCGAAGTTCTTGCGTATCAATCTGTTCTGTATCTGTTCATCGGCATTGGTCAAATCCAATTCCATTTTCGTATAGGTGTCGCATCGATAGGAGTCGCGCCTTTCCGGGTCGTTCCGGTCGCGGTGTTTGTCGATCTGCGAGAGGATCCATTTCATGTAGCGGTTGTCCGGTTTCACGATGGCCGCGTTCAACGCCGATGTCACCGGGCGGAGTTTGTAGTCGATTTCGCTGAAGGCTCCGCGGCTGATTCTGTAGGTCTGCGGTTCGTAGCCCAGAAGGGAGGCTGTGAGCATGCAGGCGCTGCTGTCGCGCGTTTCCATGCTGTAATACCCGTCGAGGTCGGTCGTGACGCCGATGGTCGTGCCCTCGAAGTAGACCGCCACAAATGGAAGCGGCTCGCCGGTCCCGTATTCCGTGACTCGCCCCTTGACTTTCGTCGTCTGAGCGTTCAGGTCAATGCCAATGAGCGCACACACGAAGAGTGTTACTATATATAATAATGTCCAGTTTCTATTCATGTCTTGTCGTTTCATCTAATCTATAACCAGCTTCATCATAAGGAATCTCTTCAATCCTGTAACACCAGCACACTATTCTTCGGATATATAACTATCCCCGAATACTTCATCCTGATCTGAGGCAACTGATTAATCCCCTTTTACTCTTAAATATAACTCTAAAGAAAACAAATATAGCGAATTTAACGTATGGTTGTCCGTGATTTTGATTAAATTTGTGACCGAAAGGCGGGGCATCAAGTAGCTCCAGGCTTTCATAATCTGATATAATAATGGTCAACGTAGCTATTTTCGTCTCAGGCAGCGGGACAAATTGTGAGGCTGTCATCAAGCATTTCCAAGGTTCGGACAAAGTGAATATTGCATTGGTAGTCAGCAATAAAGCAGATGCTTATGCGCTTGTCCGCGCGAAGAATTTGGGTGTAGAGTCTGTGGTCATGCCTAAGAAGGAGTTCATGCAGGAGTCGTTGCTTATGCCGTTAATGCGTGAGCATCATATCGATTTTATTGTTCTGGCCGGTTTCCTTTTGGTTATCCCTGATTTTCTTATCAATGCTTATCCTCACAAGATGATTAATCTTCATCCTGCCCTGCTTCCTAAGTTCGGCGGTATGGGCATGTATGGTCATCATGTGCATGAGGCGGTGAAGGCAGCCGGTGAGACTGAAACGGGCATGACGGTGCATTATGTTAGTAATGAGGTAGATGGCGGCGAAATCATAGCTCAGTTCTCCACGCCTATCTTACCGACAGATACTCCGGACGATATCGCTGCGAAGGAGCATGTTCTCGAGATGGAGCATTTCCCACAGGTAGTCGACGACGTTATCTCCCGCACTTTCTAAGTTCGAGCTCGATTAGCGACGTGTCTTTTCAGAGGCGTGCGGAGGTCCCGGCGGAGACCCGTGGTCACCCATGACCTCGTAAATGTGAGGAGCCGGCGCCAGCGAAGGTCTCCGTCGGGACCTCCAGCCAGTCAGGGCTCGGCCTGGGGCGCACCTGTAACGCATTGATACTGAGGTGGTTCTAAAACGCAGTCGCGCCGACCCCACTATTTTGAGGGGGCTCGGCACGGGGTATTGTCGTAACTAATTGATATTCAATACTTCCAAATTGGCAGCCGCGCCGACCCCGACCCGCCTCCGACCGGCCACGAGACGTTATCCTCTGCGGTGACCGGCATAATCTTTAATACAAACTCTTGACCAGATCTATAGGCATTGACAAAACCCGGGACAGTTGCGATGGCGGATAGTTTTTTCGGAGATGCGATACGAGGGCGACCTTTTCGCCGACCGACAGGTCGCGGATGCCAGTGTGGAACAGGTCTGACGCGAGGGCGGAAACAGATTTTCGCAACTCATTATCGGACAACTCGTTAATCGCACGGCCAGACATATATCTTTTAATCACGGCATCGTCATCAGACCTGAAATACATAAATGCGATAAAGGCATTGGCAGTCTTGAACATATCATTAACCATCTGATAATCAACGAAACACGAAGGATTGATAAGACCATTGGGCAGAACACGCCACTCAGGAGGAAAATCAAATTTCGTCTTAAGCATAATAACTCTTTGATGTTCAGATGTTTCTGATATCTTAACTCCAGTCGAGTGAATGCAATCATTGGCAAAATACAGATGGGCTGAGCTCCACTCGTAGTACGACGGCATCAGTGTTTTGTCTACATCCAAGGAGTTTCGCAAGATGTAGCAGATGGTTTTCTTTACTTGCGTCAATGTCTCCATTTCTTTCGACGACATAAGAAATGAATCAGTCGATATTTTTCTTCCAATAGAAGCCAAATATCTTAGAATCATTGACTTATAATCGGATATAAAATATTTGATTGAGCGGTTGGGGCCTTTCAACATCATGTGCAGATGCGTTCCAGTAACGGTATATGCCAATACTTTCAGGTCGTTCTTGAGGGCATACTGGGGAATCAGATTAATGGCCTTTATGAAGTCCTCGGGGTCAATAAATATCGAGGAGCTCAGTTTTCCGTCCGAATATAAGTGGTGGAAGTCACTGACTTGATTGGAATATCCACTATAATTATCATTCATATCAGAAGTAGTTTATTTATCCGTTTTTCGAAAATCTCCCCTCAATCCATCCCACAAATCCTATCGAAAACTTCAGATTGCTTCTGAAAATATCCGTGGAAACTTCCAAATCGCACGAAACAAATTTAATAAAGTTTTCTCGGTATTACAATGGTTTGCTTTAGAATTATATGGGACGTAATTAGGGCAACGAACTGATTTTAACGTAGATGATAGTCGGCTGCCGGCGGCGGTCGGTGCCCGTTCGCTCAGGTGCTCCGCAATTCGCTCTCTGAGCTACCGCCGCCGACTGGCCAAAAAACGCCTCAGACCGCCCACGAAACTCCTACCCGCGTATCTTCCCGGCGGTCATCCATTTGCCTGAACGGAGACGCCATATGAACAGTAAGCCTCTGATATTCAGCTCGAAACACATACAGATCCAGAAACCGGTGAGCCCCATCACTTTAGTGAGGAACAGTGCCGGGAAAATACGGAAAATCCACATGCTGGAGAGATTTATGATACTTGGTATAAGGGTATCACCTGCACCCACGCACACACCGTAACCTACGATAGAGGCGGCGAACATGGCCTCCGCAAAGCACTCTATTCTAAGTACATGCGACCCAAGCGCCACCACTTCGGCATCACTTGACATCAGACCTATGAACTCCGGCGCGAAAATAAACATCACTATGGACATCATCGACATCAGTGCAATGCCCAGACCCACCGTCATCTTTGCGAAACCATTCGCCAGGTCACGCCTCTTGGCTCCGAGACTCTGGCCCACCAGCGACGTCGCCG
>SAMEA104315426__coassemble_403_pt1 | contig 28141 bp, 18 predicted proteins | sample SAMEA104315426__metabat2_low_PE_008 | metagenome-assembled genome bin SAMEA104315426 (sample SAMEA104315426) | gut metagenome | biome: Monkey gut; feature: monkey-associated habitat; material: faeces | place: China | collected 2013 | reverse complement strand
GACAGAAACAAGAGATATCCAGGAACAGGTACGACAGTGGCCGACCCTTGGCTTTATCTCTACAGATGGAGTCCGCTCTTCCCTATCGGAGTGAAGGAAAACGGAAATAACCTCAGGGAAGCCGCATACGAGCTCGGAGCAGCCAACACTGATAACCTCAGAAACAAGTATTTCAACGTAAACCTCGGTGCTACAGTGAATATCACACGCAACTGGGATGTGAAGTTCGACTATACTTACGACCACAGGACACAGGAAAAGAATGCCTCATCATCTCAGTTCGAGGGCGGACAGATGTGGTACTCACCTACCGAATGGTTTGCAGCTGACGGTTCCCGCGTATATGTAAATGGTGCAGGAGAAATCGTGGATGCGTCTGCAGAAGGCGCCATGCCGGGATTCTGCTTCCCTGTGCAGAAATATTACTCAAACGTAAGTGTTTCAGAGATATTGAGATACAGATACGCAAGTTCTACCAATACCATCAACACATACACCACTTATCATCTCGCACTCGGTGCAGGCGGAGAGCATGATTTCAAATTCATGGCCGGTCTGAACAGAGTAGCTTCCAAGTGGGAATCAGTGACAGCGAGAAAGACTGATCTGATGAACATGGACAATCCTCAGTTCAACACCGCCACAGGCGACCAGTTCGCTGACGGCAACACTAACTGGGATGCTCAGCTCGGTTTCTTCGGACGTATCAACTACGCTTACGGAAACAGATACTTCATCGAGGCAAATATCCGCCGCGACGGTTCGTCCAAGTTCCCTTCTCACCTCAGATGGCAGACATTCCCTTCATTCTCAGGCGGTTGGATTTTCACCAATGAGAAATTCCTGAAGAAGATAGAGCCTGTCCTCAGCTTCGGTAAGATCAGAGCATCTTGGGGAAGCATCGGAGACCAGTCTGTAGCCAACACACTTTACCGCTCGACATTGAGCAGTTCACAGTCCAACTGGCTCGACGCTTCAGGCAACAAGAACACACAGTATGGCACACCATCACTCGTGGACTACGATATCACATGGCAGAGAATCGAGACCCTCGACGTGGGAGCTGACCTCAGATTCTGGAAGAACCAGATCGGTATCACCTTCGACTGGTTCCAGAGAGATACCAAGAACATGATCATCCCTGGAGAAGACCTTCCTGCGACACTCGGTGACACAGCACCAAGAGGCAACTACGGAAGTCTCCGCACAAGAGGATGGGAAATCGCATTGGATTTCGGATTCAGATTCGACAACGGTCTGGGCATCAACGGTATGGCAACATTGTCAGATGCCATCACCGACATCACCAAGGGTGCTGACTGGGCTACTCCTTGGGAGAACAGACTTCTTTCCAACGCATACTCTACAGGAAGACGTTACGGTGACATCTACGGTTTCGTGACAGACAGACTTTTCCAGAAAGACGACTTCGTATATAATGCTGCAGGTGAAATCGAAAAGATTACTGTCATCTACAAGGGAACTGCCCGCACAACATACAGACAGTCAGGCAAACACCCTGTATATCAGGTTCATTACGAGAACAGCGACAAGGTCATCTTCGCTCCTGGTGATGTGAAGTTCGTAGACGTGGACGGTGACGGTTATATCACTCCTGGTGACGGAACCAACGGAAATCCTGGAGACCAGGTAGTCATCGGTAACTCTACACCTCGTTATGAGTATGGTTTCCGTCTCGGAGCTGACTGGAAAGGATTCGACGTATCAGTATTCCTCCAGGGCATCGGCAAGCGCAAAATCTGGGGTAGCGGCCAACTGGCAATCCCCGGATACTTCGCAAAAGAGGGAGCATTGCCAAAGACCTTCACAAAAGACTACTGGACAGAGGACAACACCGACGCATTCTATCCTCGCGCATGGAACCTCAACGGTGCAAACACAGGATTCGGCATGCAGAAACAGAGCAAGTATTTGCTCAACATGGCATACTTGAGAGTGAAGAACATCACATTGGGATACTCTATGCCTACATCCATCCTCTCCAAGGTGAAGATTACCAAGGCCAGAGTATACGTTTCACTCGAGAACTTCTTTACATTCGACAAACTCCGCGGACTTCCTATCGATCCGGAAGCCATTTCAGGATACTCGATGTTCTCAAGCAACTATAACATGGGCCGTACCGGAACCGGTACTCCTGTATTCAAATCAGTATCATTCGGCGTCCAGTTATCATTCTAATGTCCAATACCATGAAACATAAATTTTTATACATACTTGCAAGCGTCGCGCTCCTGATGGGCAGCTGCGATGTCTTGGACAGGCCTTCGCTGACCACAGCAGAAGATGACAGTTACTGGAAGAACGAGCAGAGTGTGAGGCTTTATGCCAACTCATTCTACGGCTACTTCTTCCCCGGTTACGGCGTGAAGTATACCACTACTTATGCACCGGGAAACAGTTACTCATTCAACGATGACGTAGTACGTCTTTCCTCACAGTCACAGTTTACACGCACCGTCCCGACCAGCAAGCAGAGCACAAGCCTGAACCTGGACGTATGGCAGAGCGAATACACCGGTCCGACATGGAACTTCGCATGGATCCGCAAGGCCAACATCATGTCAGACAGGATTAAATCGCGCATGACCGGCATCCTCGACGAAGAGCAGACCAACCACTGGATGGGTATCGCACGTTTCTTCAGGGCCCTGGAATATGCACGTCTGGTAAACGTATTCGGTGACGTTCCTTATTATGACTATGCTCCTGAGAACACCGACGTCGACGCTCTTTACAAAGACCGCGACAACAGAGACGCCGTAATGGACAAAGTGTATGACGACTTTACATTCGCATTGGAAAATGTACGCCTGAACGACGGCGCCCAGAACGTGAACAGATATGTCGTAGCTACACTCGTCAGCAGATGGGCCCTCTACGAAGGAAGCTGGCAGAAATACTATTACAAGAACGATGACAGAGCCAAGAAGTTCTTCAACCTCTCTGTAGAAGCTGCAGACAAAGTCATCAACAGCGGAAAATATGCCATCACTGAAGAGTTCAGAACCCTCTTCGGCTCTACCAACCTGACTTCAAGCAAGGACGTCATCCTCTATAGGAAATACGACGCCTCTCAGGGCGTAACACACTGTATCGCTTCATATTGCAACGTAAACGACCCTACCGATATCGGCGCGAACCTCGACCTCATCAAGTCATTCATCTGCAACGACGGTAAAGCATGGAACGCATCATCTGTAGCACACGCTTCAGACTTCAGTCTCGATAACCTCATCAAGACCCGCGACCCACGTTTCGAAGCGACATTCTACAGAAAGCCTACGCCTAAGAACAAGGCCAGCTACCTCTATATGACCAAGTTTATCCCTCGTTCAGCACTCAAATATCTGGATGAAGAAGGCGGCACACCTGCACCTGAATTCCAGGGCGAGAAGAACGTGACAGGCTATCCTGTACTCAGATACTCTGAGGTTCTCCTCAACTGGATCGAGGCTAAAGCAGAGCTTTCTACCCTCGGAGAAGGTTCAGTTTCCCAGGAAGATATCGACCTTTCTGTCAATGCCATAAGACATCGTCCTATCGCAGCTGAAGCCAAAGCGCTCGGAGTTCAGCAGACAGCTGACCTCAAGATTGCATCCATGACAGACGACCCTTCAAGAGACCCTTCAGTCCCTATGCTCCTCTGGGAAATCAGACGCGAGCGCAGAATGGAATTCGCATTCGAGTTCTCCAGAATCATCGACCTCAGAAGATGGGGCAAGCTGGACTACATGGATACCGACACCCACAAAGACCTCCTCATGGGAACATGGGTAAACTTCGAGACAGATGCTCCTGGCGAGCTCAAACCTGCCAACGCGAAGAAACTCCGTGTAGTGGACATGAAAGGCAAGGAAATCATCTACAACGGTTCCAACGGGGCCCAGATGAAGGGATTCTTCTACTCTCCTGAGACCCTCGGACGTCAGCCTTACATGAACATCCCTAACGTGAACCCTTATCTCAGCCCTATCGGAACAAACCAGATAAGTGACTATAAGAAACGCGGTTACACTCTGACACAGACAGAGGGATGGCCGGACGCCCAGTAAATCGGGCACAAACCGAAAATTAAAAAAATCGATAATATGAAAAGAATATTATACTTCGCAAGTGCGGTCGCTGCCTGCGCGAGCCTGTTGGCTTCGTGCGAGGACAAGCTCCCGGAAAGCAAAGTTTTCCCTTACGAGACCTCACTGATTTCGATAAAGATTGTCAATGCCGGTGCTGACGGGAACACCGTCGTGGAAGGTGTCGTGGACGAAGACAACAAACAAGTCACTTTCCCTAAACTGGACAAGGACTCTCCGTTGTCAGCACTGAAAGTAGAAGCTACCGTTTCCGACGGAGCTGAACTTACAGAGACCACATACGACTTCTCCATGGAGGAAGGCGTTTCCAGCAAAACCACTGTGATCAGGGTTCAGAACCACAAGAGATACACTGACTACTTCATGACAGTGAAGCGTCGCATCCCTGTATTCGGAGCTGATTTCGAGAACGCTACAGAATATAAGTTCTTGGACGCAAGTAAGTTGCCTGGAGTACCAGGTGGAAGCTCAAGATGCGCTGACTTCGACGGCGAACACGTTCTCATAGTCAGAAGGACACCTCCATATGTCCTCAAATACTCTGATTTGAAAGAGGGCAATATAGTTCCTCACGAGTTGGATATGACTGACGTGTCGGGCGGAACATTCGCGGTAAACTGCGGTGCATTGGCCAATGGTCACATTTACATCTGCTCACTTTCAGGATCTGCGGTTTCTCCGCTCAAGATTTACTACTATGAGACACCGTCATCCAAGCCGGAAGTAATCGGAAACTTCACTAATATCCCAGGCGCCGACGCCAGACATGGTGATGCCATTTCCGTAAACATCGACAAAAATGGAAACGGTTATATATTCTTCGGTTCCAATGCTTCCAAGGATATCGTCAGAATCAAGATTACAAATCATAAGACAGCAAGTGAGCCTACCGTAATCGCAAGTAACCCTAACGCTACTGCAAACACTTACGTATACAGAATCGATGATACCGACAAGTATCTCTGGAGCGGACTCCGCCTGCCGGTGACATTGACAGACGAAAACGTAACTCCTGGAGGAACATCATTGGCATTGGACGACAACATTCTTCCGAAGGAATCCGTAGCAGCGAGAATCTTCACATTCAACGGAGAGCGTTATCTGATGTCTTGCGTAGCCAAGTATGGTGGTGCGAGCCAGGTTACTCCTTCCCTCAACGTTTACAACTTGACAAAGGGGGCTAATGTAGAAGAGGCAATGGAGAACTTCAAGGCCGCAGAATCTCATCAGAGCGACTACACCGCCATCATCGGCGGCGCTTCCGGAATCACTGCACCAGGTATCGCCACGAACTATCATATCGTAAAGGATAGTGACGGAAAAGACGAAAAACTCATTATCTTTGGATATCGTATGGACACAGGATTCGTAATTTCCGAATTCCCAATCAAAAAAGAAGAAGACTGATGAAATTTCGCTTTAAACATTTCTTTTATGCAGCAGCCGTCATACTGGCGGCTGCCTGCAATGAAGAACGTGCAAATCCGGATAAATCGGATAAGACGGATAACAAAGAAGACAATACTGAAAATGTCATAAAAGAGAATCCTACACTGCCGAGACCTCAACTTCGGGCAGCGTGGATGGCTACCGTATGGGGGCTTGACTGGCCTGACGGAAAATATGACGAGGCCTCCCAGAAGGCGCTCTATACCGAGTATCTGGACTCGTTCAAGAAGCTGGGTATCAACGCTATATTCTTCCAGGTCCGTGGAATGGCCGATGCCTACTACGAGTCTGCATACGAGCCTTGGAGCCGCACAATCACAGGAACAGCGGGAAAGAATCCGGGATATGACATCATGGATTTCCTCATCAGTGAGACACACAAAAGAGGAATGGAATTCCACGCATGGATAAATCCGTACCGCGTATCCACATCATCATATTTCAAGGAAGGACTCGACAAGAAGATTCCGGAATCCATGGTGATCAAATACGACAAGATTTGGGTTTACAACCCTGCACTTCCTGAAGTCCGCCAGAGAATCGCCGATATCGTAAAGGAAATCGTAACCAAATACAATGTCGACGGCATTCACATGGATGACTATTTCTACCAGACCTCCAGCCTTCCTCTCAACGATGAGGCTGACTACAAGAAGTATGGGTCAGGATATAACAGCATAGAGGATTTCCGAAGAGGCAACATCTTCGAAATGGTCAAGTTAGTGAAAAGCACACTTCTCGCGAACAAGCCTGAAGTGGCATTCACAATCGGACCTCAGGGCAATTACGACAACAACTACAAGTCTCAGTATATCGATATGCCTAAGGTCTGCGCAGCCAAGCTTATCGACGCTGTCATACCTCAGCTTTACTGGTCTACCAAAGCAAGCAAGGATTACTACACTCCGAGACTTGACTGGTGGTCACAAAATGTAAGCGGCATACCGATGATGGTCGGCCATAGCCTGAGCGGATTCAAGGAAAACAAGGCGGGATATGAATCATCCTCAGAACTGGAGACTCAGTTCAGCCTTGCCGACAGGAAATCCAACAGTTACGGCCATGTACTTTACAGTGCAAAGACTATAAAGTCAAACCCTAAGAGCATCCAGTCCGTCATCAGCAAATCATTCAGCACCAAGGCATTACTTCCTCACTTAGGAGGTACTGGCGCAGATGTGGCCCCAGAAAAGCCGAAAAACATCGTACTCTCGGGCAACACCCTGAACTGGGACGAGGTGAAAAATGCGAAATACTATGCCGTATACAAGAGCAACGGAAACAAGAAGATGGCCACACTCATAGAAACAGTGGACGGCCTGTCATTCCAACTCACTGAAAAGGGCAAATATTTCGTTACGGCTCTGGACAGCAATAATCTCCAAAGTACCATCTCTGACATCGTCGAATATAAATAATCGGCAGATATTCATAATTTCGGCTCCGACAAGATTGGTCGGGGCCGTTTTTTTATGTAATTTTGTAGTTTGTATGAAAGATAATTCGATAAAGATGAAAATAGAGAACAATAAGGTTGTGGAGCTGACCTACGAGCTCACAGTAGACGGAAAAGTTGTGGACAAAGCTGAGACAAAGCCACTTGACTACATCCATGGTACTCATATGCTTTTGCCTAAGTTCGAGACCGAAATAGAAGGACTCGAGCCTGGAAACGAATTTGCATTCACATTGACCCCGGAAGAAGGCTATGGCGAATACGATCCTAAACACAAATTCGACCTTCCGAAGAGCGCGTTCGAGGTAGACGGTGTAGTTCAGGAAGAGCTCCTCAAAATCGGCAACATCGTTCCTATGCTCAACAGCGCAGGCATGGTCGTTCAAGGAGTCGTGGCTTCCATCAGTGAAGATGTCGTGACTATGGACTTCAACCATCCTATGGCCGGAAAGACATTGAACTTCACAGGTAAAATCGTGTCTGTAAGAGACGCTACCGAGAAGGAACTCACTGAGGGACTTCATGGTGAGTTCATACCTCACGAGGGAGGATGTCATGGCGGATGCCACGGTGGTTGTCACGGCGGATGTAATGGCGAAGGACACGAGGAAGGTCACGAGTGTCACTGCAACGAAGAGGGACATGAGTGCCACTGTCATGAGGAAGGTCATGAGTGCGGCGGACACGGAGAAGGCCACGAGTGCCACTGCAATAAAGACTAAAGTGAAGACATCCGTTGTCATATTAAACTGGAACACAACCGGTTATCTGGAAAAGTTCGTTCCGGGGATACTGAAATCCCTGGAAGGAATGGATGCGGAACTGGTTGTGGCCGACAATGCGTCTACCGACGGCTCCATGCAAATGATGGAGTCCAAGTTTCCGGACGTGAAGCGCATAATCCTGGACAAGAACTACGGATTCACAGGAGGATACAACAAGGCATTGGCCCAGCTCGATTCAGAGTATTTCGTGCTTCTGAACTCAGACATAGAGGTTCCGGAAGGCTGGCTGCAGCCGCTTGTGGAGACTCTGGACAATAACCCTGAAGTGGGAGCATGTGCCCCTAAACTGCATTCATGGTACGAACGGAACAAGTTCGAATACGCCGGTGCAGCAGGCGGTTACATCGACTGTTTCGGCTTCCCGCTCTGCCGCGGAAGAATCATGCAGATGCTGGAAACCGATGAGGGCCAATACGATACACCTGCAGATGTTTTCTGGGCAACCGGAGCTTGTCTGATGATAAGACGTTCGCTCTACAACATGCTCGGAGGTTTGGATGACAGGTTTTTCGCCCACATGGAGGAAATAGATTTATGTTGGCGAATCCAACTGAACGGATATCGTGTAAGAGTAGTTCCGCAGTCCGTCGTATATCATCTGGGCGGAGGAACATTGCCCCAGTCTTCACCTTGGAAACTGAAGCTGAACTATCGCAACAATTTACTGCTGCTGGAGAACAACCTCGCGAAAACGTATGGGCTCCAGCTCCTCCGGTCGGCAGACAAAGACATTGACCTGCAACAAATTGCGAAGCAGGCTTGCGAGATGGCGAGCAGGCGGATTTTCGTGCGCAAGATCATCGACGGGTGCACGGCGGTAGCTTACCTGCTGCAGATGAAGGCCGGTTATTTCAATGCCGTCGTCCAGGCGCACCGCGAGTTCGAGAAGCTGTCGCGCAGACCGGTCGCCATCGAAATCGAGGCTTATCTTTCGGTTCATGCCAATGCCGAAGTACGTGGAATTTATGACAAGTGCATGATTCCCAGAGTGTTGATTCATGGAAAAGAATTCTTCGGAATAATCAGGGATTATTTCAAGACAAAACAATAAGCTTATGGTAATCGTCATTGAAGGAGCGGGAGAGGTCGGTTCTCACCTGGCTAAAATGCTTAGCAACGAGGCTAACGACATAACTGTCATCGACAGCAACGCGGAAAGGCTTGCAAAGTTGAACGACAGCGCTGATGTGGTCACCATCGAGGGTAATCTTTCATCCATACGTGTCTTGAAAGATGCAGGAACTGAACATGCTGACCTGTTCATCGCAGTAAATCCGAGCACTTCGCAGGACGCTAATATCGTAAGTGCATTATTAGCCAAGAAGTTAGGCTGTAAGAAGGTCTGTGCCAGAATCGACGATGAGGAGTATTTGTCTTACGAGAACAAATACCTCTTTACGGAAATGGGCATTGACCTTATGTTCTATCCTGAAAAGATTGCGGCAGCGGAAATCGCCGGTCTTCTCAAGCACTCGGCCTCCACCGAGACGATGGATTTCGCGCGCGGGAAACTTCAGCTTGCGGTGTTCAGGCTGGAGGACGACTCCCCTATCGTCGACATGAAGATTGCGGAGTTCGTGGCGGCGGTGACTTTCGCGGAGAAATTCAGAATCGTGGCGATTTCGAGGGACGAGAAGACAATTATGCCGAAGTTCGACACCAAGTTCAAGTATCATGACCTGGTGTTTATCATCACGACGCGCGAGGGTATCACTCCACTGATGAATTTCCTCGGAAAGAGCAATATCGAGATAAACAATGTGATGATTCTTGGAGCCGGGGCCATCGGCGAGATGGTAGCCGAGACGATTTGCGCGCAGGTAGATACGGTGAAAGTTATCGATTCAGACATGCAGAGATGTATGGAACTCAGCGAAAACACTGACGATAACGTGCTGGTAGTGAACGGAGACGGTAGAAATTCCGACTTCCTGCTGGAGGAAAATATAAAGAACTACGACGCTTTCGTGGCTGTCACGGGAAATGATGAGGAAAATATCTTGTCCTGCGTGGTGGCGAAGCGTTTCGGCGTGGAGATGACTATCGCGGAGGTGGAGAATATCGAGTATATCCGCCTGGCGGAGGAGATGGGCGTGGATGCCGTGATCAACAAGAAACTTATCACTGCCGGCAAGATTTTCAAGATGACGCTGAGCAACAAGGTGCGTTTCATCAAATATATGAGCGGAACCGAGGCGGAGATTTTGGAATATATCGTGGCACCTGACAGCCAGATCACCAAATGCGCATTGAAAGATATGGACTTCCCTACCGATGCCATCATCGGCGGTGTCATCAGGGGAAATGATTATTTCATCGCAGTCGGAGACACGAAAATCGAGGCATACGACCGTGTGGCTGTATTCGCGCTCCCTAAGGCAGTGAAGGAAGTGGACAGATTTTTCAGATAAAGATGGCTTCATACTTACAAATAGAAAACATAAGCAAGAGTTACGGACCGAAAGTGCTTTTCGAGCATATCGGCTTCAATATCAATGAGGGCGACAAAATCGCTCTCATCGCACCTAACGGCACGGGCAAGTCCACGTTGCTCAGAATTTTGGCTGGCAACGACAAGTCTGATTCCGGCGGAAAGATCACGTTTCTCAAGCATATCCGCATAGCGTTTCTGGAGCAGGAGTTCGCCCATGACCCCGAAAAGGATATTTTCACACAGGTAATGGACTCCAGCAAGCAGTTCACAGAGGGGCTGGACGATGACGGACTTTTCGCTTATGAGCTGAAAGTCAAGAAGTTCATTACCAGTTTCGGACTCCAGGCTGACAGCCTTATGAAGAACCTCTCGGGAGGAGAAGTAAAAAGGGTAGCATTGACAGTAATGCTGGCCTCCGAGGCGGATTTCTTCATCATGGACGAGCCGACGAACCATCTGGACATCGATGCCATCGAGTTCCTGGAGAATTATCTCGGGCACTCTCGCAGTACCCTGCTCATGGTGACGCACGACCGATATTTCCTCGATCATGTCTGCAACACGGTCATGGAACTGGACCACGGCGCGGTCTACACCTATCGCGGAAACTACGAGAACTACTTGGAAAAGAGGCAGGAACGTATCGACAACTATAACTCGGAGACGGCGAAAGTGAACAACATTCTGCGCCGCGAACTGGAGTGGATTCGCAGTTCTCCATGCGCCCGCACCGGCAAGGCCCGTTATCGTATCAATGCGTTCTACGAGTTGAAGGACAGGGCAGAACAGGTCTACACAAGCGGCAAGGTCAGCCTCGACGAGATGGGAAAAGGCTCCAGACTCGGGAGCAAAATCATTGACTGCAAGAACCTCAGCTTCAGTTATGGTCCGGACGTTTACCTCGATCATTTCACATATAATTTCCAGAGATTCGAGCGCGTGGGCATCGTCGGAAAGAACGGAACCGGAAAATCCACGTTCCTGAACATCCTTACCGGCAACGTTCCCGAAACCGGGCAGCTCAGCGGAATAATCGAGCGCGGCGAGTCCCTGAAAATCGGCTACTACCGCCAGAGCGGAATGAAATTCGATGAGGAACAGACAGTTCTGCAGACCGTAAATGACACGCATCTTCTGGGACAATTCCTGTTCCGCCATGACATGTTCAACACGAAGGTGTCCAAGCTGTCCGGCGGCGAAAGGAGAAGGCTCTACCTGATGACGATTCTGATGCAGAACCCGAACCTGCTCATCTTGGACGAGCCGACCAATGACCTCGATATCGTGACGCTGGACGTGCTGGAGGAATACCTTAAGGAGTTCAAAGGCTCGCTGATAATCGTATCGCACGACCGACATTTCCTGGACCGCCTCGTGGAGCACCTGTTCATTTTCTGCGGGAATGGCGTCGTGAAGGACTTCATCGGCTCGTACAGCGAGTACCACGAGTATATAAAGGAGTACGAGGCCGCCGAGAAAGCCAAGGAAAAGGCTGCCGCCGCCAAGGCTAAAGCCAATGATACTGAGGCCAATGCTGGTAAGGTCAATGCTGCCTCTCCGGCGAAGAAAAAGAAGCTGACCTACAAGGAGCAGAAGGAGCTCGAGCAGCTGGAAAAGGACTTGGATTCGCTCGGGAAAGAGAAGGCAGAGTTAGAGCAGCAGCTTTCATCCGGAACACTCCCCTACGACAAGATTCAGGAAGCGTCCGCACGTTTCGGCGAGATTAAGGACCTGCTGGATGAAAAGGAGATGCGATGGCTTGAACTTCAAGAAAGTTATTAGATTTACGAAAAATAATCGTAACTTTGCTTTCGAAACGTAATCTGGTATTATGTTTCGAAAACGACGTATATAAAACACAAAACAAATTCAATTATCAATGGCAAGATTTTTTGACCCACCTGCTCCGAAGCAACCACTTCCTTCGGAGAAAGTTCCCAAGGTCTTCGACTCGATGAGATGGAGAGTCTTCATCGGTGCATTCCTCGGATATGCAGGTTATTATCTCGTGCGCAAGAATCTTTCTCTTGCAGCTCCTGACATGATCGAAAGCGGCATTCTCGATGCCGGAAAAGTAGGACTCGCCATGTCGGCGGTTTCTATCGCTTATGCATTCAGCAAGTTCATAATGGGAAGTGTATCAGACCGTTCCGATTCACGTAAATTCCTCTGTGTAGGACTCGTTCTATCGGCATTGGTCATGATCCTCACAGGTGTGTTCCCTTATGGGGCGAACACTGCGCTGAACACGACCATCATTTTCGTGCTCATGCTCGTAGTCGGTTGGCTTTCAGGTATGGGCTGGCCTCCATGCGGACGAATCATGACTCACTGGTTCTCCCAGAACGAGCGCAGTTTCAAGATGAGTATCTGGAACGTATCCCACACAATAGGTAGTTTTTCACTCGGATTCCTCGCTATCGCAGGTGTTTCGCTCTTTGTTTTGTTCGCGCCGACTTTCGGAATGGACGCGTCTCAGGCTTGGAGAGGAAACTTCATTTTCCCTGCCGTAGTAGCTATCATTATCGCCATTTTCTGCTGGTGGGCCATCCGTGACACGCCAGAGTCTTGCGGTCTTCCTTCTGTTCAGGAATATAGGAAGGATTTCAGCGGTGTAAAGAGCAAAGGTGCTGCTGATGAGAAACTTCCGTTCAAGGTTCTGTTCGTGGACTATGTATTCAAGAACAAGCTTCTGTGGATTGTGGCTTTGAGCAACGTCTTTGTATATATGGTACGTTATGGTATCGGTGACTGGGCTCCTACCTTCCTTCAGAGTGCGGGTATTATGACAGCTGACGAGAGCAAGGTCGCATTCTCTGTGCACAACCTTGTAGGTGCTTTCGGTACTATTCTCTGCGGTCTCGCCACCTCCAAGATTTTCAAGGGCCGTTGCGCTCCTATGAATGTCATCTGCATGCTTGCATGTATGGTCGGCGTCGTGATTTACTGGTTCGTAGGTGCGGGTTACATGGAAATGAGCCCTGCCATCCAGAAGGTTCTGGTATACGTGGCTCTCTGCCTCATCGGATTCTTCATCTATGGCCCTGTGGCACTTACGGGCGTACAGGCATTGAACCTGGTCCCTAAGAACGCAGCAGGAACAGCCGCAGGTTTCGTCGGTCTTTTCGGATACTTCCTCGGCGACGCGATCTGCTCCAAGATTTTCGTCGGCGGCGTGGCCAACTCTATGGGCTGGAATGCTGCTAACCTGACTGTTGCGATCGGTGCCGGAATCGGAGTGATCCTGTGCGCGATGCTTATCAAGAGTGAAAAGAAGGCTACCGAATAAAATATAAGACGATGAGAAAGTTATTTTTGTCAATGCTGGTGTTCCTTTCTGTATTTGCGGTTGCAGATGCAAGGAAGGTCAGCGGCAGGGTGCACTGCGAGGGACAGAATTTGTCCGGAGTGCTTGTGACTGACGGTACCAACTTCACTGTCACGAAGAATAATGGTACTTTCAAGTTTGACATCGAAGACAACGCCAAGTTCGTGTCTGTAGTAACTCCTGCAGGTTTCGTAGCGGACTTCAGCAGTGGTACACCTGAGTTTTACAGGGCTGCCGAAGGTCAGAGCAAGTTCGATTTCAATTTGCAGAAGACCGACGAGCGTGTTTCTTACACATTGTTCTCCATTTCTGACCCTCAGGTGAGGAACAAGGCCCAGATGGCGCAGTTCGCCGGCAAGCCTTGTCGTGATCTCAAGGCTCAGGGTGAGAAATATAGTGCCAGCGGTTCTGTCGTAGCCATCATGCTCGGCGACCTCGGCTGGGACAAGACTCTTCCTGAGATTTTCAAGTCTCTCAAGAAGGAGTGTGCAAAACTCGGTTTCCCAGTTTATGTTGTAACCGGTAACCATGATTATAACAAGGAGCGTCCTTTCGAGGATTATTCTGTAGATTATAACGAGAATTTCGGTCCTTATAACTATGCCTTCTTCATGGGACAGGATTTGATTATCGGACTGAAAAATATCCAGTATGTAGCCGAGAAGAAGTATATCGAGGCTTATTCCGAGGAAGAGATTGCATTCGTAAAAGGTTTGCTTTCACATGTTTCCAAGGATATGCATATTTTCATCGCAAATCACAGTCCTATCAGCAAGGCATGGAATCTCGGTGACAAGAGCCGCATTCAGGGTTTCGATGAACTGGCCAAGGTATTGAAAGGACATAAGGTGGATTTCCTTTCAGGTCATTCACATATCATGAACAATGTCAGCATCTCTGAGGATATTATGGATCACAATGCTGCTGCCATCAGCGGTTCATGGTGGATCGAGGAGCCTTGGTGCAGGGACGGTACTCCTTCCGGATATGAGATTTTCAGCGTAAAGGGTGAGAACATTAACTGGTTCTATCATACTCTTGAGACTCCTGACAATTACCAGGTAGAGATTATCAAGCCTGGACAGAGTCTTTATCATCCGAATTCTATCGTTGCCAATATTTGGGACTGGGATGAGGCTTGGACTGTGAAGTGGTTCGAGGATGGAAAGGATATGGGCGAGATGGTCCGTGTAAAAGATGTTTCTCCATCATATATCAAGATCATTGACAAAACCTACGAGGATCTGGGCAAGGAGATTCCGGCATTCAGGCGTCCTAAGCTGAATACTCATTATTTCACGGCGACTCCGAGCCAGTATGCGAAGAAGGTCACTATTTGCGTGACTAGCAGGTTCGGACAGGAGTGGATTTATGATGTGGACATGTCCTCTTATGTGGATGCGCAGGCTCACAGGGGCGGTGCAGGTCTCTGGCCTGAGAATACGTTGACTTCCATGACCAATGCTGTGGAGATGGGCGTGAATACTCTGGAGTTGGATCTTCAGATCAGCCAGGACAAGCAGATTGTGGTTTCTCATGATGCTTATTTCCACTCACGTTATGCTACTCGTCCTGACGGAACAGAGGTTAAGCCTGAGGATCCTAAGGAGTATCTTTATACTATGCCTTATGATTCTATCGCGAAGTATGACGTGGGCAAGAGGCCGAGCACTGTATGGCCCGGCAAGGAGCAGAAGCCTGAGATCAAGCCGCTTGCTTCTGTGCTGATCGATTCCATGGAGACTCTGACGACCAGACTCGGACGTTCTCCTATGCGTTACAATATCGAGATCAAGTGCAAGAAGGGCAAGACAGAGGGTATCAATTGGCCTGAGTATCACGAGTTTGTAGACAGGTGCGTAGAGCTTCTTCTGTCGAAGAATCTGGGTGACAGACTCGTAGTGCAGTGCTTCGATGTAAGGGCATTGAACTATATGCACGAGAAGTATCCGCAGCTCAAGCTTTCTTATCTGACCGGTACGAAGGATGTGGATTATGATACCTACATGTCCAAGCTGAATTTCAAGCCTGACTGGCTGAGTCCTCATTATTCGACTGTAAATGAGACTATTGTAAAGAGATGTCACGAGGACGGAATAAAGATAGTTCCATGGACTGCGGATGATCCTGCCGAGATGCACAGGCTGGTAGATCTTCACGTAGACGCTATCATTTCCAACTACCCTGACAGGCTTCTTAAAGTCACCAGAGGTTATGTGAAATAATCGAGTATTTTCGAGTTACAAAAAACGTGGCTGCCCTTGCGGGTGGCCACGTTTTTTAATGATACTGCTTTTCAAAAGCATTATTAAGAGATATCTCATTATAATACATCCTTTTTCTATAAATTATTCATATATTTGTCGATGGAACGCAAATAGCGTTTCATACATATTTTAGCGAAAGTGTTTTCACAGCCTTCTGGAAATCTGGACAATTTTCAAAATGCAAGGGCTGACAGCAAAACATTCCGCTCGTCTGTTGATTATGTGCATTGGTGGGCTTCTGCTCATTGACACTCCATATCAGACGGGTGTGGAGTGGAATATCTGTATTTTCCTTGCAATGTTTGTCCAGAACATCCAGAAGAAGATACGAATTCGGCTCCACACTTTCTCGTTTTAATCCACTCGCCTGACAGGAGCCGCTCTGGGCACACTAAAACACGGAGTTATGGAAACTATGCACAATCCATCACTGAAAAGCATTTCGTACTTTTCTGCTGTATTATCTGCTATTTGTCTTATGTTCAATGCATGTTCACAATCAGAACAGTCAGACCCAAAGCCAGAGCCTATCATTCCGGAAGCAAACGAGTTCTCTGCAACTATCGATGATTGTGACACAAAAACATCCCTCAATGGTCTCAGCATCATTTGGAACCGAGATGACAATGTAGCCATATTTGCATGCTCAGACAAGAAGGAGGAGTATGTCGTAAAGGCAGGATGTGATGGAAAGAAGACAACAACTCTCGTTCCTGCAACAAATTCACCAGAAACCGGAAGGCACTTAAACAGCAATGTTGCCTTCTACCCATATAAAAATGCGACAAACTGTTCAAGCCACAACGACGGCTTCGCACTCAATGCAGAGCTGCCTGGCAAACAACAATATGTAGAGGGATCATTTGGCAAAGAGGCGATGCCTATGGTAGCTGTATCCTCCTCAGAAACAGATAAGACACTGTCATTCAAGAACCTTTATGGAGTGCTGAAACTGAAAGTCAAATTGGATAATGTTATGATTCGATCAATAGACATCTGTGGAAACTCGGGCGAAAAGATTGCCGGACCATCTATGGTTTACTGCTCTTATGCAGGTGAACCCTCTATCTATTTTTTCGATCAGACAGCCACAAAAATAACACTCGATTGCGGAAACGGAGTATCAGTGAACAAAACGACTGAAACCATTTTTTACATTTCCATGCCTCCTATGACTTTCTCCAACGGTATCACAGTCAATATTAAAACCACTGATAAAGAAATTGTCAGGAAAACCAATACTGCGTTAACCATCAAACGGTCAGCAATATTGTCAATGCCTATGATATCTGAAACCCCTGAATTCAATGGAAGCAATGGCACTGAGGATTTGATAGAGGATGAAGATTACACATATCCTTGGACATTTTAAAGGCCAGACATATGAAAGCACCTCATTTGATAGCAACTTTAATATTAACAATCACAATATTAGGTTGCACTGATTCGGAGATGAGAGGTCCAGAGCAAGACGAACTACAAAACGTCTTGCCTGAATTTTCAGCATCTACTTGTCTAGATGAAACCAAAACATTTCTGGACGAGTATAAAGTAAAATGGTCTAATGAGGATTTAGTGGCAATTTGCGCAGGGACCAACTATGTTATAGATTACAAAGTAAAGGAAGGGTATGCTGGCGGAAGCTCCACTATCCTCACACCTCTCAGACCCAATAGAGAGGAAGCAGTTCCCATAAATGCAAATGTCGCGTTTTATCCTTTTGAAGACGTCCTCTCGATAAACTCCACAGGGGAGAAATACCTGGTAAAGGCCAATATTCCGGCTCGCCAAACATATAGTTATAACTCCTTCGGTAAAGGATCAATGCCTATGATTGCGGTGTCCTCTTCCGTCAAAGACACAAAACTATCATTTAAAAATCTCTTGGGTGTTTTGAAATTGTCTGCGAAAATGGAAGATGTGACTGTAAAGTCAGTGGAGGTAAAAGGCAATGCCGGAGAGTTGCTTTCAGGAGAAAGTATTATTACCTGCTCGCATAACATGGATCCTGAAGTGGTATTTTCTGAAGGCTCGTCATCTGGTTGTATCACCATTGATTGCGGAGAGGGGATTAAGTTAAACTCGTCCACTCCCGTCCAGTTCTATATTCCGCTTCCACCGATTGTTTTTTCAAAAGGAATCACAGTTAAATTCCATCTGTCCACAGGGGAGGAAATAGTCCGTACAGTCAACAGGGAAGTCACTGTAAAAAGGTCGAAAATCCTGTCTATGCCGGAAGTCGTGGACGATAGTCCGGATGACAATTACATAGATCTGATTTATGATGTAAACACAGTATCGGAGGATACCTTCTTGTGGGATGACTCATGGTTTCCAGACACATCACCTTTTTGGAGTAAAGACAAATATGGTGATATGAGGCCACTGAAGATTACAAAAGTGGTTTACGATGGGAAAGAGGAGGCGGTCAATTCATATCGCATTATACCACGCCATAGGTTTGACCGAACGGGGGAACTGCTGATAAGGATATACTATGATGGTGTACTTAATACTATTAAGAGTATCAAGTCAGCAACAGGCGCATTCCCGAAGGAGTGCCGTTTGAGGGGTATTGTCATTCCAAAAACAGTCACTTCGTGGGGACTAGAGGATCTACCCGTTCTTTCTTCCGTGTCACTGGAAGGAGGAGGAAAGAGGAATTGGGTGCAAATTAAAAATTGCCCGTCTTTGGAGCGCTTTGTTGGCCCTCCGGCTTCTGAAGATGGACGCTGCTTGATTTCAGAAACTGGTGAATTGAAGGCTTTTGCCCCATATGGAATCACAAGCTATTCTGTACCTGAGGAGATAACGTCTATTGCAACTCAAGTTTTCTATGAGATGCAAGACTTGGTTTCAATCTCGCTGCCGACCTCATTAAAGACAATAGGTGACGAGGCATTCCGCTTTTGCAGTTCGTTAAGGTCCGTCTCGATGCCTGTCGCTTTGAAGTCAGTAGGAAATTACGCATTTGCTGCTACGGGTCTTGAGTCGGTTGAAGTTCCTGACGGATGTGTGATTGGCAAAGGTGTGTTTGAACATTGCGGACAGTTGGCTAATGCCTCTATTTCGGGAAGTCTCACATCAATACCGGAATATACTTTCAATGAATGTAAATCATTGAGAGAAGTTGTTTTACCTGATGGTTATTCATCAATAAAAAACAGGGCGTTCAGCGGCTGCAGGCTACTGGAATCATTTGTACTGCCGTCATCTGTCACATACATTGGAGATTACGCATTTCTCGGGACCGGCATCAAGTCAATCAAGATTCCGAAGTCCGTTGCATATCTGGGAGAGTCTGCTTTTTGGGGTGCGCCTCTTGAGGAGTTAAGCTTTGAAGATGGCTGCAGTATAACTCGATTAGAAGAGGACACATTCGGGGCTACGAAAATATCGTCAGTCACTATACCTTCGAGTGTTTCTTCTATTCGTGGTGGCGCGTTCAAGGATTGCTGTAACCTTACTTCAGTTTCTTTTCAGGCAAATTCCATATTACGTGAGTTCAGTGATGGAGAAGGCGCGTTCAAGGGCTGCTCGGCTCTCAATAAAGTGGAACTTCCAAGCACCACTGAAATTTTGGGTGCTTACACTTTTCAGGATTGTATATCTTTGAAAGAGATAGTGCTCCCGGTAAGTCTGAAAAAAATAGGGATATCTGCTTTTCAAAACACAGGCCTGACAAAGATCAAAATTCCGAACAGTGTTACGAGTATCGATAAGATGGCGTTCTACGAGTGCAAGAACTTGACGGAAATCAGAATCGGGAGCGGCCTTACATCCTTGCACCTAAATTCCTTTATGGGTTGCCATGAGTTGAAAAGAATCGAGTCTGCCTCCTCGTCTTATGTATCGAGTGACGACAATATGTTTCTAATGTCCAAAGAAGGTGAAGTAATGCTTTTCGCTTTAGGATGCGCACTGGAATCGTACTCTTTTCCTGAGACTGTCAAAGACTTCACACTTAAGAAGATAGGTTCTATGTTGCTACGTTATAGTAAGACAATCAAGACGGTAGATCTCCCATCGACTTTGGAAATTATTGGTGCTCTTGCATTTAGGCGTGGTGATGGCAGCGACCCGATAAGTACGATCTATTGCCGCAGCGTGACTCCTGCGCAGCTTATGTGGAGCGACGCTGTATTAGACGGAGGATGGTTTGTCGGAGATCCAAAGAATCCATTCCCTCCTAAATGTACTTTTTATGTCCCGGCTGAGTCTATAGATGCCTACAAGGCGGCGTGGGCCAAGTATGGATTAAAGACATTCCTTCCGCTGTAAGCCACCCATGATTCGTTACGAGTTGAATAAAATGTTGAGATTCCAGCCTTCGACTATGCTTCTGTGCTTAGCGGGGGCTGATATCATAAGTAGTTACTTGTCCGTGTGTTTGCGGACGGGCAATCCAGCAGACTGATTCTTCAGGATGAAACAGTGAACAATGAAAAAATTGGTAGAACAAAAAACATTTGCTATACTTTTAGTAATTCTATTTATTCCGAAAATAGAAAGAGCCTATTTTAGTGTATAATCTTAATGTGCCCATAAAAGCAAAAGACCCGCCCTGGTTCGCTGTTCAAATGGGAAGCGTGGCGGATTCTGTTGCTGCGAGGATACGAATAATCATTGAAAACACAAACTTTTCAACAAGAAAAACAATGCAAAAGCGAATTTCTTAATCCCAGGATTAGATTGAATAAGGCGTAACACCTCTAGAACCACACCATTTATCGGGCCATTTATCGGACCATTTATCGGGCCACTCAAATTTTCACGCCTCTCCATCACATCAGAAACGACATCAGATCTGTTGGAGTTATGCACTCGAAGTGTGCATCGGGGTATGCGGTCGTAAATGAGGCAGGAGCGACTACTCGTTTGCCTTCCTTCCTCTTGATTTCGAATCCTGTCATCATGCCATCTTCCATTTCTATGAGATCCACCTCTTTCTTCTGCTGTGTACGCCAGAAATAATGCTGCACAAAGGTTCTGCCCGCATAGTCGTTGCGCTTTATACGCTCTGCTATCAGGAAGTTTTCCCACATATGACCAAGTTCTTCAGGTGATCTGAGTGAGACCGGGGCCATGTTTCCTATTACGCCATTGCGGATTCCCATATCCCAGAAGTATAGTTTACGGGCGAACTTGAGTTCATTACGCTGATTCTTGGCATATGATGGGAGAGTGAAGATAATATAACTCTTCTCCAAAATGTCTATATAGCGTTCAATGGTTTTCGCATCGACACCTACAAGACCGGAAAGTTCATTGGCAGATACAGTGGATCCTATCTGGAAAGCCAGAGCCTGAACCAGTTTGACGAGTTTGTCGGGTTTGGCAATGTCATTCTCCTCCATAACATCTTTATAGAGGTAACTGTCAATGAGCTCTTTTAGTACTTCTTTTTCGTCGCCAGGTGACGTCACGACCTCGGGGTAATATCCATAGACAAGGCGATGTTCGATCATGCGTGACTCTTCAAGAGCGCTGGTATCATCTGCCATCTCCTTGAAGGAGAGTGGATATAGTCTGAATTCTCGCTTTCGTCCTGTCAATGACTCGTTAACAGCCGCGACCAATTTGAAGGCTGAACTGCCAGTGACAATAACCTTAATATCGTTAAATTTCTCAGCTACGATTTTGAGCATGTTGCCGACATTCCCAATCTTCTGAGCCTCGTCAACGAGAAGGAAATTATTATTGCCAATGAGAACTTTCATCTTAGACTCATCGACGTCTACAAACATGGTCTGCACATCGGTATTGTCCCCATTGATTTCAAGGACTTTTGCATCTATGGGAATCATCGCACCGGCAAGTGTTGACTTTCCAACCTGGCGTGGCCCCATAATGGTTACAACCTTTTTCTTTGCAAGGGCGTTGAGTATTCTTTCTTCAATTGCTCTTTTTATCATGGCTTCAGAAGTTTATCGTTCGTACGCAAATATAAGCAAATTCCGTAAATCTTAAAAGATTTGCGGAGTCGACTCCTTAAATATTATAAGATTTATGAAGTTTGGCGGTTTCGCTTCGAAAATAGTGAAGTGGCGACAATCGATTTTCTGGGCAATTTTTCGGCGGTTGGACAACGGCGGAGGATTAGTTGAAATGATAAATTCATAGTAATTGGATACCATATGCACGATATTTGATGGCTGAAGGGGATGGTTTATGACTTGGATGTGTCAGGGATTTTGACACATCGGTCGATTAGTAATATTATAGAAGATTATTATGAGGCATTTGAATATCGCGCTTGTTGCGCATGATGGACGTAAGGATGAGCTCTTGTCTTGGGTTAAGTTTAATGCGACTATGCTTTCCAAGCATAACTTGTTTGCTACCGGAACTACTGGAAGACTTATAAGTGAGTTACCTGTGGTTGTGGATGGAAAGGAGACGTTTCCATTCAAGGGTAAAGTTACAAGGTTGTTGTCAGGTCCTCTTGGCGGTGACCAGCAGATAGGAGCAATGATTGCTGAACGCAAGATAGATATGCTTATCTTCTTCTGCGACAATCTCATTGTCCAAGGACACCAGAATGACGTATCGGCATTGTCCCGACTCGCCTCATTGTACAACATCGCATTTGCGACGAACAGGACTACGGCCGACCTGCTTTTGACTTCACCGTTGCTCGACGATCCGGACTATCAGATTCAGATTCCTGACTGCATAGCCAACTATGCGAACCGAAAATTAACGGAAGACAAGTATTAAATTTCAGTATCTATGAAAAAGATTATCAGTATTTTATGTTGCTGCGCATCAGTTATTTGCATGAGCAGTTGCAAGGAGAATTATTCGAACGGCGAGAAGGTCGGGAATCTTATCGAATTCACCAAGAAGGGTGTTTTTTGGGATTCATGGGAAGGCCGATTAAATATGACGCAGACTGGAATGAACACGAGTGGTGAGCCGTTTTCGTTCAGTTTCGACAATGACAGACATGACCAGGATTCATTGATAAATCTCATGAAGCAGGCGCAGATTGAGGGCTGGAAGTTAAAGATACGGTATCACGAGGTCTGGGGACTGCGCAATTGTTTTTACAATCGCGGTGAGACGGATTATTTCGTCGATGATGTGACGGTACTGGATAAAGATTTCGCGAATCCACTGCGGAATATCGGTTCGCAGACACGTGGAAGTGTGGTGGACACCGTATGGGTGGTCATCGACAAATCGGAAGTTTTGCGGCGCATGAAAAAGTAGTAGCGCCATACATTTAGACATAAACCTGCCACTGAAGGTGATTCAATGGCAGGTTTTTCATTATCAGATGGTCGTGGATGCCAGCGGCGGTCTGTGCCAACTCGCTCAGGTGCTGCGCAATTTGCTCGCCGGGCACAGCCGCCGACCAGCCATAACACCACCAACCACTATTTACGTCCACAATCGCGTACAAGTGTTCGTATATAAGGAGTTACATCATCCGCAATTAGAGCCTCGAGAGTCGGCTTCATGCGGAAACGCCAGTAATATGGTGAAATCGCAGGATTATTCACACGCTCCTTGTTCGGGTCATCGAAACAAAGCTCCGGCTTCAGAGACAGATAATCCTGAAGAGGCAGAATCGCCAACATGGACACAGACTGCAAATGCATCATAATGATACTGCGTGAAATATCAGGAGTGCAGTCAGACGGAGCCTCACCATACTTGCCCAGAACCTGATTCCAGAAACGCTGAGTCACACTACGATCCTCATGCCACCATGCACGAAGCGGACTCATATCATGCGTAGAAGTCGCACACACAGAAAGATACGGATAACCCCATGTATTTGCAAACTCACTGTGAACATCCTTCGGCATACGCTGAATCTCAAGCGACAAGATACGGAGCTCATCCATTACTGAAGGCACACAATCCGGAATCATACCCAAATCCTCACCACATGCAAGCATACGTGTACCAGCCAGCAAATCAGGCAACTTCCGAAGAGCAGACTCACGCCAGAACTCATTGTGACGCCTGTAGAAGAAATCATCGTACAACCTGTTGAAAGCATCCTTCTGCCAATCAGGAAGATTACGGTAATGATCGGTATTCTGCGCCGCAATACGCGGATACCAATAGCCCTTCCGATGCGAATCCTCCAGGAAAAGAGTATCCAAACCATCTGAAGTATACCAGCCCGTCGAGACATCGAACCCCTTGTCAGCTAACTCGTTAGAGCTGTATGGCAATGCCGGGTTAAAATGCCCGAGAAGACCGCTGCTCGCGCCTGCCGGAATCTCCCAAATTCTAAAAAATCCAAGGATATGGTCAATGCGGAAGAAGTCGAAGTATTGTTCCATGTTCTTTAACCTCGCCTTCCACCAAGCGAAATTATCTTCTTCCATCTTGTCCCAGTTATAGGTAGGGAAACCCCACATCTGCCCATCAGCGGAAAAAGCATCAGGCGGAGCTCCGGCCTGAGAATTCATGTTGAACTGAGACGGATGCTGCCATGCGTCCACACTCGTTCTGCTGACACCGATCGGCAAATCACCTTTAAGCGCCACTCCCCTCTTACGTGCATAATCACGCGCCTCCACAAGCTGCTTATGCAGGTGGAACTGCACAAATGAGTGATAATCAGCCTCTGCCCTATCTGCAGCAAGAACTGCAGCAGCTTTCTTTTCACTATAAGAAGCATATTTGCCCCACTTGGAAGTGTCACCAGTTCCTGTCTTGTGAAGCAGGATACGGAACGCACAATAAGCATCAAGCCAATTGGCATTGACCTTAACAAACTCCTTATACTCAGAGGATTTGCTCACCTTGGCCCAAGTCGCGGCGAAAGCCTTGCGCATCAGACGGTCCTTCTCGGCATTGACCCTCTCATAATCCAATTCAGGGAGAGCCTCGAGCTCGGCCTTCAGGGCCTTATAACTGCTGTCGCGGCGGACACCGGCGTCTGGGAGGTACACGAACTGAGGATGAAGCGCATATATAGAATTCGCGCTGTATGGATAAGTGTCCACCCATGTTCCGGTCATAGTGGTATCATTCACCGGAAGAAGCTGTATAACTCGCTGACCTGTAGCCACTACCCAGTCCACTAATTTCTTTAAATCGTGGAAATCTCCGATACCGAAACTGTCTTCTGTCCTGAGAGAAAACACCGGAACGGCAGTACCGGCACATTTCCAGCCGGAAGCATACATACTCTCGGGCGTTACATCGGCATTGACCTTAAACCTGGGAGAATCCTGGTCGATGGCGAAAACCTTATCGGCGAATGCCGAGGTGTAGAACGGGGCCGCAGCGGGGATGTCGGTCCAGGAATCGTTCATTTCGAGCGACTTACCCTTAGCAGCCGGGATGGTGTGGTTACGCCACTCGCGACGCACTCGCCTGCCGTCTTTCCAACATTCATAATGATATTCGGTTCCGGCCGGAAGGTTATCGCCTGGTAGGGAAACTTCCCAGACGCCACCCGGATTGTAACACATATTTGTGCGGGTCGCGCCGAAAACAAGTTTAATTTCTTCTCCCCAAGAGGTCTGGTATGTAATTCTGAATAAAAGTGTCATAGATATACGAGATTGTGGTTTCACTTACGCGAAATTATACATATTATATAAGAAGGAAAAATGATTTGCGGTTTTTTTGGGATGAAAGGCGGTATTTGGGAGATGAACTGACGGCGACACAAAACTGGGAGGCCGCGGGAGGGAGACAAGACTGCCATTATGTCATAAAAAGACAACTTGGCAGATAATTTGCTGAGAGATCGGCGGTGTCTTGTTGAAGACCCCGCACATGACACTGAAACAATATGCTTTGGGCAATATTGATAGCGACCATATATGGTCTATTTTCAAAAAGATATAAAAGGTTAAGAAGATATGAAAAAGCAAAAAGAAGAAGAGAAAGAGCTGAAAAAGCAGCAAGAAGAGCTGAGAGACGAAAGCAAGACTGAAGAGTCCTGCGAAGAGAAGCATGAGTGCTGCGGAAAGCACAAATGCGAAGATAAACATGAATGCTGTGAGAATCACGAAGATGAGGAAAAGCAGGAGTGCAAGGACAAGAAAGAATTGAAAGAAAAGATAGAGAAACTCGAGAAGGAGAAGAAGGAAACTGAGGAGAAGTTGGCCAAAGAGAAGGATGACTATATCCGCCTCATGGCTGAGTTCGAAACATTCCGCAGACGTTCTGCAGAAGAAAAGTTGTCCATCGTATCATCAGCTTCGGCTGACACTATCAAGGGGCTTCTCCCTGTTCTGGATGATTGCGAAAGGGCTATCGAACTGCTCGAAAAATCGAGCGACGAGGCAGCCAAGGAAGGTACTGGTCTCATTTACAATAAGTTGATGAAGTACCTCAAGAGCAAAGGACTGGAAGTTATCGAGGCCAAAGGAAAGAAGTTCGACACTGATTTCCACGAGGCTGTCGCACAGGTTCCGGTAGCAGAGAAAGAGAAAAAAGGATTGGTATACGATGTCGTGGAAACAGGTTACCTGTTCAACGGCAAGATATTGCGCTACGCTAAGGTAGTGGTCGGAATATAGCAGATCGATATTCCGAAGGAGGAAATTATGGCAGAGAAAAGAGATTACTACGAAGTACTCGGTATAGATAAGAACGCCAGTGCGGATGACATAAAGTCAGCCTTCAAGAAGATGGCTCTCAAGTGGCATCCTGACAGGTGGGTAAACGGAACTGACGAAGAGAAGAAAACCGCAGAAGAGAAATTCAAGGAAGCATCTGAGGCTTATGAAGTCCTGAGCGACCCTGACAAACGTGCAAAATATGACCGTTTCGGACAGGCCGGCCTGGGCGGAAACCCGGGGCCTGACTTCAGCGGCGGATTCGGAAACCTGAACGACATTCTGAACGACCTGTTCGGAGGTGGCGGATTCGGCGGATTCTCCGGCTTCGGCGGCTTTGGAGGGTTCGGCGGCGGACAACGCGGCCAGGCCCAGCCTAGAGTAATGCGCGGACGCGACATCCGTACCCGCATAAGGCTGACGCTCGAAGAAATCGCCAAGGGCGTGACCAAGGAGGTCACCATCGACCGCTATGAGAAATGCCCCGACTGCGCCGGAAAGGGTACTGTCAATGCCTCTGATGTGAAGACTTGTCCGGTATGCCACGGCACCGGCCAGGAACAGAGAGTGGCAAACAGCATCTTCGGACAGACGGTAACATACACAACCTGTTCACGTTGCGGCGGTGAAGGAAAGATCGTCACGAACCCATGTCACACTTGCGGCGGCAGCGGACTTGTAAGAAAGAGAGTTACTGTAAAGGTAAACATTCCTGCAGGCGTGGAAGACGGAATGCAGCTTACCCTGAAGGGTGAAGGACATTCAGCAAAGGCCGGCGGCATAAACGGAGACTTGCTCGTCGTTATCGAGGAGATTCCTCACGAATCACTGAAGAGAGAGGGCAAGAACTTGTTCTATACCAAGATAATACCTGTTACGGACGCTATCCTCGGAGGAGAAGTTTCCGTACCTTGCTTAGATGGCAACTATAAGATAAAGGTAGAACCGGGAACACAGTCCGGAACAATCGTACGTCTGAGAGGTCGTGGACTTCCTGCAGTGAAAGGATATGGTTCAGGCACCGGAGACCTATATGTAAAATACCTTGTCTGGATACCTAAGAAGCTGAAGAGCAACGAGAAGAGTGCCCTCGAAGACATGAGGTCAAGTGACACATTTACACCTGTACTCAGCAACGAGGATCGAAATCTTTTCGAAAAAATGAAAGAAAATTTCTAAAAATGCTTGCAGATTAAAAAAAAGGTTGTACCTTTGCAATCCCATTAACAAAGCAACCTCTTACAATCGTTGAGTATTTGAGTAACGTTGCGCTTAAAAAGTGATTTAGAAATGGATTTGATAAAATTAGTAGAGCAGTCTTTTACAAACGAGAAAGCTGCAGGTTATCCAAAATTCAAGGCAGGTGACACAATCACTGTAAGCCTCAAGATTAAAGAGGGTGACAAGGAAAGACTTCAGAAGTTTAGAGGTGTAGTTATCCAGATCAGCGGATCATCACCATTCACGAAGACTTTCACAGTTCGTAAGATTTCAGGCGGTGTAGGTGTTGAGAGAATTTTCCCATTCCAGTCACCATCTATCGAATCTATCGAAGTTAACAAGGTAGGTCACGTACGTAGAGCAAGAATCTTCTACCTCAGAGGACTTTCTGGTAAGAAGGCTAGAATCAAGGAGAAGAAGCTCGTGATTCTTAAGGAAGAAGGTGCTGCTAACGCAGAGACTAAATAAGTTACAGGACTAAGTCCTGAACTGGTCCCATAGCTCAACTGAATAGAGCATTTGACTACGGATCAAAAGGTTATAGG
>SAMEA104315426__coassemble_400_pt1 | contig 28433 bp, 22 predicted proteins | sample SAMEA104315426__metabat2_low_PE_008 | metagenome-assembled genome bin SAMEA104315426 (sample SAMEA104315426) | gut metagenome | biome: Monkey gut; feature: monkey-associated habitat; material: faeces | place: China | collected 2013 | reverse complement strand
CACAAAAATGATAGCCATCATACATTGATGCCAATTTCTTGTAGCAATCTTCTTCAGAAAGCCCGTTCAACTCCGCCAGCGTCCTCACGCTTTTACTAAAATATGACTTCAATTCCTGCTCTGATATTCCGCAGATATCAGCATATCTTGCATCCATCGATATGTCATTCAGGTTGTTAAGTCCGCTGAAGATGCTCATCTTGCCAAGCTTGGTCACACCCGTCAAGAACGCGAATCTGATGGCATTGTCCTTACCCTTTATGACGCTGTAGAATCCCTGAAGCTCGCGCCTGAACTGCTCCATAAGTTCAGGATTGTCAATGTTGTCGATTATCGGCTTTTCGTATTCGTCAATGAGAATGACGACTTTTTGGCCGGTCTTGCAGTATGCTGCGTCAATGATGTCTTTAAACCGGGACGACAAGTCTTCGGACATAGGAGTGACGTCATAAAGGGATTCCCACTTGCGAAGATGCTGGTCAAGACTTATCTTTAAATGAGAAATGTCTGTATAGGAGCTTCCCGTCAAATCCAGATGCAGGATAGGATATTCCGTCCACTCCTTCTCCAGTGACGCCATCGCAAGCCCCTCGAAAAGTTCCTTTCTACCACTGAAATACGCCTCCATAGTAGATACAAGCAGACTCTTTCCGAATCGTCTCGGACGACTCAGAAAATAATACTTGCCGGTGGAAGTCAGCTTATAGATGAGCGCCGTCTTATCCACATAAACATAACCACCATTGCGAATCTCCTCAAAACTCTGTATTCCTATCGGGTACAACATATTCCGTCCTCCTTGATAATACTATATCTGTTCACAAATCGACCAATGTCTCCAAACGATACAAATATAATCTTTTACGGCCAAAAATAAAAAACACATGTACAAATACAAAATAAGGGTTCCCCTGCGGTTATCACAACTATGGGGAGCCCAGAACAATACTTTATTTATAATAGCCTTCACCTATGCGAGAAGACTATGGGTCTTGTCTCGATTGTTATCGATTAGTCTAAGTATCCTAAAGTTTTCATCTTTTCGTAGACCATGAATGCCAATGCTTTCGAGCCGTTTGCGTTAGGATGTACGTTAGAGGCATATGAATAGAGCCAAGAACTTGTCCAATTTCCCTCGTCAGATAGTTTCTTATCTTCTTCTGTAAATGGGCATCCTATAGCCTGTGATATTCTCTCTGCATTTTGGCTACCGACAGTCTTTAGGTCAAGATATTGATTACCAAAGACTTTCTGGAAATAGTCTCTATATTCTGGTTTCCAATATGTATACCCGTAGCCGGAGAACTGGATATACCCCATGTGAAATCCTATGGCGATGAAATTATGATTACCAAACTCATCTGAAGCATAGTTATTCATAGCCATATACATTCTGGCTAGAGCTTCATAAGAATCATTGTAATTACGATTGGCTCCACTATAGACGCAAGTGACATCAGGATGTGGATACGTCTGAGAAGCATTGGAATACAATATGGTACCAGGTGTAACATTGACATCTGCTCCAGTTGACATTCGACGGATATACACCTTCTGATCGGAAACATTATAAGAAATACTACATTCTACCTTATCTTCTCCGACATAACAGTTATTGATAAGGGAGCAAGATGACGCTTGGAACCATGCATCGAAACTTACCCTAGTATATTCGTTTACGTTCGATGCAGGATTTCCACCGGTAGTCCAAGTCGAATAAAGTGCTGATTTAAACTCAATCGGTTCGCCGTTCCCCGGAATTGTAAAACTATCCTTAAATGCCAGAGGAATAGCACCTTGTCTTCCGGCAATTCCCAAAGGAGTATCACCACCGACACCACCACGGACTACTATCCAACTATCCCCAAGAAGTGTCTGTAAATACGACGTAACTACATCATTTGCAATGCTATCTCCCCAATATAGAAGAGTCCTTGTGCTCTTTCCCTGTTTTCCTGAAGCGAAGTCAAAAACTTTAGAAATATTATAAATATGGTTAGGCTCCAGATTAACTGTTTCCGAAGAAACGAACGATGATCTGTGAGAAGAACATCTGATAGAAACCTTTAACCCAGAATAAGTACCTGCATTGACAACAGCATAAATTGTGTGCTCTATGCCAGTCCCCAGTTTAGGGTAAGAACCTTCAGGATAAGAGATTACAACCCTGTTTGAACTCCTTCCCGAAATAAAGCTCGGAGCCGCAGCCTTCCCATTGTTCGGGTCAATGCTGAATTCACCAGTGAGTATGCTTCCTTCCGGGGCGGTGATTTCTATGCCATAGATATCCTCGTCAGAGTAATCTGCGTTTGTATTTGAAAATGTCAGTTTGACAATACTGAAGATATGATTGTCGAATGACAGACTCAAATCTGGATTCTCTCTATCATAGTCCCTTGTGGCTCCAGCCAAGACAAAATCTGCAGAAGGGTCGAATGGCGCGACTTGATTCTCTGGAAGAGTAAGGTTAAGTTTACCCTCGGAATATGCACGTTCTGAATACGGATAATATGCAAAGATATTTGCATTAGTTACTGATTCGAAAGGAATGTAATATCCTTTGAATGTAGCTGATGTCTTATTTGCGTCGATACAGCTAAACTTTTTGTTTGCAAGTTTATCCGCAACAAACAATCCTACGGCATCATTCTCCTGCCATTCGAGTTTGTCGTCTACAAATATTGTCTTTGTGGAATTATCTCCCGTAGTTATATAAAAAGCCTGTTCTTGAAGAACCTCATCGGTCCTGTCTGTTGGAAGAATTTCCTGAGTGCATGACAACACCGATAACCCTGCAAGTAAATATAAGATTTGCTTCATAAAGTGAAAACAAGAGATAGTTGAAGTGTGCCTCCAACTATCTCTAACTATTTGATTTAATTAAAAATTAATTGATCCTGTACTTGGAGTTGTGATGGTGAAGCCTGCCTTTTTTGCATCCTCAAATGTCTTTACTTCCCAACCGCTATCTACCAATGACTTCCATGCTTTTTTGTAGGCGTCGATAGCTCCACCTGGCACATAGATGGTTTTGTTTTTGGCTTTGAAAGTATCAACTTGCTGGCCATACAATGTTGCAGGGGTTTCTCTCAAGCAGATAATTGTGGAAAGATTAGGTGTACCATCGATACTGTCTGAGTATAAATTCTCCAGAGTTTTTGGCAATGTCAATGTCGTAATGACGGAGTTGTCATACATACACCAGTTTCTAATGGATTTGGTTCCTTCAGGAACTACATATGATGCTCCGCTTCCACCGTTGAGAACCATCAATTGAGTCATATCTTTACTATACAAAGCGCCCTCATAAGCTGTGAACTTCTTGTTGTTCGCGTTGACTTCCCATGTCATCTTGTCGTTATATCTGCTTGGGAAACCATCAATGGAAGTTAATGATGCCGGAACTACAATCTTAGTGTAGAGACTGCTTGCCAGAGACATGTTCCCAAGATTAGTGATGCCTTCAGGAAGATGGAATTCGCTAATGTTCTTTATGCTTCTGTCAGACCAACCTCCACAGAAGCCATCTTTATCATCGTATCCTCTGATTACACCAAATCCGGCTTTTGCTTTACTGAGATCCAATATGATTTGATGATCAAGATTCTTGAAGCTCTCGCACTTGGTTATAATCTCTTTGAGTAAGTTTTCAGAAATTAGACCGCCATCTGCACTGACTATTGAAACCTTATTTGTAGCACTTGTGATTCTTTCTACATTGATTTCGCCTTCCTCGCCATCTATAAACATTTTCGAAGGATTGCAGATTACTTCTTTAGCTGAGAATGATATTGCGTCTCCCGGGTTTATGGTAACAGGTTTGTTCTTTTTAAATGAACAACCGCCAAGATCGCAGCTGATTGAGAATGTTAAATTGTTCAGCGTGATGGCTGTTGAAACCGGTATTACAAGAGCAACTTCTGTAGCCTCTTCCTTCTTTTTGCCTATGGAGAGAGGGGTGCGCATTTGCATTGTAAATGAAGTTACTTCACTGTTATATATTTCATCTACCGGATCGGTCCAATTCCCATCAGATTTAATATAAGTGAATAAACCCTGGTGGATTCCAGTATCACTACTAATGGTTATGGAATTGACCTTAGTTTCTGTTGAGGCCCATAATTTGAGTTTGATGACGGCACCTGCATACTTGAACTCGATATTTCTGCCAGATCCTACTCCATACATTGGAAGAGATAAACTACCGCCATTGTTATCCTCATAATACTGGGTTGAAGGGAAGTTCATATAAAAATAGCCGTTGCTATTTTGCGGTACGCAATATTTTGCTGGATAAAAAGCGAAAAATACATCCTTGTCACCGATTCTTTCATCGCCGCTGGCAAAAGAGAATGTTCCTACGTTCTTTCCTGCTGCATCGTCGGACAATTTGTATGTTCCCATTGTTGCCGGATAGTTTCCACTATTTCCTTTTTCGTTGATGGCATTGCTGATGTGCTTATCCCTTAACTGGATAGCGATTTCATCACCTTTAGCCCAAGTAACATCCAGACCATTAAGGGATGTCTTAGTCTCTACGATGGATGCTGTGAGTTCCGCAGCCTGATCCTTTATCTCAACGTCTGAACTTTTCGTGCAATTTGCAAGACTGACCAGTCCAAGTATTGCACAACTTGAATAGAATATCTTTTTCATATCTTCTGCCCCTTTTTTATTCTTCGTCCCAATCTACGTCATTGCGTCCATTAAGAGGAGAGAGTCCCCTGTCCTCAAATCCCGACGCAAAACAGTTTTGTGTCTCGACACCGAAAACTACCGCTTCCGGTGCTTCATAGTTAAATTTTTTTGTTTCCATTGTTTATTAAAATTTAGTATTGTTATGTTTCCCTTAAAACTGCTCTGTCATCGGGTGGCTTGACTTAGGTCGTTTTGCTGTATTATTAGACGTCCGTATTTTGGACAGTTTTGGGAAAACTTAACGACAGGCTATTACCGAGTGGAATGTGCCTGGTCGTTCTAACTTTTCGATAGAAAAACGGGAAAATGGGAAATAATTCTTTATATTTGAATAAATGCTATTGTGTTCACTAATTTTCTGATATGTCTACGAAGAACGAACAAACACAAGGCTATCTCGATTTTGACGAGTATCTTCGTCAGGGGGAGCCTGGTAAGAAGGAAAAGGCGGGTATCTGGCAAACGGCTATAGGTCTGCAGGCTGTGGATGGCTTGCAAACTTCAGAGTATCTGAAAGATACTGCTTGCAGACACATTGAGGGTGAGATTGATATTGATGAAGTTCGTGAACTGATAAAGAGTTATTATCAGTCTAAGACGCGTCGAGAACCTGACGATGATGATAAACAGGAAGCCGATAAAGTGTCAGCCAATATTACGAAAATTCTCTCGTCTCAGGCCTTGGATTTCAGTGCCGGCGGATATATCTCTGTCCACAGACGTGTGTTTGAAGATGTATTCAAACATGCGGGCAAACTTCGTGATTATAATATCACTAAGAAGGAGTGGGTGCTGAATGGTGATACTGTCAATTATCTGAACTGGGAGGACTTGAGGAGAGCACTCGACTATGATATCGCTCAAGAAAGAGATTTTAGCTACAAGGGTATTTCCGCTGATGAGATGATTCGGCATATCACAAATTTTGTGTCGGGGTTGTGGCAAATCCATCCTTTCTGTGAGGGGAATACTCGCACTACAGCTGTATTTACAATTCTCTATCTTCGCTCGATAGGGTTTAATGTAAGCAACGATCTGTTTGCTCGCCATTCGTGGTATTTCAGAAATGCATTGGCCAGAGCGAACTACAAAAACGCCAGATTGGGCATTGACTACACACCTATATATTTGGAGCGATTCTTCCGAAATTTGCTGTTAGGCGACAAATGGGACCTGCGCAATAGGTATTTGTATGTCAATGTTTCTGAGGAGTGGAAGGTGCAGCCGAATTTGTTGCACCCTACAAGTACCCCACAAGTTGACTCGTCTGACCCCACAAGTACCCCACAAGCTGAGAACGTCCTGCATATTGACAATTTAAATATCATGAAGTTGATTAATGCTATCAATGATTCTGAGTTGTCTTTGAAGGAGATGCTCGCTGCCATGGGGCTTAAAGACAGAAAAAGCTTCCTGACTCTTTACCTAAACCCCTCCATCACCGCCGGTTACGTCCGCTTGCTATACCCCGATTCCCCTCGGCATCCACGTCAGAAATACCTGCTGACAGTCAAAGGATTAGCTGTTTATAACGAGTCGAAACAACGATAGTCTATACAAAATAAGGGTTCCCCTGCGGTTGTCACAACTATGGGGAGCCCAGAACAATACTTTATTTATAATAGCCTTCACCTATGCTAGAAGACTATGGGTCTTGTCTAGATAATTATCTGTTAATCTAAGTATCCTAAAGTTTTCATCTTTTCGTAGACCAAATGCGCCATGACGTTGTAGCCCTTACCGTTAGGATGGACGTTGTTGTCGTAATTGTTATCACCGCTCTTCCACCAAGACGCCGGCCACTCGAATACAGCGACATTGGCCCGATCCTTAGCATTGAGCTTTTCCTTCGACTCGTCAGTTTCCGTGACACTAAAATCGCGGGCACCAACCTTTTTAGATAAGTTCAATGCCTTCTCATAGTAAGCCTGTTTCTCTACTTCCGTAGCAGTATCCTTATTAGTAAATGTAGCATCAGCATTGAACCCGGACGGCACCGGAACATGATTCTTGTCGATATCCAGTCCAAGTAGCTTGTAATCAAGCATGTGCTCCTTTCCGAAAGCCTGCTCCATGATTTCTGCATACTCTTTAGTCCACATTCGATGCAAGCCGACATACCTGTTGGTATGGAATCCACAAATGATATAATCCTCCTTAGCTGGACCAGTCATGAAATCGCGCATCCTCTTGTGAATATTTACAACTGCTTCATAATCAGATGCTCTGAAACTGTTGTTAGTTCCTGTATAGATGCACAATACATCAGCATCACGAAGATGAGTAGCCTGATAAGTCTTCACGCGTGATTTGCCCGCTTTTATCTCTGTAGCCTGATCTGCCACATATTTTCTTTTCAGATAGTACTTGGCATTAGCCCTGTCATCCCCAGTATACTTACAACTTAACTCACACTCGATACCGACAGCATCCTCATCAGTATACACGGTTATCGGATTAAGAACAAAATGGTCATTGAACCAATATGTGCTAAGCACATTGTACATGCCCTTGACCCCAGCGAGATTTTCAAGCGCAGAAATCTTACCGCACTCCACCTCAGTTCCATCTGCCGGCAATGTAAACGACTTATCGAAAGTAAGATCAACGCATCCCACAGCAGCAGCGACATTCAAGTCCCCAGCGCCAGGAATACCATTCATATAAACATCCCAATTATTACCGAGAAGTCCCTTTAAGTATTCTCTTAGAGCCGTGCAAGCGATGCTATCCCCGAAATAAGAAAGCACCTTTTTTCTCTTCACCCCAGTACCTGAAATCGTAACCGCAGGAAGAACAGTGACTTCGCCAGCCTTAAGCGACACCGCCGCACCAGCTTTTTTCGTAAACGTATAATGAGTAGTCTTGACTGTCAATGTCAAGTCGCTGACATCAGTAAACGAATTCGCAACGAATTGGAACACATGGTTTCCGCCTACCAATACCTGCGGATCTCTATACTCCGACGTCACATTTTTATAACTCCTGTGCGCATCGAACGTCGGTGCAACACCAGTATTCGCAAGGTCGAAAGTATAAGCGCCACTCAGCACCGTACTCTCAGAAGACAGCGTAACCGACAAAATCTTCTCATCCTTAAGCCTTTCATCCGTAGAATTGACATTGACCTCGACGATTCCGAACAGGTGGTGCGCGAAAGTTAACTTCATGTCAGTCGGCATGTTACGCTCGTCATACGGGTTCGCGACTGCGTCCGTATACATAAAATCCGAAGTCCCGTCGAAAGGCATATACTGGATATTCGCGATCTTGTTGCTGACCACATAGCCGTCGCCGGAAGTGGACGAATACGGATAGTACGCGAGATAATTCACCGATGCCGCGCTCGGTTTGCCCGCGACCAGTTCGCCCGAAAACTTCCCATCCGCGAACGCGAGTTTGCAGTTCGCCTGCCGGTCCGCCACGAAAAGTCCGATTTTGTCGCCCTTTGTCCAGGTCAATGAATATGTCCCGTCGCTATTTCCGCCCAGGTTTGTTTTTGTCAATGCCGTTTCTGCGGTGACGCTGAACTTGAATGTGTTGTTGTTCTCCGTCGGCATTATTTCCGTCTTGCCGCACGCTATTATCAACGGGGCGCAGAGCAAAAGTAATTTCTTCATGTTCTGTGAAAGAATAAAACAGATAGGCTGAGTTGTAATGCTCAGTCTATCTGATAATTATAGTTTTTGTCGCCTAATTATTCCCAAGAAAAATCAGGTTTGGAAGAGTTGAGGTTGCTGATGGAAGCGGCCTTGCTCTCTGAGGTGGCTGGTTTTACTTTGAATGTCCAGCCTTTATCTATAGCTTCAGTTTTCCATCTTGGGTCATTAGAGAAAGCTTCTACCATTTTATCGGAAGCACACCAAATCTCACCGCCCTTTGAACCTAATGATAAAGGTCCACTAGTCTTAATCGTAGGAACATGATCCAGAGCGCTGAAATCTATCACTTTAAGTTTCTTTGTTCCGAAGACATAGCCGCCAACAATCGACTCGAAGCTATTGGTAACTACTATCTTTGTGATGTTCTTGTTGCAGTGGAATGCAGCCTGGCAAATATATAAAACTTCGCTTGGAAGTGTATAGATATAATCTTCTCCTTCCTTTGTAAGCGCTAATGTGTTCGCAACAGGAATATATTGAAGCGAATTTACTTTTTTATCACCATACCTACGATAAAGAACTCCTTTTTCCGCATAGAGGTTCGGGTTGTTTGCATCCACTGTGATATTTTCCAGATTGGCGTCGCTATCGTTCTGCAACCAATAAATGTCTTGAACATTCTTGGTAAGATTGATGGTTTTAATTGACGGAACGCCATTGAGGAACATGTCCGGAAGGCTAACCACAGCTTCGTCGAGGATAATTTCGTTCAGTTTAGTACATCCCATGAATGGTGCTGATCCATCTCCTCGATCCCCATTTTTACTGCCCTTTGTGATATTCAATGGAAGAGAGATGCTCTGAAGCTTAACATTATTTCTAAATGTGTTAGGCCAAATGTCGGAAATGTAGTAAACCTTTGAGAGATCAAGTTTTACTCCGGTTTCAGAACCATATTCCTTTATGTAATTGGAAATAGTCTCAAGCTCAGTCTCTGAAAGTGTAATCTTTCCAGTTATGTCATTTGGAACGATTGTCAATGACGTGAATTTATCGGTACCTTCTACTTTAGTAGAAAGGTTAGGTGCTGATAATGTCGTACTACCATTAAAGAAATATACATTCTGAGGAGTAAGTTCAACTTCAAACACAGGCATGTTATATACGACACCCCTACGCAAAGAGAGTTTCTTAGTCTTAGTTATAACACCACGATCCGTGTTAATCTCGAATGTGAAAGTCCTCTCGTTAGGGTACTTACTATCTATACCATCTCTGCATTCAGGGTTGAATACTATATTGAACTCACTAGCATTGTCTGATGAAAGTACTACGCCTGAAACTGAGTAGTTAATCACATTGTTGGTGTTTTGATATCCGTTCAGGTGTTTTATAGTGGTGCCTCCAACGGCTTTCTGGAAATATGACATTCCACAAATAGAAAATTTCTCGTCACTACCATCACCCTCTTTATATCGTGGAGTTGCCTTTACTTTAATTCCTTGAACTCTTACACCTTCAAATCCTTTGGCTGCCTTAATATTGAGTTTCAGAACACTGCTATAGTGCTTGAATATCATATTCTCCTTAGAGTCTGACTCTGCACACATTACGGCGTACTTGGTATCGAATCCATTTGCAACATATTTCTGATCTACAGGGATTGTGTAGCAAAAATTTACGTATTCTCCGCGGGTGACACCAGATGTTGCCTCGCGTGGGTATATGGCCAGATACTTTTCTCCGTTTGGAGTGCCAGTTGTGGCCAAGAATGTTCCTTTCTTGTTTCCACCTTCTCCATCGAGGGTATATTCGTATGAAGAATAATAATTTCCATTCTTATACCCCCAAACTTCATCAGAAGCAGAAGCCGTAACGATACCGATCTTATCACCCTTAGCCCAAACAAAATCAAGGCTCTTACCGTCAGCAGATGGTGTGGCAATGGTCTTCGTATCTACATTGTCCTCTACATAAGCCTGAATCTTGTCGGCTTTGCCTGTAACAACAGGACTTTCGTTAGATTTTTGGCATCCGCAAACTGCCAAGAGAGCGGCTGCAATCAAATAGTTCTTCTTCATGGCCTGTCTGATTTTAAGAGTCCCAATCTTCTACATCTTCGACGCTCATGCTTGATACCTGAGCTGACGCAAAGCAGTTTTGTGTCTCGACACCGAAAACCTGTGCCTCTGGTGCCTCATAAGTTAACTTTTTCGTTTCCATTGTTTATTAAAATTTAGTATTGTTTGTTCCTTTCCGATGCTATGGTCATCCTGGGCATGAGATGGGCTGTTTTTCAGCAATTTCAGACGTCCGTATGTTGGACGTTTTGGAGGGAACAAGTAACCCTCTCGAGTTACTAAGTAATCCTTACTAAACAACACTTTGTCGTGGAATCGGAGGCGCTTGATGTTTTATCATCTCGTTAAAAACAGCCGTCACTTCGGCATTGGCATAAACAAACCTCATCATCGTGGCGCGGGCCACGTGGAACTCGCGGCTGATGTGGGAGATGGATTTGCCTTCCCGCATGAGAGTCAGGATTTTATCCTTTTTGGTGAGGAGAATTTTAATCTTCGGGCATTGACCCGGACGCCTTCCGAGTTGGACGCCGGCGGCTTTTCTGACGGCGAGAGCCTCCTTGGTCCGCATGGAGATTAGGCGGCGCTCGATGTCGGCGGTGAGACCGAAGGCGAAGCAAAGTACTTGACTATTAATGGAATCGTCGAAAGAATACCCTTCTTTTATGGAGTAGAGTTTTATGCCGGATTTCAGGCAATGCCCCATTATTTCCATGATTTCGACCAATGTCCTGCTCAGTCTGGAGATTTCCGTGACGATGATGGTGTCGCCTTTTTTCGCTTTTTTGAGCAGTCTGCCTAATTTTCGGGATTCTTTAGCGACCTTTCCGCTGATGGTTTCCGTGACCCATTTATCGATAGTTAAGCCTTTAATGTCTACGAAGTTAAGTATCTCTTCTTTCTGGTTAATGATGAACTGTTTGTCCGTGCTGATTCTAATGTACGCGTAAATCATATTTTTTGTAATTATTTCATTGAATATTAGAAAAATATATATAATTTTGCGCATTGCTTTTCATACGGACGTCTAATAAAACAGCATAGACTGCAAGTCCAGATTCTTGGATTTTGTACGAAAAATCAGAATATTTTTTGAATAAGGAAAGTGTCTCCGCAGTTACGTGTCGGAGCGTCTGTCGCGTGTGGCTGGGGTCGTAAATGTCTCCATGGTTAGAATGTGACCCCGTTGTCATGCCGGATGCAATCTCAGTTTTTTCGTCGTAAATGTCTCCATAGTTACGAATGTGACCGGACAACCTGGCGGCTATGAAAATTCGTAACTACCTGTGTTTTAGCGAGTTTTAACCAAACGTGCCTGCCAGGTTGTGTGTTTTTTCTCAGGACTTGGCAGGTTAAATAAATCGTAAAGAGTTGACTATCAGTGAGATGCTATAATTAAGGCCTGCCAGGTTGTCGGAAAATTAACCGTATTCAGTGCGTAAAACGTAACTACGAATACACTTATGTGGATTTCCAGTGTCCCGCAAGCCGGTCGGAGGCTGGGCTCAGGCGCGAATTGCGCAGCACCTGAGCGCAGGAGCTCCGACCTCCGCCAGCCTCCCCGCCACTTTATCGCTGAAAAAAGAAAACGTCCGGGAAAACCGGCCTATTTCCGGACGAAAATGAATTTCGACCCAGTTCATCCGGCAGAAAACGTTTTGGTCTGGACGAAATATCGCACCTCCGAATTTGCGGAACATCCAATGCCACGCAGCCGGTCGAAGGCGGGGCTCAGGCGCGAATTGCGCAGCACCTGAGCGCAGGAGCCCAGACCTCCGCCGGCCTCCCCGCCAATTTATCGCTAAACAAGAAAAACGTCCGGGGAAACCGGCCTATTTCCGGACGAAAATGCATTTCGACCCTGTTTATCCTGCAGAAAACGTTTTAGCCCGGATAAATCGCTGACTCACCCGCAATAACCCCCTCGCTATCAAAACTCCCGAATCCGCGAAGCCACATCCTCCAGCAGCCACTTTGGCGTAGACGTAGCCCCACAGACCCCTGCGCGGTCATCACTGCGGAACCACTCCGGACGCACATCCGCTGGCTTGGTTACTTGATACGTTCTGATATTCAAAGACTTGCAAAGCTCACAGAGAACCTTGCCATTAGAACTGTCCTTTCCGGAAACGAAAACGATAATGTCATGCCTCAGCGCGAACTCGGAAAGCCTCTCATGCCTTCCCGCCACCTGCTGGCAAATCGTATTGTGAATAGTAAGAAGCCCCGTTCCCTCGAAATGCACGATATCCAGCTCGTGCTCACGCGCCATCTCCATCTTCAGGCACGTGCAAATCTCCGCGTACTCCGCCGGACTCTTAGTCGTCTGCGAGAAAATCTCCACCGGCCCGTCGAGATTGATCTTCTTTTCTGTCAATGCCTGCCTGAGCATGGGCATATTTTCTATGACCAACGCATCCCCGTCCACCTGGCCCAGGAGACCGAGAACCTCGGCATGGCCCACCTTGCCGAAAATCAGCAACTGACCCCCGGCTGGCTTTAGACGCTCATACGCCTCACGTATATCTTTCTGGAGCTTTAAAACTACAGGACAAGTGCAATCGATAATATGGACCCCGGCACTCTCCGCTGCCCTATAAGTGGAAGGCGGCTCACCATGTGCGCGGATAAAAACATTCGACCCCTCAGGTAGTTGTGAAATATCATCTAAACTGATGGTTACCAGCCCCTTGGCCTCCAACCGCGACAACTCCACCTCGTTATGCACGATGGAACCGAGCGAATATAACTTGTCCGTATCCTTCTGGTCCAGGTACTCCTCCGCGCGGCTTATGGCCCTGATGACACCGCCGCAGAAACCTGAGTTCTGATCTATTTCTACACTTGTCGGCATGTGAAATCATTTGAATTTGTCAGATATGAGCCCACGGATCCAAACCATCTGGTCATCCATGGTCATATTCGAATTGTCCAGAACTATCGCATCATCAGCCTTCCTCAGAGGAGAAGTCTCCCGGTGCGAATCGATATAATCCCTCTCCTTAAGATTCTTCAGAACCGCCTCGAAATCAGGAGCTTTTCCGCTCGCCTGCATCTCCTTCAGACGCCTCTCAGCGCGTACATTGTCATCCGCCGTCATAAAAATCTTGAGGTCAGCATTCGGAAAAACTGATGTGCCTATGTCCCTGCCATCCATGACGATACGCTTGTTCTTCCCGTACTCCACCAGTTTGCGGTCCACGAAATTCCTGACCTCCGGCAACACCGAAATCGGGCTGACGTGAGACGATACCTCTATGGTTCGGATCAATGAATCTACGCATCTGTCTCCTATGTAAGTATGACTGCCCTCCGGTGTATATTCGAAATGAATATCCAGCTCAGGCAGTTTGGAAACAAGCGCAGGAACATCGATATCCCCGTTCGCTGAAATCATACCGTTCTCCATGGCATACAACGTGACAGCACGATATAACGCTCCTGAGTCCAGGTACAAATATGAAAACTCCTTCGCGATAAGCTTCGCGAAAGAACTTTTACCGGTGGAAGAATAACCATCTATTGCTATTATAATGTCTGGGGTTTTATCCATTTTCCAAATGTTTGGATTACAAAGGTATAAAAATTATTTCTCCCTTTGAATCTTTAGCTGCTGAATACGATACAATTCTTTCTTAAAGCTGACGAAAATGGTTACCTCGAAATTTTCTCCGCCTGCGTTCAATCGTCCGAGAGCATACTTCATATTCGCCCGGCCTGCAGTGTGGCTAATATTGAATTCGCGCGGAGAATAAGACTCGAAAAATGACTTGAGAATCTGCTTCGCCTGATTCTTGCTCGAATCACTTGTGTTGGATATTATGGAAATCTCCAGATTGTCATCGAACCATGCGGAAAGCTTCTCGGCATCACCCATGCGGATATATTTCGCGATAGGAACGAATACGTCATACCCGTCAGTCTGTACACTATATCCGTCGTACTGTGCACTCGCCAACTTGCCGCAGCAGAGCAACCCTGCGACAGCAATTATCGGAACTATGACTCTTCTGATATCCATAATTATAATATAAACGACTCGCATTATAGCAAAATCCGAGCCACAGATATTGTAAAAAAACATTACCTTTGGAGAAATATAAACGAATAAGCTATGCGCATAACGTTGCTGACTGTCGGAAAGACTGATGTCAAATGGGTAAAAGAAGGTCTGGACTTATATGTCTCCAGACTCGTCCACTACATACAATTCTCGGTCAACGAAATACCTGAACTGAAGAACGTTTCCGCGTTAAGCAAAGAACAGATAAAAGAACGCGAAGGAGCATTGATCCTGGCCGGAATAAAACCATCGGACGACGTCATTCTCTTGGACGAGCACGGGCGCCAGTTCCGGTCAGTCGAATTTGCGTCCTTCCTGCAGGAAAAGATGGCTTGCAGCGGCAGGAATATTGTATTCGTCATCGGCGGGGCCTACGGCTTTTCGAAGGAAGTCTACGCGCGCGCGAATTCCAAGATGTCCCTTTCGGAAATGACTTTCTCGCACCAGATGGTCCGGACCATATTTGTCGAGCAGCTGTACCGGGCCTTCACGATAATGAAGGGTGAGCCGTACCATCATGAATAGGAGGTTTTTGTCAATGTTGGAGAATATCAGATCATTCAGGCGTTCGCTTGCAGGGAAGAACAGCTGGTTGCTGCTCTTCGCTGTGGCGTTTTTGCTGCTGGGCATAAATGTTTTTCTGAACAGGAGGTCGGATTTTTCAGAACTCGTGGCCAACCACATGGACAGGGTCGTGAACAAACGCTTCTCCATTCTGGAATCCTATATGGAAGAGGCGTTGGAACAGGACAAGACCAGATGGCTGGACCTGAAATCCGTGCCGGAAGATATGGTTATCTACCGTTATTGCAACGACTCGCTCCAATCGTGGTGCAACCAGTTCTCTGTGGATAATGATGACATTAGCCATAAGCTTGTAGTTCAGCGCTTTGCGAGCCTTAGATATAACCTTGTATCGCCTCTGGCAGAGGCTGATGAAGATGTTAAATATCTTAGTATCGGACCTAAATGGTATCTCGTGAAGTCGATAACGGACGAGGACGGATGGCGTGTAATCGGCGGTCTGGAAGTGAAGAACACTTTGGATACACGTTCCATGAATGGTGTAAATCCGAAGTTCCGTCTGTCAGACCGTTTCTCGCTGCAACCTATCAGTTATAGTGGAGGCTCTGCGTTAAGTGTGGATGATCAGCCACTTATAAAGATAGTTCAGGAAACGACCAAGGTAGTTCCGATTCTTCCGGACTCCACTATGCTTTGGATTTCGATAGCCTTGCTTGTCGTCGGAATCATGCTGATTCTGTACTTTCACAAGAGTGTAAGAGCATTGGTACTGTCATTAATGGCGATTACGGTCATAATGCTGTGCTTCTGCATAGCCGGGCATGGAATGCAGGGGTCCGCTTCGTTGTTCTCGCCGACGGTTTATGCCGACGGCCCGATTATGTATTCATTGGGCGCATTGCTTATCATAAATGCTTGGATAACACTTCTTTTCTATGCTATATACATAGGCAGAAGGACTGTTCTCGAGTATGTGATTGCGGATAAATCCATGAAACGTCACAGGGTGATGGTAGGAATCGTGACGTTAGCCATCGCGTTGACAGTAGTTTATGTGGTTTGGACCTTCAGGAGCATTATCCTGAACTCCAATGTGTCTCTGGAACTGTACAAGATTTCATCGCTCAGCCGTTTCACATTATATATATATGTGTCGTATCTGGCTCTGCTGTCCACGATTCCGCTTGCTATCCAGATGATACGTTACCCGATCTACAAACTGACCGGATGGAAATATGATGTATTCTCGAGATTTGGGCGGTGCCTCTTTTCGAGTCTGGCAGCATTGACCCTACTCGCATTATTCTCTATTTTGGGCGCGGACAAAGAGAATAACAGGGTCGAGATTTGGATGAACCGGCTGGCGATAGACCGGGATCTCGGGCTCGAACTTCAGCTCAGGGGCGTGGAGAATGCGATAGCGTCGGACAATTCGCTTGCGAGCGTGGTCCGTACGACGACAGATTATAGGGTACTTCTGAACAGAATCACTGAGAGTTATATGAACCGCATCTCGAAGGATTATGATGTGAGTCTGTTCGTCTTTAAGGATAATCTGCAGGATCCGCAGATGCTTAAGATGTTCAATGATAGGGTGTTGGGAGCAGTTCCGATAGCGTCGGGGTCGAGGTTTGTATATAGTCGTAATTCGAATGGTCGTGCACAATATACCGGAATGTTCGTCTATTATTCTCCGGATTCGGGCGTGACCAAACTATTGCTTGGCGTGAATTCCAAGTCTGACAGGGATGAGAGGGGATATTCGTTTATTCTGAATTCCGGAGCTCCGGGAGCTGTCATCATACCGCCACAGTACTCATATTCCAAATACATTGACGGGAAACTGGTAAGCTATAAAGGCGATTATCCGTATCCGACCATATTGACGGGAAGGTTCAAGGAAAAGAGTAATGATATGACTTCTTCCAGAACGATAATCGGCAATTATGTGCATTTCTTCTGCCATGTCTCCCGGGATGAGTGTATTGTTATATCGAGGCTTAAAATCCCTGTGCTCCAATATGTTGTATCGGCTTGTCTTGTGCTTTTGCTGGCTTATTTCTGGATTAGTCTGATGGGACTGAGCCGCAGGAAACAAACTGGGGTTTTCGAGAAGAATTATTATAAGTCGCGAGTGAATACGGTGCTGTTCATGTCCATGTTGATGACGCTCGTGACAATGAGTATAATCATGGTCGTATTCGTGTACAAGAGGAATGACGCGAATATCATGCGCCTGATGACCAACAAGATATCCACGATTCAGTCGCTGATGGAAGACAGGACCAGGGGACTGACGTCTTATAAGGCATTGGCCACTGCCAATATGACGGCTATTATCGATGATATCGGTAATTATACCCGCTCTGACATAACGCTTTACACTCCTGGAGGAAAGGTGTTCAACACTACGGCTCCGGAGGTGTTCGAGAAGATGGTTCTCGGTTCCAGGACGAACCCTGATGCGTACCGCAATATCATGTACAGCAACAAGCGTTACTATATACATAAGGAGAATGTCGGCGGCATCCGTTTCTATACGATGTACGCTCCGATTTTCAACGATAACGGGGATATGCTGGCTATCTTGAGTGCGCCGTACACGGATTCCGGACTCTCGTTCAAGACAGATGCCATCTTCCACTCGATATTCGTCATAACAGTATTCTTCATCTTGCTGATTATCACTCGTTTCATGACTACGAAAGTGGTGGACAAGATGTTCCGCCCGATCGTCGAGATGGGCCGCAAGATGGTCTATGCCAGGACCGGAGGACTGGAGTATATCATTTATGACAATGAGGATGAAATCTCAGGTCTTGTCCGTGCGTATAACCTTATGGTCCACGACCTTAATGAATCCGGCAAGCAGGTGGCTCAGGCTGAGCGAGAGCGTGCATGGAGTGAAATGGCCAGACAGGTGGCCCATGAGATCAAGAACCCGTTGACTCCGATTAAACTCCAGATTCAGAGGCTGATACGACTCAAGGCTAAGAATGACCCGTCGTGGGAGACCAAGTTCGATGATATCTCTCGCCTCATCCTGGACAGTATCGATGTACTTACGGATACTGCCAATGAATTCTCGACGTTCGCGAAGTTGTATACCGAGGAACTCGTGCCGATTAACCTGGATGAGATGGCCTCCGACCAGATTTCCATGTTCGATGATAAGGATAACATTACCTTCCAGTATTATGGACTTAAGGATGCGTGGGTAATGGGACCTAAGCCTCAGCTTGTGCGCGTGTTTGTGAACTTGCTGACCAATGCTGTGCAAGCGATTGAAAACCAGCAGACTGAAGATTATGAAGCTGGACGTGAGCCTGTACATGGACAAATAGTGCTGTCTCTGAGAAACAGCACTAAAGAGTCATTCTATGATATTGTATTCGAGGATAACGGCCCTGGAATCCGGGACGAGAACAGAAGTCGTCTGTTTACACCTAACTTCACCACGAAGAGCAGCGGTACGGGATTAGGCCTGTCCATCTGCAAGAATATTCTCGAGCGATGCGGCGGTGAAATCCAGTATAGCCAGTCCTTCGCGTTGAAGGGAGCTTGCTTTACAGTCCGTTTCCCTAAGTCTAAGCAAATAATTTCGCAATAGCGAAACACCGCTTATAGAGCCCGAGAGGGCGAAAGTAAGTCCCTTCCCCGAGGGGAGGGATTTAGGGAGAGGGTAACGTGCTCAAGAAAATGTGCGTTGGGTTTATATCCTTCGAACGAGTAGTGACCCTCAAATTCCGCTGGAGTTCAGCAAGTTTGACAACTTGCCGAACTTGGGAATGGAACCTATTTCGCACGCATGAACATCTGAATAGGGCAGCCCGTAAGATCGAAATGCTCTCTCAGCTTGTTCTCGAGGAAACGTTTGTACGGGTCCTTGATGTACTGTGGCAGGTTGCAGAAAAATGCAAATGCCGGGAACTTCGTAGGAAGCTGTGTCATGTACTTGATTTTCACGAGCTTGCCTTTCCACATAGGTGGCGGATAATTCTCGATTTCAGGCAACATGGCTTCCATGAGCTTGGATGTGCTCACTCTGCGTGAGTAGTTCTGCCATACATGCTCGATCTCGTTCAGGACATCCATGATTCTCTGTTTCTTGAGTACGGAAGTGAAGATGATAGGCACATCCGTAAACGGAGCGATACGTGCCTTCATGGTCTTTACATACTCGGCCATGGTGTTGCTCTCCTTTTCAAAGAGGTCCCATTTGTTTATGACGAGGACACAACCCTTGCGGTTTTTCTTTATGAGGTTGAAGATGTTCATGTCCTGAGCCTCCATACCGCTGTTCGCGTCGATCATCATGATGCAGATGTCACTGTGCTCGATAGCTCTGATGGAACGCATGACAGAATAGAACTCGAGGTCTTCGTTTACTCTGTTTTTCTTTCTGATTCCGGCTGTGTCCACGAATACGAACTCGTGTCCGAATTTGTTGTAATATGATGATATGGAATCTCTTGTGGTTCCTGCCACGTTGGTGACGATGTTTCTTTCCTCACCGAGAAGGGCATTGGTAAGAGACGACTTTCCGACATTAGGCTTGCCCACGATAGTGATTCTCGGCACTCCCGGATGCTCGTCTTCTGCCTCGGTATCCTCAGGAAGTTTCTTTAGAATCTCATCGAGGAGATCTCCGGTACCGCCGCCGTTGGCTGAAGAAATACTCCAGATCTCGCCAAGTCCGAGGGCGTAGAACTGGTAGGTGTCATACATTTTTTCTCCGGAGTCCACCTTGTTCACGGCTACGACTACCGGTTTTCCGCTACGTCTGAGAAGGTCTGCGATTTCAGCATCATAATCCGTGATGCCGGTAGCTGCTTCCACCATGAAAAGAATAAGGTCGGCTTCTTCGATGGCGATAACTACCTGTTTACGAATCTCTTCTTCGAAAACGTCGTCAGAACCTGATGTGTAACCACCGGTATCTACCACTGAAAACTCCTTGCCGCACCATTCGCATTTTCCGTAGTGTCTGTCGCGGGTAACGCCGGCAGTTTCATCTACGATAGCCTGTCTCATACCTACGAGACGGTTAAAAAGGGTGGATTTGCCGACATTCGGCCTTCCTACGATTGCTACTAAACTCATTTTTAAAATTTAATTAGTATCTGCTCTCACGAGAAGATTGTTTTTCCCGTATCCCGGGCTTCTATGTTATTCGGATTTCGCCTCGTTTTGGCTCTTCTCCGATGCTTTTCTTTTCAATTCCTGCGGGTATAAACCACAGCTTGCGCAGGATTCACTGTAAGTTCCGGAGCAAGTCGCCCCGGAGCCGTCACCTTCGTACATCTTGGAGAATCGCTCATCATCTTCTTCCCTCATACATCTGATGCCCAACTTCTTCATATTGTCGTTGGATCCGACGTCCGTCTGGGGGAACTTGCCGTTCTTGCGGAAGATGATGTTGAAACACATCCCCGCTACTCCGAAGCCTATGAGTACCAATGCTGCAAGAAATACTTTCATGTCCGTGATTTTTTTACATCCTGCAAATATACAACAAAAAAACAATACTGGCCGAACCCACGATATATGGCGATATGCCAAAATCCGGTCCGGCCAGTAGTTATATTACAAATTAGAAGATGAACTCAGTGCTGATAGGCTCGTTGTTGCATACCTTCTGGATAATTCTTGCGAAAGTCTCAGTCATGGAAACGACCTTTATCTTGCTCTTGTCCACGTTAGGGTCTGAGGTAAGTGGAATAGTGTCACTTACATAAACCTCTGAAAGACTTGAGTTGTTGATCCTGTCGTAAGCCGGACCTGAGAGGATAGCGTGGGTAGCGCATGCACGTACGCTGAGAGCACCCTTCTCCTTAAGAACGTCAGCAGCCTTGGTAAGAGTTCCTGCAGTGTCGATCATATCGTCCACGATAACGACATTCTTTCCTTCCACGTCACCGATAGCTGTAATAGATGCTACCACGTTAGCTCTCTCTCTGGACTTGTGGCAGATGATGACAGGGCATGCAAGTTCCTTTGCATAAGCATTTGCCCTCTTGGCACCACCCATATCAGGAGCAGCGATTGCGAGATTTTCGATATTCAATGACTTCAGGTAAGGGATGAATACCTTGCTGGCATATACATGGTCTACAGGAACATCGAAGAATCCCTGAATCTGGTCAGCATGAAGGTCACAGGTCATGATTCTGTCTACACCTGCTGCACAAAGGAGGTTTGCCACGAGTTTAGCTCCGATAGAAACTCTCGGTTTGTCCTTTCTGTCCTGTCTTGCCCATCCGAAGTAAGGCATAACTGCGATTACTTTGTATGCAGAAGCTCTCTTGGCGGCATCGATGGTGAGCAAAAGTTCCATAAGGTTCTCTGCAGGAGGGAATGTGGACTGGAGAATAAATACGGTAGCGCCCCTGACACTCTCTACGAATGCAGGCTGGAACTCTCCGTCACTGAAAGAAGTAACTTCAGAGTTTCCGAGGTGAACTTCCTCTTCGCCAGGCTTGCGGATGGCGTTGAGGGCATCGACAACTTTCACCGCAAAGTCCTTCGAGGCCCTGCAGGCAAACAATTCCATTTTATGTTCTGTGTTCATGATGATTTTATATGGGTTTAATCCTTTTTCTTTTCCGTGGCGTCGTCCAATACGGTTTCGATGTAGTCAAGAATTTCATCCCTTCCGAGTCCCGTCTCCGCTGAACTTATGAAACTCAACGGCAGTTCTTCCCAAAATTCGGAAAGCTGCTCCTTGTCTTTCTCTATCTGTCTTGTTCTTGCAGCTGCACTCAGTTTGTCTCCTTTTGTGAAAATGATTGCGAAAGGTATGTTGTTCTCGCCCATCTCGTTGAGGAAATCCATATCGAGCTTCCCGATATCGTGCCTGATGTCTATCAGTACGAAAAGAAGCTTCATTTCTTCTGAATGGTTCAAGTAGTCACTGATGACCTCAGTGATTTTAGCGCGTTCCTTATCCGGAAGCTTGGCAAATCCATATCCCGGGAGATCCACGAGATACCAACTGTCATTTATCTTGAAATGATTGACTAACTTAGTTTTACCGGGCGTTCCTGAAGTCATGGCCAGCTTACGGTTTCCGCAAAGCATGTTTATAAGTGATGACTTTCCTACGTTGGACCTGCCGATAAAAGCGAACTCGGGCAGCTTCCGGGACGGTTTCTGCGCCGTCCTAGTGCTACTACCAGCAAATATTGCCTGAGAGATTTTCATCTTTTAAGAAAAAAGTTACGTTTCTTTTAAAAAACTTGCGCAAAGATAGTAAAAATTTTATATTTGTGAATAGGCCAACGACTAATAACGGAAAGATTTAATGGAGGAGGATATTATGGAGAAATCTGCCACAGATTTGTACACCTTGCAGACGAGGCTGAAAAATGCCGTGGAGGGGACGTTTCCCGGAAAGGTTTGGGTCAATGCTGAAGTAAGCGCGATAAAGGCGCGTGCCGGCGGACATTGTTATTTGGAGCTTTCCCAGTCAGGACCATCCGGACTTTTGGCGAAAGCTTCTGCCATTATATGGAGTTCCAAGTTCCGCTTTCTCGCACCTTACTTCGAATCAGTTGCCGGCATACCTCTTCAGGAGGGGATCAATGTTCTGGTCCAGGTTCAAGTTAATTTCAGCCAACTATATGGTCTTTCGCTGATTATCGATGATATCGATCCCGGTTATACGTTAGGGGATAAGGAACGTGCAAAACAAGAAACTATAGCGAGACTGGCCGCAGAAGGCCTCCTCGAACGTCAGAAGGCATTGACCTTAACCGACTTGCCATACAGGTTGGCGGTGGTTTCGGCACCGGACGCGGCGGGCTACGGCGATTTCATGCGGCATCTGCACGAGAACGATTACGGGTTCGTCTTTCACACGGATCTGATTCCGGCAGTCATGCAGGGAGCGGGCGCGCCTTCCTCTATCGCGGATGCGATTCTGGCGGCGGAGGCTTCGGAGGTGCCGTATGATGCGGTCCTGGTTCTCAGGGGCGGAGGTGCGAAACTGGATCTTGCGTGCTTCGACGAATACGAAGTGGCGGCGGCGATAGCCAAATGCCCGGTCCCGGTGTTGACAGCGGTTGGGCACGACAGGGATTTCCACGTCTGTGACATGGTGGCGTGGCGGTACGTGAAGACCCCGACGGCGCTTGCGGACGTGTTCCTGGATATTTATATGGATGAAGACCAGAGGATTGCATCGTTCGGGACACGGCTTAAGACCGCATTCCTGAACAAGATATATTCGATGAACTCGAAACTGGATGTGCTGGAGGCCAGGATTTCATCAGCAGATCCGCGGACAGTCCTTGCGCGTGGTTACGCCCTCGTCTTGGATAAAAAAGGTGTCGTGATGAAAAAATCGGCGGGAGGGTGTGCCGGAGATGATATTTCGGTCATGTTTTCCGACGGAACGCTCGGTTGTGAAGTGAAAAACAGAAAGTAACATGGAAAAAGTTGATTATGGGAAAGCCGTGGCTGAGTTGGAAAAAATAGCTGCGGAGGTGGAAGACCCTGCCACAAGTATCGATGATATAGACAAGTACGTGAAACGTGCGAAAGAACTCATATCATCATGTAGGACATACCTCAGGTCTGTCAGGGACAAGGCAGACGGGATGGACAATATTTGAGAATTATGAAGAAGATATACGAAACGGATCCGTATCTGGAGCCATTTGAAGAGGCGATAGAAGCCCGACATAAAAGGATAATGGATGCCCGAGACCAGTTTTCGGTCGACGGGTCTCTGTCAGAGGGCCTTAACAATCACCTCTATTATGGATTGCACAGGACTGATGACGGCGGTTGGGTATTTCGTGAATGGGCGCCGCACGCGAACAGAATCTACCTCATCGGTGAATTCAACAACTGGAAAAGGACGTCCGCTTATGCGCTCTCGCCGACTGGTTCGGGAAACTGGGAAATCAAACTTCCGGAAATGTTCCTCCACCACGGGGAACTCTACAAACTGTTCATAGAATGGCCCGGCGGCGGTGGCGAAAGGCTCCCTTCCTACGTGAGGAGAGTCGTGCAAGACCCTGTTACCAAGGTGTTTAGCGCACAAGTTTGGGATCCGGCTGTGCCGTATGTCTGGAAAAATGAAGGCCCGGGACCGCGCCCGCACCCGCTCATCTATGAGTGCCATATCGGCATGAGCTCCGAAGAGGAAAAAGTCGCCACTTTCGAAGAGTTCAGGGTCAATGTTCTCCCGCATATCCATGCTCTGGGTTATGATACTATCCAGGTGATGGCTCTCCAGGAACATCCTTATTACGGCTCTTTCGGATATCAGGTATCGAACTTCTATGCCCTGTCATCGCGCTTCGGAACTCCGGAAGAGTTCAAACATCTCGTGGATGATGCACATGGAATGGGAATCGCGGTAGTGATGGATATAGTCCATTCGCATAGTGTTGATAATGAGGCGGAAGGACTTAGTCTTTTCGATGGTCACGATGACCTGTATTTCTACAGCGGACCTCAGGGACACCATCCTGCATGGGGTTCCAGATGCTTCGATTACGGAAAGAACGAGACCAAATATTTCCTGCTGTCGAACTGCAAATTCTGGATGCAGGAGTACCACCTCGACGGCTTCCGCTTCGATGGAGTGACCAGCATGCTGTATTGGGACCACGGGCTCGGCAAGGACTTCGTCGGGTATGATAATTATTTCAATGCCGGGGTGGACGAGAATGCCGTGACTTATCTTGCGCTCGCCGCCATGCTCGTGAAAGAGATTAATCCTGACGCGATTACGATAGCTGAAGATATGAGCGGTATGGCAGGACTCGCGGCACCTTTCGAGGCCGGCGGACTTGGATTTGACTTCCGTATGGCCATGGGAATCGCTGACCACTGGATCAAGTGGCTGAAAGAAAAGACCGATGAACAGTGGAGCATGGGCGAAATATGGTGGGAACTGACCAACAAAAGGTCTGACGAGAAAACCATCAGTTATGCCGAATGTCACGATCAGGCGTTGGTAGGGGATAAGACCCTTATCTTCAGATTGATAGACAAAGAGATGTATACTTCCATGAACATGGATTCGAAAAATCTCGTAGTCGACAGGGGAATCGCCCTACATAAAATGATACGCCTGGTGACATTGGCCACGGCAGGCGACGGTTATCTGACTTTCATGGGAAATGAATTCGGCCATCCTGAATGGATAGATTTTCCGCGTGAAGGAAACGGCTGGTCATATAAATATGCAAGACGGCAGTGGTCGCTCTGCGAACCGGATTATCTGCGCTACAAGTATCTGATGAACTTCGATTCTGACATGATTCACCTGTTCAGAGAGGAAAATCTGCTGGACTCCAAACCTGAACTGATAGTGGCTGATGAAGAGAAAAAAGTCTTGATATTCAGGCGTAAAAATTTTATATTTGCATTTGACTTCAATCCGTCAGGATCGTTCTTCGGATATGCTTTCGATGCCCCTGCAGGGGAGTGGAAATTAGAGCTGGATTCCGATGAGAAACGTTATGACGGATTCGAAAGACTTAAGGAAGGTGAATTGCATAAATCAGACGGCAAGTTGACTGCATACTTGCCGAGCCGTTGTGCGCTGGTCTTCCATAAAACTAATGGGAAAACTAATAATTAATGGAGTTCGATATGGCATTTTTGAAATTCAACAAGGCTGAGCTCGTAAACTTGTCCTATTCGCTCAAGCGAGAAATCATTTGTGCGAATAAGACAGGCGCTTATTGTAACACCTCTATCGTGACTTGCAACACGAGGCGTTACCATGGGCTGCTTGGCGTCCCTGTGGATAACTTCGGAGGCGACAAGTATATGCTCTTGTCTTCAGTGGATGAAAGTCTGGTCGTGAACGGGAAGCAGTTCAACTTGGGCATTCATTGCTACGGTGACATCTATGAGCCTCGCGGCCATAAGTATATTGTTGATTTCCAGGCAGATCCTATCCCTGTTATCGATTACAAGGTAGGAGAGGTGGAATTCACGAAAAGTATCATGCTTGTCCCGGACAAGGACCAGGTCATGATTCGTTATGAACTGAAAAAATCTCCGGCTAAGCTGTCGCTCTTGCTGAAACCATTCCTTGCTTTCAGGAACATACATAGCCTTACGAGGCAGAATCAGGAGGCCAGGACAGATTATACCGAGATTCAGGATGGTGTAGCATTCAATATGTATGAAGGATTCCCTGACCTGAACCTTCAGCTCAGCAAGTCCACATTTGACTATAAACCATCTCCTTGCTGGTATAACGGGATTACATATTCCGACGAAGCGAGACGTGGTTTCGAGTGTAAAGAAGACCTATTTATGCCGGGAACATTCGTCGTGGATATGAAAGAGGGTGATTCTGTAATTCTTTCAGCCTCAGTCGAAGATGTGAACTCCAAGATGATTACCAGGAAGTTCAACTCCGTCCTCAAGGGAATGAAAGAAATCGGCAGCTTCCATGACCAGCTTGTGCATTGTGCTGATCTTCTTATCCGTGACAGAAACGGAGCTAAACGTATAACTGCCGGATTCTCATGGCTTTATACCGGACTCTTGCGTGAGACTCTTTACTCGCTTCCAGGTCTGACTTTAGCTACAGGAAGATTCTCGGACTTCGAAGAAATCTTGGATAACCTTATAAAAGATAACGAGACTCGTTTCTTCTCTAAGACCACTCAGGTGGAGGCTCCGCTTATGATAGGGATCGCTCTTCAGGAATATATCGCAGCCGGTGCATCAGGGAAGAAAGTCTGGAAGAAATATGGTGATGTCGTGAAACGTGTCATCGAGAGTTATGCTCCAGGCCACAGGCAGGAGATTTCTCTCCAGCCTAACGGACTTCTGTGGGCGCAGAAAGACAGGACGGCATTGACCTGGATGAACGCATACATAGACGGGAATCCGGTGACAGAGCGCGCGGGATATCAGGTCGAGACGAACGCATTCTGGTATGATATCCTCTGCTTCGCCATCGAAATGGAGGAGAGATACGGCGCGGATAAAGAGTTTGTCGCTAAATGGAGTCTTGTAAGAGATCTTGTAAGGGAGAATTTCCAGAAGACTTTCTGGATGCCTGATAAGGGATATCTTGCTGATTATGTGGATAATAATGGTCAGAATGCCGATGTCCGCCCGAATCAGTTGTTCGCTCTGGTAGTATTCCATCTGCCTGTAGATGACCTTGTGGTCGGAAGACTGATGAATGTCGTGGACAGGGAACTGGTGACCTCCAGAGGAATCCGTACCCTGTCGCCGAGGGATGTCAAATATAGAGGTGTCTACGAAGGAACTCAGAGAGAAAGAGACCTGGCTTACCATCAGGGATGTGCATGGCCTGCATTGTTGCTTCCATACTGCCTGATGAAGTTCAGGATGCACGGCGCGGCGTTCTGTCACAGGGCTGAGGAACTGATAGAAGGCTTCTATGCCGATCTTAACAAGCATGGTGTCGGGGCATTCTCTGAACTCTACGACGGAGACCCTCCTCACGAGCCGCATGGTGCCATATCATCGGCTATGAGCACTGCAGCTTTACTATATGTCGAGAACCTGATAAACAAATATAAGGAGGACAAATGATGAAAGTGCTGATGTTTGGATGGGAGTTTCCTCCTCATATTGCCGGAGGTTTGGGAACTGCCTGTTATGGAATAGTGAAAGGACTGGCTTACAACGGAGTAGAGACGATTTTCGTCATGCCTTCGGCCAGCGGGGATGAGGAAAAAGTAGCTGATATTGTCAATGCCAGCGAGGTCCCGGTCGAGATGACGGATACCATGAACGTGGACGAGTTCTTAGATAAAGTCCAGTTCGTGCATATCGGAACCAATATGGTGCCTTACCTGGACCCTCAGGAATTTCATGAACTCGTGGAAGCTGACAGAAAGAGACAGGTAAAGGATTTCTCCGTGCAATACGGACATACTTACAAGTTCTCGGGAAAATACGGCTCCAACCTTATGGAGGAAGTGGCCCGTTATGCCATGGTAGGCGGAACCATCGCCATGACCAGAAAAGGGGAATTCGATGTGATTCATGCCCATGACTGGCTTACATACATGGCCGGAATCGCGGCTAAAAGACTTTCCGGAAAGCCGCTTGTCGTTCATGTGCATGCCACATCGTTCGACCGAAGCAGTGATCAGAACATAGATACACGCGTCTATGAAATCGAGAAACGCGGAATGGAAGCTGCTGATAAAGTAATCACTGTCAGCGACTTGACCAGGAATATCGTCATTACCAAGTACGGAATAGACCCTGCTAAAGTGGTGACGGTACATAATGCCGTGGATTTCAGCGGAAGGAGTGATATAAAGGTAGAGCGCGGAGTGAAAGATAAAGTCGTTACCTTCCTCGGACGAATCACCTTCCAGAAAGGACCGGAGTACTTCATCGAGGCTGCTGCCAAAGTTCTGAAAAGATGTCACAATGTCCGTTTCGTTATGGCCGGCAGCGGTGATATGATGAACAGGTCTATCCGTCAGGTCGCACGTC
>SAMEA104315426__coassemble_397_pt1 | contig 28574 bp, 21 predicted proteins | sample SAMEA104315426__metabat2_low_PE_008 | metagenome-assembled genome bin SAMEA104315426 (sample SAMEA104315426) | gut metagenome | biome: Monkey gut; feature: monkey-associated habitat; material: faeces | place: China | collected 2013 | reverse complement strand
CATAAGTTGGACTGATTTGTTTGCCTGCTTTAGGGTAATGTTTATAGATAGTGTCAGGGTCTTGCCGGCTCTGACATTTTTTTGTGGTTGCTGTTTATTGTGACTAAATTTGGTCGATGAGGTTTGTGTTGCGCTCCGTCCGGGGTGGCTCCTCGGGAGGTTCGCTTCGCTCATCCACGTCAGGCTGCGCCTGCCACCCCGTTCACAAGGTCACGGGCGACCATGCCTCCCGAGGAGCCACCTCGGACGGAGCCGGGAACTCTGGCTCTCGTGCGTGGAAAACGTTTTATCGCGCACGAGAGGGATGTTTTTCAGGGTGTTGTGCGCAGAAAACGTTTTAACGCTCACGAGAGGGACGGTTTTCGAGGTGACGTGCGTGGAAAACGTTTTATCACGCACGGGGCGAGATGCTCGTAGGAGAAGATGGGGGCAGAAACGGGGTGGGGTGAAAAATTATAAAGCTATGGGACAGGAAATTGAAAGGAAATTTTTGGTGCGTGGCGAATTCAAGTCGTCGGCTAGAAAGGCCATGCACATCAGTCAGGGATATTTGAGCTCCGTGCCGGAAAGGACGGTGCGTGTAAGAGTGCGTGACAATCAGGGATTTATCACGGTTAAAGGCAAGAGCGACATTCGTGGCGTGAGCCGGTTTGAATGGGAAAAGGAGATATCCGTGGATGATGCATTGGCATTGCTCGGGCTATGTGAACCGGGCGTTATCGACAAGACCCGGTATCTGGTTGATTGTGCGGGACATACATTCGAAGTAGATGAGTTCTACGGGGACAATGAGGGCCTGGTCATGGCGGAAATTGAACTTTCTTGTGAAGACGAGGCTTTCGAAAAACCGGATTGGCTGGGTGACGAGGTTACCGGCGACAACCGCTACTATAATGCGGCATTGACAAAAAATCCATATAAAAACTGGGAAAAATAGCTCTCCGCTATTTCGATTGCCACGGCCTTTTCGTATATTCGCATTTTGTTTGACTCAAGTTTCGCAAGTGCGAAACACCGCTTATAGAGCCCGCGAGGGCGTGGGTAAGTCCCTACCCCGAGGGGAGGGATTTAGGGTGAGGGTAACGTGCACAAAAAAAGTGCGTTGGGCTTACGGCCTTCGAACGAGTGACGGCCCTCAAATTTGTGCTGATGTTCAGCAAGTTTGACAACTTGCGAAACTTGAATTGTTGTACTATTAAACGCGAGCTATGAAATCAGACATCGAGATTGCCAGGAGCATCAGGCTGAAGCCTGTGACGGAAATTGCTGACCAGTTGGGGATTCCTCAGGACGAACTGGAACCTTATGGAAAAAACATGGCCAAGGTGCCGCTCACACTCATTGACGAGGAAAAAGTCAAGAAAAGCAAACTTATCCTCGTGACGGCCATCACCCCTACGAAAGCCGGCATCGGCAAGACCACAGTCTCGGTAGGTCTGGCGCTTGGATTGAACAAAATCGGGAAAAAGGCAGTTGCAGCGCTGCGTGAGCCATCTCTCGGACCTTGCTTCGGAATGAAAGGCGGAGCAGCCGGCGGCGGATATGCGCAGATTCTTCCTATGGAAAAGATAAACCTGCATTTCACGGGAGACTTCCACGCCATCACATCTGCCAACAATATGATATCGGCATTGCTGGACAACTATCTGTATCAGCATCAGGCAGAAGGCTTCGGATTGAAGCAGATTCTCTGGAGACGCGTACTCGATGTCAATGACCGCTCGCTCAGGCATATCGTGACAGGGCTCGGGCCACATTCCAACGGCCTTGTCCAGGAATCAGGATTCGACATCACTCCTGCATCTGAAATCATGGCGATACTCTGCCTCTCCAAGGATATAAATGACCTCAGACGTAGAATAGAAAACATTCTGCTCGGCTATACTCTTGACAACAAGCCGTTTACCGTGAATGATATGGGCGTGGCCGGTTCCATTGTAGCCCTGCTTCTTGATGCGATGAACCCGAATCTGGTGCAGACCACGGAAGGCACGCCTGCATTCATCCATGGAGGTCCTTTCGCCAATATCGCACATGGCTGCAACTCTATCCTGGCTACCAGGATGGCAATGACTTACGGCGACTATGTGGTGACGGAAGCCGGCTTCGGCGCTGATCTCGGTGCAGAGAAATTCTTCGATATCAAATGCCGCAAGAGCGGGCTGAATCCTTCGCTGACGATTCTGGTGGCAACTCTCCGCGGACTCAAGATGCACGGCGATGTTCCTGTCGACAAAATCAGCGAGGCCTCGGCAGAAGGCGTCAGAAAGGGTTTTGCCAATATGGACAGGCACATTGAAAACATGCGGAAATTCGGCCAGACCGTGCTGGTATGCTTCAACAAATTCGGCGATGACCGGGATGAAGAAATTCAGATGGTCAGGGAACATTGCGCCGAACTTGGGGTGCCTTTCGCCCTCAATGATGCATTCGCACGCGGAGGCGACGGCGCCGTGGAACTCGCGGAACTGGTGGTAAAGACCATTGACGAGCAGCCTTCGGAGCCTGTCAAATTTATTTACAATGATGAGGAAAGCATTGAAAGCAAGATAGTTGGCGTGGCGAAGGAAATTTATCGCGCCGGAATGGTGGAATTCAGTCCGGAGGCCCGCAAGATGCTCGCGAAGATCGAAGGCACGGCATACGCGAAATTCCCTGTCTGCATCGCCAAGACCCAATACTCGTTCTCCCAGGACCAGAAACTCTATGGTGCGCCGGAAGGCTTCGAGTTCGATATCAAGGACATTGTCATCAATGCCGGAGCGGAGATGATCGTGGCTATTGCCGGAGACATCATCAGGATGCCTGGCCTGCCGAAATCGCCTCAGGCATTGAGAATTGACGTGGTTGACGGACACATTGACGGCTTGAGCTGATGCTTTACGACAATCATAATCATTGTCAATTCTCGTTCGACGGGGAACGCACGACAGTGGAGGCGACTACGGCAGAGGCCATCCGAAAGGGGTTGGGCGGCCTCTGCTTCACCGACCACTGCGATTTCTTCGTCCCTCCGATGAAGGCGGACCACGAGGCTTACGTCTCGGAAGTTTTCGACGTCGACGCACGGAATCAGGAAATTGACAGGGTCAATGCCCTTGTGCATACCGGGGAAATATTGGACCGCAGCAAACCTGAATACAGGGATGTCGTGATTCCGGAAGGCTTCAAAGTGTTCAAAGGCATTGAGATAGGTGTGCAGAAGAGTGAGAGGGAGAAGATTGCGAAGCACCTGGCGGAGCATAGTTTCGATGAAATCATTGCTTCAGTGCATTATCTCGATGATACGGACCCGTTCTGGGGCGGATATTACGAGGGCAAGGATTGGCGTGAGGCATACGGGCATTATCTGGAGACATTGTACGAGGAGATGGTATGGCTCGGGGACCGTTTCGACATCATGGGGCATTATGATTATGTGACACGTTATGCTCCTTATCCGCAGATGAGCATATTCTACAAGGACTTTCCGGATTTGCTGGATGCGATTCTACGTTATCTGGCCGAGAACGGCAAGGCATTGGAAATCAATACAAAAACCTATCAGGAACTGCATGGCAGAACTCCTGAACTGGACAGGAACATTCTCCTGCGCTACATGGAATTGGGAGGTGAGATAATAAGTCTCGGCTCCGATTCGCATGATGCGTGCCGGACCGGGTTCAATTTCGGTTATTTCGCCGAATTGATGAAATCGTGTGGCTTCAGATACCTCGCCCACTACGAAGCGCGACGTCTGATAATGGTGAAGTCCTAGCTTAGTTGGCCACCTCCGACATGAATTTCAATCTCACCAGACGGATCTCCATCTCTTCATAGTCGCCGCCGAGCGCCTGGATTGCATCTTCGAGAGAACCGGATTCTGCCTCGTCCTTGAAATACTCGTAAATCTCATCAACTACGTCAGCATCAATGTTCTGGTCAATGTAATAGTCCAGATTCAGACGCGTGCCGAACTCCACGATGTCTTCCATTGCGGACAGAAGCTCGTTCATGTCCATGTTGCGGGCATCTGCAATGTCCTCCAGGTCCATCTGCCTGTCTATGCTGGTGATGATGAATATCTTGTCAGATGATTTGTTAGGCATTGACCTTACCACGAAATCATCCGGGCGGGAAATTTCGTTTTCCTCCACGTAGCGCGTGATCAGATCGATGAACGGCTTGCCGTATTTGCGCGCCTTGCCTTCTCCGACGCTCTGGCACTTGATGAGCTCATCCAATGTCTCCGGGTACATTATGGACATGTCGTCCAGCGAAACGTCGCTGAAGATGACCCACGGCTGGAGATGAAGTTTCTTCGCCTCGGAACGTCTGAGGTCCTTCAGCATTGAAAGAAGTACCTGGTCGCCGCCCTGGCCTCCTTTTGCCAGAACAGGTGAATCGTCGTCATCCTCATCATCAGTGCTTTCCGAGAAATTCCTGTCGCCGGAAAGCATCAGTTCGTAAGGTTTCTCTGCGAATTTCAGGCCTTCTTCCGTCACGGTCAGCAAGCCGTAGGAATCAATGTCCCTGCCCAGGAAGTGCTTTATAAGTCCTTGATGCAGAATCATTTCCCAGAAACGCACGGTGTGGTCTGACCCCGCTCCGAAGAATTTCAGCTTGTCATGTTTATATGACTTGATCATGCCGTTGGCGACACCCGTAAGGACATTGGCAAGATGCTCGACTTTGAAATGCTCCGGCAGCGACTTCACCAGTTCTATGGCCAGGGCCATTTCCTTCCGCGCGTCGAATTTCGGCCTCGGGTTCAGACAGTTGTCGCAAGCGCCGCAATTGTCTTTCGGGTAATCTTCACCGAAGTAGCTGAGCAACAGCTTCCTGCGGCATTCTCCGGACTCGGCGTACGCCAATGTCTCCATCAGCAGCTGACGCCCGATTTCCTGTTCGGCGACCGGTTTGCTCTGCAGGAACTTGTCCAGTTTGCGGATATCCTTATAACTATAGTATGCGATGCAGACGCCTTCCTTGCCGTCACGGCCCGCCCTTCCGGTTTCCTGATAATAGCCTTCCAGACTTCTCGGGATGTCGTAGTGGATGACAAAACGCACATCCGGCTTGTCGATTCCCATTCCGAATGCGATGGTCGCCACGATCACGTCCACATCCTCCATCAGAAAACGGTCCTGGTTCTCGGCCCTGACCTTGGCGTCCAGGCCTGCGTGATAAGGTACGGCACGTATTCCGTTGATTACCAATACCTGCGCAAGTTCCTCGACTTTCTTGCGGCTGAGGCAATATATGATTCCGGCCTTGCCCGGATTCTGTTTTATATAGCGGATGATGTCCTTGTCCGGCTCCACCTTGTCACGTACCTCGTAATAAAGGTTCGGCCTGTTGAAAGAAGATTTGAACACCTGCGCCTCTGAAATGCCGAGATTCTTTACAATGTCGCTCTGCACTTTCGGGGTGGCGGTCGCTGTCAATGCAATGATAGGAGCTCTTCCTATTTCGTCGATTATCGGACGGATGCGCCTGTACTCCGGACGGAAATCATGCCCCCAGTCCGAAATGCAATGTGCCTCGTCAATGGCATAGAACGAGATGTGCACATCATTCAGGATGGCAATGTTCTCCTCCTTGGTCAAGCTCTCCGGCGCCACGTAGAGAAGCTTCGTCACGCCGGCTTTCAAGTCTGCGGCCACTTCGGCGATCTGAGCCTTGTTCAATGATGAATTCAGGAAATGTGCAATGCCTTCGTTTCCGGAAACGAATCCCCGGATGGCATCTACCTGATTCTTCATCAATGCGATAAGAGGGGAGACGACGATGGCGGTCCCGGGCATGAGCAGCGCCGGAAGCTGATAGCACAATGATTTGCCTCCACCCGTAGGCATGATGACGAAAGCGTCATTGCCCTGAAGAAGATTCGTGATGATCTTCTCCTGGTCACCCTTAAAGCCGGTATAACCAAAGAATTCCTTCAGTTTTGAATGAATTTCTGCCGAACTGATAGCCATAGGCATGAGTCGTTTCAATCTGGTGTATAGTTTCTATATGTATACCAAATTTAACAAATAATTCCGTACTATCAAAAATTGTTTCGGTCTTTCAAATAAAATTGCGATATTTGCGGCTGTTTGTCGCCATGGTGAAGAATATCCCGGCGGCTGGCAGAACAGAAACATTAAACATTTTATAATAATGAAGACATTCAGATTTATCGCCGCTGCGCTCGTTGTAGCACTGGCAGCGTCTTGCTCCGAGGGAAATGGAGCAAAAGCAACTGTTGAGGGTGCAGATTCTACCAAGACAGTAAAGCCTGCAGATCCTAAAGATTTCAGACCAAGCAAGTCGGAGATCAACGAGGTCAGCTACCTTATGGGTATCAACTTCGGTTCATTCATAAAGGGTTACAATTTCGGTGACGATCTCAACTACAGGCTCATCGAAGAGGGTATCAAGGATTTCCTGAAGGCTAAGGGTGACTATCGTGACTCTACTTATGCAAAGCAGTTCAAGGTTGATCCTGAGAAACTTAATGAAGTGTTCAACTCATACCTCGCCAAGAGACGTGATTACACCATGGCCCTGAACAAGGAGAAAGAGACCAAGTTCCTCGCTGAAAACAGCAAGAAAGCCGGTGTACAGGTTACCGAGAGCGGTCTTCAGTATATCATCATCGAGGCTGGTAACGATGTGAAGCCAAGCGAGACCGATACAGTGTTCGTTCACTACAAGGGTACTCTTACCGACGGCACCAAGTTCGATGAGTCTCCTGAGAATGACGAAGGCGTAAGAATGGTTCTCAACCGTGTGATCAAAGGTTGGACAGAGGGCCTTCAGCTCATCGGCGAAGGTGGAAAGATTCAGCTTTTCGTCCCTTCAGAGCTCGGTTATGGCGAGAATGGTACCAGAGGTATCGAGCCTAACAGCACTCTTATCTTCGATGTAGAGCTTGTCAAGGTCAACAAAGTAGCAGAAGAGGCTGAGAAATAAGTCTTCGGACGAAATAATTGAAAAACGGATCTGCCGGGCTAAAGTTCGGCGGTCCGTTTTTGTATGTTTGTCCGGGCTGCGGAAAATTACTTGAAATTTACTAATTTTGTCGTGCGAACCTCGGAATTGTAAAAACCGCGCGAAAATCCGGGACTTGCATTATTATGGTTGGAGGTGATACCGAGCCTCTGACTTGGTTTAATTTTGTATATAATAGATTGATAATTATGGAAATAGAAGGAACACTCATTCAGAAGCTTGCTGTCCAGTCCGGCAAATCGGCCAGAGGAGACTGGGCCAAGCAGGACTTCGTGATAGAATATCAGGAAGGAAACTTTCCGACCAAGGCTTGTTTCAATGTCTGGGGTGCGGACAAAGTCAAGGAACTGGAACAGTTCCAGATCGGCGACAAGATCAAGTTGTCGTTCAATGTCTCCAGCCGCGAGTATAACGGCAAGTGGTACACTGATCTGAGGGCATGGAGAATAAGCAAGGCCGGAGCTCCGGCTGCAGGCAATTATGCGCAGGCTCCGTCCGGCTATCAGCAGAGCGCTCCGGCATCGTATGACATGCCGGCAGGTTTCGCTCCATCATCAGCGCCACAGCCATCTGCCCCGGCTCCGACATTCGATGATATGCCTGGCGACGACCTCCCGTTCTAGTCTCTTCAGCGTATCGTCCCTGTCGCCTTCGAACGAGTTGTAACCCTCAAATTTGCACTAACGTTCAGCAAGTTTGACAGCTTGCGAAATTTGGGGTAAGCATATTAATTAACGAACACAAATCAGTCAGCGTATGATAACATTTGGATATAACAATAAATTCAGCACGGCATTGCGTGCCCTGGCCGCCATCGGCATCGGCCTTGTGATGGTATTCAGTACCGAAGCTACCGTCAATGTAGTAAAAATCATTGCCGCATTCCTGTTTGCAGCCGGCATGGTATCATTGGGCTACGGCTTCGCGCACAGGAAATCCGGCGCCATGGCATTGATGTCGGTCAATGCTGTTGTCGACATTGTAATAGGCCTTTTGCTGTTCTGCTTCCCGAACGTGGTCGCAGGCGCGATTGTGACAATCATCGGTATCGTGATACTTCTCTTCGGTATCCTCCAGCTGATTGTCCTCGGCGGAACGATGTCCCTCGTCGGCATGGGCGGCTTCTCATTGATACTTTCAATATTTGCAGTCATTGGCGGTATAACATTGCTGTTCAATCCTTTCTCGGAAAGGATTATGAGTGTGCTTGCCGGCATTTTCCTGATTTTTTACGGAATATCTGAACTGATTTCCATGCGCAGGGTTTCCAAGGCGAAAGTCGAATACGATATAAGATACAATCGTGACAATGTAGATGACAATGACTCCATACCGCAGGGCCTTGGCGATGTGAAAGACGTTGATTATCATAAAGTTGACGACCAATAAAGATCAATGATTCCCCAGGATACCGTAGATAAGATTCTGGACTCGGCGCAGATAGTCGATGTCATAAGCGACTTCGTCTCCCTCAAGAGGCGGGGCGCCAACTACATTGCATGCTGTCCGTTCCACAACGAGAAGACGCCGTCATTCTACGTTTCCCCGGCCAAAGGCATCTACAAATGCTTCGGTTGCGGAAAGTCAGGCACGGCTGTCGGCTTCGTGATGGAACATGAAAGCATGACGTATGTGGAGGCATTGAAATATCTTGCGCGGAAATATGGTATCGAAGTAAAGGAAAAGGAAGATTCGCCGGAAGAGATTGCCGCAAGGCAGCGCAATGAAAGTCTGCTTCTGGTGATGGATTATACCGAGCAATTCTTCAAGGACAGCCTGAAGACGCAGGAAGGCAGATCCATCGGTTATGCCTATTTCAGGAGCAGAGGCCTGGAAGATGTCACGATTGAGAAATATGGTCTCGGCTGGTCTCCAAAAAGCGGACACGCATTGGCGGAAGCCGCATTGGCGAAAGGCTACAAGGAGGAATTCCTGACGGCCACCGGAGTCTGTATCAAGAGGAATGACGGCAGCCTAATAGACAAATTCTATGACAGGGCGATGTTTCCGATCCATTCGGTCAGCGGAAGAGTCATAGCGTTCGGCGGACGTACGCTCCGGTCAGACTACAAGACCGCCAATATCGGAAAATACGTAAATTCCCCAGAAACAGAGATTTACGACAAGAGCCGGTCGCTGTACGGCATCTATTTCGCCAAGAGCGAGATATCGAAGCTGGACAAATGCTATCTGGTGGAGGGCTATCTGGACGTGCTGTCGATGCACCAGCTGGGAATCACGAACGTCGTGGCGTCCAGCGGAACATCATTGACGGTCCCGCAGATCCGGTTGATAAAGAAATTTACGGACAACGTCACCATAATGTACGATGGCGATGCCGCCGGAATTCATGCTGCGTTGAGAGGTATCGGATTGATACTCAAGGAGGGACTGAATGTCCGCGTGGTGCTGCTTCCGGATGGCGACGACCCGGATTCATACTCGCAGAAGCATAATCTGGAGGAGGTCCAGGCTTTTCTACAGGCGAACGAGCAGGATTTCATCGAATACAAGACGGACCTGCTGCTGGGCCAGTCAGGCAACGACCCGTTGAAGAAGGCGGAGCTGATCAATGATATTGCAGATACGATTGCGCTGATTCCGGATCAGATAAAGCGCGCTGTCTACGTGCAGTCGGCGGCCGTGAAATTCGGCATAAACGAGGACGCGCTCTATGCCAGGATCCTGAATACCAGGCAGAAGATGATCGATGACGAGCGCAAGGAGGCGGAGCGCGAGCGGATGCGGGAGGAAAGACAGGCCAGGGCCAATGCCGGTCCACAGTCGGCTGGCGCCAATGCCGGCGGTCAATCCGTTCCTGATCCTGAGGATTATGGCGAGCCTGCGGGGGATGGCTACATGGATGGCCAGATGGAGCCTGTAGATGTTCCGGTACCGGCTGACACCGCTCCTGCCAGGGCAAATGCAGGTGGTGTCTATCTGGAAAATCCCGTGATGGCGCCGGTGGAACGCGATCTCCTGAAATTCATATTGGTGAGCGGACTGGACACCATGGATTTCGAGTCTGATTCGGAATTCTATGACAGCGAGAAAACCACTGCGGCGGATTTCATACGTGATGCGATAGAAGAACATCCGTTTTCCAACAGCTTGTATGCCAGGACATTCGATGAATATTTCAAACTTTATGATGCGGATGCGACTCTGGGGCAGGATGATATCATCAGAAGTCTCATGAACAGTCCCGACAGGGAAATGGCATCGCTCGTGGGCGATTTGGTGGAAGAAAAATACAGGCTGACGGTCAAGAACTTTTCCGATGCCATGACATCGCAGTCGTCTTTCCTGGTGATACAGGTGCCGAAAGCGATTATGGTCTACAACTCCAAGATTGTCAGGTCGCAGGAGTTGGCATTGGCAGCACGTCTGAAGGAACTCGGACGTATGGAAAAGACGCCGGAGACCATGGCGGAAGAGGCGGAAATCCTGGTAAAATTCCAGAAGGTTGTGGAGTTGAGGAAGAAAATCGTCGGAAAACTCGGGAGAGTACAGTAGACATAATAACGGAAAATATTAACAATTAAATAATTATGGACAGCAAATTCAAGAGAACATTGGTCACATGCGCATTGCCGTACGCTAACGGTCCTGTGCATATCGGCCATCTTGCCGGAGTGTATGTTCCGGCGGATATCTATGTGAGATATCTGAGAATGCGCGGTGAAGACGTCCTTTACGTGTGCGGAAGCGATGAGCACGGTGTGCCTATCACCATCGCCGCCAAACGTCAGGGATGTTCACCTCAGGACATCGTGGACAAATATCACAAGATTATCAAGGATTCCTTCACGGGTCTGGGAATCAATTTCGACATATATTCCAGGACATCATCCAAGGTCCACGAGAAAAACGCATCCGAGTTCTTCCGTAAACTTTACGATGAAGATAAATTCATCACCAAGGAGTCGGAACAATTCTTCGATCCGGAAGCCAAGACTTTCCTTGCAGACCGCTATATCACAGGTACTTGCCCTAAATGCGGCAATCCTAATGCCTATGGCGACCAGTGCGAGAAATGCGGCAGCACCCTCAGCCCGGAAGAGCTGATAGACCCTAAGTCCACGCTTAGCGGCAGCAAGCCGATAAAGGTGATGACCAAGCACTGGTATCTGCCTCTGGACCAGTATGAGCCGTGGCTCCGCGAGTGGATTCTCGAGCAGCACAAGGAGTGGAAGACCAATGTTTATGGTCAATGCAAATCTTGGTTGGATGCTCATCTTCAGCCTCGTGCAGTGAGCCGTGACCTGGATTGGGGTGTTCCGGTTCCTGTGGAAGGAGCTGAGGGTAAGGTGCTTTATGTATGGTTCGATGCTCCTATCGGTTACATTTCCAACACTCAGGAACTTCTTCCGAAGAGTTGGGAGACATGGTGGAAGTCTCAGGATACCAAGCTGGTACACTTTATCGGTAAGGATAATATCGTGTTCCACTGTATCGTATTCCCTTCTATGTTGAAGGCTTATGGCGGATATATCCTTCCTGACAATGTGCCTGCAAATGAGTTCCTTAATCTCGAGGGTGACAAGATTTCCACATCTAAGAACTGGGCTGTTTGGGCTCATGAGTATTTGAAGGAGTTCCCTGGAAAGCAGGATGTCATGAGGTATGTGCTTACTGCCAATGCACCTGAAACTAAGGACAATGATTTCAGTTGGAAGGATTTCCAGCAGCGTAACAACAGTGAGTTGGTGGCTATTTTCGGAAACTTCGTGAATAGGGCTATTGTCCTCACTCATAAGTATTTCGAGGGTAAGGTACCTGCTGTGGGCGAGTTGTTGGATATCGATAAAGAGACATTGGCTCAGGTTCCTGTACTGAAGGAGTCTCTTGCCAAGAATATCGAGACTTATCATTTCCGTGAGGCGTTGAAGGATGCTATGTCTATCGCCCGTCTCGGTAATAAGTATATTTCTGATACTGAGCCTTGGAAGGTGGCCAAAACAGATATGGCACGTACTGCCACTATCTTGAATGTGAGCCTCCAGATTTGTGCTGATTTGGCTATCGCGTTCGAACCGTTCACTCCGTTTGCTGCAGAGAAACTCCGCAAGATGTTGGATGTAAGCTTCTGCGCAGGTGTAGACCATCGTAAGGGTGAACAGGAGACTGTCAACACTTATAAGGAAGGGGAGTGCGCTGCTTTGCACACCGTTTCTGCTCCTGCAGGTGCTGATGTGAAGTCGGTTGCGTCTTCTTGCTCTTGTGAGGGCGTTTGCCTGAACTGGGATGTTCTCGGCTCTGAGAATCTTCTTCCTGAGGGTCATCAGCTCTGTGCTGCTGAGCTTCTTTTCGCGAAGATCGAGGATGAGGCTATCGATGCACAGCTTGCTCGTCTGGATACTATCCGTGCAGCGCGTGAGGCTGCAGCTAAAGAGGCTGCTGCCAAGCAGGTTACACCGCAGAAGGATGAGGTGGAGTTCGATGATTTCGAGAAGATGGATATCCGTACGGCCACTGTTTTGGAGGCAGTTAAGGTTCCTAAGTCTGACAAGTTGTTGAAGCTCACTATAGACACCGGTATCGACAAGAGGGTCATCGTCTCAGGTATCGCGAAGTTCTATTCTCCTGAGGAAATGGTTGGCAAGCAGATTTGTATTCTCGCTAACCTGAAGCCTCGTACTATTTTCGGTATCGAGTCCAAGGGTATGATCCTCATGGCACGTCAGGGCGACGGCAAGATGCGTTTTATCACCCCTGCTGAAGCACTCAACAACGGTGCTGAGATCGGATAGTTATAGACTCTACATATTACAATGACGAGCCCGGCGCAGAAATGCGCCGGGCTCGTTGATTTTGTTGCAAATGCAAGGTCATTATGTTTGTAATTCTTGAAAAGAATTGTATCTTTGCATTGTCGTAAGATATTAAGTGGAAATAAAATCAGGCATCCTTTCCCTAAAAGGGGTGTCTGTTTTTTTTGAAGAATACGCCGAGGGGGTAATTATCTGAAGGAGCTGATTGTTTTCTCAACCATCCACTTTATTTTTACGATATGAAAACAAATCAACATCTTTTGATAATCGCCATTGAGGTGGAGATTGTCCGAATTGTCAAGGTACGTGCGTATAAGCGTGTACGTAATGGCAAGATTGAGAAGGTAAGAAGCCACTATAGGGGATATTAGGGTGTCTCCCATTGGGTAGCTGAATACCGATGATTTCTGCTTTACCCCTCGGTTTTATAAGTTTTCCAATTCTCACGGCGATGATATCTCGTTTGAAAATGAGGCTTAAGCCGGAAGGGTAATCATAGTCCAGACATAATCTTTACGGCCAGAGGTCAATGTCAATGAATCTAATAAAGGGGCGCTCTGTAATAGTATTCGCCCTTTTATTCGCCCTTTTGTAAAGTATTGATAGCTAACGCAATAATGCACATTTTCTCTTTTATAAAACACTTAAATATCAGCGTTATTCGCCCTTCTATTCGCCCTTCTATTCGCCCTTTCTTATTTCACCTTTATTAAGGAGTTCTGTTAGTCCGATTGTGAGGGCTTTATTCATAATCTCGTTGTTTTCTAAATATGAGTCTCCTATCATATAAACCATTTGTCCACGTTCTCCTTCTGTCTTAAGCATGCCATTCGCTTTCAATTCATCAATGATTTTTCTAAGTTGTTTGTCTGACAAATGATGTCCACATAATGTAACAAAATCGGATTTCTTTGCTTTGCCATATTTTATAAGGAACGGACGAATTACAGCCCACACCTGATGAATATCCCAATCTGTCATCAACGAATACTTTGCGATGTCACCAGATAATTCATAATAAGCACGAGGTAGAATATAATACTGAGCATTTGTTTTGCCATGTTTTTCTAAAAAACCCATTTTTTCGAGTTTCTGTGCAATTTGTTTATCTTTAGGGTGTCTAGCTCCATCTCTAATTTCGCATAGGGTTAATATGTCGAACACTGTTAATTTCTTATCATCAGGTAACTCTTGCTGGAGTCCCTGCACATACATGGCAAAAGCTTTATCTGTTACCGTGGCAAGTAGAATCCCTGTTACGGTAAAGTCATCGCTATGAGAATAATCAGGCGCAGGCTTACCTTCTGAGAGTGTATACAAGAATATTTTGTCCATACCTTGGCCAGAGCGTTCAACCACACCGGTCTTTGACAAAACGTCGGCAAGAAGTCTATTTCTTGGAGTACTTGGAACGGTGAGTAGATTGTCGAGATTTACCCCTTGTGGAAAACCGCCCGCATTTTGAATCGCCAGTTTATGAGGATATTGTTTTATAATGATTTCGCTATTTCTTCTGTAGTCACGATGTGCAAAAGCATTATTTACAATTTCTCGTATTACGTCCTCGTTGAAGAACGGAATGTCAAATATATATGACCCCTCTCTTACAGGGACAGAACCATTTCTAAGATTGATTGTTCTCCATAACTCGTCAATCAATATAAAGAATGGTTGTCCGAATGCAATTCTATTATCAAAATTTATCTGTGCTTCTGTACCTCGATATTCCAGCATTACCTTTGCCTGAGGAAATATTTTATTCAAAAAAGCCTCCTTACCAACCAATAGCACAGCTGCATTAGTTACTTTTTCTGCATTAATGAGGAGAAGGTCGCTTAGTGCTTGCATATCACTCAAAGACTTAAATGATGGGTTATTCTGTTTCTTTGCATACTTCTCTTTTAATATGCTTATTGCATCAGGATCAAGATCGTTAAAGGAAGCCTCATTACAATACTGTTCAGAGAAATCAGGTTCTTGCTCTTGAATTATACTGATATAAGTCTTGTCATCCATGGGTTTTAATTCCTCACCAACTCGCATTAAAGCAACATCTTCAAATTTATATACTTTACCAGTCGGACGTCCAGGAACTTCTATAACAAGAACTCGTTTGCTTGTCGTGTCCTCAAAAAGTTCATATACAAAAGGACGTATTCCCAAATCTCTATATATGTCGCTCTCCAATTGCCCAATGCCATTCTCGCATTGTGTTGTGCCTGTAACTGCATGAGGATATTCATCATGCATACCAATTACGATACGACCTCCTCCTTCATTGCATAGTGCGGTCACGTAACCAAGAATACAGCGTCTTCTTTCGTTTGGTTTATCTTTACCTTTACCATTATATGAGACGTTACCTCCTTCTCCTTTCTTGAACTCAACATGATCTTCAGACTCACGCATTTGCTTGAGTTCCGATATGGTGAATTTCTTTTTACTGTCCATAATTAATTATTATATATTACACAATTCTCTAATGGCTAGTCGAAAATACGAAAATATCTTGTAAAACGTGTAAAATATCTAAAAAGAAGCATATATTTTTCTGTTTTATTGCGTTTTATACAGCTCTCAGTCTTATATGTGTGTATATTTTGTTATCAGTGCAGTTAAGACACCAGGGGGACATTGTGTATATATCTGTTAATCAATTGTTCTAAAAGGTGTTTTTTCCTATTTATAGGCCGCAAAATGTTCCGATTATGCGACAAAAATGGTTTATTACCAAAATTTGTTCTAAATTTGTGACTTTCGCTTATTTAAGAAAATGCCCGTAGATGGGTCTTGATTGTAACAAATTAACGAACATGAAGTATAACAGTTTATTGTCCGTCTGCCTGATGACAGCACTTCTGTTTTCCTGTAAGACCTCTGATGTAGAGGGAATCGAAGGAACAACTGAAGTCACATTCTCATTGGCAACCGACGGAACCCACCACAAGGTGAAATCAGAACTTGCCGCGGATTACATTCCGGAGGTCGATGATTTTACCATTGAGGTGTTCAAGCAAGAAGGTTCTAAGGATAAACGTCTGTATCGGGACACATATCCGAATTCCAAAGACAAAGCTATCAAATTGAATGGCGGTTCCTACTATATGCTTGCTTATCACGGCAATGCACTTGGTGTGGGCTTCGGAAAGGAGTATGCTTACTTCCAAGCTAAGGAGCCTTTCCAGATCAGCAAGGACCAGCGCAAAGTCTCCGTTTCCGCTACTGCGAAACTTTACAATGTAAAGGTAGCTATGAACTATGGCGCGGATCTTTTGAAGGATTATCCTGATTTCCTCATCACACTTGCTACCGATAAGGCAGGTGCGAAAGGCACACTCTCCTACACTAAGGACGATGCTGCCAAAGAAGGATTTATCCCTGCCGGCACTCTCACATTCACGCTCTTCCAGGACAAGAGCCAGGTGAATGCTACCCCTGACGAGAACGGCAACATTAAGGTGACTGCTTTCCAGAAGACTATCACCGTCGAGCCTAACGATTTCATCACATTGACAGTGAACACTAAACCTGCCGAAGGCAAGTTGACCGTCGGCATCGAAATCGACAAGGAGACAGAAACAGTTACTGACAATGTAGAAATCAACAGCACTTATGTTTCTACCGAGGCGCCGATAGTCACACTCGGCGACAAACTCGCCTCTACTCTAGAATTCCATGAGGATGAGGATCTTACAGGCGCTCTTGTAAGCTTGAAGTCAGCTGCGGGATACTCACACGTATACCTCGATTTCACTTCTCCATATCTTGAGTCCAAAGGTCTCACATCAGGCCTCGACCTTATGAACATGGATGAGGCTACCAAGGCTGAAATGGACAAGCTCGGAATCACCACGACTGAGATGGGACCGGATGTCAAGTTCGCTGCTGTGGACTTCTCCGGCTTGTCGCAAAAGGTTAAGTACGAGACTGTTCCGTTCGATGCGACCTTCAATGTCCGTGTCGTGGACAACAATGACAATACCGTCACCTCCGCCCCATTCACCATAAAAATCCAGAAGCTAACGGCTCAGGTCAATGTCGCTGAGGCCAATGCCTTTGCGCGTAGTTTCCGTGGCGTTACGATGACTGTAAACGAAGGAATAGCATCCAAATTCGCTTTGCAGTACAGAACTGGAGAAGGCGATTGGACTACAGTAAATCCTGAATCCATTGAAGGTAACACATTGAATTTCGCGAAGATAGGCGGAAGCCTTCTTCCTGAAACCGCATATCAGTTCCGCTCGATTTACGACAATAACGCGGCTGAAGTATCTGATAATGTGGTTGTTACGACAGAGGCTGCGGCTCAGGTGGGCAATGCCGGTTTCGAGGATTGGACTACGGAGACTATAAAGATTTCTGTAGTAGCGGCTAAAGATAGAGAACTTGATTGGTATTTACCATATTCCAATAATTCTGATAGTTGGTGGGCTGTTACAAGTAAAAAGAGTATTGTAACAAGTATTTTCGCTACAACTGAAACTTGTGTAAAGTCCTTCCCAACTGTGGCATATTCTCCTAAGGAATTTACCGAGGGGACTAAATCTGCCCATGTTTTTTCCGTAGATATTGGTAAAAACAGCACTGATGTCGCTCCTGGAGCTAGTCATACAACTTATCCGGGAGAATTATTTATCGGAACTGCTGACAATTCCGGGAATCATGCTTCTGATGGTCATTCTTTTGTAGGACGTCCAGATAGATTTACATTTAAATATAAATATGCACCTGTTGGTGAAGAGAAATTCTATGTTGAAATTCTCTTTAAGGATGCTTCCGGGAATGTGATCTTCTCCAAAGTGGACAACGATGGACCATCATCATCTGATTGGGCAACATACACGTGCGATATTAATTGGGAAGATATTCACAAGAAGGTATCATCCATTTATATATCCTTTAAATCCACTTCTTCAAGTTCTCCGGACAAGATTAATCGTTCGACGATTGAGGTCGCTGGAAACAATTTCACAGGCCATTTCGGAAGCTCGCTTTACATCGATGATATCCAAATGATTTACGAATAATAATTTATCAAGATATAACACATAATATGAAACGTATATTTATCACTATAATGGCTGCGGCTGCTGTATTTGCGAGCTGCGACAATGCTGAGGTAGCTGGACTCAAGGGTAAGGGAACCTTCATGCTCCAGTCTGTAACAGCAAATACAGACCTTAATGATGTCCAGATTAAGCCTCATGGCCTTCCTTCCGAACTTAATCAGGACAAACTCCTTGCTGCACTCGAACTTACCATCAAGAATAGCGAGGATGTCAACCTCAAACAGACATATAAGTATCTTGATATCGTAAATAAGCCGGTGGAACTTTCTACTGGAAAGTATACAGTATCAGCAGTCTCTACTGATGCAAAGGATGCAGCTTGGGACCAGCCGCTGTTCGCGGGAAGTACCGATTTCGCTGTTGTTGCCAATGCTGTTTCTCCAGTGGATCTCACATGTTCTATGACCAATGCAGTGGTTTCCATCAAGTGTTCCGATACTTTCAAGACTGAAGTCAATGATTATAATATCAAGGTTTTCGACGCTAAGGGAAACTTCCTTACATGGACCAAAGACAATATCGCTGAAGATGGTTACTTCACAGCTAAGGAACTCACTGTTACCATCGAGGGTAAACGTTCTTTGGATAATTCCACAGCTACTGTAACCGGAACTATCAAGAACATTCAGGCTAAAGACCATATCATCCTCAATATTGACGCCAAGGTAACCGGTCAGGTTCAGCAGATTGTTTTAAAAGTCGACGGAACAGTGAAGGACAGAAACGAAAACATCTTCGTGGACGGTTTCGAGGAAATCGAGATTCCAGATCCAAGCCAGCCAAATCCTACTCCGACACCAGATCCAGAGGAGCCAAAAGTAGATCCAAATGCGCCATCCCTTGTATGGCAAGCTAATCCTACTTTTGCAATGATTCCTCTTAAGCAAATAATGGATGTGGATATAAAAATTTTGGCACCAAAGAAAATTAAGACTCTGATGGTAAAAGTTAAATCAGATGCGTTATTTGATGCTTTAAAACTTATGGTTACAGCTGATGATAAGCATGTGGACAGTGTTAATAAGATTGTGACCCTGGATTTAATCAACGATGAAAAGGCTGTGAACTCATTAAGTGGAGCTCCTGCTTTTCTTCCGACTGGAGATAATGTAAAAGGACACACAGAATTATCATTGCCGTTGTCTAAATTAGTCCCTATGATTGGCTCTTTGGGCCCTGAGATAAATTCCATCCATTATTTCACTTTAGTCTTAACTGATGAGGCTAGTAATGTCCTTGAAAAGGAATTGGCATTTCAGTTTACAGAAGAATTTGAAGAAGGTCAGGATGAATAAGCGAGTAAAGTATGAATAATATTAAATATTTGACTATCCTTCTTATCGGGTTGATAATTTGCTCTTGCAGTAGAGAGAATGTGATTCCTGATGGATATGGATACATGACTGCTGCTGTTACGCGCGACAATTCCACGATTGACGTAACGACTAAGGCGGATGAAAATACAGATTCGGAGATTACATTCAAATTGGATGTGTACAATGGGGCTGAGCTGGTTCAGACAATTGCTGACCACAAGACCCTAAGCAGTAATCCACTTCAGCTCAAGACAGCTAAGTATACTGTCAAGGCATCCAACCGTGATGAAGTAGCGGCTATCTTCGACTCTCCACGTTATGCAGGCGAGACTGCTATTGAGATCAAGCCGAATACGACAGTGAATGCAAGCATCAAGTGTTCGCTTGCAGATGTATTGGTAGCGCCGACTTTTACAGAAGATTTTGCCACCAAACTCAAGTCATATAAATTGGTCGTTTCCAATGGTTTGGAAGAAGGCTCTCTCGTTTGGACTCCTGCGGATGCAGGTAAAGTAGGTTACTTTAAGGTATCTGATAAACTGGATTGGGTGCTGACTATCACCAATAATGCAAATAAATCCTTTGATATCAAGGGTTCTTACACAAGTGTGAAAGCCAAGCAGAAATATGCCATGAGTTTCAAGCTTGCTGAGGATGTGAAAGGTGATACCGGTGCCGGCAATTTCAAGGTGGTGCTTGATGATTCTGTAAATGACAAGTCTCTTGATTTCAGTCTGGACTTCACTACTGCAGAGGCTGAAATGAAGACTGCTAATGTTTGGGCATTGTTCGCTGACCTTACGGGTGAGTATAAAGTAGACAATGCTCCTTCAGGTCTTGGATTTGAATATTGTAAAACGGGTTCTGACAATTGGAATTCTTTCGATGGTGAAGTTACTGTAGATGAGATAAATAAAACTTTCTCTGCAAGAGTGACTGGACTTAATCCTGAAACGAAGTATTCTTTTAGAGCTAAATCTGCTAAAGAATCCGGAAAACGTCTTTTTAATGTTGAAACAGAATCTATAGGGACTGTATATAACATGAGTTTTGACGATTGGTGGATGAAAAAAAATGTACCGATGCCAAATTCTGGAAAAGATGTTACTGTCTGGGATACCGCAAACCCAGGTTCGAAATTAGCTAACGTCTTTCCAACAACTGCTGAAGAGACTCATGTGGCAGTAACAGGGGAAGGGAAAAAAGCTGCTCGTCTTGAGAGTAAGGAAGTTGCAAGCTTGAAGATTTTGGCGGCTGGAAATATTTATACTGGTAAGTTTGTTTCAATTGCCGGAGCTGGTGCAAAATTGGATTGGGGAGTCCCATTCACGTCTAGGCCATTAGCAATGAAGGGCTATTTCGACTATAGACCTGAGATTATAAATAAGTACTTTGATGGAAAACCTGAAATGAAAGGAGCTGTAGATATTTGTCAAATTCAAGTTTTCTTGACCGATTGGGAAGGGCAATTTAGGATTAATACTAACGAAAGAGTTTTCGTAGATGTTGATAATGACCCTAACATCATTGCTTACGGAAAAATCGAGTCGAATGTCAACACCAGTACTAAGGATAATCTTGTAAACGGATACGAGCCTTTCACCATCAAATTGGATTATCGTGATCTTACCAGAAAACCTACGATGATAGTTATCGTGGCAGCTGCAAGTAAGTATGGTGATTACTTTACCGGTGGTCTTGGCAGTACACTTTACGTCGACGAGTTCTCATTCGTCTACGATCCTTCCGAATTGGAAGCCGAGTAGTCGAATGATGCATAATAAGCAGGTTCCGAAGCCAGATGGTTATGACTTCAGAACCTGCATTTGCTTAAAAAACCGGAGCCTATTATGTTTAAGATAATCAAATACCTTTCCGTCATATCGGCATTGACCCTGACCGCAGCTTGCGATATGGGGAAGAGCTCTTATGAGCTGGAGGTAAAAGCGGACATTACGGAATTCGAGGTTTACGGTCAGAAGTCGAGCCATATCGACATCGATGAGCGGACGGTGAGCGTAGTTCTGAGTGAGGATGTAAAACTGGATGATCTGAATATTCACAAGGTGAGGTTTTCACATTTTGCGCGGTGTTCTGATGTGAATTTGGCGGATGGTAAACCAATCGACCTGTCTTCTCCGGTTTCATTTACATTGACCTCGGGCAGAAGGGATTATCTCTGGACGATTATGGCGGAGCAGCCGGTATCATATTATGTGCGTTGTGAGGGACAGGTCGGGGAGGCCGCAATTAATGCGGAGGCTCATACGATTTGTGTGACGATTAAGACGACTGGCAGTTCGTATCAGGATAGCCGCATGAAGCTTAAGATATTGGATATGAAGCTGGGACGTGCAGGGTCGCGTGTGGTTTCGACTACAGGTTATAAGGAGAGTCCACAGGCGATTTCCGGTTTCCCGGTGGTATTGGATTGTTTTTTCGAACGCACATTTACGGTGGAAGATCATGGCGATACGGTGGTCTGGACTATGATTACCCTTCCGGCTTAAGTGATCTAATCCTTTATAATAATTACGCCATCCTAAAGTGACCTTCGCGGCGACTTTAGGATGGCGCATTCAAATATGAGTTTCTTAATTGGTTTCCTGTTTTTAGTCGAGCTTGTGGATAGCAAGACCGGAACGGAGCTTAGGCTCGAACCATGTCGTCTTAGGAGGCATGATGTTCCCGCTGTCTGCGATGTCTGTAAGCTGTTTCATGGAAACCGGATACAGTGCGAACGCTACTTTCATCTCGCCGCTGTCCACACGTCTTGACAACTCCTCGAGTCCGCGGATACCACCGACGAAATCGATTCTCTTGTCTGTACGGAGATCCTTGATTCCGAGAATCTTGTCCAATACGAGGTTTGACAGGATAGTTACGTCGAGGACACCGATAGGGTCTTTGTCGTCGTATCTGCCGGCCTTAGCCTCGAATGAATACCATTTACCTTCGAGATACATGGAGAAGTTGTGCAAATGGTCCGGGTGATAAGGTCCGTCACCTTCGAATACTTTCACGTCGAAATCGTTCTCAAGAGCCTTGATGAATTCTTCCGGTGTAAGTCCGTTAAGATCTTTTACTACACGGTTGTAGTCAATGATCTTGAGCTGGCTCTCAGGGAAGCATACTGACATGAAGTAGTTGTACTCCTCGTTGCCGGTATGATTAGGATTCTCTGCTCTCTTTTCTGCGCCAACACGTGCAGCAGCTGCTGTACGATGGTGTCCGTCTGCTACGTAGAATGCGTCGATCTTGGTTGTGAAGATCTCTGTGATTCTTGCGATGGTAGCATCGTCGTCGATTACCCAGAATGTGTGACCGAAGCCGTTCTCGTCTGTGAACGAATACTCAGGTGTTCCTGCTGCGTAGCGAGCTACGATTTCGTTCAACTCCTCGTTATCTTTGTATGCGAAGAATACAGGCTCGATGTTGGCGTTCTGGATCTTCACATGAATCATACGGTCGTCTTCCTTGTCTTTACGTGTAAGCTCATGCTTCTTTATCTTTCCTTCAGAATAGTCATCAGTGTGAGCGCAAAGAACAAGTCCGTACTGTGTGCGGCCATCCATGGTCTGTGCATATACATAGTAGCAAGGTTTGCTGTCCTGTACCAACCAGCCTTTAGCCTGCCACTTCTTGAAGTTCTTCACAGCCTCATCGTAAACCTTAGGGTCGTGATCTGGAAGGATAGGATCGAAGTCGATTTCCGGTTTGGTGATATGCAGAAGGGATTTCTCCCCAGCCATTTCTTTAGCCTCTTCTGAGTTCAGCACGTCATATGGTGGTGCAGCAACTTCAGTTACCAAATTCTTCGGCGGGCGAACAGCCGCAAATGGTTTAACTCTTACCATGTCTCTGTCCTATTATTTGTTAACCTGGAATTTGGTGCAACCGTCTGCGAAGTATGCTACGATCTGACGGGCAGCAGCGAGACCTGCGTTGATGTTGGCCTCAGCTGTCTGAGCACCCATCTTCTTAGGAGTAGCGAATACTCTTGTGCCGAATTTCTCGCGGAGAACGTCGATGTTGTCCGGTGCCACGTCAGCAGCATATTTGAGGTCAGGTCTGTCTTCCAAAGCCTTCTCGAGTCCGGCCTCATCGATAACTTCTTTTCTCGCTGTGTTGAGAAGAGTAGCACCCTTAGGCATAGATGTGATGAGGTCGTATCCGATAGAACCGATGGTCTCAGGTGTTGCAGGAATGTGGATAGAAATGAAGTCGCTGGCAGCGTAAAGCTCCTTTACTGAAGCGATAGGCTCAGCACCTGCTTCTGCGATCTTCTCTGCAGGGATGAACGGATCGGTAGCGAGAACTTTCATTCCGAGAGCCTCAGCCTTCTTGCCGACGAGTCTGCCGACATTACCGAATGCCTGGATACCGAGTTTCTTGCCCTGTACCTCGATTCCTGATACTGGAGTGAACTGGTTTCTGCTCATGAAAATCATGAGAGCGATGGCGAGCTCAGCTACAGCGTTTGCATTCTGACCTGGAGTGTTCTCTACGACTACGCCATGAGCGGTAGCGGCAGCGAGGTCCACGTTGTCGAATCCTGCACCTGCACGAACAACAATCTTAAGTTTCTTGGCTGCATCCAAAACCTCTGGAGTAACTTTGTCAGAGCGGATGATCATCGCTTCCACGTCAGCGACAGCGTCGATAAGATCCTTTGCCTCAGCATATTTCTCGAGGAGGACAACTTCGTGTCCTGCACCTTCGAGAATCTCGCGGATTCCTTTTACCGCAGCAGCTGCAAATGGTTTCTGTGTTGCTATAAGTACTTTCATTTCAATGCTATTTTATGTGATTATTTTTTCAAGGACTCGAATTCCTGCATGCAAGCAACGAGTGCTCTTACGTCTTCCTCAGGGCAAGCGTTGTAGATGGAAGCACGGAATCCGCCCACTGAACGGTGTCCCTTGATGCCGACCATACCCTGGCCCTTTGCGAAGCTCATGAACTCATCCTGGAGGTTCTCATAACCCGGAGCCATAACGAAGCAGACGTTCATAAGTGATCTGTCTTCCTTGGCAGCTGTACCGGTGAAGAGAGTGTTGCGGTCGATCTCGTTGTAGAGAATCTCAGCTTTCTTCTTGTCCATCTGGTGAATAGCCTCTACGCCACCAATGCTCTTAACCCACTTCAAGGTCTCGTTCATGACGAAGATAGGGAATACTGGAGGTGTGTTGTACATAGACTCCTTGTCGATGTGTGTACGATAGTCGAGCATTACAGGGATCTTTCTGGTAACCTTTCCGAGAGAATCCTTGCGGACGATAGCGAAGATAACACCTGCAGGGCCTACGTTCTTCTGTGCACCACCATAGATGAGATCATATTTGCTTATGTCGACAGGACGGCTCATGATATCTGATGACATGTCGGCGACAAGTGGAACAGGGCAGTCGATATCCTCATGAATCTCAGTACCATAGATGGTATTGTTCGTGGTGATGTGGAAGTAGTCGAGATCAGTAGGTATCTCGTATCCCTTAGGAATATATGAATAATTCTTATCTGCTGAAGATGCGAGAGCGTAAGCTTCACCCAATCCCTGAGCCTGCTGGAGAGCCTTGTGAGCCCAAACGCCAGTGTCGAGGTAAGCAGCTTTCTTCTCCAAGTAGTTCATAGCTACGTAAAGGAACTGCAAGCTGGCACCGCCTCCGAGGAAGATAACCTCGTGTGTGTCAGGAATGTTAAGAAGTTCTTTCCAGTTAGCGCGGACCTCGTCCATCACTTCTCCCCACTCTTTAGATCTGTGTGATACGCAGAGAACGGGAATGCCTGTTCCTTTGAAATCCTTAAGCGCTTCAATGGAGTTGTCGATGGCCTGCTGTGGTAAAATGCATGGTCCGGCGTTAAATACGTGAACTTTGCTCATGGTGTCAGTTATAAATTTTAATTTAACAATTAATTACGATTTTTGTTTATAAAACGTTGTAAAGATAAAGAACTTTTACGAGATTGCCAAATAAATCTCATAAAAGTTCTAAAAATATTTTTCTAACGACTTTGTAAGTGTCTATCTATAACCAAGAAGATACGAAATGACAGCCATTCTGACGAACATTCCGTTTCTCGCCTGTTGGAAATAGTAAGCATAAGGAGTGTCGTCCACATCTGTGTTGATTTCGTTCACGCGGGGAAGCGGATGAAGAATCTTCATGTTTTCCTTAACGTTCTTCAACATTGACGCAGACAAAATATAGGTGTCTTTCACGCGGTCGTAATCCTCCTTGCTCGGGAACCTTTCCTGCTGGACGCGGGTCATGTAGAGAATGTCGCAGTCGTTGATGTGCGCTTCGAGCGAGTCTGTCTCCTGGAAAGGAATGTTCTTCTCTTTGAGCGTGTCAATGTATTTGTGCGGTATCTTGAGTTCTTCCGGGGCGGTGAAGATGTAGCTCGGATTAAAGTCTGACATGGCTTCAGAAAGCGAATGCACTGTACGCCCGTATTTCAGGTCTCCTACCATATTGATAGTCAGGTTGTCCAAGTGTCCTTGCGTCTGCATGATGGAATACATGTCCAGGAGCGTCTGTGTAGGATGCTGATTCGATCCGTCACCGGCATTCACTACAGGCACAGGGGATACGCTTGCGGCTATGGCAGCGGCACCTTCATTCGGATGTCTCATTACGATCATGTCCACGTAATTCGAAACGATCTTGATGGTGTCTTCCAATGTCTCACCCTTGCTGACACTGGTATTCTTTGTGTCTGAGAAACCTATGACTCTGGCACCCAATCTGTTGATGGCGGCTTCGAACGAAAGTCTCGTCCTGGTGGAAGGCTCGAAGAACAGGCATGCGATCACTTTTCCGGCGAGGAAGTTCTGCTCTCTGTTCTTTTCGAACTCCTTGGCCACGTCCAGGATATGAAGAATCTCATCTTTGGAGAAATCCCGGATTGAAATCAGACTTTTAGGCATAATTCTTAAATATATCTATTGGTTCATTTCTTCTGTTTCTGTCAATGTCGGTGTGTCGCAGACGAAGCAGCCCGGAACTTTCCCGGCCCTGTCCAGAAAATCGTCTACGGCTGAAAGCCTCACGGATACATTCAAAGAACAGGCCGTACCGAATTCCTGATCGCTCTGTTCCAGGCCCAGATCCTTTATGATTTTCATGACGCTGTTCATTTCCAAGTAGCCGAACTCCATCCTGAAACGCCGTTTTGCTACCTTTGTTATAATGGTGGCGTTCGCGATAGCGTCTGCAGATGAAGTTTTATAAGCCCGTATCAGTCCCGGTATACCGAGCTTTATTCCGCCGAAGTAACGGATGACGACTATGAGAATGTCGCTCAGTTCGTTGGAATCGATCTGTCCCAGGATAGGTCTGCCGGCTGACGATGAAGGCTCCCCGTCATCATTGGCACGATATACATCACCTTTATAACCAAGGCGGTACGCATAGCAATGATGTCTGGCATCGTGATATTCTTTTTTCATGGAACTGACAATCTGCCTTACCTCGTCTTCCGTTTCGACAGGGTAGGCTTTGGCGATGAATCTGCTGCCATTGTCTTTAAAGAGCCCTTCGGAAACGCCCGAAATGCTCTTGAAGGAATCTGGAATAATGTTTCCGCTGTTTTCCATGTCTTCAAAATTAGTTAAAAAGCAGTGATTATGCAATCGAAACGGAATTTTTTGTAATTTTGCGGATAAATAAGCGACGAATAATATTTTTACTAGAATACTAAACAGTTTAAACTATATGGCTTTAAGATACAGGGTTTCGTTACCGGGAATCAAAGGCTTCGCTCGTGTTTATGAGCTGACGCCAGGCACTACACTCTATGATTTTCACAAAAGGATGAGAGATGACATGGATTTCTCTCACGACCAGCTTATCCAGTTCAAAGGTCTGGATAAGGACGGCAATCTCGTTGCCCGTTATGGCTTGTTTGATCTCGGTGCAGGAGCAGTGGATGAGGTTACTCTTGCCGATACCGTGAAAAAGGGTATAACCCAGTTTGCCTATTTCTATAATGTCACTGACAGAAAGAGCGTTATCGTGACATTTGAGGGTGAGGTGGAAGATGATCCCGGAAAGACTTATCCTGTATTGGTCGAGACCAAGGGCCCTAATCCTATCGAATTCGAGAATGGTTATGTCGCTTACGAGGATCTTCCGGACGAGCAGAAACACCTGCCGGGCGAGTCTACATGGGGCAAGTCCGATGACCCTGCCGATGCTGACGATCTCGCTGATACTGAATCAGATGATGATCTCGATCTGGACGATGATGACGATGAAGACGAGAAGGATGATCTCAAGTCTTCCTATGATGAGGACAGTGACATCATTTTCGACGGCTCGGAAGATTTGAGTCTTTAGTGGTTCGGGTCAATGCTGAAGCGGCTTATTGTGATAACAGGGCCGACTGCTGTCGGTAAAACGGATATCAGTATCCAGGTGGCTCAGAAATATGGCTCACCGGTTATTTCATGTGATTCGCGTCAGATTTTCAAGGAAATGAATATAGGGACTGCTGTCCCGGATGCTTCGCAGCTTGCCGCTGTGAAGCATTATTTTATCCAGTCCGTTCCTGTGACAGAGTCTTATTCTGCAGGGCAGTATGAAATCGATGCTTTGGAACTGATCGACAGATTGTTCGCGGAAGGCCATGATACATTGGTAATGTCCGGAGGCTCAGGTTTTTATGTGGATGCCGTGTGCAATGGCCTGGATAATCTCCCTGTCGCTCCGCCTGAACTTAGGGAGGAGCTTACACGCAGGGTCAGGGAAGAAGGTGTGGCAGCATTGGCAGAAGAGCTGAAAAAACTGGATCCTCTGAGTTGGGCGGCGATCGACCGGTCGAACGGGCAGCGGGTGGTCAGGGCGCTGGAGACGATTTTGGTGTCGGGCAGGCCGTTCGTGGAGTTTAAACTCGATGCTCCGAAGAAACGCGACTTCAGCATTGACAAAATCTGCCTTACCCGTCCGCGGGAGGAGATTTATTCCCGCATCGACAGGCGTGTGCTCGCGATGGTCGAGGCCGGTCTTGTGGATGAGGTGCGGTCGCTGTTGCCGTACAGGAATTGTCCAGCGCTGCAAACTGTTGGTTATAAGGAGATTTTCGAATATCTCGATGGTAAAATTTCACTAGAAGAGGCCATCCGGCTAATTCGACGCAATACCCGTCACTATGCTAAAAAACAGTTGACGTGGTGGAAACGTGACCCGTCGGTCAGGTGGCTGGATGTCTCTACGAAAAATAGTGTAATATAAAAAAGGTGTTTCACATGTCCACGGTCGTGGAACAAGGAAACACCTTTATTGTTGTTAGTCGGCTAAGCGACTGTCAGTTGTCTGCGATTAAAACGGAAGGTCGTCGCCCGGCATGTCGTCGATACTTGGGGCAGGAGCGCTCTGCTGAGACGGAGCGAAACCGGCAGGCATATGGTAATTCGACTGCTGGTAACCGCCGCC
>SAMEA104315426__coassemble_355_pt1 | contig 33164 bp, 21 predicted proteins | sample SAMEA104315426__metabat2_low_PE_008 | metagenome-assembled genome bin SAMEA104315426 (sample SAMEA104315426) | gut metagenome | biome: Monkey gut; feature: monkey-associated habitat; material: faeces | place: China | collected 2013 | reverse complement strand
TTAGCATTTTTTAACGTGGTTGCAAGCAGGAAAATCTCTCCACATCGAGCCGCAAATTTACGAAGAATTTTTTAAAAAGCAAGAGTTTTTCTGATTTTCTTTAACCTGACGTTTTTGCGGAAAAATGTGACAAAAATCAAAAATTATTGAGTTTTACCCTCTTAAGATTTTTATATTTGTAAGTAAAAGCATAACTTTGCGATAAAATAAACAAACAATAATTATTTCTCTATGAATTATTCATTAAAGCATCTGTTGCTTGCCGGCATTTCCATGTTGGCAGGTACGCTAGCCTATGCGCAGGTGACTACGTCCTCTATGGCAGGTCGTGTCGCTGATGAAAAAGGAGAACCGGTCGTTGGAGCGGCAGTGGTTGCCACCCACGAACCTTCCGGTACTGTTTACGGAGCAACTGTTAACCAGAACGGACAGTATACCATCAATGGTATGCGTTCAGGTGGACCATACAAAATCGAGGTCTCATCAGTTGGTTACACCTCCCTCGTCTTTAAGGATGTAACTCTTCAGCTCGCTGAAACTTACAACCTGAATGCAACTCTTAAGGAGTCTACTGAGTTCCTTGAGCAGGTTGTTGTAATCGGAACAGCCAAATCCAGATTCAGCACAGAAAAGACTGGTGCTGCTACCAACATCAACAGCCAGCAGATCGAGTCTCTTCCGACTGTCAGCAGAAGTATCACTGACGTTACCAGACTTTCACCTTATGGTGGAAACGGAATGAGCTTCGCGGGTTCTGACGGTCGTACAGCTAACTTCACTGTCGATGGTGCTAACTTTAACAACAACTTCGGTCTTAACGACAAACTTCCTGGAGGTGGAAGCCCTATTTCCATCGATGCTCTCGAAGAGCTTCAGGTCGTTATTTCTCCATACGATGTTCGTCAGACGAACTTCATCGGTGGTGGTGTCAACGCTATTACCAAGTCAGGTACCAACACATTCAAGGGATCCGCTTACGTATATCACAAGAATGAGAACCTTCGTGGTGATTCTATTGATGGTGAGCAGATTTCAGGTGCAAGAGCTAAGGACCGCAACACTATCTACGGTGTTACTCTCGGTGGCCCTATCATCAAGAACAAACTCTTCTTCTTCGTTAACTATGAGTATGAGAAGACTCCTACTGTAGCTAACCGTTGGAGAGCTTCTGAGGATGGTGTCATGAATGCTGATGACTATGTTTCCCGTGCTACCATCGAGGACCTTCAGAAGGTTTCCGATTTCGTAAAGGATAAATATGGTTATAATACAGGTTCTTTCACTAACTTCCCTGCAGACGAGAGCAACAGAAAGATTCTCGCACGTCTCGACTGGAACATCAACAAGGATCATCACCTTGCAGTTCGTTATAACTACACTCTCGACAAGGCTTGGAACTCACCTAACGGATCATCTATGGATGGTGGTTCCCGTTCACCTGAGTACCGTATGTCTAAATATGGTATGTCTTATGCGAACTCTATGTACTCCCTCGACAAGCTCGTTCACTCATTCTCATTTGACTTGAACAGCCGTTTCGGAGACAAGATTTCCAACCAGTTCCTCGCAACATACTCCAAGATGGATGATGTCCGTGGAAGTAATTCAGACCCATTCCCATTCATCGATATCCGTAAAGATGACGGAAGCTCTGTTCTTCCTTACATCTCACTCGGTTATGAGCTCTTCACATGGAACAACGGTGTACACAACAACGTGTTCAACATTAAGGATGACCTTACCTACTATCTCGGCGACCACAAGATTATCGGTGGCTTGAGCTATGAATATCAGATGGCTGACAACGCATACATGAGAAACGGTACAGGTTACTACCGTTACAGAAGCCTCGATGACTTCTTGAACGGAGCAGCTCCTGAGGTAGTCTGCATGACTTATGGTTATGATGGTGAGAAGAACCCTGCTGCCCGTGTAAGATTCCACAGAGCAGGTATTTACGCTCAGGATGACTGGTCGATAAATGATAACTTCAAGCTTACTTACGGTATCCGTTTCGATGGTCTCTTCTTCGATAACGATGACCTTACGACCAACCAGAAGGTGAACGACCTCGACTTCAACGGAAAACACGTTGATACAGGCAGCTGGCCTACATCTAAGCTTACCGTTTCACCAAGAGTAGGTTTCACTTGGGATGTATTCGGAAACAAGACTCTTAAGGTACGTGGTGGTACCGGTCTCTTCTCAGGACGTCTTCCACTCGTATTCTTCACCAACATGCCTACAAACTCAGGTATGGTTCAGTATCAGGCAAAACTTAACTCTGATGGCAAGAACGGTGGTACCAAGACTGATATGACTCAGTTCGCAGGCGGTCTCGTTACTGACGCCAACGGAAAGGCTACCATGTCTGCACTCCATGACAAACTCATTTCTATGGGTTATCCTGACACTATCTCTCCTGATGAGGGTACTGTTTCATCTTCATTCGCTGCAGTGGACAAGAAGTTCAAGATGCCTCAGGTATGGAAGACTTCATTGGCTGTAGACTACTCATTCCCTACATCATTCCCATTCTCCATCACTGCTGAGGGTATTTTCAACAAGACTGTGAATGCTGTCTGCATCTCAGACTGGAGTATTAAGGATGTAAACGGATTCTCAAGATTCAACGGTGTTGACAACAGGCCTATCTACCAGGACTTCAAATATACATACGAGAAGAATGGCAAGACCACCAATATGCCAAGCGCTTACGTTCTTACCAACACAAGCAAGGGTTACGGATGGTCAGGCAACTTGACAGTGAACATGACCCCTGTAAGCGGTCTTCACATCATGGCTGCTTATACTCACACTGTTTCCAAGGAACTTACCGGTATGCCTGGATCTGATGCTTCTTCAGCATTCACCTATATCCCTACATACGAGGGTCCTAACAATGCGAGACTTCACAACTCTTCATATGTAACTCCTGACCGTATCGTTGCTTCTATCACTCATGACGACAAGTGCGGCAACCACTTCAGCTTCATCTATGAGACTTGGAGAGGCGGTAACAACTACTCTTACATGACTAACGGAGATATGAACGGTGACGGTTATGACTACGACTCTATTTACATCCCTACAGATTCTCAGGTTAAGAATGGCGAGTTCCGTTTCGTTTCTGATGATGACCGTGACCGTTTCATGGAATTTGTACACAAGGATAATTATCTTAAGAAACATCAGGGCAAGTATGCTGAGGCTTACAGCGTTTACAGCCCATGGGTTCACCGTGTAGACTTCAGCTACAAGCATGATTTCAAGGTTAAGATCGGTAATACCAAGAATACTCTCCAGCTGAGCTGCGATATCAAGAACCTGCTGAACCTCTTCAACTCTTCATGGGGCGTAAGCAAGTACATGAACCCTGCACTCAACTCAGGACGTATTCTCAAGTATGCCGGTGTAGATGCTGACGGTTATGCAACATTCTCTACTCCAGCTGCTGTAAGCGGAGATACCAAGATTTGGACACTTAACCACGCCATCGGACAGTGCTGGTATGCGTCTATCGGTATCAAGTACATGTTCAACTAATTTATTGTCAAGAATTTATGAAACTTAGAAATATATTTACAGCCCTTCTTGCAGCATTGACCTTAACCGTCAGCTGCGAAGATGAAAAGGTGGCGTATCTTGACGAGATTAAGGTGTCACAGTCTTATGTAGCCATCGACGCTGCGGGCGGTTCCACCGAAATCACTCTCAATGCGAAGGATGAATGGTCTTTCAGCGGTGTTCCTGAATGGCTCAAGGTAGAGCCTGCATCAGGTGATGCCGGAAAGGACATTACTGTTACTTTCTCAGCTACTGCTGCTAAAGCTACAAAGGAGGCTATGCTTTATCTTAACTGCGGAAGCAAGTCTCAGATTATCAACGTTATCCAGATGACTGAAAAGGTAGATCTTCCTATTTCTACTTACAAGCAGATTGCTGCAGGTCAGGATGGTACTGTTTATCGTGCTAAGGGAACTTGCAACGATATCTATAACACAGAGTATGGTAACTGGCACCTCATCGATGCTACCGGTGACCTTACTATCTATGGTACTTTGGATAAGAATGGTGCAGCCAAGAACTTCAAGAGTCTCGGTATCGAGGCTGGTGACATCGTTACTGTAGAAGGTCCTAAGAAGACGTTCAATGGTACAGTTCAGCTTACCAACGTGACTGTAATCGCTATCGAGAAGTCTCTCATAAAGATCGAATCACTTACTCCTGCAGAGGCTCTTCCTAAGGAGGGCGGTGTTCTCGAGGTGGCTCTTACCTGCAAAGGTACTAACATGGAGGTAGTTATTCCTGACGCTGCCAAGTCTTGGGTATCAGTAGCAGGAATCTCTTCTAATGGTAAAGCTGCATCAGTTAAGTTCAACGTGGCTGCTAACCCTGAGGGAAAACGTAAGGCTGATATCGTCATCAAGACAGTTTCCGGCGGAAAAGATTATACAGCACAGTTCACTCTTACTCAGGATGGTGCCATTATCGACGCTACTGTAGCTGAGGTTCTTAAAGCTGAGGATGGTCTTACCCAGTATCGTGTTTCAGGTTACATTTCCAAGGATAAGAAAAGCGAGTTCGGCAATATCTACATTAAGGATGCTACAGGCGAGATCTACGTTTATGGCGTTCTCGATGCGAAGGGCCAGAGCAAGCAGTGGAACAACATGGGTATTCACGAAGGTGATATCATCACTGTTGTAGGACCTAAGGCTTCATTTAATGGTGAGCCTCAGATGAAGAACGTTTCCGTAGAGTCATTCAAGACTGTAAAGGCTTTGACTATCAAAGAATTCGTTGCTAAGGCTGACGATAAGGAGACTTACTACCGTATTTCAGGTAAGGTTTCCGGCATTAAGGATGGCGATGTTTATGGAAACTTCGATCTTACAGATGCAAGCGGAAAGGTATATGTATATGGCCTCGTAGCCGGTTACGGTGGAGAGAAGAAGAAATTCCAGGAATTGGGCATCAAAGATGGTGATGAGATTACTATCGTAGGTGTTTCTACTTCATTCAACGGCAAAAAGCAGGTCGGCAATGCATTCCTCGTAACGAAGGGAACTACCGGCACTGACACTCCTACTCCTCCTACAACTGGAGAGGATTATAAATCCAACATTTCTTGGAGACTTGGTAATAAAGCATACGACAACACCTCTGTTGATAATTCTAAGCAGTCTGCAAAGGTAAATGGTGTAGAAGTAACTCAGATTCTTAAACTTGGTGCAAGCGCTGGAGCTGGTACTGCAACACTTATTATCCCTAAAGGCACATCAAAGCTTTCTTTCTATGGTTTTGCTTGGAAAGGAACAGAGGCTACACTCGTGGCAAAGGTTGCAGGTACAGAGGTTGCCAAAGAACCTCTCAAGAGTAATGATGGTGTATATAAGACTCCTCCTTATACTATTACCGTTACTGCTTCAGACCTTCATACTGTAAACTTCCCGACCAAACTTCCTACTGATACTGAGGTAGAGATTACTACCGAGGAGGCTAAAGGTAGAGTAGTTTTGTTCGGATTCAAAGCTGAATAAATATCTAACCAAATATATTATCACTTTCTTTCGGGTGGCCCGTTATCGGGTCGCCCGTTTTTCTGTTGTGCAGGTCAATGATTTTGTTAATCTCGCGGATGTTGCCTATCTTTGTTTTCTATTACGCAATAAATAACCAAACATTTTATGAATTTCAAGTCATTGCTTTTGGGAGCATTGGCAGTAGTGGGCATGACATGTCTCTACAGCTGCTCCGACAATACTACAGAAGATGCCGTAAAGGCAGAAATTACAGCACAGGAAAACCCTATCGAAGCCAGGGGTGGTGCTCAATATCTTTCAGTCAAGGCTTCTGGATCTTGGAACATCTCGTGCAAAGAAGAAGACGGAAATGCTCCGAAATGGTTGACCATATCTCAGACTAATGGTTCAGGTAGCAAGTCCAGCATCCCGATGGAGGTTAAACCTAATACAACTGATGCGGAAAGAGTCGCTATAGTTACCCTTAGAACAGGGCATGGCAAGGCAACATTGACCCTTACCCAGAAGGCTTGGGACAGCAGCATCACAACTGGCGACAAGGCGAAAGTGGGTTGGCTCGAACTTCCGGGCATGCCAGAGGGAACTGAGCTGGGCTTCTTCACACATTCTATGACGATAGGTAATACTAAGACCAGAAACTACTCATTTGCATACGATTACGACAATATGGTAGCGCATTGGGTGGCTTATCCGCTTAACGCATGGACTATCGGCTCCGGCAAGCGTACAGACAAGTGGGCAGTGGATCCTCTTGTCCCTGCCGATAAGCAGCCTGTGCTTTATAAGGGCTTTAAAGAGGGTAATGCGGGTTGGTTCGCACGTGGACACCAGTGTCCTTCAGCTGACCGTCTGAACTATGAGGCTAACGTGATGACATTCTATGGCACCAACATGACTCCGCAGATTCAGGACGGTTTTAACGGTGATATCTGGGAGCAGCTCGAATCTAAGGTGCGCGGCTGGGCCAAGAAATCAGGCACTGACACTTGCTATGTCGTAACCGGTTGTGTTCCAGACGGCAGTACAAAATATGCCCTGGACAACAATGGAAAGAAAATCACTGTTCCGGTCGCTTATTATAAGGCCGTTCTCCGTTACAGCAATTCCGGCAAGGAAGGACATTCCGGCTACATGGGATTCGCCATCTATCTCGAACATAAAGTTTATAGTAGCTCGGCTATCAAAAAGGAATATTGCATGTCCATCAGCGACCTCGAGAAGAGAATTAACGTAAATCTCTTTGCAAATCTTCCTTCAGTAGTAGGTCCGGAGGAGGCTCAGACTATCAAAGCTGAGAATCCTGCCGACGTGGCTTGGTGGTGGTAAGCAGATTATTAACTTCTGATCGGATATCGATATGAATAAACTTGTTTTAACAGCACTTGGAGTTATGGCTATTTCAGCTTGTAACACGAACCCATTCCTCACGGAATGGACAGGAGCGGACGCTTTTCCTCCGTTCGACAAAATCAAGACTTCAGACTACGTGCCTGCCGTAAAGGCCGGAATCGAACAGCAGGAGGCTGAGGTCAATGCTATTGTGGCCAATGAGGCTGCGCCGACATTCGAGAATACCATCGCGGCGTATGAACTCTCCGGAGAGATTCTTGCGAAGACCCTCGGCGTGTTGTATAACGTGTCAGAGTCAGACGCAACTCCTGAGATGCAGGCAGTTATGGATGAGGTTACCCCTCTTCTTACCGCAAGCTCCGACAACATTTTCATGAACAAGGCATTCTTCGAGAGAGTGAAAGCAGTTTATGCTGATTCTTCATCACTCGACAGAGAGCAGTACATGGTTACCAAGAAACTTTATAACTATTTCGTCGATAACGGAGTTGCGCTTTCTGATGCGGAGCAGGCAAGATTCAAGGAAATCAATGCCGAGCTCGCTACCCTTTCACAGAAGTTCGGAAACGACCTTTTGGCTGAGAACAATGCTTTCAAGGCAGAGATCGGAATTCCTATTTCCAGCTATCCTGTGTTCATGTCTTCATGTGCAGACCGTGCAAAACGTGAGACTGCATTCAAGGCTTATTCGACCAGAGGTGCACATGACAACGCTAACAGCACCAGGCAGACTCTTGTCGACATCATTCGTCTCCGCACAGAGAAGGCTCAGATGCTCGGATATGACTGTGCCGCTGACATGATTCTCAGCGATAAGATGGCTCACGACCACGCGACTGTCGACGCCTTCCTCGAAAAGATTATGGTCAAGGCTGTCGCAAGGGCCAAAGATGAGATCAAGTCAATGCAGAAGTTCATGGATGAGGACATCGCAGCAGGCCTTCTTCCTGCAGGTTCCAAGATTCAGCCATGGGACTGGTGGTATTATTCAGAGAAAGTCCGCAAGGCTGACTATGATTTGAATGAGGAGCAGACCAAGCCATATTTCGAGTTGTCTAATGTTCGTAAAGGTGTATTCAAGGCAGCTGAGAAACTCTATGACCTTAACATTGAAAAGGTTAACGGATATCCTGTTTATAATCCTGAGGTAGAGGTCTTCAGAGTCTCTGACAAGGATGGCAGTCTTATAGGTCTTTTCATGACTGATATGCTTCCTCGCAGTACAAAACGCAGCGGTGCATGGATGAGCAATTTCCGTGACCAGTATATGGATGCATCCGGCAAGGATGTACGCCCTATCGTGGTCAATGTCTGCAATTTCGGCCAGCCTGACGATACTGTCAAACTTCTTACTATCGATGAGGTGGAGACAGCTTTCCATGAGTTCGGTCATGCTCTTCACGGACTTCTGTCCAAGTGCCGTTACAAGGAAGTGAGTGGTACAGCAGTAGCGCATGATTTCGTGGAGACATTCTCTCAGTTTAACGAAAACTGGGCTTTCCAGCCTGAGATTCTTGCTGAGTATGCTCATCATTACAAGACTGGCGAAGTTATTCCTGATTCACTCGTAGCTAAGATTAACAATGCTTCCAAGTTTAACCAAGGATTCGCTACTACCGAGCTTTGCGCTGCTTCGCTTTTGGATATCAGATGGCATGAGCTTGGCGCCGATACAGACTGGAACAGCTTGGATATCGAGGCATTCGAAAAGAATGTTTGCAAAGAGATCGGTCTGATCGACGAGATTATCCCGAGATATAGAAGTACTTACTTCAGCCATATCTTCGGCGGTGCTTATGGTGCCGGATATTATGGATATCTCTGGGCAGAGGTTATCGACATGGATATGTTCGAGTTCTGGGAGAGCAAGGGCCTCTGGAATCACGATATGGCCATCAAGTTCCGTAAGACTTTCCTCGAGAAGGGTGGAAGCGAGGAGCCTATGGTTCTCTATCGTCAGTTCTGTGGCGATAATGCCAACCCTGATCCTGACGCACTTCTCCGTGCTCACGGTCTTTAATCGACTTGTCACATATAAAACGGCCCGCGGCGAGAAACGCTGTCGGGTCGTTTTTTCATGTTATTAAATGAGTTTTGTAACTTTGTAAATAATAAGGAAAACAAACTATACAAATATGGCAAACTACAAAACAGATTCTAGAATAGTGCTCACCTTGGATGCTGGAGGTACCAATATGGTATTCAGCGCCATGAGAGGAGGTGAATTCATCATTGACCCGATCACTCTTCCTTCGAATGCGACGAACCTGGATAAGTGTCTGCAGACGATGGTGGACGGTTTTACTGCGATCAGCGACCAGCTGGATTCGAAGCCGGCGGCCATCAGCTTCGCTTTCCCTGGTCCGGCAGACTATCCGAACGGCATTATCGGCGGTTGGCTCCCGAACTTCCCGTCCTTCCGTGACGGCGTTGCCCTCGGACCATTCCTTCAGGATAAATTCGGCGTTCCGGTTTTCATTAACAATGACGGCGATTTGTTCGCTTATGGTGAGGCCCTCGGCGGTGCTCTCCCTGAGATAAATGCGCGTCTCGCTGAGGCCGGCAGCGACAAGAGATATCATAATCTTATCGGCTATACATTCGGAACAGGCTTCGGCGTCGGATTCGTCATGAACGGCGAGCTGAACCGCGGAGACAATTCATGTGTGGAGACATTCTGCCTTCCTAACTTCAAAAAGCCTGGTTATATCCTCGAAGAAAGCGCATCTATCCGTGCAGTCGTGAGAGTTTATGGTGAGGAAAGCGGCAATATGAACCATGGCCTGACACCTAAGGAAATAGCGGAAATCGCTAGAGGTCAGCGCGATGGCGACAGAAATGCGGCCATAAAGGCTTTCAGGGAACTTGGAGAGGCAGCCGGAGACGGCATGGTAATCGCCGCGACACTTTTCGACGGAATCATCTGCATGGCAGGCGGACTTATGAACAGTGCGGAATTCATCGTTCCGGGAATCCTGAAATCCATGCGCTCTACAGTAAAGACACTTTCTGGAGAAGAAACCGGTAAAGTTCAGTCGAAGGTATACAATTTGGATGACCCTGAGGAGTTTGCGGCATTTGCGAAAGGGGAGGCCCGCCAGCTGAAAGTTTACGGAACTGACAAGACTGTCACTTATGATCCGCAGAAGCGCATAGGTATCATACGTTCGAAGATCGGCGCGAGCAAGGCTATCTCACTCGGCGCTTATGCATTTGCCCTCAATCAGTTAGATAAATAAGAATTATGTACGCATTAAAATTCAGACCCATACTCAAGACTGTCGTATGGGGTGGCGAGAAAATCGCTCCGTATAAGGAAGTTGTTACAGATCAACATAATATAGGCGAAAGCTGGGAACTTTCCGGCGTGAAGGGCCATGAGTCCGTAATCGCGAACGGCGAGTTCGAAGGCATGACCATCACCGAACTTGTGGAGAAATACAAGGGAGCGCTCGTAGGTGAGAAGGTTTACGCCAATACCGGCAACGAGTTTCCTCTTCTGATCAAATTCATTGACGCTCAGAAAGATCTCTCCATTCAGGTCCATCCGGACGACGAGCTGGCGGAGAAGCGTCATCACTCCAAAGGCAAGACCGAGATGTGGTATGTCGTGGGTGCCGACAAGGGCGCGCACCTGCTGGCCGGTCTCTCCGAGAAAATCACCCCCGAGGAGTATGTGGAGAGGGTCGGGAACAACACCATCACCGATGTCCTCACCAGGTTTGAGGTCAATGCCGGGGATGTGTTTTTCCTTCCTGCCGGCCGTATACATGCCATCTGTGGCGGTTGTTTCATAGCGGAGATTCAGCAGACGTCTGACATTACGTATAGAATCTACGATTATGGCAGACTTGGTCTGGACGGAAAGCCTCGCGAGTTGCATACGGAGCTTGCGAAGGATGCTATCGATTATAATGTTTATCCGGATTACAGGACTCATTATACGGAGAAGAAGGATGCTGAAAATGAGTTGGTAAGTTGCAGGTATTTCACGACGAGTCAGTATGATCTCGACAAGCCGTTCACGAAGGATTTGTCGGCTCTGGATTCGTTCTTGGTGGTGATGTGTATCGAGGGCTCCGGAACGCTTACCGATCACGAGGATGCCGACAATACTCTCACCATTCACCAGGGCGAAACTGTCCTCATTCCGGCCACCTCCCAGGGAGTGACCTTTACTCCAGACTCCCGACTTAAGCTCCTCACCAGCTATATCGGCTAATTTTTTAAATATTTAGCCAATAATGTAATTGCTTGAGAATCAAGTAATTATAAAAAGTGAGAGATTTTAGCGAAATATGAATATGTAATACACAGATACTCAGTGAGTTAGTAAATGTGAAAGAGAGATTATATAGGCCAAATTGTTAGGAAAAAGCCGATATAACCCACTATCTTTGCATTCGGAAACTAACCTATGAGGTAAAGAACTCGAGTATTAATGTGTTTGAAATAATGTGATGGCTGCAGGAAAAAACCAACCTGCAGCCATCACTATTTTTTGAGAAAAACTTACCGCCCCAGCGCCGCAAGAAAATCCTCCTTGTCCGGAGCATCCGACCCGTCGATCTTACTCTTGAGCCTCCAGATGCGGTTATAAACGATACCCTTATCCTTCTCCAAAATCGTCGAAATCGTCGTGCTCGAAAAATCCGACGCTACGAAAATGAACAACCTTATATCCTCATCCTTCATCTTCGGCAACTGCTCCCGCAATCTCGAAACCAAATTCCCGCAATTCCTGTCAAGCGTCTGCTCCAGCCCCTTCAGAGTCTTCGCATCAGTACGCAAATCCTGAATAATCGACTTGACCTCCTTCAGCACCTTCGGCTGCAGATTCTCCGTCCCTTCGTAAATATAATACTGCTCGCAAAGCCGCTCCAGCATATCCGTCTTTGCCGCAGGAGCACGCTTGGCTGCCACCTGCTTCTTGTCCGCCGCCTTAAGCTTCGCCTGCAAGTCCTCCGCTATACTCATATATCTCTCAGCCTCAGCCTTTTCCTCGCTGATCCGCTTCTCTGCCTGCAAATCCCGATACCGAAAATAGCTGATGAATGCGAAGATTAGGATCAATGCTGCCGCGACTATGACAAGCATAGTCATCCGTGACGACTTCAGCCTCATGGCATTCAACTCATTCTCCTGACGGAAATACTCCTTCTCCGCGGAAACGGCTGATTTCTTGAGCCTTGCGATATCTACAGTGTTGCTATACTCCATCACACTCTCCAACGCCTTCAACGCCTCCTTATAATTCCCGTCCCTGACCATTACCTGATACTCGCGGAACTTCGCCTGACTCGCCTCATACTTATTCTCCGCAGAAGCATTAGCACGCTTCATCCAGGTTATTGCTTCCGTCCTTTTCCCTGCCAATGAATACGCATAGGCCAACATTCCGCGGTCAATGCTCGACAGAGGTGAATGCAGCTCGTTGGCAACTCTTGAAAGCAGACTGATTACCAGTCCCGGATCCGGTTCCTCCTGCTCCAATGTTAGCATGGCATAAGACTCCAAACATCTGACTTCCAGGAGAGTATCTGCAGCAGCATGCGCCTCGTACATCATAGACCTGAAGATTTCCTCCGCCGCCACGAAATTCTGAGCATTATAATTAGCCACACCGCACTCGAACCGTACATTCCTGCTGTTGAACGGCATATCTGCCATGTCGAACTCTTCCGCCGCCTTATTCAAATAGGAAATCTCCTCGTTGTAATCGCCTGTAGCTCTGAATGTTTTGGAAATGTCACGCAAAATGCTGCCCCTCTTTCCAGGGTCATCAAGTTTATCACAAACCCTCTCCGCACGTGTAAATGAAATGATAGAACTCCGGTAATCACCGGCATTGAACTGAGCCTTTCCCAGATAATACCAAGCCTCCATGCGCCTGTCCGCCGGTCCTCTCTTCTCGAAAAAATCCGCAGTCAGTGTCAGGCTCCGAAGGTCTGCAGCCTCGACTCCAGGATACGCAATATCCTGAGCTACAGCCTTTAATAGGTGATACTCCGACCGCAGCCGCTTGTTCCGGTTGAATACAAATTCCGGCCTGAGACGCTCCAGCTCCGAAAGAACGCTGTCCGGCCGCGCATAAACCTCCTGCCTCAGAGCATCCAAAGTTCTCAACTCCACCTTGCCGCACCCCGCCGCGGCGATCATCACTATTATTGTCAATGCGAATATTCGTCTCATTATCTCGTTATTCAATATTATAGAGTGTCTAACATTTAGTGCAAAAATACAATCTAAGTAATCATTAAAAAATAACTTGGTAATCTTTGTTCGTCTTTTCGGTCTATATTCCTTTTCTCATCAGTCGTGTACGTCCAGTACACTCCTTCTTCGAAAAGAAATCTATCCTCGAAAATCCTTCACAAATCTTTACCAACTTATTTTTTTTATGCTTACTAAAAACTACAAGATAACCAATTTTGCAGTACAAAAAACAACTTGTCCAATATTTTGTAAATAAATGTACTTTAATTATATTTGCAATTCGAAAAAATGAAAGGCTTCTACTACATATTCTTTATGACAGCCATGTCAATGCGAATGCGTCGCTAAGATGCTTTCGTAACCTTCTTTTGTATATCAACATGAAACGACATATTTACAGGAATGAAGACGGATTCTCCTTTGAAGCAGGAGGACGCGTCGAAACTCTTGAGGTGGCATATCATACGTCACCGATGGAGTATAAAAAAGGAATGAAAGTAATTTGGATCTGTCATGCGTTGACAGCAGACTCTGATGCCGGAGATTGGTGGGCAGACCTTGTAGGCCCCGGAAAACTCTTCGACACTGACAAATATTTCGTGGTCTGCGGAAACATGATAGGCTCTTGCTATGGCTCTTCAGGTCCGTCCAGTATAGACCCGAAAACCGGAAAACCATATTACTTCACGTTCCCTAAAGTAACCGTGAGGGATATCGTGAACGGACTCGATGAAGTCAGACGTCACATCGGCATTGACAAAATCGACCTTCTCGTAGGCGCAAGCATTGGCGGATTTCAGGCTTTCGAATGGTCCGTCATGCATCCTGAAATTTTCGACAGGGCCGTCTATATCGCGACCACCTCTCGCATAAGCCCTTGGGCGTCAGCGTTGGAGGAGTCTCAGAGAATGGCGCTGGAGGCGGATCAGACTTTCCGAGAGTGCGCGAGTCTTCAGGGAGGCCGAAAAGGTCTCGAGTGCGCCCGTTCGATCGCCCTGCTTTCTTACAGATGCGATGACGGATATAATCTGAAGCAGCCGGAACTGTCTGATGACACCCTGTTTGCGGACAGAGCTTGTTCATATCAGCGCTACCAGGGCGCGAAACTTGCAGACCGTTTCGATGCTTATTCATACTACTATCTTGCTTGCAGTGTGAGCAGCAATAACTTAGGACGTGGAAGAGGTGGTGAGACAGCAGCGCTCGGTACGATAAAGATGAAGACGGATCTCATCGCTATCGACAGTGATATCCTTTTCCCTCCACACGAAATGGAAAAAATCGCCGAGAGGATGCCGAATGCTACCTATCATGTGATTACATCCCATTTCGGACATGACGGGTTCCTTCTGGAAACCAAACAGTTGGAACAAATTATCAGACCTATAGTAAACGAATTATAACATTATGCAGGTACTTAAATTTGGAGGCAGCTCCCTTGCCGATGCGGCCAATATGCTCAAGGCGGCGGATATTATCGCCAGAGCAGTGGACAGAGACAGAACGATCGTAATCGCCTCTGCCATTTATAAATGCACAGATACATTGATCCAGATAGGCAATCTCGCCGCGGCTCATGACAGCTCTTACACGGAGATCCTGGACGAACTCCAGCAGAAACATCATCGGCTGATCAAGGAGCTTCTTCCGATGGAGAAGCACGAGGAGTCTACCGAGGTCTGCGACGAGACTTTCGCGTCGATCCGCGGAATCATCAAGGGTGTGTACCTTCTCGGTGAATTGAGTACCTTCAGCCTCGACGCTATCCAGGGTTGCGGCGAGTTGCTTTCCAGCCGGATTCTCGCGACCAAGATGGCTTCGGTCGGAATCCCTACTAAATGGGTGGATTCCAGAGATATCATCAGGACTCGCCTCATTAGCGGTCGTGAAGTCGTGGACAACGCTGTGACTTTCGCCAATGTCAATGAGATGATAGAGTCCAACCCGATCATTTCACTGTTCATCGTACCTGGATTCATCGCTTCAGATGACAAGGGACGTATGGTGACCCTCGGTCGCGGCGGTTCTGACTATTCTGCATCACTCTATGCTGTAGGCAGTAAGGCCAGGGCTCTCGAGACATGGAAAGATGTTCCGGGAATGATGACGGCAGACCCTAAGATAGTACCTCAGGCCATGCTTATCAAGCATATCTCTTACAGGGCGGCTCTGGAACTCTCACATTTCGGAGCTAAGGTGATATATCCTCCTACTATCCAGCCTGTTGTGGCAGAGCGTATTCCTATTTTCGTGAAATGTACATTCGATCCGGAAGGGGAGGGCACTCTTATCGAGCAGAATCCACCGCGTGGAAAGAATAAGATTATAGGTATTTCCAATTCGGACAATATCGCCCTTCTGTCACTTGAAGGAAGCGGCATGGTAGGTGTCCCGGGATTCTCATACAGACTTTTCCAGACACTGAGCGAGAATAATATCAGCATTATCCTCATCACTCAGGCGTCTTCGGTAAATACCATGTGCGTGGCAGTGTCCGAAAAAGACGCAGCCAAGGCGAAAGATGCTGTGGACAAATGCTTTGCGTATGAGATTTCACTCGGCAAGCTGAACCCGTTGAAAGTCGAGAAAGGATTCTCTATCGTATGCCTCGTAGGTGATGACATCCTGAATCAGCGTGGAACTACAGGTCGTATGCTCGCAGCTCTCGGACGCAGAAGCATCGGTGTGCGTGCAGTTGCCCAGGGTTCTTCAGAAAGAAATATCTCCGTAATCGTGGCATCAGAGGATGTGAAGATGGCTACGAAATACATCCACAACGAGTTCTTCGAGAAATCTCCATACAAGGATGTGAACCTTTTCATAGCAGGCTATGGTACTGTAGGAAAGGCACTTGTGGATATTATCGCCCGTGACAGGGACAAGATTGCGGCCAGCACAGGAAAACGCCTTCATGTCGCCGGCATCTCCAACAGCCGTAAATATGTCATTGACAGAGAAGGCATCAAATTCGACAAAATCGAAAGCAGCTTGGCCGAAGGCAAGTCTGCCGCAAACGACGCGTTCTTCGAGGAACTCTCCAAGCTCTCTCTCCAGAACTCCATTTTCGTGGACTGCACAGCGTCATCCGACATATCATATAAGTATTTGAATCTCTTCGAGAAAGGCTATTCTGTAGTAGCCAGCAATAAGATTTCTTTCGCTTCTCCGTATGAGCAATACAGAAAGCTGAAGTCATCAGCTGTGGAAAACGGAGTATCTCTCCGCTATGAGACCACAGTCGGTGCGGCACTCCCGATTCTCGAATCCATTTCTCGCAGCGTAAACAGCGGCGACGATATATACAGAGTGGACGCAGTACTTTCAGGGACATTGAATTACATATTCAGCACATACAAGGGTGGCGAAGACGGCAAGACCTTCGCGGACGTGGTGAAGACAGCTCAGGAGTCAGGCTATTCTGAACCTGACCCGAGGCTCGACCTAAGCGGGCGCGACGTGCTCCGAAAACTGCTCATCCTCTCGCGTGAGGCAGGCGCTGAAATCAACGAGGCTGACGTGAACATCGACCCTATTCTCGGACCTGAATTCTTCGAGGGAAAGGTACCTGAATTTTTCGCCAAACTCGCTGAGCATGAGGCAGATTTCGCGGCTTCATACCAGGCTGCCGCATCCAAGGGACTCCGCCAGAGATTCGTCGCTTCGATAGAGTCTATCCCATCAGAAATTCCGGGTATGCCAATGTTTAAGGCGACGATGGGGCTCAAGTCAGTAGGCCCTGACAACCCGCTCTACAATTTGTGCGGCACAGATAACGCGGCCATCATCCAGACATCGTTCTATCCGTCACCATTAGTGATTCAGGGAGCCGGTGCAGGAGCATATCAGACAGCATCCGGTGTGCTTAACGATATTTTGTTGTAAAAGTAAAACTTAGACTATATGAAAGTAGCAGTAGTAGGTGTCACAGGTTTGGTTGGCACCAGAATGTTGGAAGTGCTCGAGGAAAGGCATTTCCCTGTAACTGAACTTCTTCCGGTGGCTTCTGAGCATTCTGTAGGACGGAAAGTCACTTTTGGCGGAAAAGAATATACTGTGATCAGTGCTGACGAAGCCATCGCAGCCAAGCCGGAGCTCGCAATTTTCTCCGCAGGCGGCGGTCCGTCCAAAGAGTTGGCACCCCGTTTCGCCGCTGTCGGCTGTCGCGTAGTGGACAACTCCTCATGCTGGCGCATGGACCCGACCAAGAAACTTGTTGTGCCTGAGGTCAATGCCGATGTACTTACCGAGGATGATTTCATCATCGCGAACCCGAACTGTTCTACTATCCAGATGATGCTTCCTCTGGCTCCTCTTCATGAAAAATATCATATAAAGAGAGTTGTAGTATCTACATATCAGAGTGTTACAGGTGCCGGAAACAAGGCTGTGGCTCAGATGGAACTCGAGCGTGGCGGTGCCAAGTGGGGAGAATATGCAGCCAAGTTCCCTTACCCTATCGATGAGAATATCATTCCTCATATCGATGATTTCACAGAGAACGGATATACCAAGGAGGAGATGAAGATGGTAAATGAAACCCATAAGATTTTGGGAGACAATACCATAGGAGTTTCTGCCACAACTGCCAGAGTCCCTGTCGTAGGCGGTCATTCTGAGTCTATAAATCTGGAATTCGAGAAGGATTTCGAGCTCGCAGACATTCGCAAGATATGGGAAAATACTCCAGGGGTTACTGTTCAGGATGATCCGGCAAACAAGGTATATCCTATGCCACGTTTTGCTCTCGGTCATGACGATGTGTTCGTGGGACGTCTGCGTCGCGATTTCTCAGTCAAGTCCGGAATTAATTTCTGGTGCGTTTCTGACAATATCCGTAAAGGTGCTGCTACCAATGCGATACAGATCGCTGAGGTGCTCCTCCAGAAAGGATTCATCAAGTAAGTTCCTTATTAGGACATAATAAAATCGGCCATCAAGACTTCGTGGGAAGTTCTGATGGCCGATTTATTATATAAAACTGTCTGTTTTAGATCAATGCTTCTGCATCCATGTCAGCTGGCTGAGGAAGTCCCATCAACTTGAGGATCGTAGGTGCCACGTTGCAAAGTGCACCATCCTTCACAGTCTTCACTGCATCACCGGCATTGACAACAATAAACTGAACCGGATTGAGCGAGTGGGCGGTATTTGGGGTGCCGTCCTCGTTCACTGCGTGGTCAGCGTTGCCGTGGTCAGCGGTGATTAGGATTACATAGTTGTGTTTGATAGCCTCAGTAACGACTTTCTCTACACAGCCGTCGATGCACTTGACAGCCTTGATGATAGCGTCATATACACCCGTGTGGCCGATCATGTCGCCGTTCGCGTAGTTCAGGATAATGAGGTCTTCCTTGTCGCTGTCGATAGCTTCGATAAGTTTCTCGGTAACGATAGGTGCGCTCATTTCCGGCTGGAGGTCGTAGGTAGGAACCTTAGGAGAAGGAACCAGGATTCTGTCCTCGTTCTCGAACGGAGTCTCGCGGCCGCCGTTGAAGAAGAATGTCACGTGAGCATATTTCTCAGTCTCTGCGATACGGAGCTGACGGAGACCTGCTTTCGATACTATTTCTCCGAGAGTGTCTTTTACGATTTCCTTGTCGAAGAGGATGTGAAGGCCCTTGAATGCAGCATCGTATGGAGTCATGCAGCAGTAGTAGAGGTTAGGGATGATGTGCATTCCCTGCTCAGGCATATCCTGCTGTGTGAGAACTGATGTGATTTCACGTGCACGGTCATTACGGAAGTTCATGAAGATGACAGCATCGCCTTCCTCTACCTTTGCGAGAGGTGCGCCTGCAGCGTCAGTAATCACGATAGGCTTAATGAACTCGTCGGTAACGTCAGCGTCGTAAGATGCTTGTACGCCGTCAGTTGCAGAGGTGAAAGCAGCGCCTTTGCCGGCTGTAAGAAGATCGTATGCTTCTTTTACGCGGTCCCATCTCTTGTCACGGTCCATAGCGTAGAAACGTCCGCAGACAGTAGCGATTTTTCCGGTGCTCTCTGCCATATGTTTCTCGAGATCCTCGATGAATCCCTTTCCGCTGTGTGGGTCGGTATCACGACCATCCATGAAGCAGTGTACGAATACGTTGTCGATACCACATTCCTTAGCAACGTTGAGGAACTCATAATAGTGGTCGAGTGAGCTGTGCACGCCACCGGTAGAGCAAAGGCCCATGAGGTGGAGCTTCTTGCCGCTCTGCTTTACATAATCGTAAACACCCTTGATTTCAGCCCTGTCCAGCAACTTATGCTCGCGACAGGTCTTGTTTATTTTCATAAGGTCCTGATAAACAACGCGCCCTGCGCCGAGGTTCATGTGACCTACTTCTGAATTACCCATCTGTCCGTCCGGAAGACCTACAGCCTCACCGCATGTGAGGAGGTGGCTCATCGGATACTTTGCTCTAAGGGAGTCGATAAACGGAGCTCCAGCTGTGTAGATGGCGTTAGAGTGGTCATGTTTGCCCTCTCCCCATCCGTCGAGAATCATAAGAAGAACTTTTCTCTTTTCCATATTAAAAATCTTTAATCGCAAATAACTTACAAATATACGGATAGTTTTTAAGATTCTGTCTTTTCTTGTGCGCGACTCTTGCTGAAACTTACGAGAATGACTCCGGTGAACACCGCGAACAGCGCCAAAACCTTAATGAAGGTCAATGTGTCCATGCCCACGATGATGCTTATGGCTATCGCCATGATAGGCTGCATATAGGAATAGAGGCTGACCATCGTCGGGCGCACGTATTTCTGCCCATAAGAGATCAGGAAGTATGCGAGGAATGTCGCGCAGACGATAAGAATGATTAGGTCAATGATTATGATACCTGAAAGCTGTCCGTAGTCGAAAGTCACGAGTTCTTTTCCGCAGAAAGGCGCGGACATGATAAACGCGAAGAGGAAAATCCACTTCATGTAAGTAACTACCGAGTACCTGGAAATCAACGGTTTGAATAGTGCGAGATAAGTAGCGAAACTCAGACCGTTAGTAATCATCAGCAATACACCTTTCAGGTTGGTGCTTTGCGCTCCGCCGCCTCCGGTGTTGCTGTTTATAATCAGGAAAACTATTCCGCAGAAGCTCAGGAACACTCCTCCGGCCTTTTTCCAAGTAATCGGTTCTTTGATGGTCCATGCAGCGATGAACATCGTATATATAGGTGTCAATGCACTGATAATCGAGCAGGTCATCGGTGTCACGTCAGGAATGGCGCTCAGAAATGAAAACTGTACGAGGAAAAAGCCTACGAATGAAGCGGCGAATATCTTCGGGTAATCCTTCAGCGCCACTTTTTCCTTCGGGCAGAAAAATGACAGAATCCAGAAAAGCAGACCGGCACCGACTGCTCTTAGGCAGAATAATGCCAATGGCGATATCAAGTGGCTGCTCGACAAGTCTTTGCAGGTCACTATGTTTATTCCGAAAATCGTGTAAGCGGAGAAGGAGGCCAAGTTTCCTAAAATCTTATTTTTGTCCAATCCTGTCAATGTCATATCTCTTTGCTTTTGAAAAACGGTGCGATTTTAACGTATTTCCGTGACAAATCAAAATTCGGACCCCCTTTTCAGAGTTACTATTCTTGAATATTGCCAAGTAATTCGTAAATTTGTAGGTTATTATACAATAATATTTTGAAGTATGGCATTTGACAGACGAAGACGTAATGGCGGTGAACGCAGAAACGAAGATTCAAGAAGAAGGGAAAGCAACGGACGCGGTGGACGCGGTTTCGGTAAAAAAGGCGGCAGCTTTTCCGGTAAAGGCCGCAAGGACAATGATAAACCACTGGACGAGTGCCCTCAGTATACGGGTACTGTTCAGATGACACGTGACGGATTCGTATTTGTCAAGGTCGATGAACTCGAAGATGATATCTATGTGAGACAGGGCCGTACCAAGGGTGCCCTGAACGCTGATACCGTCCGCGTGGCCGTCACTAAGGAAAAGACGGATGACAAGAGACAGGAGGGTGTCATTCTCGAAGTTGTAGAAAGATCCCGCAAACCATTTACGGGTATTCTCCATGTAGTCGGAAATCAGGCTTGGGTCCTGATGCAGAGCCGAGTAATGCCATATGACATCAGCATTGACATAACCGATCTGGAGGGACATTCGCTCCATCGCAGGAATGCTGCGGTCCCTGAATCAGGGTACCTCAAGTCGCTTGGCAATGGCGAGTTTGCGGTGGCTGGGGTGACCGAGACCGTCGATGGCGTGGCGAAGGAGTTGACAGCGCATTCGGGGCTGAAAGTTGCGGCCCTGGTGGACAGCTGGGAGAAGGGCGAGCCTAACCCGAAGGGACATTTGGTGGACGTTTTGGGTGAGCCTGGTGAGAATGATACGGAGATGCATTCGATTCTCGCCGAGTATGGTCTGCCTTACAGATTTGAGCCTGAGGTCGAGAATGCGGCAGATGCGATTTCTGATAAAATTACAGAGAAAGATATACGTTCACGTCGTGATTTCCGTGATACACTGACATTTACGATAGACCCAGAGGATGCGAAAGACTTCGATGACGCACTTTCGTTCAAGAAACTGTCCAACGGCAATTTCGAGGTCGGTGTGCATATCGCTGACGTATCTTATTATGTTACACCGGGTTCGGTCGTAGATAAGGAGGCGCAGTCCCGCGGAACATCAGTTTATCTGGTGGACCGTACTGTTCCGATGCTTCCGGAAAAGCTTTCCAACAAGCTTTGTTCGCTCCGTCCTAATGAGGAGAAACTTACGTTCTCGGCTGTGTTTGAAATCACTCCGCTCGCCGGCATCGTGGGACATTGGTTCGGAAGGACCGTAATCAAGTCTGATTACAGATTCGCTTATGAGACTGCCCAGCAGATTATCGATAACGGCGAAAAGGCTCTGGATATGGAGCTCCGAGGCGGTACCGACGGCATCCATTCGGCTGTGAAGGATCCTATACTCGAAGCTTCGCCTGAGGCTGCCGAGCGTCGCGCGAAAGAGGCTCAGGCCAATGCTGAAGTGGCTGCTCCTGAGAACGATATGGAGTTACCATCCAGTGATTCGTTTGCCGAGTTTAAGGCTGTAGGACGTTCTGAGGCCATGATGGGTGAGGGCGTTTATGAAGGCTGCGTGATTCCTCGTGAACTTAAAGAGGCTATTCTTACATTACATAAACTTGCTTCGATTCTCAGAAAACGTAGATTTGCTTCCGGAGCCATCAGTTTCGAGAGGCCTGAGATGAAGGTGGAGGTCGATGAGAAGGGCCGTCCGATTCGTGTATATCAGAAGATGTCCAAGGAGGCCAACTGGCTTATCGAGGAGTTTATGTTGCTTGCGAACCGTTCTGTGGCTGAGTTTATTGCGACAGGCGGCAAGATGAATGGCGTGGCCAAGAAGTCAGCGAAGACTTTCGTATATCGTATCCATGATGAACCTAATGGTGAAAAGATCGCCGGTTTGAGGTCGTTTGCCGGGAACTTCGGATATAAGATGGAAGAGGCTGAGGACGGAAGAAAACTCGCAAAGGCATTGAACGGACTCCTGGCCGAAGCTAAGGACAAGCCGGAGTTTGCAGCTATCGAAATGCTTGCATTGCGTTCGATGGCCAAGGCTTGCTATAGTACTGACAACATAGGTCACTATGGTCTTGCATTCAAGTTCTATACTCATTTCACTTCTCCTATCCGCCGTTATCCTGACACTATGGTACACAGGCTTTTGCAGATGTATCTCGATGGCGCGGATTCTCAGAGCAAGAGTTATTATGAGGAGCAGTGTCAATACGCTTCCGAGCGTGAGGTAATCGCAGCTGAGGCTGAGAGATCCAGCACGAAGTATAAACTCGTGGAGTTTATGCAGGACAAGGTCGGCGGCGAGTTCGACGGTCATATTTCCGGTCTTACCGAGTGGGGAATGTATGTGGAGATCGAACCGACTAAGATCGAGGGTATGGTTGCCCTTCGTGACATCCAGTCGGATTTCTTCGAGTTCGATCAGGATCATTACCGCATAGTAGGTAAGCGTACCGGCGTCATTTATAATCTTGGTGACCCTGTGAAGATTCGTGTCAAGTCTACTAACTTGGAACAGAAACTTCTTGATTATGAACTTGTTGAAACAGGTAATGAGGACCGCATGAGCCATCATGAGGATATTCCTGGCCAGTACGAGGAGCGTCGTCCGGCTGCCAAAGTTTTCGACAAGACAACACGTCGCAGAGATACTGACAGCAAGGGCAGGTCTACCCGCAAGTTCGGTGATAAGTCAGAGGGACGTACTGGTGATTTCCGCGGGCGCGATGATGATGAGTCTCCCAAGCGTGGCAGGGGTTTCCGCCGCGATGACAGGTTCGCCGGTTCGGAAGAAGGTCGCCAGGAAAGGCCCTCAAGGTCGCGCCGTTCCGATGAAGGAAAGCCATTCGGAGCAGGACGCGGACGTTCAGCCGGAAGAGACGGTTTTAGGAAAGATAGGTCGTTTGTTGAAGAGGCTTCGCCGGTAGTTCCGGTTGAGGTCAATGCCGCTGAATCGTTTGTTGCCGAGCCTGTTGTGAAGCCGACAAGAGCACCTAAGCCTGCAGCAGGGGAGGGTGACAAGGCTGCACGCAAGGCTAAGGTCCAGAAGGCGATTAAACTTTCCAAATCCAAGGGTGGTGCGAAAGCGGCTGGAAAGACGGCATCGAAGGCGTCTTCTAAGGCGGCGAAAGCTGCGAAGCCTGCGAAACCTTCAGCGAAGCCGGTGAAACGGGCAGCGAAATCTAAGAAGGCGTAGCCTTACTCGCTTGAGATCTTAATAGTTACTAACATATCCTAATGTTGCGGCGCTGAGTCTTGTCTCAGGGCCGCAAACTTTTTGTAGGACATCCATGCAGGCGGACATTGTGGCACCTGTCGTGAATACGTCATCTACGATTAAGACATGCCGTAACTTATTGGTTACAATGGCATTGACCCGAATCGAAAAGGCTTTGCCGACATTTTGGCTTTTTGCGGCGACATCCAGTTTGGTCTGCGTCTGCGTGCGTCGCGACCTCACCAGAATGTCGGTCCGGACCTCCGCATTCAACACCCGGCCGATCTCGTGAGCCAGAACCTCCGCCTGATTGTAGCCTCTCCTGAACTGTCTGGACCAATGCAGTGGTACCGGTATGATCAGGTCAATGTCCTGGAACAGTTCCGAGTTTTTCATGAACCGGCCGAGCATCTCCGCATAATATTTTCCCTCGGTAATGTCGCCGAGGTATTTAAGTCTCTGTGGGATTCTCTTGTAGCGATTTTCGCCGTGATAGATGAACAAAGCCGTTGCGTATGAATACTTTACTGGTACTTCGTTCTCTTCGTGGGCGGTTATATTCTCCTGAATTTTTGCATTGAGTTTATCAGCCATAGGGTTTATCCTCCGTTCCCAAAACCTGGTCAACGGCAGGTCGGCTTCACAATAAATGCACAGATGTTTTTCGTATAACTGGAGCGTTTTTCCGCAGACCGCGCACTCCCTCGGGACAAGAAGATCCGCCACCGCCAAACCCTCATCCTTCAACACATTTACAACTTTCCTGGCAAAGCTGTATCCGTCAGCCACTTTCATACCTTACCTCCTCTTTCTTCAGAAATATTCCGCAAGTTACAGAAATTTTTGGAAGATTCGGAATATTGGAGGAAAGATATAAAGTTCTTTTTCTACCATGTGGTAAACAATTTTTTTTATTTCAGTAATTTCTACATTTGTGTTGAACATATAGCGAAAGTGTTTTCTTGTCCTTTTATGGAAATGTGGAAGTTTCAATATCTCGGGGCTGCGAAATACATCTCGCTCGCATTGACTATGCTGTATACCTGCGTTTCTATGCAGGTAGATATGGTCATTGTGTTGGTCGTGTCATATTCCATCGTTTTTAATTATCTTTGCGAAAAGGAAAGAATATGCTTGACAATAATACATATACCAAGTTGCTCGATTCCCTTATCGGCCAATACAAAAGAGAGAATCGCTTCTTGGAATTCAAGAGTAATTACCAGTCTCCCGAAAAACTCGGCCGTTATATTTCCGCTCTATCCAATGGCGCATGTTTGGATCATGTCGATTTCGGATACCTGTTCTTTGGCGTTGAAAACAATACTCTCAAGATAAAGGGAACCACCTTTGATTGGGAGCGTGAAACTGTTAAGAATGGTCAATCCCTAGAATTTTATTTGAGAAAAAGTATTACTCCTGGTATCCCTTTTCAGATTGACGAGTTTCGATATCGTGGAAAAGAACGCATTGTGGTTTTCAAAGTACCTGCTGCAGAAGGATTACCAACATCATTTTTAAACGAGCCCTATGTTCGTATAAATGAATCCACAACCTCTCTGCGACCTTATACGGAATGGATTCGAGAAATCTACAATTCCACCAAAGATTGGAGCAAAGAGATGATAGAAAACGCTTCATTGGATGACCTTGATCCAGAGGCAATAACTATTGCCAAGAAAGGATATGAGGAGCGCTACCCCAAGTTTGCTGAGGAGATGGATAAGTGGGATTTGGCTACCTTCTTAGATCGAGCAGGGTTGACAATTGACGGAAGAATTACGCGTACCACCTTACTGCTTGTTGGAAAGGAGAGCTCAGCGCATCATTTGAATCACATTGCTCAAATCAACTGGAAGTTGCAAACGAAGGATGAAAAGGCTGCTGAAATATTCACCATTCCTTTCCTGCTATCCACCACACAGCTTCTTTCCAAGATTAGGAACTATCGTTTCAAGATTTATCCACAGAATACTCTTATTCCAACAGAGGTTTGGAAATATGATGAGAAGACCATCCTTGAAGCTCTGCATAATTGTATAGCCCACCAAAGATATCTTTCAAATTCTCGTATCATTGTGACGGAAAGGGAGGAGTCTCTGGATTTCTGGAATGCAGGCGATTTCTATGATGGCCATTTTGAGGATTACATCGAAGGAAAGAAAACGCCCAAGAAGTATCGCAACCCGTTCCTTGTCAATGCCATGGTTAACATCAAGATGATTGACTCTCAGGGATATGGAATTCATACAATGTTTATTAGGCAGAAAGACAGATTCCTTCCTATGCCTGATTACTCCATTGGAGTTGACGATGGCGTTTTGCTGAGAATTCCTGGCAATGTCATCGATATTGAATATAGTGTTCGTTTGATTCAGGACACAAGTATTGATTTGACAACGGCCGTCGTTCTTGACCGAGTTCAAAAGCATCTGCCAATTTCTAATGACGCCGTCAAGAAACTTCGCAAGGAGCACTTGATTGAAGGACGAAAACCGTACTTGACTATATCAAAAGCTTTGGCTCAATCTACAGGTAGGGAGGCGGATTATTCAAAGAATAAACCATTTAGTGATACATTCTGCTGTGATTTGATAGTCAAAGCCTTACAGGAGCACAAATCGCTTCCCCGCAGGAAGATTAATGATTTGATAATGGAGTATCTACCCAAAGAGCAGGAAGAGCAAAAGAAAGTATTTAAAGTCGGCAATCTTTTGTCGAAATTGAAACGAAAGGGGACGATCTTCCTCAATGACAAAAAAGAATGGGAGTTAAGCGAGTAACCTGACATAAATTTACTCGCGTTATCTCGCTTTTACTTACTCGTTTTACTATAGAAAAGGCCTCACATGTTGCTGTGTGGCCTTTTTTTAACGAACAAATTTACTCGTTTGTTACTCCTAATCACCCTCTCCATCCTCGTTCCTGTCCAAGCTCTGCCGAAAGACGTATTTTGATGCGGGCGTTCTTCTGCAGGCTATGGTAGAAGGCAAATTGCAGGTGTAGCCGAGTTTCTCGATGGCTTACTAAATTCTAAAAGATTACAGAAATTTTTCAGCGGTTGCAACCCAGTTGCAGGAGATTATGACTATATTTGCAAAAATGTTTTAATTAGGTGATGCTTATGCGGACGCGGATTTCTGAAGTTGTTATGTGCGTGGCGACATTTATGTTGCTGCTCATGTCGGCTATTCCGCATCACCATCACTGTACAGAAGCAGATACTTTCCGTCATATCGATTACATCTGTTTTGCAGATGACGGAGCTATCGAAAGAGAGGCGTGTGGCGATTGCAACTCCGCTCATGAGGCGAACCACGATATGGAACATTCCCATGCAGGCGGACATGTTCATCTTCATTCTATCGTGACTATCGCGGAACGAATCGTCGATGTCCCTGCGTATCTCACTGCTTTTGAGCTGATTACACCTGAATTATTGTTGCCTGACAGTCCTCTTTTCGAAGTGGAGCATGTAAGTCAGGTTCCTGTCGACATAAAATTACTGTCCACGTGTCTGCCCCGCGTGCAGGGGAAACGTGGACCTCCGTCATCGGCTGTTTGCTAAGTGATATTTGTGCGGTTTTTCGGTCAATATCCATCGAAAATCCGTCACAAATCTTTACAAGCGTGTTTTTCGACGCTTACTAAACAGATGTTATTACAAATATAAACAGCCATGAAACATATACCATATTATATAATGACAGCCGCATTGGCCATATTTGTCGGATGCGGAAACAATTCGAACCATTCTCACAGCCACGAAGCTGAAGAACATGAGGTTCACGAGCACTCACACGATGACCACGATCATGACCACGACCATGATCACGACCATGATCACGGCCATAGCCACGACGCTCACGCCGAAGAGTCTCACAACCATGCTCCCGGCATAATCGAATTCACTAAGGCTCAGGCAGATGCGGCCGAACTCGAAATCGAGACCGTTCAGCCTGCATCATTCAACGCCGTAATCAGAACAAGCGGTGAAATCCTGCCGGCACAGGGCGATGAGAAAACCGTCGTAGCCACCACATCAGGAATCGTGACACTTGGCTCAGGCAGCAGAATCCTTCCGGGAGTCAAAGTCTCCAAAGGCGCGACCGTAGCCGTGATTTCATCCGAAGAAATGGCCGCCGGCGACCCTGTAGCCAAGGCTAAAGCTGAATTCGATGCCGCTGAAAAAGCCTTCGAGAGAGCCGAAAGTCTTGTTAAGGTCAATGCCATTTCTCAGAAGTCTTACGACCAGGCGAAGAAAGACTATGAGACAGCCAAGTCCAGCTACGAAGCCTACAAAGGAAAGTTCGGAAAAAAAGGTCTTTCAGTCGTATCTCCGATGGCCGGCTATATCACACAAGTTATTGTCAATGACGGTGATTACGTAGAAGCCGGACAGCCAATTGCAGTCGTAAGCCAGAACAACAGACTCCAGCTCAGAGCTGATCTGCCTGAAAAATACTGGTCCAGCGCGAACCGCATCTACAGCGCCAATTTCAAACCTTCTTACGCATCAGAAACCTTCAGTCTCAAGAACCTTGGCGGAAGACTAATCTCTGCAGGACGAACAGCAGCCAAAGGAACTTTCTATATTCCTGTAATATTCGAATTCAACAACGCAGGTAACTTTGTGCCTGGTGCGTTCTGTGATATTTACCTTATTGAAGGTCAGAAAGATAATGTCATTTCAGTACCTGAAACAGCATTGACAGAAGAACAAGGCGTTTACTTCGTTTATCTGAAAGTCTGCGAGACGGAATACAAGAAGCAAGAAGTAAAAATAGGAGAGAGCGACGGTATCCGCAGGGAAATCCTCGGCGGCCTTCATGAAGGCGATATCGTGGTGACCAAAGGTGCTATGCAGGTAAAACTCGCATCTGTAAAAGGCTCTATTCCAGGACATACTCACAACCATTAATAGTATATTGTTATGCTTGACAAGATAATCAGATTCTCTCTGCAGAACAGGCTGTTCATACTTATGGCGGCAGTTCTGCTGATTGTCGGGGGACTCTATACTACGGAGCACATGGATGTAGATGTTTTCCCTGACTTGAACGCCCCTACGGTAGTTGTGATGACAGAGGCCACAGGTATGGCTCCGGAAGAGGTCGAAAGACTTGTTACCTTCCCTGTCGAGACGGCTGTAAACGGTGCTACCGACGTAAGACGTGTACGTTCTTCTTCTACCACCGGTTTCTCAGTAGTTTGGGTGGAATTTGATTGGGGGACAGACATTTACAGAGACAGACAAATCGTCTCTGAGAAACTCGCGGAAGTAAGTGAATCCCTTCCTCCGACTTGCGGAAAGCCTACTTTGGGACCGCAGTCCTCCATTCTCGGTGAAGTACTCATCGTGGGGCTTACTTCCGACAAGACATCCATGCAGGACCTCCGCACCATAGCGGACTGGACTATCAGACCACGTCTCCTCTCACTCGGTGGCGTTGCTCAGGTAACAGTCCTCGGTGGCGACATTAAAGAATATCAGATTCTGCTTTCTCCTGAGAAGATGCGTCACTACGGCATTTCGCTTCAGGAAGTTTTAGCGTCAGCTCAGGACATGAACCGCAACTCTGCCGGCGGAGTCCTCTATGAATATGGTAATGAATACATTATAAGAGGTGTATTGTCTACGGATAATGCTGCCGAACTTGGACGTGCAGTGGTGAAAATGGACGGCGACGCTCCTATCACCCTCTCGGACATCGCCGAAATCAAGGCCGGAGCAAAAGCACCGAAACTCGGAACGGCTTCCCATAGAGGCAAGCCTGCTGTCCTGATGACAGTGACCAAGCAGCCTAACGCCAGCACCATAGATCTGACAGCAAAACTGGATCATGCTGTCCAGGATCTCAAAACACAGTTGCCTTCCGATATAAATATCGCCACAGATATTTTCCGTCAGCAGAAATTCATCGACAGCTCCATCGACAACATAAAGAAATCCCTTTATGAAGGAGCATTGTTCGTGATTATCGTGCTGTTCTTCTTCCTGATGAATGTCAGGACTACGTTGATTTCACTTGTGACCATTCCGCTTTCACTCCTCGTTTCGATATTGACACTGAAAGCGTTTGGCCTTACTATCAACACCATGAGTATCGGAGGTATGGCCATAGCCATAGGCTCGCTGGTAGACGATGCCATAGTCGATGTGGAGAACGTGTTCAAGCATCTGCGAAAGAATCGTCAACTTCCTGAGAATGAGAGGAAACCGATTCTCGAAGTAGTGTTCAACGCCTCCAGAGAAGTCCGTCTTCCTATATTGAACTCCACATTCATCATCGTAGTCAGCTTCATTCCGCTGTTCTTCCTTACCGGAATGGAAGGACGTATGCTCAGACCGCTCGGAATCGCGTTTATTACAGCGCTTTTTGCATCTACTCTGGTAGCATTGACATTGACCCCGGTCCTCTGCAGTTTCCTTTTGGGACGCGACAGCAGCGACAAGGCGGGGAAGGATCCGGTGCTGGTGAGATGGCTCCAGAAAGTGTACAACGTGGCATTGGAGTGGGTTCTCGCGCACAAGAAAACTACTTTGGGCGGCGTTCTGGCCCTGTTTGCGGTGGCATTGGGCGTATTCTTCAGCTTCGGCAGCAGCTTCCTTCCCGCATTCAACGAGGGTTCGTTCACGATTAACGTCAGCACCCTTCCGGGCGTCTCTCTCGAGGAGTCCGACTACGTGGGCAGAAAGGCCGAGGAACTTCTCCTGACCGTCCCTGAAATCAAGACCGTCGCCAGAAAGACCGGCCGCGCCGAACTCGATGAGCATGCGCTCGGAGTGAATACCTCTGAGATCGAGGCGCCGTTCGAGCTCGGGAAGCGTCACAAGAGCGAGGTTGTCGCCGAAATCAGGAAAAAACTGAATACTTTACCTGGGGTCAATGTCGAAATAGGTCAGCCTATATCGCATCGTATAGACGCAATGCTCTCAGGTACAAGGGCTAACATCGCCATTAAACTTTTCGGTACAGACCTGAACAAGATGTTCGAACTCGGCAACAAGATCAAATCTGAGATTTCCGAAATCCCTGGTGTCGTGGATCTTAATGTGGAGCAGCAAATAGAACGTCCTCAGCTTCAGATTACGCCTAAGCGTGAAATGTTGGCCAAATATGGTATTACCCCGTCAGAGTTCTCTGATATGGTAGAGGTATATCTTGCCGGTTCAGTGGTCTCACAGGTTTACGAGGGCAACCAGGTGTTCGATCTGACAGTCAAGGCTGCAGATGACAGCCGCAACACCATGGACGAAATCAGAAATATACCTGTGGATGCTGCCGGAGGAAAGATACCGTTCGGTCAAATCGCCGAAATCCGTTCAGCGGCCGGCCCGAACACCATTAATCGAGAGAATGTGTCACGCAAGATTGTGATCTCTGCCAATGTCTCTGATGGTGATTTGCAGGGCGCTGTAAATCAGATACGTAAGAAGATTGAAGATAAAGTGGAATTGCCAGAAGGATATCATGTGGAGTATGGCGGACAGTTCGAAAGTGCGCAGGCTGCGACCAGGACTCTGCTCATCACTTCGCTGATGGCGATTGTGGTTATCTTCCTCTTGCTCTATGGGCAGTTTAAAGATATACGTCAGGCGTCAGCTGTGCTTCTTAACCTGCCTCTCGCCCTTATCGGTGGAGTGTTTGCGATTTTCTTCGCAGATAAGATTATCAGTATTCCTGCTATCATCGGTTTCATATCTCTGTTCGGTATCGCGACACGCAATGGTATGTTGCTGATTGACAGATATAATGAACTCCGCCAGAGCGGCATGTCTCTTCATGATGCCGTTTTGACCGGTTCATTGGACAGACTTAATCCGATACTTATGACAGCATTGACCTCAGCATTGGCACTGATTCCTTTGGCTCTGGGGGGCGAACTTCCGGGCAACGAAATTCAGAGCCCGATGGCGAAGGTTTTGCTCGGCGGTCTTCTCACATCCACCCTTTTGAACGGATTTGTGATACCGGTAGTCTATACTTTGATCAGTCGCAAGAAGTCATGACCTTGCAAAAAAGGCATGACGTTCTTGCAAAATTAAAATTGCATATATGAATATCAATAAGTTACAAACTGTAGTCCTTGCATTTTGCATGGCCTTCCTTACAGAGGCCGCTTTTGGGCAGGATTTAGCAGATGTGCTGAAAAGCGTAGAAGAGAACAATACAGAACTGATCGCTTTGAGGAAACAAAGTGAATCTGAAAAATATTCTTTCCAAGCAGAACGTGCGCTGGAGTCGCCTGAAATCGGCTTCGGCTATTTGTGGGGGCCAAAAGATGTCGGAACCAGAAAAGATATTTCTATATCTCAAAGTTTCGATATTGCAGCCCTTTCGGGTACACGCAAGAAAATCAGCGAGTCTAAGACCCGCTTGGAGGATCTTAGTTATTCACTTAACAGACAGCGTGTTCTCTTGGAAACCGAGCAGGTTTGCATACGCCTGATTTGGTGTAATGCCATGGCTTCCGAACTATCTTCCAGACTAGACCGTTCTTCGGAGATGGAGAAGCTTAGCCGAGAGATGTTCGAGAAGGGCGAGATCGATGCTGTGGAGATGAACAATGCGCGTATCGCTTACGTGGCCCAGAAGAATGCTTTGTCTCGCAATGAGATTGAGCGTCAGTCGCTTATGACGGATCTTCAGAGACTGAACGGAGGCGAGGCCATAAGTTTCGACCAAAAGTCTTTCGAGGGCTTGCCGGTCCTGCCGAAGGATTTCGAAGCTTGGTACGCCGAGGCCGCCAGGAAAAGTCCGGAACTGAAATTCGCCCGCCAGAATGTTGAGGTCAATGCTGCCGTGGCGCAGTCGGTGCGTATGTCGAATTGGCCTTCGTTCACTGCCGGTTATATGGCGGAACTGGTAAAAGATAGTAATTTTCACGGAGTTACCTTCGGGATATCTATTCCGTTGTGGTCTGTCAGGAGCAAGAGTATGCAGGCCCGCAGTTCTGTCAATGCTGCCAAGTTGGAGGAGCGTGATGTGAATTGTCAGGCTTATCTGAGGCTTAAAGGATTGTATGACAAGACACATAGCCTTGAAGTTATTTCCTCTGAGTTGGATGAGTCTCTGGATATGGCTAAAGAGTCTATCGCATTGATTAATACGAAGTTTAAAGATGGCGAAATCTCTATTCTCGATGAAATCATGGATTTTAGCCTGTATTATTCAGTAGTGGACGAGTCTCTTCAGGCCGACCGTGATTACCACCTCGCCCTCGCTGAGCTGAACTCTTGGAATTTATAGGCGGCATGCTTGGCCTGGCTGCCGTAACAAATCCATGTT
>SAMEA104315426__coassemble_352_pt1 | contig 33443 bp, 25 predicted proteins | sample SAMEA104315426__metabat2_low_PE_008 | metagenome-assembled genome bin SAMEA104315426 (sample SAMEA104315426) | gut metagenome | biome: Monkey gut; feature: monkey-associated habitat; material: faeces | place: China | collected 2013 | reverse complement strand
TTGTAAGGAGCCTTGAAGTCGATTTCCACACCCTCGTTCATTACGGTAGTCTTTCCGTAGAGGTTCATGGCAATCTTCTCGAGAAGCTTCTCGATGAAATCCATCATCCAGATGTAATCCTTGTAAGCCACGTAGATTTCCATACAGGTGAACTCAGGATTATGTGTCTTGTCCATACCCTCGTTACGGAAGTCTTTCGCGAACTCATATACGCCGTCATATCCTCCGACGATAAGTCTCTTCAGGTAAAGCTCATTCGCAATACGCAGATACAGAGGGATATCCAGTGCGTTATGGTGTGTGATGAACGGTCTTGCAGTAGCACCGCCAGGGATAGACTGGAGAATAGGAGTCTCCACCTCGAGACAGCCTGCGTTGTTGAAATACTCACGCATGGTAGCGATAATCTTGGCCCTCTTGATGAATGTGTCCTTCACCTGAGGGTTTACGATAAGGTCTACATAGCGCTGTCTGTATCTGAGCTCCGGATCGGTGAAAGCGTCGTGAACTTTTCCGTCAGACTCCTTTACGATAGGGAGAACTTTAAGCGACTTGCTGAGAAGAGTGAGTTCTTTAGCATGAACGGTAATCTGACCTGTCTGAGTCGTGAAAGCGAAACCCTTGATACCCACGATGTCACCGATGTCGAGAAGTTTCTTGAAAACGGTGTTGTACATGGTTTTGTCCTCACCTGGACAAATCTCGTCACGCTTTACATATACCTGAATTCTGCCTGATGCGTCCTGCAACTCCATGAAAGATGCAGCACCCATGATACGTCTTGACATGATTCTTCCGGCGATACATACATCCTGGAAGTTTCCTTTCTCAGCAGAATATTCAGATTCGATCTGCGCTGCTGTCGCATTTACAGGGTACAATGGTGCCGGGTAAGGTTCTATGCCCAATTCCCTGAGTTTGTCGAGGGACTGTCTTCTGATAAGTTCCTGCTCGCTCAATTCCAAATTTGCCATATATATTCGTTTATTTTTATTATTCTTACTCTTAAAGTCCAGTGTTTCAAGCCACATCTACAAAAGTAACATTTTTAATTCTAAAATTGAAATAAAAAAGGTATCTTTGTATGCTATGCCAAAAGAAAGAGAATGGAGATTAAGAGATTCTGGTGATCCGGAGAATGTAGCGCAGCTCTCAGCAGAGCTGGGCATCGACCCTGTGCTTGCATCTTTGCTTGTCACCAGGGGAGTGCACACCTTTGAAGAAGCAAGGTCATTTTTCAGGCCGTCACTGTCCGCTCTTCATGATCCTTTCCTTATGAAAGACATGGACTTGGCAGTGGCCAGACTTGAAAAAGCAGTCGCTTCTCAGGAAAAAATTCTCGTATATGGAGACTATGATGTCGACGGAACCACGGCAGTGGCCCTGGTCTATTCTTTCATCCGTAGACTCACTACCAGTGTAGATTTTTATATTCCTGACCGTTACGACGAAGGCTATGGCGTATCCCAAAAAGGTATTGACTGGGCTTCGGACAACGGATTCACTCTGATTATCACCCTCGACTGCGGCATCAAGGCTATCGACAAAGTAAAATATGCCGCGGACAAAGGCATTGACCTTATCATTTGTGATCATCATCTTCCGGAGGAAGAAATTCCGGCGGCAGCGGCGGTGCTGGATCCGAAACGGGAGGATTGCACCTATCCTTTCGACGATCTTTCCGGCTGTGGCGTCGGGTTTAAGCTGGTTCAGGCCTACTCTCAGAAAAACGGCCTGCCTTTCGAGTCGCTCCTTCCTCTTTTGGATCTGCTGGTCGTGAGTATAGCGTCCGATCTGGTTACGGTAGTAGGGGAGAACAGGGTGCTCGCGCATTTCGGGTTGAAACGCCTGAATGAGGAGCCGCGCATCGGCCTGCAGGCCATGATAAATCTCGCGAACCTCGAGCAGGGGCATGTCACCATCGACGATATAGTTTTCAAGATAGGTCCGAGGATCAATGCTGCCGGGCGTATGGAGTCGGGACGTCTTGCTGTAGAGCTACTTACGGCTGAGACAGAAGAGGCTGCAGTGACTATCGGATCGCAGATAAATGATAACAACAACGAGCGTAAAAGCATTGACCGTGAGATAACTAAGGCCGCATTGGACATGGTTCAGGACGGCACATGTTGCTCATCGGAGAACGCAGTAATCGTTTACGGACCGGACTGGAACAAGGGCGTGGTCGGCATCGTAGCGTCACGTCTTGTCGAGGCATATTATAAGCCGGCATTCGTGCTGACGAAGTCCAACGGATTCGTAACTGGTTCAGCCAGAAGCGTGAGGGGATTCGATTTGTATGAGGCGATAAGCAGCTGTGCCGATTTGCTGGAAAACTACGGCGGACATATCTATGCTGCCGGACTTACGTTGAGGGAGGAAAATTTGCCGGAATTTGTGCGGAGAATCGACAAATATGTCGGTGAACATATCTCTGATGAAATGGCTACACCTATAGTAGATGTGGATTCGGAGATTAATTTCTCACAGATTACCCCGAAGTTCTTCCGCATCCTGAAGCAGTTCCAGCCTTTCGGACCTGGCAACAGCGCACCGGTTTTTCTGACGAAAAATGTCTATGATGACGGTAACGGGCGAAAAGTAGGACCTGGAGGACAGCATTTGAAACTGGAACTCATCCAGGAATCGCAGCCTTACCATCAAATCTCCGCGATTGCCTTCAATATGGCGTCGCTGTTCGAGCACATCCGTAACGGAAATCCTATCGACATCTGTTATAGCGTGGTCGAGAACTATTATCGTGGAAACTCCACTATCCAATTGCGTATCAAGGATATGCGTGAAAGGGACGTTATAATTTAATCCTTTCTTTTATCTCTTCAGCGACCTGCTCATAATCCTTCCCGTCTATGTCCAGAATCATAGATGCGGTGCTTTCGTATATGGCAGCGCGCTTAGTCATAAGTTCTTCGATCCTGCGGCGTAGCGTTTCACGAGACTCCACCGCGCCCAGCATAGGACGGTCGCCAGGGTATTCCGTCAAGTTGTTCACGAGGGTTTCTGTGCTGGCTTTCAAGTAGATACAAAGTGTATGACCATGAATGATCTCCGCCGCTTCCGGCGTTGTGACCGTGCCTCCGCCTAGTGAAAGGATTAGGTCAATGCTGCCTTTTCCCTGTGAGTCGGCATTGACAGGAACCAACTCCTTGATGGCATTGACCTCCAACTTCCTGAAATGGTCCTCTCCGTCGGTGGCGAAAATCTCTTTTATTTTCCGGCCTTCGCGCTGCTCGATCCAATCGTCGGAATCGATAAGGGTGCAGCCAAGTAACTTGCTGAGTACCTTACCGATACTGCTCTTGCCGCACCCCATGAATCCTGTGAGAGATATAATCATCGTCTTTATTTTTACATGTCGAAAAGATTCGGCTCGTCGTCTTCGTTGTCCGGATCAGGCTCGCCGATGTCACCTAGTGGCTCTTCTCCTTCTTCTGCAGGACGATACATGGCTTCCGGATTGAAGCTTTCGCCCTCCGGAATGTCCTCAGGACCGAGTGTGATTACCTCGCCTGGTTTTACGCCCTCATCTTCGTCCTCTTCAGGCTTTTCGAGCGGTTCGATGAATTCGACTTTAAGAACATCGTATCTGTGGCATCTGTTGCCTTTCGCAGTGATACCTTTCTTTGCGATAAACTCTTCTGCATCGAACTTCTCAGGCTCCCTGTGTTCCTGTCTGCCTGTGAAAGTGACCATGAATTGAGGGTGCTTGTCTGCGCTGAAGTCCGCGAGGTAAGTGCCCTTGCCTTCAGGGATGAACGATGCAGGAGCATTGTCATTGACAGGGAACGAGAAACGCTTGATATAGAACTGTTTGGACGGTCCGTCGAAGTAGAGGGCCGCGTAGATTTTGTTCTCGTCGTATTTCTCTATTCTGAGCAGGTCGCCCTGATAGCGGTTGCTCATGTCGTATGATGTGGTGCACCAGGTGCCGTCCTTGAAGATGGCCAATATCTTGTCGTCTCCGCTGAACTGTCCGAGGTGGTCTCCACGTCCTTCTTCGTTCAGTCGGTTTACATCAGTATCGAACCAGATGTCCTTTCCGCCGATTGTGGATATGCCCTTGGATTTCAGTGAAATACGCTGGATGGCGTTTTTCGTTACCAAGTTTCCTCTCGAGAGTTTGCCCTTTATGGCGAGTTCCGAGAAGTCGTACTCCATGTTCAGTTTCTTGAGCTTCGGCTTCGGCTTGAAATAGATTTTCACTGTTTCCGCCTCGCCGTTGTGGTTTACTGAGAACCACATTATTTCAGAACCCGGTGTGCCTTGGGTGATGTTGTATTCTTTATCTCGCGTTATGCTGGTGATAGCGAATCTCTTGGCGTAGTACACAGCGTTCTTGCCGGCCGCTTTTCCATCGCGGTAGATGACGTTGTATATAGTTCTGCTGTCGCTTCTGTTGTATATACCGACGTAGAGCAAGTTCTTGCCGAAATAGTCTTTTTCGGTGACTTTCTTTATCCAGTATCTTCCGTCCTTGCTGATGACGATGATTTCCGACATGTCAGAGCAGTCGCAGATGAAGTCGCCCTCGTTTTTCTTGAGGCCCATTCCTACGAAGCCTTCCTCCATATTGGCGTAGAGCTTGGCGTTGTTGCTTACGACCTTTGTGGCTGTAATGGTCTCGAAACCAGTGATTTCGGTACGTCTCGGGAAATCCTTGCCATACTTGGACTTGATATTGCGGAAGAAATCGATAGTGTACTGCGTAAGGTTTGCAAGATGTTCCTTTACGACGTTCAGTTCCTTCTCGATTTCGAGAATCTTTTCGTCGATGACCTTCGTGTCGAATTTGGAGATCTTGCGGACAGGCTTCTCCACGAGTTTGAGGATGTCCTCCATCTTGATTTCGCGGATAAGCTGACTCTGGAACTCCTTCATCCTCGCCAGAATGGCATTGACCTGATCCTCCCAAGATTTCTGGTCCTCCTCGAGTAGTTTGTACACCCGATTCTCGAAGAATATTTTTTCGAGGGAGGTGTAGTGCCAGTTGTCTTCGAGTTCGCCTTTGCGGATTTCAAGCTGTCTTCCCAGCAGTTCTTTCGTGTGTTCGGTATCGTAGATGAGGATGTCCTCCACGCTGAGGAACTGCGGCTTGTTATCCTTTATGACACAGGCATTTGGAGCGACTGTAGTCTCGCAATCCGTGAACGCGTAGAGTGCGTCGATGGTCTTGTCCGGAGAAACGTCGTTCGGAAGATGGATGACGAGGTCTGCAGTAGACGTGGTCATATCCTCTATCTTCTTGATCTTTATCTTGCCCTTGTCTTTAGCCTTCAAGATGGAATCCACGAGAATATGAGTCGTCTTTCCATAAGGTATCTCCTTGATGGCGAGAGTGTTCTTGTCGATTTTCTCTATCTTGGCCCTGATTTTCACCGAACCGCCACGCTGTCCTTTCATGTATTTCGAGCAGTCTGCGAGACCTCCGGTAGGGAAGTCCGGCAACAGTTCGAACGGCTTACCCTGGAGATAAGCTATCGAAGCGTCTATCAGTTCGTTGAAGTTATGCGGGAGAATCTTGGAAGCCATACCGACCGCAATTCCCTCAGTTCCCTGTGCAAGAAGCAGCGGGAACCTTACCGGAAGCTCGGTAGGCTCCTGATTTCTACCATCATAGGATGTCATCCAGTTGGTGATCTTCGGATCGAAAATCACTTCTTTCGCGAATTTGCTCAACCTTGCCTCGATGTATCGGGCAGCAGCATTTGAGTCTCCTGTCAGAATGTTACCCCAGTTTCCCTGGCAGTCTACGGCGAATCCTTTCTGACCGAGCTGCACGAGAGCACCGAGGATGGATGCATCTCCATGCGGATGATACTGCATCGCCTGTCCCACGATGTTGGCCACCTTGGTCATGTTGCCGTCATCCATTTTGAACATTGCATGCAGAACTCGTCGCTGAACCGGTTTCAGTCCATCGACAATATTAGGTACCGCACGTTGGAGAATTACATAGGACGAATAGTCGAGGAACCAGTCCTTGAACATTCCGGACAGTTTGTATTTCTTGCTGTCCTCTCCAAGCAGTTTCTCGTATTTCTCCGACGGAGTCGCTGTGGATTCATCTATAGGCTCCACATTCAGATTTTCATCATTCTCCAACTCATCCGGAGACATCTCGTCTTCATCCCATTCCTTCATTGCTCTTAATAGATTTTAGGAGGCTAATGCCTTGGTTAATAGCTTATTACTCTTCGTATCCGAAGCGACGGAGTTCTTTTCTGTTCTCACGCCAGTCCGGATCTACCTTCACGAAGATAGACAAAAAAACTTTCTTTTGGAAGAAATCTTCCATTTCGATTCTTGCTTTCGTTCCGGTTTTCTTAAGTGCAGCTCCGCCTTTTCCGATGAGAATTCCTTTCTGGGAATCGCGCATTACATAGATGACGGCACTGATTTCATATCGTTCTTCTCCTTCCTTGAACTGCTCGATTTCCACCTCGCAGCTGTAAGGAATCTCCTCTGAATAATTTTCCAGAATCTTCTCTCTGATGATCTCTGATGCGAAAAACCTCAGGTTCTTGTCGGTGAACGCATCCTTGTCGAACCAGGCAGGTGACACCGGAAGTTTGGAAATCACCGCGTTGAGGACGCTGTCGATGTTGAACCTCTCCTTCGCCGATACTGGTATGATCAATGCTGAAGGAACTCTTTCTTTCCACTCAGCCATGAGTTTCACCACCTTCTCCTGGTCACTGATGTCGATTTTGTTCACGACTATGATGACAGGACATTCCAGCTTCTTGAGTTTCTCGATATATTCAGCGTTTTTATCCGCTTTCTCTACGATATCAGTCACATAAAGGATAATGTCGGCATCACCGATGGCGGTGTCGACGAAATCCATCATATTTTCCTGAAGCCTGTAATTAGGTTTCAGGATACCTGGCGTATCGGAGTAGACTATCTGATAGTTTTCACCGTTCACGATTCCTCTGATACGGTGTCTTGTGGTCTGAGCCTTTGCAGTTACGATGGATAACTTCTCTCCGACCAAAGCATTCATAAGAGTGGATTTGCCGACATTCGGGTTACCGATGATGTTGACAAATCCTGCTCTATGCTCTTTTGGTTCCTGTATAGAACTGTCCATTAGACGTATGCTCCCATTTTGAGGACATTGGCCTCACCTTCAGAAAGATATCTCCATTCGCCCTTCTTCAGACCCTTTTTGGTGAGTCCTGCGAAATAAACTCTGTCCAGAGCCTTCACGTCATATCCGAGTGATTCGAAAATTCTTCTGACGATACGGTTCTTTCCTGAGTGGATTTCGATTCCGAGCTTTCTGTGATCTTCTGCGTCGATGTACTCGAGCTCATCAGCCTTGATGTCGCCGTCGTTGAGGGTGATACCGTTCACGACCTTGTCGAAATCTTCCTGAGCGATAGGTTTGTCCAAGATTACCTGATATATCTTCTTCTTGTCGTAAGAAGGATGTGTAAGTCTTTCAGCGATTTCACCGTCGTTTGTAAACATGAGCACGCCGGTGGTGTTCTTGTCCAGACGACCTACAGGGAATACTCTGGCTTTGCAGTTCTTCAGCAAGTCCATGACTGTCTTGTCTGCGTGAGGATCGCTCGCTGTGGTAACGAAGCCCTTAGGTTTGTTCATTACGATATAAACCTTCTCTTCTCCTCTGAGACGCTCGCCGTTGAATCTTACGTCATCGGAAAGAACGTTCACTTTGCTTCCGAGTTCGGTAACCACTTCACCGTTTACGGTAACTACACCGGCCTGGATGTACTGGTCAGCCTCACGACGTGAGCAGATACCTGAGTTGGCGATGAACTTGTTAAGTCTGATGGTCTCCTTGATAGGTGTCTCTACATAGTCATTGTCAGAGAGCTGAATCTGATCGAGCTGAGGTTTTCTGCTCAGAATCATATTCATGTTCTGCTCGTCTGTCTCGTTGAATCTGTATGGATTAGGTTTGCCTGCAGGTTTACGCATAGGAGCCTTTCCGCGTGGAGCGGTACCCCTTCCTGCCGGTTTTGCACCTCTGAAACTTCTGTTGTCACGACTTCCGAAGCTACTGCCTTCACGGTTGCCGTTAAATGCTCTTCTGCCTGAAGGACCGAAACTTCTGCCGGAGTTGTTTCCGAAACTTCTGTTCTCAGAATTTCCAAAACTTCTGCCCTCAGAACTGCCGTAGCTCCTTCTCTCTGAATTTCCGTAACTCCTTCCTTCAGAGCTGCCATAACTTCTCCTTTCAGAATTGCCATAGCCTCTGTTCTCAGAGTTGCCGTAACTGCTTCTTCCATAACTGCTCCTTCTGTCGGAGTTGCCATAGCTTCTTCTCTCAGAGTTTACGTAACTCCTTCCTTCAGAACTGCCATAGCTCCTTCTTTCTGAGCTGCCGTAACTTCTTCCTTCGGAATTTCCGTGGCTTCTGCCCTCGGAACTTCCATAGCTGCTCCTTCTGTCAGAGCTGCCAAATGATCTTCTTCTTTCTGCAGGTCCCTCTGTGGATGAGTAAACCTTGCCGGAAATGCGAGGCCGTCTCGGTCTCAGCTTTCTTCCTTCTGCGGAAAAACCGCCTTTGTTGTTTTCTTCCATTGCTTTGCCTTTCGGCGATTTAAAATTATTATGTGGCTCACGCCATTATATTGTAATTCAGTTTTTTATATGCTCAATTACTTGTCCTCTCTGCATTGTCAACAATCGTGCCTATTTCTTCAGTGTGAAAATGTAGGTAATCGTACCCTGTTGCAGGGCAGGAGCGTTTCCGTCCATGTTGAAATGGGTCTGCAGGGCAGCCTTTCTCGCAGCGTTCCAGAGGACAGAGTTGTTTACCGTGGTTCCCTGTGCGCCAGGCTGTGCCTTGGTAACTGTTCCATACTGGTCTACCCATATTGTAACTACCACTGTACCGGCATCCTGTACGTTGTATTCCGGTTTGGCTATCACGCCCACAGTGTTTCTTCCTTTAAGATGAGCGTTAGGCTCTCCTGAAGTTTTGCCTTTCTTTGTATTGCCGGAAGCATGTCCTTCCTTCAGTGCCTCAGTGACTTTGCTTGCCGTCTGTGCTGCCAAAGTGTCCTTGTCCGTCTTGTTGTTTGCAGCATGGAACAATGCCCGTTTTTCAATAGGTTTTTCTCTCGGCGGCTCATACTTTTCCACATCACCGAAATCATCCACGGTAGCCTCAGGTGCCTTGTTGGCCTTTTTGCCCAGCTCCTGCGCTTCTGATTTCTGAACGAGATTTATCTTCTTCGTCCTGTCCGGTTCTTCGGTCTGTGGTGCGCTGCCGCGTCTCTGCTGCTGCACTGTGACTTTCTCTTCCTGTGAGAAATCTATAACGAAACTTTGCTCAGGAGGTGGAGGATAGATGTATTTCAGTCCGCTGCATACACCGAAAACTACAAGAGCAGCATGAAAGGCCACTGTCGAAATAATCGCAACGGTCTTTCCTGTTCTTTCAGTTTTCTTTTGTATTTCCTGATATTTCTTCATGTTTTCTTTTTTACCTCAGAGATGCGGAACTTATTCCGGTTGCGTCGCCAATATTACCTTATAGTGGTTCCTCTTGGCTATATTCATCACCGAAACGATTTCTTTTACAGGAACAGTCTCATCTGCGTAGATAGAGAATGTCGGATCCTCATCGTTCTGCAATAGGTCCACGAGGTCGTCCTCCATCTCATTGAACGGAACAGGCTTCTCGTCTCCATTTATATGATAGGTATACATTCCGTCGTGCCAGTCTTTGATGGACACGCTGACGGTCGCCTTCGCCGAAACCTGACCGGTGCTCTTCGGGAGCATGAGTTTCAGCGCATTGGGATTTACCAATGTCGATGTAATGAGAAAGAAGATGAGGAGCAGGAACACAAGGTCCGTCATGGATGACATACCTGCGTCAGCGATCACCTTTGTCTGTCTTTTATATGCCATATCTTACAATCTCCGAACTTATTTTACTTCTGCCTCTCCGTCTTCTGCAGGCTCGTGGAGAAGATCCATGAAATCGATGGTCGCATTCTCCATCTTGAATACGAGGTCAGATATGTTGGAAGTGAGGTAGTTGTATCCGAAATATGCGAGAATACCCACGATAAGACCGCCGACTGTAGTAATCATGGCAGTGTAGATACCGCTTGAAAGGAGGGTAATGTCGATGTTGTTTCCTGCCTGTGACATGTTGAAGAAGGCCTGAACCATACCGAGCACTGTACCGAGGAATCCGATCATAGGAGCACCTCCCGCGATGGTAGCGAGGATAGGAAGACCTTTCTCGAGTCTTGCGACTTCGGTGTTTCCGGTGTTCTCGATAGCAGTCTGGATGTCGGAAAGAGGTCTTCCGATGCGGGAGATACCTTTTTCTACAAGTCTTGCGACAGGTGAGTCATATTTTTCACAGAGAGACTGTGCTGATTTCAGTTTGCCTTCGTGGAGGTAGTCCCTGATGTCTCTCATGAAGTTGTTGTCTATGTTTCCGGCCTGATGTATCATCCACCATTTCTTACCGAAGATGTAAATGGCTACGATAGAAAGAGCCAGGAGTACCAGCATGAGCCAGCCACCTTTCATAGCCATGTCCAGAAGATGCATTTCCTCCTGCTGAGGAACAATAACGTCAGATGCCTGAGCGGCTGCCTCTGCCATCGATGCAGAATCTATGCCCGCTGCCTGTAAGAGATCGAACAACATATCTTTGTTTCTTTTTTAAAATTATCTAATTTTTCACAATCTGCAAAATTAATCAAAATACTTCATTTCATGAAATATATTTAATCATATTCCACCGAAGAAAGGAACAGCGCATATCCCGGGACAGATTGTCCGGCATCTGACCTGACCCCTGACTTGATAAGCTCCGCTATCCATTCCGGACTCCTTTTTCCCCGTCCGACTTCCAATGTGGAACCGACGATGGCGCGCACCATGTTTCTGAGGAATCTGTCTGCACTGACGGTGAAGACCAGGTAGTCATTTTCGTCTTTCGGATATCCCATCATCTTCACGTGGTCCGGATTCCAAGTTTTCCAGCCTGCATCATATATCGTGCAGATGGAAGTCTTGTTATTTCCGCCCACCTTTTCGAAGCAGCTGAAATCGTGTGTCCCCAATAAATATTCCGCTGCCTGATTCATAGCTTCCACATTCAGATCGAACCTGTAGAGATATGAACGCTTGTCCATGAAAGGGTCCTTTTTCCTGTGCAGAAAGTAGTGGTACTCACGTTTTGTGGCATCGAAACGTGCATGAAAACGGTCATCTGCAGGACTTATTTCGTGAACGGCAATACCTTCAGGAAGGATGGCATTTAATTTGTAGCATAGGAACCCGGTTTCGAACTTGCAGCACGATGTAGAATCGAAATGGGCTATGTAATTGACGGCATGTACGCCAGTGTCTGTCCTCCCTGCACCGGTAACTGAGATTTCCTCGTTCAGGAGAGTCGAGAGAGCTTTCTGGAGACATTCCTGAACGGAAGGTGCGTTTGTTTGGATTTGCCAGCCTGAAAAGGCAGTGCCGTTATAGGACAGGCGTATTTTGTATCTCATTTCGTCTTTGTTTAATGATGCAAAGATACGGATTTCGGACGAACTGCGAGACTTCGAGTTTTAATTAATGACAGTAATATAAAGTAACTATATATGGAGAGTGTGAATATCAAGGAGCTTAATGAACGGATTCAGAGGGAAAGCTCCTTCGTGGACCTTCTTTCTATGGAAATGGGGAAGGTCATTGTCGGACAGAAACAGTTGATAGAGAACTTGTTGATCGGACTTCTGGCCGACGGACATATACTTCTCGAGGGTGTTCCTGGATTGGCTAAGACATTGGCTATAAATACATTGGCACAGGCTGTCAGCGCTAAATTCAGTCGAATTCAGTTTACTCCGGACCTGCTTCCTGCTGACGTGCTGGGAACATTGATCTACTCCCAGAAGAACGAGCAGTTCGAGGTTCACAAGGGCCCGATTTTCGCGAACTTCGTTCTGGCGGATGAGATTAACCGTTCTCCTGCGAAGGTACAGTCTGCGCTTTTGGAGGCTATGCAGGAGCGTCAGGTGACTATCGGCGAACAGACTTTCAAACTTCCTGAACCATTCTTGGTGATGGCGACACAAAACCCTATCGAGCAGGAAGGTACATATCCGCTTCCTGAAGCTCAGGTGGACCGTTTCATGCTGAAGGTTGTAGTTTCATATCCTAAGAAGGAAGAGGAGCGCCAGATTATCCGCATGAACAACACCGGAGAGTTCCCTAAGGCGCAGGCGGTGGTTTCTCCTGAGGACATCGTCAGAGCACGCAGCGTGGTGAAAGATGTCTATATGGATGAGAAAATCGAGAAATATATCGTGGATATCGTCTATGCTACCAGAACTCCGGAAGACTATAATCTCAAGGCTCTTGGCGGGCTTATCTCATACGGCGCATCTCCTCGTGCCAGCATCTCACTCGCCATGGCATCAAAGGCGTATGCGTTCATAAAGAGAAGAGGTTATGTGATTCCTGAAGATGTCCGTGCAGTATGCAACGAAGTCCTCAGACATAGAATCGGTCTTACATATGAAGCTGAAGCCGAGAACGTTACTACAGAGAATATTATATCACAGGTACTGAATGCGGTAATTGTTCCGTAATCATCATGGAGACTTCTGCGAGTGACCTGCTGAAAAAGGTCCGTAAAATAGAAATAAGGACGAAGGCGTTGTCGCACCAGATATTCGCCGGCGAATACCACTCTGCGTTCAAAGGACGTGGAATGGCTTTCAGCGAAGTGAGGGAATACCAGTACGGCGATGATGTCCGCAACATGGACTGGAACGTGACAGCCCGCCTCCGTGCACCTTATGTGAAAGTCTTCGAGGAAGAGCGCGAAATGACCGTGATGTTGCTTGTCGACATCAGCCGTTCAGGTCTGTTCGGAACCGTGGGCGAAACCAAGAGAGACATGCTTGCCGAAATCGCAGCCGTCCTCTCCTTTTCCGCTATTCTGAACAATGATAAGGTAGGCGCACTGTTCTTCAGCGACCATGTCGAAGAATTCATCCCTCCGCGCAAGGGCAGGAGCCACTTGTTGCACATCATCAGGGAGATGCTGGAACTCCAGCCGAAATCTTCCGGTACCAATATCGGTGAGGCTCTGAGGTTTCTTACCAATGCCATCAAACAGAAGTGCACGGCATTTTTGCTTTCCGACATGATGGACACCGACACCGACGGAAATCCGAGATACGAGGATGCGATGAAAGTCGCCGTGAACCGCCATGACCTGTCCGTCATAAAGGTCTATGATCCAAGGGAAAGGACCATCCCCGATGTGGGTCTTGTCAATGTCAAAGATTCGGAGACAGGACGCACCGCTTGGGTGAACACCTCCAGCGCCAAAGTCAGACGCATGTTCTCGGAGGCAGTGGAAAAATCTGATGAAAAGGCATTGAAAATGATGCGTAAATATCAGATAGACAGCGTAGAAATTCCTACAGGCTCAGACTATGTGAAGAGCCTTAAGGCATTATTTGACAAGAGATGAGAATGAGCAGGAAAATACTTGTTGTAACTGCGGCCCTTATTATATCAGTGATGTTGTGGGGACAGCACGGGTCGGTATTGCCGTCCGGAAAAATCTTCCTCAGCCAACTTCAGAAACGCGATTCCGTCCTGATAGCAGATCAGGTGAAATACGGATTCCGGCTGGAAGGAGTGAAAAACGGCACGGAACTGAATCTGCCCGACATGTCTGAAATCCTCTCCGACATCTTTGCCGACAGCGTGGAAGTCGTAAATAATTGGAAATTAGACACTCTTAAAGTACATAAACGCGCCGCTACGAATGATTTGGAAGGCAGCGTGACCATTACTTCATTCGAAGAAGGGAAATACAGACTTCCGGATGTCTATGTCCAGCGCATTTCTCCCGACGGAACTACAGACACCCTCGTTTTCGAAGGCCTGCCGTTGGATGTCAGGACCATGCCGGTAGACACAGCCTCATTCCAGGTTCATGATATAAAAGGCCAGATACGTTACCCGCTTACATTCAAGGAGTTGTTGCCGTATATACTTGCGATTTGGCTGATTGCGATAATCGTCATCCTTATATGGGCATACATCCGCACCAGAAAGCGTAAAGAAAACGGCGAGACGGCAGTTAAAGAGCCTCCATACATAACGGCATTGAAAAAACTCGACCACTATCGCGGAAACAAATTCTGGGCGCCTGAAAAGCAGAAGCAGTTTTACAGTGGCGTGACCGACGTTCTCCGCGAGTATATCGCCGCACGCTTCGGAGTCGGAGCGATGGAAATGACCACCGCCGAAATCTTTGACGGCCTGAAAGACAAGGAGATACCGCAGCCGCTGCTGGATGAGGCCCGCAACCTGTTCGTTATGTCCGACCTCGTGAAATTCGCCAAGCTGACCGTCACCGACGATGAAAATGCGAAGGCTGTACCTGCCGCCGTCCGGTTCGTCACTTCCACATGGAAGGCCGAGGAGGAGGCTGATGCCAATGTTAATGTCAATGATAAAGTAGTGGAGGAGAAGTAATATGTTCTTTGAATATCCAAGATTACTCTGGCTGTTGGCCATCCCGGTACTTCTCGTTGCACATTATATATATAAGGAAGTAAAGGGACGCAGAGCACATCTGAGAGTGTCTGACATCCGTCCGTGGATGGCAGGCGGAAAGTCGGCGTATAATTATCTGGTACATATTCCGATGATTCTCAGAACTATAGCCATTGTCATGATAGTCATCGCCATAGCGCGTCCGCGTTCATCCAGCCAGATGGACAAGATAGATACGGAAGGTATTGACATAGTTTTCGCCATGGACGTGTCCACCAGTATGTTGGCAAGAGACTTTACCCCGGACCGTATCAGTGCTTCGAAAGATATCGCCATCGAATTCATATCCCAGAGACCTTCTGACAGAATGGGTATCGTGGTATTTGCAGGGGAGAGTTATACGCAGTGCCCTCTTACCACGGACCGAGCCACTCTGATAAACCTTATGAAGGAAATCCAGACAGGTCTTATCGAAGACGGTACCGCCATCGGAAACGGACTTGCCACAGCAGTAGCCAGAATGAAGGATTCCGACGCCAAGAGCCGTGTCATAATACTGCTGACCGATGGTGTGAACAACAGTGGTGAAATTACCCCACAGACGGCGGCTGATATCGCAAAGACTTATGGCATAAGAGTTTATACTATAGGTGTGGGAGCGAATGGAACAGCGCCATATCCTGTGATCACCCCTTGGGGCGTGCAGATGCAGGATGTTCAGGTGGAAATCGACGAAGACCTTCTCAGGAACATTGCCGAAACCACCGGGGGCCGCTATTTCAGGGCTACTGACAATACGAAACTTGCTGAAATCTACAGTGAAATCAACAAGATGGAGAAGGCGCGCACAACAGTGGACAGCTTCCCTGTATACAAGGAACTGTTCGGTGACTTCGCACTCGTTGCGCTTGTGTGCCTGATGCTGGAAGCATTGCTCAGTCTTGTCGTATTTAGAAAACTGCCATAAATGAAGGAGACTGGATTATGATATATTTCGCAAATGCCCAATATCTTTTGTTGCTGTTTTTAGTGCCGGTATTCCCGGTGCTATACGCCTTGTTGAGGTATCGCAGACGCAAGAGTATCAGGAAGTTCGGTGATGAGAAACTGGTTAAGGAACTCATGCCTTCATATTCCGGCTCCAAGGGATGGGTACGTGTTGTCCTGTTCTCATTGGCCTTTATGTTCTTCTCCATCGGTATGGCCCGTCCTCAGATGGGTGCCAAACTGAAGGAGCATCAGATGGAAGGCGCTGAAGTCATGATAGCGCTCGACGTCTCCAACTCCATGCTTGCCAGGGATTACTCTCCTGACAGACTCGACCGTGCGAAACTGGCCATATCCCGTCTTGTGGATAAACTTGACGGAGACAGAATCGGTCTTGTATTGTTCGCGGGAACATCCTTTGTCCAGCTTCCGATAACCACTGACTACGTTTCCGCGAAAATGTTCTTGAACAACATTTCCACAGAATCGGTACCGGTGCAGGGAACGGCGATGGGCGACGCGATAAACACTTGTATCCGCAGTTTCAGCGCGCAGAGTGAGAAGAGCCGTGCCATAATAGTGATTACCGACGGAGAAAACCATGAAGACGACCCTGTATCTGCGGCCAAGCAGGCAGCTGAAATGGGAATCTCCGTGTATACGATAGGTGTAGGATCTGAACAAGGCCAGCCTATTCCGATGAAAGGCGGACTTCTTAAGGACTCTAAGGGAAACATTGTCGTGACTAAGCTTGATGAGTCGACGCTCCGTGACGTGGCAAGTGCCGGAAACGGTGCCTATGTCCATGCCGGTAATGACGAGTTCGGACTGAATCCGATCATTGACAATGTCCGTAAACTCGATGAAGAGCAGTTCAGTTCAGTAGTTTTCGAAGAATATGACGAGCAATATATGTATTTCTTCGCCATCGCACTGGCCCTTTTTGTGATACAGATGATGGTCGGCGAAAGAAAAGTGCTTCGTCATCTATTTGATAAAAAGTAAGTTATGAAGGGAATGAAATATATATTGACATCCGTTTTGGCTATACTCTGTGCGGCTCAAATGTTCGCGCAGGTGGATAGACATGATGTCAGGGCAGGTAACCGCAAATTCAAGAAAGAGAACTGGCGTGAGGCCGACATATCATACCGCAAGGCACTTGTGAAAGACTCCACATCTGTCGCCGCGAACTATAATCTCGCCAATACCGCCTACCGGCAGAAAAACTATGACGAGGCCGGAAAGCTGCTGGACCGCATAAAAGAGTCCGCGCCTGCGTCGAGCCATGTCTCTGACTATTGGTTCAATGCCGGTGATGTCGCTCTCGCCAAGAAGGATTATCAGGCTGCTGTCAATGCCTTCAAGTCAGCTCTTTTGGCAAATCCTTCAGACCTGGAAGCTAAAGAAAACTATATCTACGCGAAGAAGAAACTGGAAGATCAGCAGAAAAATGGTGGCGGTGGCGGACAGAATGACCAGAACCAAAACCAGGATCAGAACCAGAACAATCAGAACAATCAGGACAACAAAGATCAGCAGAATGATCAGCAAAATGATCAGAATCAGCAAAATGATCAGAATCAGCAAAATGATCAGAATCAGCAAGATAAGCAGGATAATAAAGATCAGGACAAAGGTCAGGATCAGAATAATAACCAGGGACAGAACCAGAACGGCCAGTCCGGTCAGCAACCTGTGAAGATTTCTCCGCAGCAGGCACAGCAGATGCTGAAAGCCATCCAGGCTAAAGAGAAAGAAACTCAGGATAAAGTGAACAGAGAAAAGGCTGAGGCCTTGAAATCTCGTCAGAAAGAGAAGAACTGGTAGGAGGATGAATACATGAGAACAACGGCATTGAAAAAAACAGCATTGACCATAATCACTTGGGCTATAGGTATTTTCGCGGCAGCGCAGTCGGTCATTAAGGTGGACGCGCCGGGGATAGTCGCGGCTGATGAGCAGTTTAACGTCACCTTCATAATCGAGGGCGAAGGCCGTCCTTCGGGGTTCAGTTGGACTCCAGGGGACGGGTTCTCTTTGGTTTGGGGGCCGCAGAAAGGAGAGTCGACGAGCGTCAGCATCATTAACGGCAAGCGCACGAAATCGTCGCAGTTTACATACACCTATATTTTGATGCCGAAGTCTACCGGAAAGTTTGAACTCCCGAGGGCTACAGCCAAGGTCGGCGGAAATGAAATTTCATCTGCGGAAACATCGGTAGAAGTCTTGGCTTCTGGCAGTTCCTCTTCTTCGAATTCCGGACATAGTTCGTCAGGAGGCCGTTCTTCATCGTCCGCCGCCAGTGGGAATATCTCGTCATCTGACCTGTTCCTGAAATTTTCGTTGAACAAGACCAGTGCTGTCATCGGTGAGCCTATTACGGCTGAATTGAAACTGTATCAGAGAGTGGATATTGCGGGATTTGAAGGCGCAAAGTTCCCTTCGTTCAACGGTTTCTGGAGCCAGGAAACCGCTTCGCCCAACAATATCGAGTTCCATCGCGAAGATGTCGGCGGACAGTTGTACAACGCGGCATTGCTCCGCAGATATGTGCTTATCCCTCAGCAGGCCGGCAATCTGGTAATAGACCCTGCCGAACTTGTATGTCTGGTGAACGTCAGAACTGCATCCAGAACAGGCAACAGTATATTCGACAGCTTTTTCGATGACGGTTATACCACTGTCAGAAAACGCATTTCCACACCTGCCGCACATGTTCATGTCAAGGCTCTCCCTGCCGGAGCTCCTGCAGATTTCTGTGGCGGCGTCGGAAACTTCCGCGTTTCGGCCAAGCTTGCGAACGATAATTTGAAGACTCACGAGGCTACTTCGCTTATCGTTACGGTTACCGGAAAGGGAAATGTCTCCCTGCTTGAGGCGCCGAAGATAAACTTCCCTCCGGATATGGATGTCTATGATACCAAGACCACTGAGAATACTGACAAGAGTACGGGAGGCACTTCAGGAAGCAAGGTCTTCGAGTATCCGTTCATCCCGAGAAGCAGCGGTCATTTCGACATCGGACCTGTAAAGTTCTCATATTTCGATGTTTCTTCAGGCAAGTATGAAACGATAGACGCCGGTACGTTGGAATTCGATGTGGAAAAAGGCGCCGCCACTTCAGCTTCGTCCTCTTCATCCCAGTTGGTCATGCCGGACAGAAAGGGTGTGAAGAATTTGGGAGAAGATATCCGTTTCATTTCTTCTGCCATTCCGTTCTATTCGTTCAAGACGGGGTTCTTCGTCGGAACTTGGTATTACTGGCTGATAGTTACGTTGTTGCTTGTCGCAGCAGCCGTGGTTTGGTATCTGCTGCGCGGAATTGAATCCAGAAAAGCCGACGTGGCCGGTTCCAGAAACAGACGTGCTACCAAGATGGCACTTGCCCGTCTCAAGTCTGCCGGCGATTTCCTGAAAAAGAATCTCTACTCGGCATTCTATGAGGAATTGCACAAGGCCCTTCTCGGTTTCGTGTCCGACAAGATGAATATAAGCGTGGAGGACCTGAGTAAGGAGAATATCTCGGAAATGCTTGCCGAAAACGGTGTGACTGAGGAACTTGCGAAGAGGCTTGTGGATCTCATCGATGCCTGCGAATACGCAAGATATTCCCCTGACGGCGGTCACGAGGCTATGAATACCCACTATAATGAAGCTGTGGACGTGATTTCCGCAATCGATTCTATGATGAAAGGAAAAAAGAAAAATATCGCATCCAAGACTGCCGTCACGATAGTCGCGCTGATGCTTACCCTTCCGGGAGTGGTTCGGGCCAATGCCGATGTATATCTCGATTCTCTGTGGCAGAAAGGCGCTGCCGCCTACACTGAGGGAAATTGGCGTGAAAGCCTGGATTCCTGGAAAGCTGTGGAAAATACCGGAGTAGTTTCACCGGAACTGTATTATAATATAGGTAACTCATATTTCAAATCCGGAGACTATGCACACGCGATTCTATATTATGAAAGAACACTTAAATCCAGACCTTCGTTTTCGGATGCAAGATATAACCTGGAATTTGCCAACAGCTTGATACAGGATAAAATAGATGTGGTTCCGGAGTTTATCCTGAAGAACTGGGCGAGAAAAATAAGTTACCTGCTCTCTTCCAATGTCTGGGCAGTCCTGTCACTTGTCCTGCTCGCGGCAGCATTGGCCATGCTCCTGATTTTCCTTTTGGGGAACAGGCGCGGACTCAGGCGGGCCGGATTCTATTCGGCGATAGTGCTCCTTCTGCTGAGTGCGGGCACTTTCGGATTTTCGGCATGGCAGCGAAGTGATTATATGAAAGCGGATTACGCTATAATTATAAGTCCTGTTTCATCTGCAAAGAGTTCACCGTCAGCAGAATCTTCGAAAGATTTGTTCGTGCTGCATGAGGGGACTAAAGTGAAAATCCTCGATTCTGTGGGTGTGTGGAAGAATATTTCTCTCTCTGATGGTCGACAAGGATGGATCCAGGAAAGTGATATGGAAATAATCTGATGATGAAAAATAAAATACTTTACATTCTGTCCGCAGCTGTGATATTTTTCGCAGCGCGGACGTTTGCGTTTGCAGACTCACGTAGAGACAGTACTTTACGTTTTGCTTTTGTGACTGATACTCATCTTGCTGCGAATTCCGGAGCTATCGATGACCTGAAGGCTTGTCTCAGAGATATAAACCATCAGGATTCGCTGGACTTTGTGCTTTTCGGAGGTGATATCACGGATTTCGGAACCGATGAGGAAATAGCATTGGCCAAGAGCATGATGGATACTCTGAAATTTCCGTACTATGTGGTTCAGGGTAATCATGACGCGAACTGGTCTGAAAGTGGTTGCAATACCTTTCTGAAGGTCTTCGGTTACGAGCATTTCGACTTCAAGAAGAACGGTTGGAGATTCATAGGCTGTAACAGCGGACCGGATATGCGTATGGCTCCCGGACTGGCTCCGCGCGAGACTATGGAATGGCTGAAGTCGCTGGACAAGGACGGAAAGTGCATATTTATAAACCATTATCCGATGGACTCTTCAGTGCTTAACTATTTCGATGTTACCAAGCAGCTGAAACGACTCGATGTCCGTTTCGAGATAGGAGGGCATTGGCATCAAAATATCGCGATGAACTATATGGGGATTCCTGCTGTCTTATGTCGTTCATCTCTGTCAGCTGGAAGAGTTCCGGGATATAATATCGTGAGACTTTCTCCAGAAAAGATTTCTTTCTCGGAGCGTAAGATTTTCGGTTCCACAGTGGTGGAAATGTCTCCTTGGTATGAGTATGAATTCCATGGCCCTGTGGTAGATACCGTGCATTATGACGCTTATGGACTTCCTGACGATTATCCATGGATGAGATATGATGTGAATGAGCGTTATCCGCAGGTCCGTGAAGTCTGGAAACAGGTGTTCGGAGCGAATCTTGCTGCCGGCTTCGCCGTGAAAGGAGACAGGGCATATTTTCCATTGGCCTCCGGGACAGTTAATTGCATATCGCTGAAAGATGGACACACTATCTGGTCCAAGTCATTCGGAAGTAAGATTTATTCTACGCCTGCGATTTCAGGAAATACCCTCGTCTTCGGCTGCACCGACGGGAAAGTCTATGCGCTGAAAGCCTCTGACGGGTCCGTCAAATGGGAGTATGCTACCGCAAAATCTGTCCTCGCGTCCCCGCTCATCATGAATGGAATCGTCTATGTAGGGGGTTCTGACAATGCCTTCAGAGCGCTTGACCTGAAGACCGGAAAAGCGGTCTGGACTTATACCGGAGTAGAGGGACATGCCATTTCTACGCCTTATGGCGACCAGGAGAGGGTGGTGTTCGGAACCTGGGGAAGGAAACTATATTCACTGGATCCGAAGACTGGTCGTGAGCAGTGGGTCTGGACAGTAGGGAAACCGTCCAGGATGCATTCTCCAGCGCATTGTGTTCCTGTATGTGCTGCGGGCCGCATATTCGTAGCTGTCCCTGACAGAAACGTTTACGCCATCGATGCCAAGACTGGAAAAGAACTTTTCCACGTGGCGGGCGGACGTGATGCGATAGGTCTCGGAAGTGACGGCAATACTGTTTATTCCAAGGTCATGTTCAGCAGAATGTATGCTTTCCCTGCTGACGTGGCTGCTCCTGCTGACGGAGGGGAACTCGATCCTTCACTCGAGTTGTGGAATGTGAGAGACAGCCTCGGATACGATATCGCCCCATCGGCATTGACAGAAACCGAAGGCATCTTGTATGTTCCTACAGACAAGGGAAATCTTGTCGGGATGGACGCGAAGACTGGTTCTTTCCTTTGGGCGCACAAGATTTCCGTCGCTCTGGTGAATCCTGTCCGCGTGCTGAAATTGCATGGACGCCGTTGCGTGCTGGCCTCTACGATGGACGGCACTGTCGTCCTTTTGGAAATTGCGGAATAATAATTACTGCTATTAAAACTGATAACCATGGATTTGAGAAAAATTGTCGCACTTGTGGCGGGATTAGTTCTCCCGGCTGCAGTGGCTGTTTCTTCTGACAAGAATGTCGGAAGTTTGCCCGATTGGCAGAACCCTGCTGTTTCAGAAGTGAACAGGCTTCCTATGAGGGCCACGTTCGTTACCGACCAGCAGAAGACATTGACCCTGAACGGGGTATGGAAGTTTAACCTTTGCGATAGCCCGTCGGTGGCGAAGGACGCATTTACGGCTGAGAGCTTCGATGACTCTGCGTGGGGGACTATGCCGGTTCCGGGGATGTGGGAGCTGAACGGTTATGTGGACCCTGTTTATCTGGATGTCGGCTATGCTTGGCGAGGACATTTCGAGAATAATCCTCCGTTCGTTCCTGAAAAGGATAACTACGTGGGGCAGTATAGACGTACTTTCGACCTGCCTGAAGACTGGGACGGAAAGCAGATCCGTCTTTGTGTGGGTTCCGCCACTTCCAATGTCCGTCTCTGGGTGAACGGAAAGTTCGTCGGATATAGCGAGGACAGTAAGCTGGAGGCTTGCTTCGATATTACCCGTTATGTTCAGAAGGGACATAACTTCATCGCGATGGAGATTTACCGTTGGTGTGACGGAACATATCTTGAGGATCAGGATTTCTGGAGATTCTCAGGAATCGCACGCGGAATGTATCTTTTCACGAGAGAAAAAGACCGTATCGAGGATGTGAATGTCCGCGGAGAAATGGACGGTAAAACGGCATTGACCCTTACCCTTACTCCGGGAATTACCAGCCTCTCTTATGAAATTACCGACCCGGCAGGCAAGAAGGTCTATTCGGCGGAAGAGACGTTGGGCCGCAACATCGAGAAAGATGCGGACGGGAATCGCGTTTTCTGCGCGGAATTTGGCGTGGCTTCTCCTGAACTTTGGACAGCCGAGACACCGTCGCTTTATACTTTGAAAGTCAGCGCCTCCGGTCGTAAAGGATTGGTGGAGAGTACATCTCTCCAGTTCGGCTACAGGACTGTGGCTATCAGGAATAACCAGCTTCTCGTGAATGGCCAGCCGATTCTCATTAAAGGTGTGGACCGTCATGAGATGAGCACCCACGGAGGATATGTCGTCACTGAGGAGGAGATGCTCAGGGATATCAAGATTATGAAAGAGTTGAATATCAATGCTGTAAGAACGTCTCACTATCCTAATGATCCTCTCTGGTACGCCCTCTGCGACAAATTCGGCATCTATGTGGTCGATGAGGCGAACGTGGAATCACACGGAATGGGTTACGATGAAGAAACTTTGGCGGCGCGTGAGGACTTCTTCGATATGCACCTCGTGCGTAACCAGCGTATGGTTTACCGTGACTATAACCATCCTTCCATCATCGTCTGGAGTATGGGAAATGAGGCTGGAGACGGTCCCAATTTCGAGAAAGTATATGACTGGATCAAGTCTTATGACAGCAGTCGTCCTGTCCAGTACGAGCGGGCTTACCGTAGACGTCATACCGATATCTGGTGCCCTATGTATACTTCCCCTGAAAGATGCGAGAAATATCTTAAAGGTTCTCCTACCAAGCCGCTTATCCTATGCGAATACTCCCACGCGATGGGCAACTCCTGTGGAAACTTGAAAGAATACTGGGACCTTGTGCGTAAATATCCTGAGTTCCAGGGTGGTTTCATCTGGGATTTCGCGGACCAGGCTCTTTATAGAAAAGTAGGCGATTCAGAGGTGTTCGCTTTCGGAGGCGACTTTAATGATTACGACCCTTCCGACGGTTCATTTAACTGTAACGGAATCGTGTCAGCCGACAGGCGGTTTCATCCTCAGGCTTATGAAGTGAGATACCAGTACAGGTCTATCCATACTTCCGCCGACAGTACATTCCGTCTGAAATCATCTGTATCTGAGGATAATACGGAACTGAAACTGAAAGTCTACAACGAGAATTTCTTCCTCCCTCTCTCCGGTTACAGAATGGTCTGGTCAGTCGAGGCCGGTGGCGAGAAAGTGCTTTCCGGCGTTTGCGAGAATGTGGACCTTGCCCCTGGTGAGACCGGATATGTAGGCCTTGGCATCACCATGAAAGACGTCCTCCACGCTGTTGCCGGAGCCATGAATTCGGATTCCGGATGCGCGGCATTCCACAGGGACACCGATATCAGCATCGATGCAAGTTGGCAGCTCAAATCCCGCGACGGTATCCTTCCTGCCGGCTTCGAGGTCGCCTATGACCAGATCCGCCTGTACGAGGCCCCAGCTTGCGCCTATACCTCCGGCTCCGCAGCTGTCGCGAAAGGAATTTTACCTGAGGTCAATGACGGGGTCAATGTCGAGTTCTCCGGGAAGTTTACTTATGCCGGTTTGTCCGAAGGTGTACGGGTTGCTGATTGGGCAGCTGTATTCGATAAGGTTACAGGAGCATTGACCAGCTACAAGATCGATGGTACTGAGCTTCTTAAAGAGGCATTGATGCCTTCTTTCGGCAGAGCTCCGGTGGAGAATGATCTCGGTGCTAAGCTGCATGTCAAGTCAGAAGTGTGGCGTTATCCTGTATTTGAACTTCTTTCGTTTAATGTAGAGAAAAAGGCTGACAGATACGTGGTTACGACATTGTATGAGATTCCTGTATGTCAGGTAATCATGACTTATGACATTTTCTCTGACGGCTCGCTTTCGGTTTCTGAAAAGATGATCGATACGGGTGAGCTCAGCAAGGCACCGGATCTCTTCCGTTACGGAATGAAGTTCGCTATGCCTGGAGATTTCTCCACAATGGATTTCTATGGCCTCGGTCCTTGGGATAACTACTGTGACAGAAATTCGTCCGCGCTTCTCGGTCATTATACACAGAGGGTTGAGGACCAGTATTGGTATGGCTATGTCAGGACTCAGGAGTCCGGTAACAAGACGGGACTTCGCTGGCTTCGTGTGACTGACGGTTCAGGTATGGGACTGGAGGTTACATCTGATATCAGATTCAGCGGGTCGGCACTGCCGTTCAGTCAGAAGGATATGGATTCGGCATTGACAGATCCTTTGCCTCGTCCTAATCCTACGAACGGGCAGTTCGGCAACGGTACACATTCGCTTGAGCTTCTGCCTCTTGCACATAATGATAACCGTACGCTCGGAACGACTTACGTTAATTTCGATATGAAGGAGGCCGGTGTAGGCGGTATCAATTCATGGGGTGCGCTTCCGATGGAAGATTATCGGGTTCACCCGGCTGAATATGATTTCAGATTTGTTCTTAGACCGGTCAGGTAACAGCGAAAGTTGCTGAGAGACAAAGAAAAAGCCCTCGGAAATCTCCGAGGGCTTTTTTCAATATTTGGAACTATGATTAGTATCTGTTCAGAGGACGTCCGCTTGTCATCATGTGTACTCTTCTCTTTACGTCGTCGAGTACTTCCTGGTGAGCTGCGAGAGATGCTTTCTGCTCCTCGGTGCGCTCTCCTTTGGCTGTGATGGCGTCGATGTGCTCAGCAGCTGATGAAAGAACGGTGTCGATGAGTTCTACGATATCATCCATGTCTTTGTCTACAAAACCTCTGGATGTTACGGCAGGTGTACCTACGCGGATTCCTGAAGTCTGGAATGGTGAACGAGAATCGAAAGGAACCATGTTCTTGTTTACAGTGATGTCAGCCTTTACGAGCTCGTTCTCGGCTACTTTACCTGTGACTTCCGGGAATCTTGTACGGAGGTCGATGAGCATCAAGTGGTTGTCAGTGCCGCCGGATACGACTTTGTATCCCTTGCTGATGAACTTGTTGCACATGGCCTTAGCGTTCGCTACGACCTGTTTCTGGTATTCTTTATACTCTGGCTGGAGTGCCTCGTAGAATGCTACTGCCTTAGCTGCGATAACATGCTCGAGAGGACCGCCCTGGATTCCAGGGAATACGCTTGCGTTCAGGATCTGAGACATCTTCTTGATCTCTCCCTTAGGTGTCTTTCTGCCCTGAGGATCGTCGAAGTCTTTACCCATGAGGATGATACCTCCTCTTGGTCCACGGAGTGTCTTGTGTGTGGTAGATGTCACGATGTGGGCATATTTGACAGGGTTCTCCAGAAGGCCTGCTGCGATGAGACCTGCTGTGTGAGCCATGTCGATCCAGAGAATAGCTCCTACTTCGTCTGCGATTTTTCTCATGCGGGCGTAATCCCACTCTCTTGAGTATGCAGATGCTCCTCCGATGATGAGTTTCGGCTTGCACTCTTTAGCTGTAGCCTCCATCTTGTCGTAATCTACTCTTCCTGTTTCCGGATCGAGTCCGTAAGCGACAGCATGATAGAGGATGCCTGATGCGTTGACCGGTGAGCCGTGTGTGAGGTGTCCTCCCTGTGAGAGGTCCAGACCCATGAAGGTGTCACCCGGGTTAAGAATAGCGATTTCTACGGCGAGGTTAGCCTGTGCGCCTGAATGAGGCTGTACGTTTGCGTATTCTGCGCCATATATTTCGCAGAGGCGATCGATAGCTATCTGCTCGATCTGGTCCACTACTTCACATCCGCCATAATAGCGTTTTCCTGGATATCCCTCAGCGTATTTGTTTGTGCAGATGGATCCCATAGCCTCCATGACCTGGTTGCTGACATAGTTTTCAGAAGCTATGAGTTCAAGTCCCTGAGATTGTCTTTCCTTTTCCTTTTTGATAAGATCAAAAATTTGAAGATCTTGTTTCATAAAAAGTTGTTTAGAGTCTGGTTTAACATGTTAATCCTTTCATGCTCTTTGCGGGCATTCGTACAAATATAATACTTTTAATCGATTTTAAATAAAAAATTGTAAGAATTTTCCTTGTTTTGGGATATCTTTGCAATTATTCGTGTGGAATTGGGTTACGAAGGCATTGACATAAACAACAGGTGGTATGAAAGATAGAAAGTTGCTGAACATCGAGCTCGGGCGCGTCAGCCCGGAGCAGTATAAGGATCTTCCGGAATCGGGGGTTTGCGTGGTCTTGGACAATATCAGGAGCGCGCATAATGTGGGGTCCGTGTTCAGAAGTGCGGATTCTTTTAAGGTGGACAGGGTCTGGCTGTGCGGAATCTGCGCGGTCCCGCCGTCTCCGGAGATTCACAAGTCCGCGCTGGGGGCTGAGTTCAGTGTGGATTGGGTGTATGAGAAGGAGACGATGGATGCTGTCCGGAAGTTGAAGGAGGATGGTTATGTCGTGCTGAGTGTGGAGCAGACTGTAAATTCGATAAAGTTGGACAAGTTCGTGCCTGAACCGGGTAAAAAGTATGCCCTGGTTCTGGGAAATGAGGTGGATGGCGTCCAGCAGGAAGTGGTGGATGCGTCCGACGGTGTCCTGGAGATTCCTCAGTTCGGCACGAAACATTCCCTGAATATTTCAGTAACGGCTGGAATCGTGCTTTGGCATTTCCGGCTTACCGGGGGGATTTAGTCTGCTTTTTTGTGGCGCATGAAGGCCGGGTCTCGAGTAGTTCCAGAAGATAGTCTTTGTCCGGGGAGTCGGATTTCATGATTAGTTTTCGTAGTCTATTATACCTTGTATAAAGGGTTTGGCATGAAATTTTGGAAATGGTGCTTATGACTTTATACTCCATATTTATAGCATATAGAGCAAATAATAAGAGGTCTTCTTCCTTATAATCCGGGACTACTGTTTTGAATTTGTTGAGGACTCCTGTGAATTTTTTATCCGTATATTTTAATATGCAGTCTCTGAAGTCTTTGGCGCAGATGTGGGTTTCTATTATGTCGCCTATGCTGTCTTCGAGAGAAATCTTTTTGTTTTCCGGAGAGTAATAGCGTTGCAATATTTCACCTATCATTGATATTAGGACGGAGCTCTCATCGTATTTTATCAAGTCCCTTAGTGTGTTCTTATAGTCTTGGGCCTGTGCGGTCATTTGCGTGAGGCTCTTTTCTGAATTGTCTAGCTTGGACTCTGTCTCGGATAGTTCTTGCTCGGTGTTGACCAGGACTTCTTTCGTCTTGGAATGCGCTTTTTTCTCGCTTCGTAATATTTTAATGGACAAGAGAATAAGTGTGGCTGCGAGGACAAGCAGAAGAGAATAGATGACTCTGTTCGTCTTTATTTTATAGTCAGCTAGTTCTTTTTGCTGCTGATAATACTTTTCATGAGCCAATGTGATGGACTGCTGAAGAGTTTCGGCAGTTATAGCATCCACTATGTCTTGGAGATCTTTTAGTAATGGGTATGCTGCTGTAGTATCTTTTTCTCTGTCGCGTATTTCGAAATCTGCTGCCAGTGTGTACATTCTGTCATGTTTTGTATTGATGGCTGCATAGGCGGAATCGATGTAAGTATGAGCCTGTTGTCTTTCCCCTATAAGGCTATAGGCCTTCGCGGCTTCACTATACAACGATACGTCCAGTTTTTTATTTATTTGTTGGATTTGTTTTATAATATGTATGGTGCTGTCAGGATGCGGGGGCTCCAGAAGCAAATAGAATGAAGACATCAGACTGAGGGCTGATGTGAGTATCGGATTGTTGTTTAGTGATTTGGCTTTAGTGTATGTGTCCTGGCATAGTTTCAATGCTTCGTCGAAACGCTCTTTGCTCATATACGCGGATGCTAATTTCAATTGAGACCTCAATATATAATGAGGATCTCCGACTTTATTGAAATAGTTGCACGCGATTTCTTGGTATTTTATACTTTCGTTGTTATTGTATTGTCTGGAATATAAGACGCCTATGCGGGAAGATGAAATTCCGCAATAGAACCAATCCTTACATTCTTTTGCGAGCAGTAACGCTTCAGTGTAAGATGAGACGGCGTCTTCCAACATATTAGAGTCTGTCTGCTGATCTCCAAGATAAAAGTTGAACAACATTTTTTCTCGGGGATTACCGTGGCGTTTGTAATAGTTTTTATACGCTGACAGTGTATCGAGAAAGCTGCCGGAGTCATAACTGTTTTTGTCCAGAGCGATAGCGTATAAGGTACAATACTTCGCCCTGTTTTTTCTATTCGTGAAATCTGACTCTTTATATTTCTTGAGTTCTGTATATGCGCTGTCTGGATATGTTTGTATGTAAGAATCGATATTCGCCAGTAATCTGCTTTGGTTGGAACAACTGGTGAGGATTATTGTGAATATCGATAATATTATGGCTATTTGTTGTGTTTTCATTGTGTTGTTATTTAATTTCTCAAATATAAGTATAATAATTGATAAATAACGTTTAATTTAAAATGGCGTTTTACCTTTCTTACTTACATAATCTGTAAAAAGAGGTCTTTTAAGGTATGCTAATACACTCTGTAAGAAGAGTACTTCTTACAGACGTTGATTATTAATCATTTACATATTTGTATGTAAGAAAGAAAAAATGATGTTTGTGTTGTATTGTTGTTGTTTGTTTTATAGCTTTGTTTAGAACCATTTAATTAAATAGTATGAAAGCACGGAAGTTAATTTACGTATTCCTTTTATTGTGTACGATTGTGATAATATGTTCTGCGACATCTCCGATAGGAGCTCTTGCTGTTGGAAAAGATATTCCAGTGAAAGTTAATCCAAATAATAAGGATTCGTTGGGACTAAAAACGCCAGCCGTTATTCCTATTACTGCCTATGCTATTCCGGAGGCAGGTGTGATTACTATCTCGTTTGTTCGCAATATTGGAGAGGTCGATGTGGAATTAATTAATTGTGCTTCCGGAGAGTTTGTGTCAGATATTGTTTCAAGTAAAGATGGTGGTGCGATTATATCATTCTCTGGCGATACTGGTCATTATAGAATACTTTTTACGACAGAAAATGGTCGTGATTATATTGGTGAATTTGATATTGAATGATGAGAATTGATTGCGTTAATCTCTCTTTTGAAAAGTGTTTAATCGTCATGATGGTGATTATGATGACTTCGTTCTCGTGTGGAAGGGACGATGTTAGGACATCACTCAAATTGGCGGGTAAAAATAGATGTGAACTTGAAAAAGTGTTGTCTCACTATGAAAATGAAAGAGACTTTGAAAAATTGAAAGCGGCTAAATTTCTAATTAAGTATATGCCGTGGCAGCGCTCATATTCTGTGGATATCTCTAATTATTATGAAGCTGTAGACTCGGTTTTGTCTGTTACAAATGAGAGAGAAGCGTTCAAGGCTGCAATGAAAAGTGTTTATGAGGAGGCTGAAGATTATCTGCGTCTTGATTATGATATCCAAACAATTACAGCGGATTATTTGATTTCTGAGATAGATGCTGCATTTGGACAATGGCGAAATGGTAAGTGGGCTAGACATTTGGATTTTGATGAATTTTGCAACTATTTGTTACCTTACAAATGTATAGCCAATCAGCCAATGGATGATTGGAGGGAAAGACTTTCAGATATCGCGCGCGGGGATATTGATATACGTGAACGTGAATGCAAGGACTATCAATACGATTCCAAATCTGCGGCGATATCTGTCAATGCTTCAATGTCTGGAAATTATATGAAGTATACAAAGCAACTGGAACAATATCCTATATTTCGGCCAGAGACTATTCTCAAACTTCCATATGGAACATGTATTGAGTCTTGTATTGCGGCTATACAAATCCAAAGAAGTAAAGGTATTCCGGTTTCATTGGACTATACGCCACAATGGCCTAATAGAAAATATGGCCATTACTGGCTCAGTGTACTTGGACTTAATCATAAAAGTGTTCCTTTTGCACCATTTGATATTGAATCTGGAGTTCTTGAAAATAGAATTCTATCAAAGGCCTTTAGAATGACATATAACCCGAATAGAGAACTTGCAAGACGTGTGCGAAAGGGGTTGCGGATACCATCATCGCTTGAATATATATTTTGTCAAGATGTGACAGCAGAGTATACTACTGCTGATGATGTTGAAGTTAATCTATTTTCAAATGGAAAAATTTCTGATAACATATATATATAGCAACGTTTAATAATCAAACTTGGATTCCTGTTGATTGGGGAGAGAAGAAGCGTGGTAGGAAAGCATTATTTCATGCGCTTGGGCGTAATGTGTTATATATGCCGGTTCAGTGTACGGAAATGCATGAATGCGAATCTGTAGGATATCCGTTTTTTCTAGATTCGAGAGGGAATGTGACGTATATACCGATTTGCTCTGACAATAAAGAAGACGTTTGCTTGTATCGCAAGTATCCTGTGTATGCGTTTGTTTATAAAAACTCGGCAATGATTAGAGGGGGTATGTTGGATATCTCAGATAAATCTGATTTTAGTAACTCGACAACATTTGCTGTGTTCCCTTCTGATTCTTTGACCTTGGCAGGAGCGGTTTCTTCTGTTGATGCCGCTGGACGTTTTGTGAAATTCAAATCATCTAATGAAGGCCGTTGTGATATGGCTGAATTGATTTTTTATAATGAAGAAGGTGTAAGACTCTCTCCTGCTTTGATTAAGTGTGGTAGAGAGGTCCATCCCAATAATAAAGTGAATTTAGCAACAGCGATAAATGATGATGATCCTTTGACATTTTTTAGTGCACGGGGTGAAGATGATATTTGGGTGGGATTTGATTTTGGAAAAAAGGTGAAAGTAAGTCAGGTCGATTATTTTCGTAGAAGTGATGGTAATAATCTTTATCCTGGTTATGAATACTCTCTTGCTTGGTGGAATGGCTATACATGGGAACTGATAGACACAATAACGGCAGATAAATCATTATGCTTTAATGCGAAACAGGTCCCGTCTGGAGTTCTTCTCCTGCTTACGTGTCTTACCACTGGTACAGAAAGTCGGCCATTTGTATATAATGGAGGTAATATTATATGGTATTAATAACTAATTGTTTAACTCTTAAATTGTGTTGTGTATGAAGAAAAAAATGTTCGTGGCCGTGAGTCTAATTGTATCTGCGGTAGCAGTCGTATGTGGAGTAAGGTCTGTTAGTCTAATTCGTGTAAATGAAGTGCTGTTTTATGAAAACTTGGACGCGTTGGCAAGTGGGGAAATTACTGTGACGACTTGCCTTGGATTATGGAATGAATGTACTTTAGCTGATGGTACTGAGTCGAAAGCACCAGCAGTTTCCTTAACGAAAGATTGATTATTTGCGTTATGAATGTGAAATATGCCCTTGTTGCTTTAATATGTTTAGAGGCATGTTCGCACCGGGAACCGTGGTTGCAAAATGCTCCTATAACTATGTTGGAGGTTAGTAAAGATATTGAGTATGTTCCTATTCCTCAAGATTCTATAGTGCTGCCTGAAATAATTGCAACGTGTGATGATTATGTGATTTGGTCGGAAAAGAAAGGCAATGGTCTGTTGAAGATAAGTGATTGTGACGGAAATATTCTTTCGTCAGGCATTAAGAAGGGGAGATCCTTAGACGAATTGTTAAATGTTACACAAATATTAATTCGGGATCGTGGTTTTATAGTCTGTGATGTGTTTAAGAAAAAAGCCTACTCTTTTAGTCTTGAAAAGAATTTCGTTATAAAGGACAAATCTTTTGATATAGATGCGTTTAGTACAATTGCGGTGTCCGGTGATACAATAGTTGGAGTGGCTAAACATGGTAAATGTAAATATGAGTCTAAATTGATTGGAGGAAAGACGATTTCAAAGTTTGGAGATTATTCATATTATGGTCTAGATACTGAGATTGGTTGTGGACTCTTACAAGGGCATATTTGTATTAATGAGGTAAAAGGAAGAATAGCTTGTTTTAGTTATTACGCTGGCGCATATGAAATTGCAGACTATAGGTGCCATAAAATTGTTCGAAGTGAAAAACTTGAAGATTTTTCATTCGATGGAAAGTCTAGTGGGCAAGTTTTGATGGGACCAGAGTCTAAACTTAATTTTATTTCGACTGTTTCTTCTGAGAATTTCATATATGCTTTATATGATGGTAAAGACCTTAGATACTATATGATGAATCGTGGAGATTCACCAAGTGGACATAATATTTGTATCTTTGATTGGAATGGTAATTACGTGAAATGCATAAAACTGGATATGCCCGTTACAAGTATTTCGTGGAATCCTGATAATAAACGTCTGTATGTTAGCGTATTAGTTGATGGACATTATAAGATAGGCGCTATTAAGACTGAATGAAAAGATTCTGTTGAGACTTTTTAAACTATCTTACGATATGATGTTTTTGGCTGTAGTTTCTTTGATATTTGCGCTATATGTCAGCAGGTGGAAATATGTAGAACAGATAGTGGTTATAGTGATATCACTGTGGCTGTCATATGAGTCGTTGCTCGGTATAAGGCAGTTATTTGGTCTCTCATCGTCAAATCATTGCATGTTTGTAATGACTGGTAGTTTTGCTAATCCTGGTCCATATGGAGGGTTTATAGCAATATGTGCAGTGATTGCATTCTCGGAAGTTTGTAAATGTCATAAGTATGGGAAGTTACGAGATAGGGTTCTTACTTTGTTGTCTGGTATATCTGGTGGCTTAGGCGTGATAGTTCTTCCTGCGTCGATGAGTCGCGCTGCGTGGGTCGCATTTTTTATGGCAGG
>SAMEA104315426__coassemble_347_pt1 | contig 33910 bp, 29 predicted proteins | sample SAMEA104315426__metabat2_low_PE_008 | metagenome-assembled genome bin SAMEA104315426 (sample SAMEA104315426) | gut metagenome | biome: Monkey gut; feature: monkey-associated habitat; material: faeces | place: China | collected 2013 | reverse complement strand
ACCTTCAAGTATATGTTTATGTCACATTATGCCACGGAAGTTTGCAAGTGTCCCGAGAAAACCCATAATAGGCTTGTGAGCCTCAGATGAAGAAAGAATTTGAGACTTCGGCATACCAGGAAACATTGTTCCCTTATAAGCTTGAACAGGCTGATGGACAGCTGGATTGAAACCTGACTCTACAGGAGAAGAGCCCATTCCTGGGACAATAGTTTTGTTGTTACTCATATAAGTATGTTTTAATATATCGACTATAGCGAAAAATGGTTGGAATTGTCAGTAACCAACAGTTCTTTCATCTACTCACGCAAATATAAAACATTTTCAACGATTATGCATTACTTTTCTTATTTTTCTTTTTCTCCAGAAAATTTACTACCTTTGCACCCGCTGTCCACGCGATGGGCGGCACAGGTTAATTTATTAATTATTAAAACAGATTCACAATGGCTGTTAAAATTCGTTTACAGCGCCATGGTAAGAAGAATTTCGCATTCTTTCACATTGTAGTGGCAGACGCACGCGCACCTCGCGATGGTCGTTACATCGAGCAGATCGGCTCTTACAACCCTAACACAAACCCTGCAACTATCGTTCTCAATAGCGAAAGAGCTCTTGCATGGCTTAACGTAGGTGCTGAACCGACACTCGTAGCTCGTCGTATCCTTTCTTACGAAGGAGTTCTTCTCAAGAAGCACCTCGAAGGTGGTATCGCTAAGGGTGCCCTTTCACAGGAGCAGGCTGACAAGAAATTTGCTGACTGGAAAGCACAGAGAGACGCTAAGATCGAGGCTAAGAAACAGGGTCTGAGCAAAGACGCTGCTGATAAGGCTAAAGCTGCTGAAGAGGCTGAGGCTAAAGTCAATGCTGCAAGAGCAGAGGCTATCGCCAAGAAGAAAGCTGAGGCTGAGGAAGCTGCAAGAAAAGCTGCTGAAGAGGCTGCCGCTGCAAAGGCTGCTGAGGAAGCAACTGAGGCACCAGCTGAAAACGCTGAGGCTTAATTGTTCAGGACAATGTCAGAAGACGTGGATCTCATACAGGTCGCCAGGATTCTCAAATCCAACGGTACAGATGGGGAACTTCTTATCAGTTTCCGTGATATCGCGCCCGAAGACATCGACACACAGGAACCGGTGTTCATCTATTGTGATGGACTCCCGGTTCCATTTTTTATTACCGCGTTCGCGCAAAGAGGCCGCAACCGCGCACTCGTGAAATTCGCCGACGTAAACTCATTCGACGATGCCGAAGAAATCTGCGGACAAGCGGTTTATGTCAATGCCGAAGATTACAGTGATCTCGACACATCCGAAGAAGGAGACTTCTCCATGCTAGCCGGATGGACACTCGAAGACGCGGAAGGCGTAAAAATCGGAACCATAACCGACTACGAAAACATTCCGGGAAACCCTTGCCTGTACGTAGAAACGAAAAACGGACAGGTAATGATTCCTCTTCACGAAGAACTCATCCTGTCCGTAGATGAAAAAAATCAGACCCTCACGATGGAAATTCCTGAAGGACTGATATAGATTGTATTATAAAACTCTTTCAGCTTCCAGCACATTATCACCTTTTCCTTCTTTCAGTTCTCTATAGAACGCTGCTGTCGCTGTCTGCATATATGGAATCAGCCAGATAAAACCGATACCCAAAGTGATGATGGAAGCAACCCACCAGCCGATAAAACTGAGCAAAAGCCAGAAATAATCGAACTTGTGCCCTCTCATAAGATCACGGCTCTTGTCAATGGCCTCATCGATGCTCAGCTCCGGATGCTCCACGAGAATATATGGCGTCATAGCATAAGAGAACGCCTTTATAATACCCGGAACAACGAGAAGCAAAGACCACAATAATATATATACATAGGTCAGGAGCATGCCAAGCACAAGATGCAGCCAGCTACTTCCCACCCCGAAAGCCACAGTGAACATATTGGATGACAATCTGTTGTCACCAGTCTCAAAAAGGATTCTGAAAGAATTCATAAAACCGGCAGTCAAAGGATAAAGAACCAAAACTATCAACAGAGTTCCTCCATAAGTCACATAGGCAGGAAGAATCAACGGACTTCCAGCCGAAATATTCAGCACTGATGCATAGCGGGGACCACACAATGCTGACAGCAAAAGCATAAAGATTATAGTCGCGATAACCGCCTGCGCCCAGTTCCCGTTCAACGCCGCACGCGCCTCGCTTTTAAATTCCTGATTAGTTTTCATACGCACAATTAATCTGAAATCGAGATACTTGCCATGAAGCTGTCAATGCAGCAGTAACGTGGAGCATCTTCACGGTTAGACAAAATATTCAAATCCAAATACTGGAAAGCTCCGATTTTATCCAACTCCACTTTCTTCCAGCCTCTGACCAGAGTCAGACCCTTGTCTGAATAATTCACAAGATCCACCTCTGTAGAACCCGTAGTCTTACCTTCATTGATTCCGGTAATTCTCAGCTTGATATAGTCGCCTGCCTGAAACTTAGGACATCCGGGAACGCCGAAAAGGGCAGCATTGGCCACATAGTTCGTATTGCATATATACATGGAGTTCGGCGTGCAAGTTCCGTTCTTATAGAACTGGAAAGTCATGGCATGGGCAGGCATCAGGCTAGTACGGGGATTATCGTAATAAACTACAAAGCCATTTCCCTTCTTGGTCATCTTGGAAGTATCTGCAACACTGTAAAATGACTTCACATATCCTTCTTTAAATGTAGTGTCACGAAGAACCGAAATAGCGAAACCTCCTGTATGGATATCTTTATCGACGCTCTGCTTATTATGAAAAATGAGTGAGCCTGACTGATCTGCAAACTCCTGCGCAAACATGACACTGTCGACCCATGGAGAAGCCCCTACATTAGAATACTCGAAATTACAGAGGGTAACAAAGTTAGACGAGAATGAACCGCCCATACAACCACAGACAGCAACTCCCAGTGCAAGTCCGCTTAAAATCTTCTTAATATTCATGAATATAATATATGTTTCTCATTACTTATAGATGCAAAAATACTATTTTCTTGCATGACACGAAAGAAAAACGCATAAATAGTGAAAAAAGTCTCAAAAAGTTTTGGAGATTTAAAAAATGTCCGTATATTTGCAATCCCAAAGTAAGAGAAACACTAAAGTTTCACAACATGCGGATGTGGTGAAATGGTAGACACGCTACTTTGAGGGGGTAGTGGGCGTTGGCCCGTGTGAGTTCGACTCTCACCATCCGCACGAAAAAAAGCATCAGAATTTCTGATGCTTTTTTTGTTTTTATTTCGTTTGTCTATCGGCTGTTATACGGGCCGGAGATATTCTTTACAGTCATCTGGCCATCTGAGTCGGTGGTTGTTACGACATAGTATTTCTTGCCGCCATCTACCACTCTGATGACGATGTTGCCATCGTAACCTTTCACGCGGGATGCCTCTGCCTCTGTAACCTTATCATCCACTCCTGAAGGACGCTCACCGCGACAGAAATTAGTGATGAACAGATCCATGGCAGGAAGCGTTTTCTCCATAGAAGCCATAATGGAAGTACGAGGATGCACATCCACCCACGAATTTACCACGATTACCTGTGGAGAAAGGATTGTCAGGGCTTCAGGACTGTTGGTCGCCTCAGAACCATGATGATCAGCTTTCATCACCTCTACCCTGCCTGCTGCTTTAGCGCATGGAAGCTCAGCGTCTTTCCAAGAAAAATTGGACCTGCTGTTATATTGCAAATCACCTCCGGCGAAGAAATCGAAGTTTCCATAAGACACCTTCATCACGCAACTGCAGATATTCTCAGCCGGACAATTGTCCGTGCCGGCGATTTTCGCAGGGTTAGCCACGACGATATCTTTTTTCTCAGGGAAGGTCTTCTTAGTATCAGTACCGTTTCCTGTCCAAATCTCACCGTTCACAGCGATATTTCTGACAGTGACATCATATTCCGAAGTCCTCGGAACTATCTGATTTGTAACACCAGCCTTGAAAAGTTCCGCCTTAAGGCCCTTGTTTTCCACATGCCATTTTACGGCATTGACATAATTCTTAACAGCAGCCTTATTGCTCGCAAGGGTCTGCATATCGAATGGGTAGTCATAGGACGGCCACCCGCGGTCGACAACCTTGGAAACAGGGAACAAATCCAGAATCTCGGGAATACCGTTCAGGCGATAAGTAGAGGAATTTCCGGAAACAGGAAGCGACGAATTGCAATCTCCGAAATGGTCATTATGCAAATGCGTGTTCACGATATAATCTATCGTATTGTTTCCGGTCCAGGCCATACACTTCTTCAAGTAATTGGCAATCAACATAGAACCGCGCGTGCCGGTCTTGGTGGGGTCCCACCTCGAACGAATGCCAGTATTAGTCGTACTGCCATTTGAATTAGTGGATATAAGCGAACTGGCAGCATCGATAAGCATCTGCGTACCGTCAGGCATAATCAGGAAGGCGCACTCCCCTGTCGTAGTGTTGATAAAATGGATATCCATTTCACCTTTCTGCCACGCAGGAAGCACCTTGCCGATTTCTATCCCAGTCTCCTTCTGGACAGGGGGAACAGGCTTCACGTCCGGGCCCGTCTTCCCATTATCGGAAGAACAGGCCAGCGGCGCGAGCAAAACAGCTGTCAATATAATTTTGTTTAACCTTTGCATGCAATATGGAGATTCAAGAACATTTTACCGCCTTCGATATTCACGGCGAGACGGATATAATTGCCGAAATTCGGCTGCACTTTAATGATATGCAGTCCAAGTCCGCCAAATGTCATAGGAGCACTGCCGTCGTCGGCCCAATGCACGCCGTCCTGAGACAGCTGTACCTGGCCTGAAAATACCGGATTCCCTTCCAATTTCTCCACCATAACGAAGAAAATCGCCTCATCAGCCCAACCTACTTCATAAGGATGAGTCTCGAAAGTACCCTCAAAAAACTTTTTCACCTCGAGGTGAGAATCATTGAACATTTTCATAATCCATCCTCCTATTCCTGAGAAACAACCACCGAATCGACATAGAAGAACACCCTTCTGTTCGTATCCGTCTCCACCCAGAACAAAGGATTAATGAGATTGTCAATGCGGTCGTAACCATCTCGCGCATCGACCTTCGTACCTCTCATATCCCAAACCTTGTCCTGGCACTGGAATTCCACATATTCACGCAACTGTGTATCCACTTTAAGCCTCATATACTGCCAGTTAAGCTTGCAGTCAGTCTCATTGTAGATAAGTTTCTGTTCACCGTTCTTAAGATTCATGAAGCCGTCGTGGTCTCCATTAGGATAACGTTTGCCGAACCACCATGGGTCCACGCCTTTCTTACACCAGTCTCCTTTCAGGCCATAAGCCCACTCTTCGTCTGTAACACCGTCGCGGGAATGGACATACTGCCATTTCTGTGTGAGTTTTCCATCTACGGCATTCAAATAACGCATTCCTACGAAATAGCGCTTGCCATGTTCCTGGATATCGAATCCCATACCGAAATCACGGATTGAATTCTCATGAAGTCCAGGCTGAGGGCGGTCTCCGCCATCCACAACATCCTGCTCTGCAGTATAAGAGAACCAACATTCTATCTGAAGGAAACGGTTCTTCGTACGGCAGAAAGACAGACGTTTAATCGCATGTCCAAGACATCCTTCAGCAGGTTTTTCCACATAAGGAGCCGCTACCGGTCTGGTAGACAGTTTAAGGCTGAAAGCGCCGGACATCGCTCCATGTGTTCCCGGATAACGATATGTGGCCGAGCTCAACATGACCGGAGGCCACTGGTCTTTGCAGACCAGTGTCTTCGGCACATCGAAATCAGGGTATTCTGTAAAGTTAGGCATCAGAGTCATCCATCCGTTGAATCCGGTGTTGAACACATCATACGCCAGGATTCTCTCAAGAGGCTGGAATCTGCTCTTCAGCAAAATTTCATCTACACTCATCTTCTATTGAATTAAAATAATTAAACTATTATCTTTCAACATATTAATAACCAGGGTTCTGTGCTATTTTTCCGCCCATAATCTGGACATCATCACTTGGAATCGGCCAAAGATAAACTTTAGCATCGAATTTTCTTTCACCATGCTGCACAATAAACTTGCCATCCACCATAGCCTCGAACTCAGGGAAACCATCCTTATCGAATGTCGGAGCCTGTGGCCAGAACCACTTTCCTTCATTGAAAGCGCTGATATTAGTCTTGGCTGTACGTGAAAAACCATACATATTATGAGAGAACGCCTGCTCAAACTGATGCCAACGCAACAAATCATAGTAACGAAGGTTTTCCCAAGCAAACTCTACACGACGCTCCCTGCGGAGAATCTTTCTAAGAGAAGCCTGATCAGTAACAGTAATTGCAGGATATTCAGAAGTCTCGCTTCTCTTCACGCCATACGCACGCGCCCTGACATCATTGATGCAAGCAAGCACACTGGCATCGATCTGGTTCAGCTCGATTTTCGCCTCAGCATACATCAGGAGCACATCAGCATAACGCATGAGTATCACCGGATTATCATTATAGAGGCGAGTTCTCCACTCATCCTGGGCACCCTTCCTGAGGCAGCAACCATTATATGACGCATTAGTGGCATCAGAACCACCCTTGCTGTCCTTATTGGTAATCATCTTACCACTTAAATAATCGTAAGTCTGAGTCTTGTCAGGAGCAGGGTTCCATTCAATACCATAAATCTTGGTCCCAGGAGCAGCAAATGTTTCGCAGCAACGCGGATCACGATTCTTGAACGGATCATGAGGGTCGAAACCGCTTCCTGCCTCATCGATAGTCTTTCCGTTATTCATTTCATAAACAGCGAGAAGTTCCCAAGACGGCTGAGCATTATGTGTACCTCCGGCAGCACGAGCGATAAAAGACTTTATGGATTGGGTAGTCGGCTTACCATCAGAATTCACTTCAAGGTCAGTCGAATGTACGATAGACCAGATGACTTCGCAATTCTTCGTCTTGTCACGGAAGAGTTCACCGTAACTTTCTCCCCTATTCTGCGCAATCTTCGAAGCATCAGCATAATACAGAGAATAATGATTCAGATTCATGCAGGCCTTCGCTGCTTCCGCAGCTGTCTTATAATCAGCCTGATAAAGCGCGATTCTCGCTTTAAAGGCCAATGCTGCCCCTTTGTCGACCCTGACAAGTTTTGTCACATTGTTGTCCAGAGGAAGATTGTCGGCAGCGAAATCATAGTCCTTATATATCTGCTCCAACACAGTTTTCTTATCTGTACGGCCCATCTTAAACGCCTCTTCAGGAGTAATGGAAGTGAGGTAGAACGGAACGTCACCCCAAAGGGTAATCAGTCTGGCATAAGCATATGCCCTGAAGAAAGAGGCTTCACCACGAAGTGCATTCAATTCACTTTCAGAATATTTGCCGGAAAGTTTGTCCAATGCTTCCAGAATTCTGTTTGCACGGCTGATATTCTTGTAAGAATAACTCCATGTCTTGGCCACATAGATAGCACTCTTGGCAGTGGTCGCATCGATAGAACCGGCAGCTACCGGATAAATATTGGTTCTCTGAGACCAGTCATCTGTCTGACGGTCCATATTGTAACCTTCTTCCTGCGGGAAAAACTCTGCTCTATAAAAATCGTTCAGAGATATCCTGACTTCTTCCGGTGATGAAAACCAGTTCTCGCTGGACGCCGCAGAACGTGGATTCAAATCCAGGTCGGCACATGAAACCATAGAGATGATTCCGAGGATGCCTGCAATTTTATGTATTATTGTTTTCATTCTATCAAATTTTATCGTGTCTGTCATTACACCATGTTAGAATTTAAGATCGAGACCGAAGGTCCATGTCCTTGCGATGTATGTGGAAGCCCCGGCTTCAGGATCCCATCCTTTAAGATAGTTGTCGAAGCAGAATGGATCATCTACATTGAAATAAACACGGAGTCCTTTGACATTGACCTTACTGATCAGGGCTTTAGGGAAGGTATAGCCGAGATTTATATTCTTGACTCTAAGGAAGGCGCTGTTTTTCAGCCAATAATCTGACATCTTGTAGTTGTTGTACTCTCCGCTGCTATGGCTGAGGCGCGGATATTTGGCCTTGAGGTTCTCCTCGTCGGTATTGTATACACTCCAGTAATTTCTGGAACCGTCCGAATTCCTGATAACAGAAGGAGACGGAAGCCACTGACTCTCAAGAGGACGTACCATATCTTCTGTAAGACGTGAAAGCTGATGTCCTACACCATTGAACAGAACAGAGAATGAAATTCCTTTCCAACCGAGGTTGATACTACCTCCATAAATATAGTGAGGAAGTGAGCTTCCAAGTACAGTTCTGTCGTGAGTATCGTTGATAATTCCGTCAGGGGTACCCTCCGGACCGCTGATATCCTTATACTTGACGTCTCCAGGTTTCACCGAGCTGACAAGAAGGGCGCTATTGGAGATTTCTTCAGCATTCTGGAACAAACCGGAAGCTTTATATCCGTACCATGCGCAATACTCCTCGCCCTCAGTGATAATGGTTCCATTGGAATTAAACACCTGTTTTCCACCGAGGTCTCCCATTACAGACTTGTAATCTGAGAGATTCACGCTCACGGCATAAGAGAAATCTCCGATGCTGTCTGCCCAACCGAGTTTAACCTCCCAACCACGAGTATTCATGGTACCGGCATTGCGGTCTGGCGCAGAATAGCCTGTAAATGAAGGGATAGCGACAGCAAGCAACATATCAGTTGTCTTCTTGTAATAGTAGTCTGCGCTGAAGTCGAGACGATTGTCGAGGAATGTAGCGTCGATACCTGCATCCCAGCTCCATGTCTTTTCCCAATGAATATTCTTGTAAGCGTAGTCAGCCTGTGCTCCGGTCATTGTAGAAACAGGAGAAGTACCGGCACTGTCATACATTATAGCTTTGTTGAAAGTTATATATGTCTGGTAAGGATAGTTTCCGATTCTTTCGTTTCCGAGGCTACCCACAGAGGCACGCAACTTCAAATGATTCAGCCAATTTACATTCGACATGAATTTTTCGTTCGTAACAACCCAACCGAGAGATGCACTTGGGAAGAATCCCCATCTGTAATCCTTGTGGAAGCGTGAAGAAGCATCGCCACGGGCGTTGAGCTGAAGGTAGTAACGGTTATCATAGTTATACATTATACGTCCGAAGAAAGAACGATAAGCATTCTGATAAGAACTGCCACCGACATTCAGAGAGTTCTTGTTGGCAAGATCCATATAAGGGAACATGGACAGCTCCATCTCATTAGTATCTGCCGTGAGCTTCTCATAAGTGTACATATAATCCTCATAACCGGCCATCACGTTAAAGTTATGCTTCTTCGCGAAGGTCTTGTCATAGGTTGCAATAACCTGAGTTTCGAATGTCTTGGCATCACTTCTAAGTTCACTGAGAGCGTTTGCCGTATATCCTGACACATAACCAAGAATCACATCTGTATCATAAGCATCATATACAGGCACAGCTTTCTGCATATCCTTAGTCTTCACGAATGAATATGTCGGAGTGAAATTGGCTGTAATGTCAAGTCCCTCAACCGGCTTATAACTGAGGGAAATCTTAGCCGAAGCCATGGTAGCCACATTCGTTTTATTTCCACCTTCCAGCAATGCGCCGAGAGTATTGGAGAATGAACCTTCCTTTCCGGGAGCGACTCTGCCGTCAGGATACAAACCCGCATAAATCGACGGATACATGTTGGCCGCCTTGATAGGGCTGCCTGAATGAGGGTCCTTCTTAGTAGCCTGACGGAAAGAGAAGTCAAGCGCACCGCTCCATTTTTCACTGAATTTGATAGTATTACGTGAACGGAGAGAGAGCCTCTCATGGCTCAGTCCTTTATAGAGCGCATCAGCATTCTCATAAGAAGCAGAAGTACGGCTCTTGATAACCTTGTTTCCATACGTCATGGTAACATTATGTTTATGACGCATGCTGGCCTTCTTGAGGATAGCTGATTTCCAGTCATAGTTCGGATATGTGATAGGATCATAGGCATTATTGCTCATATAATTATCTATCAATTCCTTGGAATATCCTGCATATTCTCCGCCTTCCGGATTACCGGCATCGTTCCAGGCCCACTCGTTATAGTCTTCCATATACTCCTTCACACCTGTACGATAGCTGGGGAACTCTGTAGGAGTAATCACGGAGACTTCTCCATTATAGCCTATCTGAAGCTGACCTTCTGACGCTTCCTTGGTAGTGATAAGAATAACTCCGGAAGCGGCACGTGCACCATAAATGGCAGCAGAAGCAGCATCCTTCAAAACGGTAATCTGTCGGACATCCTCTGTAGGCACGTTATCCAAACTGCTCACAGCCATACCATCCACAAGGATAAGAGGGCTGGAGTCAGACATAGTGGTGATACCGCGCACTTTAATAGTGGCACTGGCACCAGGCATACTGCTCGAACGTGTTACAGAAAGTCCCGGAACGACACCCTGAAGAGACTGTGACAGCTGAGAAGTGCTCTGCTGGCCGATAATTTTATCATTGACCACACCGACAGCTCCGGTAAGGTCTTTTTTCTTTACAGAACCATAACCGATGACTACTGTTTCCTCCAGTTCCATCGCATCTTCCATGAGCAGCACATTGTACGGATGCTGTCCGTTCCATACTTCCTTCTTGGTAATATAACCCATAAAAGAGAACTCAAGTATCTGCCCCTTCTTAATTTCTGAGATGGTATAATTTCCGTCCAAATCAGTAGAGGCCCACTTGCCATTATCCTTATTCAGGACCATCACACCTGCCAATGGCCCGTTCGAGTCACTGACTGTACCTGTAACACTCTCCTGCGCAAAAACGCTGACAGGAAGAAGCAGCAATATAGCCAAAAGGCTTAATAATCTGATTTTCATATGCTTATTCCGCTATTTCAATAATAACATGCTGATCATATTCCTTAACGGCAGTTCCATCTTCTTTGCTCGGTTTCTGAGCAGAGAACCTGGTTTGTCCACCGGCTTCAGTACGGTCGATATAAAGTCCGTTATTCTTGGAGCCGTCCAATCCGAGATGTCCCGCAGGAGCAAACCTCAAGACTACGGCATCCATATCTTTTTCTGTCGTAAATGTTCCGTCCACAGCCACATAAGCACCATTCTTCTTAGCATCCAGCAAGAGAGCCGCGAAGTTGTATGTTATAGTCTGTGAATAACTTACTTCGTTGCCAGTAAGTCCTTTGGTAGCACTTTCATCCTTCTGCATCGTCTTGGAAACAGGAGTCCAGGCATCACCGTTCTTATACTCCAACATCCAATATGCAGATGTCGCAGTACCCATCTTGGTAACAAAATAATAGTGAATCTTAGTTCCGGCCGGGATAGTCTTGCCGCCGAGACTTGCAGTAACAAGCCAATAATCACCAGGTATAGCTCCGGAAACGTAAGGGTCCCCGTTTCCTCCTACACCACGTGTACAAGAGTATTTACTCTTGGCATATCCGGTTCTGTCACATGCATAATACTCGATCCGGCCATTACCGCTGCTCGCATCAAGATACTTTCCGTTGGTTCCCGGGAACTCGGTCTGATCCTTTTCATCCACAAATGTCTTCGAAGTCTCTCCCACCATAGCGTTCAAGTCCCAATCTGCAAGCACGCCACGATAGCCACTCTGCACAAGAGTAAACGTATAAGTCTTATCACCCTCCATGGCAACATTGACCTTAATAGTCCTCTCCTTAAGACTTTCATTTGCAGGGAAAGTAAGAGTCACCTCGCCGTCTCCAATTCCGGAAGCCGGGTTAACTTTCACATCCGCATCCTCGCAAGAAGCCGTCCAAGCCCTATCACCGAACACTTTGAACGATGCCGAAGTCTCTCCGCTTCCCACACTGGATTCCGTCGGATTAACCCCCTTAGGCACCATTCCTTTCTGGGTCAATGTCAATTTCAGCGGTGTGACATCATCGCCGATAAAACGCACCGTTCCGGTTCTAGGTGAAGTAGACTCATTCGCAGCCACTTCGAAAAGGAATGTAGTTACATCCCCGTCCGTCTTGGTGTCGACGATTTTAGCCCAATAACTTTCACCCGTCAAATCTGAACAGTCATTGTTAACACGGTAGTACACATTGGATGTGAGTTTAACGGAAGCAGAGCCTCCCTCAGCCTCCAACGTGAGCGTTTTGGTCTCAAGCGTCATGTAAGGATCTGACGCATTCTGACACGAGGCAAGCATAGCGGTGGCTATACAAGCCGAAATCAGCTTGTTGAAGTTCATGATATTTTGGTTTATTAGTTGTTGATTTTCAGTTAATTACGTAAATCTTTCGTTTTTTCGAGATTTTTTATGACATCCGCGCACTTCTGAGAGTAAAAATCATACACATCCTTCCACTTGAAATACGCACCGGTCACAGATTTCAGCGGCAGATCCAAGTCCTTTTCATTCAGCATCACCCTCACCAGGACCTCAGGATCCGCCTCACTCCTGTAAAAGACAAACTGCAGATTCGCCCCCATCGGAATGTTCCAATTCTGCCAACACCCCAGGGCTTCCGCCGGATTCCCCGTCGACTTCGCCCAAGTCCCGGCCCCAAGATTCGCCAGCATCCCCAAAAGAGTACCATCATGCCCGAAGCTCAGGTCAATGCCTGTACGGTTAAGGTCAATGTCTTTGTGCGCCGAATCCAACAAATATTTCAGAGTCCTGGCCGCCAGTCCGGAGCCTCGCCCGCAAGTCACAGGCTCAGGTCCCTTCTGTGCATAATATTTATAGTTTTCGATTTCTGCCCACGCCAATATTTCCTTTTCCGTGAACATATCCCACAGAGGAACCTGTCTGTCTAGACCTTGCATCAGCGAAGCCATTATCCAGAATCTCCATTCCAAGTCAGCAGGATCATATACGGCCGACACCTTCTCAGGATCGCGGAACATCCTGGACATAAAGGCATTGACATCGACAAGAGAATCTCTGAAATTTACATACTTCTCTTTCCAGAAGCCTTTGCCGCTTATGACATCAGCGTCGATTTCGAGCCTTCCGGGACAAACTGTGCCATAGGTATTCAGGTCTTTCAGGAAAGATCTGGAGTTGTCCACTTCCGTCCACTCCAGAAGCGGTCTGCGCGAAGTGACACCCTGGACAAACGACTGCATGGTAGCGGTAGTCCTCAACACATTAGTAGAATGCACTTTCATATATGGCTTACCCTCAAATACTTCCGGATAATTGTCCACCATGCGCTGCCCCAAGGCTACTGACTGTTTCCAGCCTTTCTGAGTAAGGTCACTCTCTTTATATTCCACGTTAACCTTGTAAGGTCTCAATCTCTCATAAACAGCTTCACCGAGTCCTGTAAGATTACCCTCCGAGGCAGACTTTTCCAAGACCTCGTAGATAAGAGGATAAGTCACATTATCATCCACGTGACGCGCGCCATGACGGAAGAAACCGTTGATATAGAATGGTTTATAACCGGCAGGAGCAGCAGGGGCTTTCCTGTCGGAAAAATCTTCCCAGTAATAAACACCGCCGGCTTTCTCAGGAATCTGACGAATCTCGTCCAACGGTGATGCAGGAGCCGGTTTCGCCTTAGGAAGAGAAACCTTGAAAATGGAAGGGATGCGGTCGGTCTTCTTAGGATTTGTGTTAGTGTTCACATACATCCAGTCCCCCACTATAGCGATGTCTTCCATCTCATTAAGAATCTGATCCTGAAGTTCATAACGTGCAGAAATGGTTCTGGTATCAGTATCATAAACCCTGATTCTGGAAGGTCGTGACGGATCCTGTATACCTAATCCGAAACAGTAATAGATCTTTCCGTCATGTACACATCCGGCCTGGGTAAACCATGTATCAAACGGGAAAACCACCTGGTCTTCAATATCATTGACCCCTAAAATAATTTCCTTTCCTTCAGATAGTGTCGGAACGCGGAATTTGGTCGCAACATACTGGTTCTCATAGGCATGAGCCGTGACTTTCCGAACGGTGCGCTTGCGTGCGGAGAAAACCCACAACTCATTGCGGGTCCTGTCCACCATCCAGGACGGAGCTCCGAAAATCTTCACATATCCGTTTTCTTCCCAACCGGCGATGTCGAGGGTAATAGTCTGGGCGAGTTCCGATGAAAACTTACGTCCTTTCCTGGTGATGCTTTCCACGGCGCAGGTCCATTCGGCATCACATCCTACCTTTCCGTTGGACACATAGAGCAGAGGAAAACTTGCCCCCTTCTTAGTCTCCGTTCCGAAACTTGCATTGTTCGCATGATTATCAGGATGAGACGAAGCCAGGGAGAACGAGGTAATCGGTTCAGATGCAGCCTTCTGAAAATCAAAGACATTCACATTTCCGCCATCTTCCAGGACGAACACATAGTTGCCCCAGATTTCAAGGCCTTGCTGAGGTCCCGTCTTCCTGTTTTTCTTTATAAATTCATAGCACTCGACATTCTGCTCAGGCTCCACATAAAGCTGAGCCAAAGCAACTGCCGGCAGAATAACGGCCGAAGCCAATGATGTCAAAATGCGTTTCATTACTCGGTTGTCTTTTTGGAATCGATAACTCTGTAAACAATATATGCCGTGATCAAAACAGCGATAGAGGCGATGAATGACCATACTATATTCTTGACTGCCAAAGTCTTAGGATCTCCAGCAATTATAAGTCCGAGAAGCAGGAGAGCGATTACGCCCAAGGTGATGCAGAAGCAGGAAATCGCCATGAATGAATAACTCTTCACACTCTTCTTCATCTTGGCATCCGGTTCCTTGTCAGCCTCAGGGTCAGTATAATTGGCAATCACCTCATATCCGGGATCTTCCACACCCTTCATGCGAGACCAGATCTCCATAACCGCGAGGATAACTACAGGCAGGACACAACCTGAAATAGACTCTATCAAACTCTGGCTCAGCACCGAAGCAGGAACTGTAAGCTTGGCTGTAATGCCCACTGCCCAAGTAAGTATCATGGCGAAAATCAGCTGCTTGCCGGTAAGCCGCCTTGAGAACAGACCCCAGATCGCAGGAATATAAAGCGGGCACATAATCATGGTCAGAAGCATCACGACCACCTTCTCTGCGCCACCCGCGAAAGGAATCAGCATAGACAGACCGATAATGACCAGACCGAACACCAATGTAAATATTCTGCCGACCTTAATCAGCTGCTTTTCGTCAGCATTTCTGTTCTTCTCACTATGTTTCCAGATGTCGTAAGTATAGACATTGGCATAAACATTAAGGATGCCTGACACATTGCTGAGCGTAGCGGACAACATCGCTGCGAGCATCATTCCGACCATACCGCTCATCAGCACCATCTTGCTCATGTTCACATAAGCATGCTCGCCGTTGTAAGTCATCGTGGCAGCATCCGCATCGAGCGCAAGACCAGGCTCCATAACTCTGCAAATCATTGTAGGCAAATACCATATGAGCGGAGTAAGGAAATACAGAATACCTATGAGATAAGTACTTTTCTTGGCATCCTTCCTGGTAGGCACACTGATGTAACGCTGAACGAACGGCCAGTCACCACCGATCATAGCCACGTTCAGGAACACCCAAAGCAGCAGCCACATCCAGGTATAAGTCTCGGAAGTTCCGGAGAAAAATCCCGGTATCTGCGAAGCCCCGTCGATGAATGCGCCGACTCCGCCGACCGCATGAAATGAAAGGGGAATCATGAAGACGACCACCGAAATGAGGACGCCGAACTGGATGACATCCGTCATAAGGACCGCCAGGAATCCGCCAACCACGGTATAGACCAATGCTATTGTTCCCAAAATAAGCAGCGCCCACCAGATACTCAGATACCCGGCAGCCGTATCGCCAGGAAGTCCGGTCGATGCGAAAATGCTTCCGTCAGGTACTTTTATCAATGCACACATGACCACTGCCACAGCATACAAAGCCACGGCAGTATGTACGGCCCGAGCCACGATACCCGCTATGGTATAGAAACTTACAGAACTGTGACCGAATCTTATGTTCAGAAATTCCCCTGGAGATTTAATCCTCAGACTGCGCCACTTTCCGGATATCCATTTGCCCACAATCAAAGACGCAACTCCCAGACAAAGAGCCACGACTACAGCTACGAGTCCGGATTTGTAAGCCACTCCACCCCACACGACGAACGTGCTGGCAGAGAATATGGTCATATATGAAGATATTCCCGAAAGCCACCATGAAGAGTTACGTCCGGCGATGAACATATCCTCAGAACTCTTTATCTTTCGTGACATTACGACACTCACAGCTATAAGTCCGAGGAAATAAGCCAATATTACTAAATAATCAAGTGTATTCATTATGTGATTCTAAAAGTTTCAATTACTAAATCTTCGCACCTATCTCACGCAACCTCGCCACCAAGGCATTGACCTCAACCTCCTGGACAGCCTTTCCCGAACGGGCGCTCATGGCGGCAGCGACTCCGGCGGCCTGGCCCATATCCATACAGCTGGACTGAACCCTGATGGAGGCGAAAGCGGTCTTTCCGGCGCTGATGCAACGGCCTGCGACGATCAGATCCGGGAAGCCTTCCGAAATCAACGCGCGATACGGCACATAGGCCGGATTTTTCAGGAAAGTAATGTTCTGTGCAGCCCCTTTCGCCACATGTATATCGATAGGATGAGCGCATCTGGAAACACTGTCCGGGTAATGGAACGAATTGACATATTCCTCTCCGGTAATCGTATGAAGTCCCTGGATTCTTCTGGTTTCCCTAATGCCGGCCTGCGTGGAAACAGCTATCAGCCAACTGTTTCTAAATTCCTCCACATTCTCGCGGAGAATCGCCGCCATCCTGAAAGCATCCTCTCTGAGCCTGCACTCCGCATAAGAATAATCGCGGTTATCACAAGCATTGGCCCCGGTCCTGGTCATATTCACGGTAACTACTCCAGGCTGCTCCGTAAGACAGAACCACGGTCCGCCGAACTCCGGAATCTGGAGCTTGTCCTGAAGCGCCAAAAGTTTCTCGCGCACCGGAAGGCAATGACAGTTCTTCCCCTGTTTGTTATGATGGACAGCATCCTGCATCATCGGAGTCGAAGTATCCACGCCGCCCAAGATAAAATAGGAAGAAAGCGGCTGTAAAGGACCTTCTTGCGCCTGCATCGGCACCCCAGCCATCGCCGCCAGATCCGCATCCCCCGTACAGTCGATGAATACCTTCGCCGAAAGTGCTTCCGCACCATTTTTATTGTCAATGATTATGTGCGTAATTTTGTTCCCGTCTTTTACACATCCCGTCAGATAAGAATGCATGTAAATATCCACTCCAGCCTCAAGTATCATCCTCTGTGCCACGAGTTTATAATGTTCAGGTTCGAAAGCGACATTAGCCAACGGACTTTCGATTTCCGCACCTCCGGCTTCCTGGAGCCTGTTCACGAACTCCCAAGGAATACCTCCCGTCACAAGAGCTCCGTTATATGAAAAAACACTTATCGGATTTACGAATCCGGCCGTGGCCATTCCGCCGAAAAAACCATATTGTTCTACAATGGCAGTCTTGGCTCCTTCACGTGCGGCAGCGATGGCTGCTATGAATCCGGCAGGACCTCCGCCGCAAACGACAACATCGTAATCACCAGCCAATTTAGCTGATTTAGAGATAGTTATGAATTTGTTAGAATCCATTTTAATGTGGTATTATTTCTTTGAATCGATTCAAAGACACTACAAAGGTATAAACTTTTTTTGAATCGGTTCAAATTTTTCTGATTTTTTTTATATATTTGTACATAGTTTAGCAAACGCGAAACACCGCTTTTAAGTAAGCATGAAAAAATAAGTTGGTAAAGATTTGTAGCGGATTTTCGAGGCTAGATTTCTTTTCGAAGAAGGAGTGTACTGGACGTACACGACTGATGAGAAAAGGAATATAGACCGAAAAGACGAACAAAGATTACCAAGTAATTTTTTCATGCTTACTAAACCCCGTAAGGGATAAGATATCAGCCCTAAGAACAGCAAGTTGCGGAGATATTATGGAAAAATATACTATTAAAGACATAGCACGCGAAGCGGGCGTGTCAGTCGGCCTGGTGTCGATGACATTGAACGGAAAAAGCGGCGTAAACCCGAAGACAGCGGAAGCGATAATGAAAGTCGTGAAACGACTGAACTATACGCCGAACAAGACAGCCTCGGCTCTCCGCTCAGGATACAAAAAGACCATCGGAGTCATCACACCCGATTTGTCAAACCACTATTTCTCAGTGATTTCCAGAAATATAGAGAATATCGCCTACGAAAACGGATATACGGTCCTCTTCGGAAGTTCGGACGACCGCACAGATAAAATAGGAAAACTGATCGAGACCTTCCGCGCAGATGGCGTAGGCGGCATCCTGATAAGTCCATGTGACGGATGCGAAGAGGAAATCCGCAAAGCCATGGCCGCCGGAATAAAAGTCGTCCTCATGAACCGTGAAATGGAAGTGGAGGATGTCGGAAAGGTTATGCTGGATAACGACAAGGCCGTCAGAATAGGTATCAAACATCTGATGGACAACGGCTACAGGCATATCGAGATGTTCTCCAACCTGGTAAATATCTCCACACTGAAAATCAGGGAGCACAGTTACATAAACAGGATGAATGAACTTGGACTGAGTGATATCGCCAAGGTCACTTATGTGGACGAAAATGACACTGCATCCCTCGACAATGCTCTGAAGGCAGCCATGGAAAAAGGCACCGATGCCATATTTGTCCCAAGGGGCTACCTCGCATTGCATCTATGCAGTTCCGCAAAACGCCTGGGGCTTCATATTCCTCAAGATCTTGCGATAATCGGATTCGACGGCGGCGACACCTACAGAATCGTTACGCCTACCATTACCCAGCTGACACAGAGCACTAAAGAGACCGCTGTGGATGCTTTCAACATGCTGGTAGACATGATACAAAACAACAATCCCGGCCAAGATATTCACCTGGAACCGGGACTTGAAATCGGGGAATCGAGTTCACCCGTTATTTTGCGAAACGGCCGGTAGGTTTCCACTTGCCGTAAATTTCACTTACATTACCGGCTGTTATGAAGGCATCTATGTTGTTATCCTTTATATAGCTCATGAGAGATGCGAATTCATCCGTGGCGAGAATAGTCTCTATTTCCATATGCTTCGCCAAGGTATAGCCACCTTTAAGTTCATACAGGCTGCAACCTCTATCCAGCGTTTCGATGATATATTTCCTGATCCGCTCGTAATCATCCGTAATCAGGCAAACCCTCTTTTTTCGGTTCAATGTCGCTGTATAGTAATCGATTGCGATGCCGTTTATCCATGTTCCGATAAGTCCGGTAACTACAAGTCTGAACGGATTGATCGCAAAAGCAGAGCTGCAGATACACGCTCCTGCAATCGTCACGGAAGCACCGATATCGAAATGAAGATATTTGTTCAAGAGTTTGGCCAGGATATCGAGTCCACCTGTGGAAGCATTGATATTAAACAAGATAGATTGTGAAATACTAATTATCAGGACGAAGCAGAGAAGATCCATCCACAAACTTCCCATGACAGTGGTCTCACCGGGTGCAATAAGGGCCTCGTAAGGCATGACTTTTTCGACAATCTCAATGAACGGTCCGAGAACCATGGCCGTATATACCGTCTTCGCCCCGAACTCCTTGCCTATGAAAAGCCACGCCAGTATCAGCAATATCGCATTTATTAAAGTGATGAGGAAGGAAACTTTCACAACCATCCCAAATTTGGCAAAAACACCGGAAAGCACGATGGAAAGTCCTGTCACTGAACCCACTACGAGATTACTAGGCAAAAGGAAATAATTAATGGCAGTCGCTGCCACGAACATGGCGACATTCATCAGCAGAAATTCTTTCCAGAACTTCCATGTCTTAAAAATATTCAGTAGTGACATCAATGATTTGGTGTCACAGAGTTTATTGGTTACCATTTTTTACGTGTTATCTCCGCAAAGATAGGCTATTTATCTAGAATTACAACGTTTTTACACTTCTTTCGTGACAAAACTGAATTCACAGCCGCAATACAGCTGATTGTAAAAGCCATGCGTCCTGATAATTTCGTTGCGTCTTTCCTGTAATCCACCCTTTCTCCAGTTCATGTCCCACCAGGTAACGTCCGGGAATATGCTGCACGCATAGGTGCCGGCAGCATTGACCTGAACAAGATCCTTCCAGCGGGAGGATGCGAGGGTGGTGGTCAGCACGTCGAACCCGTGCTCGTGCGCGTAACGGGCGGCTCTTTCGAGGCGGAAGCGGAAGCATTGGGAGCAACGGGCGCCTCTTTCGGGCTCGCGTTCCAGCCCCTTTGCGATGCGGCGCCACTCATCATGGTCGTAGCTATCATTGACTATTTCCAGACCGGTTTCGGCGGCGTAGCGTATGCATTCGTTTTCGCGGTGGAGGTATTCTTCGTAGGGAAAAATATTGGAATTACTGTAAAATATAACAGGCTTAAAGCCATGATTTACAAGGCATTCCACAATAGCAGAAGAGCATGGAGCACAGCACGCATGCAGCAAGATGCGAGTGCCCGGAGGGTTAATCTCCAATATATGATTTTTCTTTCCCATGACGCAAATTTAACCATATTTAGGGATTGCCGGAAATTTTTCAGCGCCGTACCTTTGCATCGTTGGATTGAGATTATAGCCATATAGTTAAAGTGAATCCTTTTTGATTGTTGTAAAAAGCGGTCTCCTGTGAAGGACAGCCGCTTTTAGCTTTTTGGCCGGCGCAATCCAACGTATGAGTATTATTAGTATATTTGTGACGCAAACGATTATGACAATGAAAGACATACACACGGGAAAACTACTTTCCGCCTCCATGAAGATGGCTGAACTTCCTGATATCGACTCCGGACTTCTTGGCGTCATGAGACGTCTTGGCATCCGCTTCGGATTCGGAGAGCGCACAGTCAGTGAGGTTTGCGCCGAAAATAAGATTAACCCAAATACTCTGCTGCTGATCTGCAAGATATACATATCTGACAACTATGTGCCTTCTGAAGAAGAACTGTCCAAGAACAGCATCGGGGACATCGTGACTTATTTGCATAATTCCCACGATTTCTATACCGGCAACGCCTTGGCGAATTTGGAAAACGACGTAAAAGCCATGGCCGACACGCTCGACGAGAAGCACAGAAAAATCATAATGAAGTTCTATTCGGAATACAAAGCTGAGATTCTGAAGCATTTCGAATACGAGGAAAAGACCGTTTTCCCTTATATCATGACACTCGAGAACGGCGCTGCGGACTCGAACGGTTATAACATAGACAAGTACGAAGAAATCCATTCAGACATCGACGAGAAGCTGAATGATTTGAAGAGCATCGTCATGAAATACATGCCGCCTACATGCGATGACAACTTGATACAGAATGTATTGGCAAGACTCTATGCCTTCGAGCATGACATTTCCAAACATACATTCATAGAGGACGGCATCTTGATTCCGATGATAGCCTCCAAAGAAAGAGAACTCAGGGAATCCGGAAAAATAAACGAACGATGAACGGACAGACAATAAAAAGGGTATTGATTTTAGAGCCTTCGGTAATCATAGCGGAAGGACTCAAACATGTCGTGGACGACCTCGCGGGATTCGACGTCTGCGGCATGATAACCGAGCTGGAAGGAGGGCTGGAAGCGACACTGGAGGCCTATGACACCGACATCATAATCGCCGACCCCGCTATCGCCGACATCCGGAGCCGCTCGGGACTGCACGAGACTATTAAAAATCTCACAGGCGTTCCGGTGCTGGCGATTCTGACTTCCGCCACCGATGCCGGCTTCACCCAAGACTTTGAAGGCCAGATCTACCTGTCGGACAAGACCGCTGAGGTCGAGCAAAAGATTTCCGCTGCTGTCAGTGTCAATGCCAATGAAACCCGCGGTGATGGCGAGGAGCTTTCAGCAAGAGAGAAAGAGATTCTCGTATGCGTAGCCAAAGGCATGCTGAACAAGGAGATAGCAGACCATTACAACATTTCGATATATACTGTGATAACTCACAGAAAGAACATAACAAGAAAAACAGGCATAAAGACAGTGGCCGGTCTGACGGTATACGCACTGCTCAACAACCTGATAGACATGAATTCCATGGAATAAAACGACAAGGAGGAAAGGATTATGAAATTGTCGGATCTGAAAACTGGAGAACAGGGCGTCATAGTAAAGGTAAACGGACATGGAAGTTTCCGTAAACGACTGATAGAGATGGGTTTCATCTCAGGAAAGAAAGTCACGGTCGTACTCAACGCTCCGCTTCGCGATCCTATAGAATATGAAATCTTGGGATACAAACTTTCGCTGCGCCGAAGCGAAGCTGACCAGATAGAGGTAATCGGAGAAAAAGAAGCCAAGGAGGTCATGAAACAAGACCATGCCTTCGATACTATTTATGCTGACGACAGCGACGATGACTGGTCACTCAACAAGATGATGGCCAAGCTCGCCGAAGAACGCGACCACGTAATCCGCGTAGCTCTCGTGGGTAATCCGAATTGCGGAAAAACTTCACTTTTCAACATCGCCTCCGGCTCACATGAACATGTCGGAAATTACAGCGGCGTGACTGTGGACGCGAAAGAGGGACGCTTCGAATACAAAGGCTACAAGTTCGTACTCGTGGACCTTCCGGGCACCTACTCACTTTCAGCCTATAGCCCAGAGGAACTCTACGTCAGGAAGAACCTCATCGAAAATGTACCTGATGTCGTGATAAATGTCGTGGACGCCTCCAACATCGAGCGTAACCTTTATCTGACTGCCCAAGTAATCGACATGAACCTGCGCGTAGTCATGGCGCTGAATATGTACGATGAGTTGAAAGACAAGGTTGACGAACTGGATATCAAGCAGTTGAGTTATCTGTTAGGTATGCCGATATGCCCTACCGTCAGTCGTGACGGCACAGGAATCCATGACCTTTTCGACACTGTCATAAAGATTTACACCCAGAGCGATCCGAAACTGGCCAGACATATTCACATAAACCATGGCGTGGAACTGGAAAAGAGCATTGACAGAATCAAACTTTTACTCCAGGAAAACAAGTCACTCAGAGACAAATACTCTACCAGGTATCTGGCCATCAAATACTTGGAAGACGACAAGGACATAGAAAAAATCATTGACACACTCCCGAACAGGAACGAGATCATCGCGGCGAGGGTGGAAGAGGAGAGGCGAATCAAGGAGCTGATGCACACCAACACGGAATCCGCGATAGTGGACGCCAAATACGCGTTCATTCAGGGGGCATTGGCGGAAACCTACAAGCCGCACATGGACGCGGTCCCGAGGAAGACCATCACCGACAAGATCGACGCGGTGGTCACGAACCGGCTGCTTGCGTTCCCGATTTTCATCGCGATTCTGTACCTGATTTTCCAGACAACCTTCGCGGTCGGGGACTATCCGATGCAATGGATCGACTGGTTCGTGGGCAAATTCGGCGAGTTCGTGGCGAGCGTCATGGCGGACGGATGGCTGAAAGATCTCGTGGTCGACGGCATCATTTCCGGAGTCGGCAGCGTCCTCGTATTCCTGCCTAACATATTGATACTCTACTTCTTCATATCCATAATGGAGGACTCCGGCTACATGTCCCGCGCGGCTTTCATCGTGGATAAGCTGATGCACAAAATCGGTCTTCACGGCAAGTCTTTCATCCCTATGGTCATGGGATTCGGCTGCAACGTGCCTGCCATCATGGCCACGCGCGCAATCGAAAGCAGGAAGAGCCGCATGATTACCATCGCCATCATCCCGTTCATGTCATGCGCCGGCAGACTGCCGATTTTCGTATTGCTCGCCGGGGCGTTTTTCCCTCAGAATGCGGCACTTGCGCTGCTTGGAATCTACCTCCTCGGCATCGTCTTGGCGATTATTTCGGCTATCGTCCTCAGCAAATTCGTGAAAGATGACGACCTTCCGTTCGTAATGGAACTTCCGCCTTACCGCATCCCGACCGCCAAAGCCATCTGGCGCCACACCTGGGAGAAAGGCCAGCAGTACCTGCAAAAAATGGCCACCACCATCCTCCTGTGCTCGGTAATCATCTGGTTCCTCGGCTATTTCCCTAAGAATCAGGAGCTTGTCGCCGCCCAGGAAGAGTATGCCGAAATGACTTCGGGTAAGGTCAATGTCGGTGTTTCTCCGGATAAGGCGACGCTGGATGTCCTGTCTACGAGGATAGATTCGCTCTACGCTTATCAGCAGGAAAATTCTTATATCGGCCAGCTGGGACACTTGGTCTCCCCTGCCCTGGAACCGCTCGGTTTCAACTGGAAAATGGACGTGGGTCTTCTTACCGGTATAGCTGCCAAAGAGTTGGTAGTCAGCACACTCGGCGTAATGTATTCCGAAGGTGCGAAGGTATCTGACGGGGAAGATCTTAGCGAAGACACTCAGCTGCAAAGTGCATTAATAAAGGACATCACACCCGCAGCTGCAATGTCCTTCATGGTATTCATTCTATTGTATTTCCCTTGCATAGCAACCTTTGTAGCCATTAAGAATGAAACTGGCAAATGGCGCTGGGCCATAGCTTGTTGCGCCTATACAATGGTTGTCGCCTGGTTAATGGCATTTATTGTATACCATATTTTTTAAGAATCTTGACAATAGGTTTCTTTACTGATTCCGCCCAACGGGTATAACCGTTGTTGCCAGGGTGTACGCCGTCGATACTGCTGTCATGGACAGGATCGGTAGCATTGGTGCAATCTATGTAATAGACATCCTTATACTTCTTGCATGCGATGTGCATGAGGCTGTCGGCCATATCCATCTTGGCCTGCTCTGCCTTGTCCACGGACTGGTCGAAGTTTCTCTTCTCTCTATAGATAGTATGCTGGAAGATAAGCGGTTTGCCGGGGTGAGCCGCCTGAAGTTTCTCGATGAACGGGAAGAGTCTTTCCTTAATCTGCTCCGGTGTAGGATTAGAGAAAGAATCGAAAATGAAGGCGTCCACATCCGCATCCACGAGAGCATCAGCGAAGTATGACTGCATCTTGCAGTTTCCGCTGCAACCGAGGCTAAGGAGCTGGATACCGGTCATTCTGGTAAACTGTGCAGGGTATGTCATACCTGCTCTTCCGGTGCTGGTACCATGTGTATAGCTGGAGCCGAAGATACCGACGCGGTGTCTGAACGGAGCTTCTCCCTTCACCAGGGTAGCACCTTCCTCAACACCGATTTTCACGGAGTACTCTTCACTGAACAGAGGCAGATACAAGAGACACTCTTTCTCTTCTTTGTTCATATTCTTGACCAGCACGGTGTTATAGCCGTTGTCCTTATTGTTGGGTGCGCAGCCTGCACCGGCCCACAACCATTTGCCGTCTTTCTTTATGTAAAGGTCATAACCTCTCGATGTGAAAGGACAGCTGTTGATGCCATAGCCTGCGTAACCGAATTCAGTCTTTACGGAGATGACAGATGAGTTAGTCTTGAAAACGACAGCGATTCCGGAAGACTGGCGGACCTGAAGGTTCTCGCTTTTCGTAAAGCCCTTATACTTTACGGTGTCCACGCGGTGGTAAGGGTTAGGAGTGTCCGGAAACAATTTTCCGATAAGTGTAAGGTCAGATGCTTCAGTAAATGTGTACTTCACATTTTTGGGCGTCTGCGCGAAGGAAGCTGTTCCCAAGCACAGAAATGCAGCAGCCAATGCTGCTACGACAATACGATTTTTCATATCTTGATGTTTTGATGAAATAACCTTTTTCAGTTCTCGTCGTTTTGTGTTGCTTTGCAAAATTACAGAATATTCGTCGGAAATCATGTCATTTATGCGTAATTTTGTCGTCGCAAATGTTCGGATCAATGTTTCCGTGCAGGAATGCAATAACAGATGAGCCTATACTCGTATTTCAGGATAAGCAAGCCGTCAGCATATAAAGTAGCTGATGCAGAGATAGATACAACATACAAAAAACTTCGGAACCGTACATTCTGGGGAGCAACAGCGGCATATAGTCTTTATTATGTCTGCCGAATGACCCTCAGCGTCGTGAAACAGCCTCTCATAGACGGAGGTGTTCTCACTGCAGGTCAGCTTGGACTTATAGGCTCCGCCCTTCTCTTCGTTTACGCACTCGGAAAGTTCACCAACGGATTTATCGCCGATTATTGCAACATCCGCAGGTTCATGGCTGTAGGTCTTTTCATCTCCGCCATAGTAAACTTGGTCATGGGTGCATTCGGGCTTTTCTCGTCATTGGCAGGGATAGGCAGCGCAGTGATTTTCGTGGCCTTTTTCCTTCTGTGGGGAATCAACGGATGGGTGCAGTCCATGGGTGCGCCTCCGGGCATCATTAATCTTTCCAGATGGTTTCCGCTCTCCAAAAGGGGTACGTATTATAGTATTTTCAGCGCGACTCCATATTTAGGCAAGTTCTTGACATTCATATTGATAGGTGTCACAGTAGGAGCTCTCGGATGGGAATGGGGTTTCATTTTCGCCGCCATAGCAGGTATCATCGGAGGAATTATCGTGCTGGTCTTCGTTTCCGACACGCCTGAGAGCAAGGGACTTCCTTCCGTCCAGCAGCTTTCCGGAGAAAAGCCGAAAAAGGCTGATTCGATGCCGACCAAAGAGTTACAGAAAATCGTGCTCAGGCATCCCGGAATCTGGATAATCGCGCTGTCAAGCGCATTTGTATATATAACTCAGTATGCCATAAGCGGTTGGGGCGTCTTATTCCTTCAGAAGGCACGTGATTTTTCACTTCCTGAGGCGACGCAGATTATCGCGTTTTCAGAGGCGTTCGGTGTCGCCGGAACTATTTTCGCCGGCTGGCTCTCCGATACTGTATTCAAGGGGAATCGCGTGAAACCGGTCCTGCTTTCGGGCATTCTGTGTATGATTTCGCTGATTCTTTTCCTGTTCACGAAAGGCGGCTACATGATGAATATCATCTATGTTTCGTTCTTCAGTTTGTTCATAGGTGTTCTTTACTGCGTGGTGGCAGGTCTGATGGCAGTGGATATAGTTCCGCGAAAGGCGACCGGAGCCGCCCTCGGAATCGTAGGTATTTCCAGTTATGTAGCTGCTGCAGTGCAAGATATAGTCAGCGGTTATCTGATACAAGGGGCCTCAGCCGTTTCAGCGTCAGCCCCATCGTCAGATGTCTATGACTTCACCCCCGCCGCCATCTTCTGGATTTCAGCGTGCCTGTTGTCCTTCGTGCTGCCGGTTCTAGGCTGGAAGAGGATGAAGGTGCAGGTCGCCGGGGAATAAGTAATTAGTCAATGCCGTGGAGTTCGATGCCGTCGGCGTCCCAATCCAGGGTTTCCTCGTCGGGTTCATTGAACGGCTGCAGGAACGGATTGTGAGTTCTTTCGTTCGCAATGCTGGTATTGCGTCCATGTCCAGGGAACACTGTCACGTCGCCAGGCAAACCCATGACCTTATCCATCAGTGAAACAATCAGTTTGTCATAGTCTCCCCCGATTTGGTCAGTTCTTCCTATGCTTCCCGCGAAAAGTGTGTCTCCTGTGAAAATGACCTTTTCTTTTTCGTCATAGAAGCATACGCATCCGGGAGTATGACCAGGCGTGGTAATCACTTTAAATTCCGTGTTCCCGAATTTGATTACCTGTCCGTCTTCCAGTGGCTTGGTCTGGAATGAGGCATCCGGTTCCCTAAGTCCGAATTTTGAACCGAAGTTATTGGCCAACATGAAGTTGTCTTCCTGATTCATGTATACCGGTATGCCATACTTGTCAGCGCATTCCTTAACGCCGAAGATATGGTCGAAGTGTGCATGTGTCAGCAGAATCATCACCGGCTTCACGCCTTTTTCCTGAATTTTATTGTACAATGCCGATGCCTCGCCCTCATTATAAAAGCCAGGGTCAATGATTGCTGCATCATTGGTCTCATCCCATACGAGGGAACAGTTCTCCCGAAACATGTTGAACTGGAATGTAAGTATTTTAAGCATATTTTTTCTTTTCTTGTTACTGCAAAGATATCAAGAATCTGTATATTTCTTTGTACTTTTGCAAATCATATTAAGAAATCTTGTAATGCACATCGGAATAGCAGGAAATATAGGCAGCGGCAAAACGACATTGACCCGCATGCTGGCAGAACATTATGGCTGGACCCCAAAATTCGAGGCAGTCACATACAACCCATATCTGGAGGATTACTATAAGGATATCAAGAGGTGGTCGTTCAATCTGGAGGTTTATTTCCTGACCCAAAGGTTTAAGGATGTCTTGGAAATCGCTAATTCCGAGGATGTTATAATTCAGGACAGAACTATTTTCGAGGGTGTCAATATTTTCGTGGCCAACAACAAGGCGATGGGGAATCTCACTGACCGTGACTACGATACCTACATGGATTTGTTCCATCTGATGATGTCTCTGGTAAAGGCTCCTGATCTCCTTATTTATCTGCGTTCTTCTGTTCCTCATCTGGTGGCGCAGATTCAGAAACGTGGCAGAGAGTATGAAAAGGGCATTGAACTGGACTATCTCGAGGGCCTGAACGAAAGGTACGAAAAATGGATTTCCGAATACCCGGGCAAGGTTCTCACAATCGATGCCGACGGCCTGGATTTCCAGAATCGCCCAGAAGATTTCGCCACCATCACAGATAAGATCGACTCCGAGCTCTACGGATTGTTTTAGCCCAGAATGACACTATCGTTCGGCGGTTAGTATCACATTTCGCCGCCTGAACAAAAAGGCAGGGCGCCGCCGGGACGTCAGGTGCCGTCGAAAGGTTCGCTGGCGCTCATCCTTCCCAGCAGAGCTGAGCCACTTCCGCTTAAAGGGCCGCGGATGGCCATGCCTTTCGACGGCGCCTGAAGTTCCCGGCTCTTTGCACCACGGATATCTGATGCAAAAGAAAGGCGGCGGAGCAGCCCCAGCGAACTGCGTAGCCGGCCGGCATTGACATGAGACCGCACCCGGCACTACCACAAGATGCTACGTCGATAAAGCACTGTCTCGTAGAGCATTCGGATGAGCAGATGCACTAAGAATCCGGCCATGAGAATATGCACGGCGATATGTGGACTCGGACGGAGAATGAAATACCCGGCGAACCAGACTATGAAGAAACCGAGCACAGCCCATAACGTGGAATTGCGGATTGGCTTCGAGGCAGTAGCACCGACATAAATTCCGTCCCAAGTGAATGCCGCGCAACCGATTATCGGCATCGGAATCAGCCAAGGAATAAACTCCATGGACGACGTAACCACCTCAGTATCAGATGTCAGCACATAAAGCATCGGCCTCGCGAAAAACGCATACAGCACCATAAAGACCGCAGCCACGCCCATGCTCCACGCGAACACACTCCTGACAGTCTGTCGCACAGCCGGCTTGTCCCTTCTTCCGATAAATTTTCCTGTCAATGCTTCCCCTGCATAGGCGAATCCGTCAGTAAAATACGAGAAAATCATCATAAGCTGAACCAGTATAGAACTGACTGCCAGCATCATATCGCCATAGCGCGCTGATATCACGGTAATGCCGGCATAGATGCCCATTATCGCAAGAGAACGAATGAAAAGATCGGCATTGAGATTAAAAAACCTCTTCATCTCGTGGCCGGTGAAAGACTCGCGAGCATCCTTGAGAGAGAACCCGGCGAAAACCTTCTTGCGATAACGTAGCATAAGCATTGACACAGCAAACAGCAGACCTGAATATTGGGCGGCGACGGTTCCGACAGAAATGCCCGGAAATCCTATACCGCTGAATCCCAATGCCGGAAGCCCCATAGCTAAAATGATACTGCCAACGATATTCATCCCATTGACTATCAAATCCGTAGCCATAGGAATAACACTATTTTGCATCCCAATAAACCATCCCTTCAACGCCATTAAGGTCAATGTCGCCGGAGCGGCCCAAATACGTATATGAAAATACGTCTCTGCCAATGCCCTCACTTCCGGGGAGCACTTGACGAAAAGAAAAACGAAGTCCACGAACGCCCACTGGATAAGAATACAAGATATGGCAATCAGCATTGACACAAACACAGAGCGAATCAGGGTGGCGGCAGCGGCAGACATATCGTCGCGGCCATAGGCCTGCGCGGTCATTCCTCCGGTCCCGATGCGAAGGAAACTGAAATTCCAGTACAGCATGTCGAAAAGGAGCGAACCGATGGAGATTCCTCCGATGAAAATGGCGGCGGATCCGGACAGGTGACCGGCTACGGCGATATCCGCAATTCCGACCAACGGGACAGTGATGTTGGCCAAGATGCTCGGGATGGCGAGCTTAAGTATTTCCTTATTCAGGATATTCATCTGAATTTCTTATCTTCCTCTATCATACCTAGATACGACGAATAACGCTCGGCACTGATCTCCCCGTTTTCGACAGCTTCCTTCACGGCGCAGCCTGGTTCGTGAGTATGAGTGCAGGGGGTAAAACGACATCCTTCTGCAGCCCGGAGCATCTCCGGAAAGTACCTCGCGATTTCTTCTTTTTCCAGGTTCACAAGTCCGAATCCACGCAGGCCGGGAGTATCGATGACGGCGCCTCCAGACGCCAGCTCATACATTTCGTAGAGAGAAGTCGTGTGCTTGCCCTGAAGGTGCGCGACCGAAATCTTCCCGATTTTCGGGTCGAGGGTTGGGTCCAATGCTTTTATCAATGATGATTTTCCGACGCCTGATTCGCCTGAAAACAGACAGACTTTTCCGTCGCAGATTTTCCTCAGTTCTTCGATGCCTTCTCCGGTTTTCGCTGAAGTTTCGACCACGTTGTAACCTGCTTTGGTATAGATATTTATAAAATTTTCTACAGTTTCAGGAGCTTCTTGACGGTAGAGATCGACCTTGTTCAGCAAAATCGTCACAGGAACACCGTAGACCTCGCAGGTCACGAGCATACGGTCCAGAAAAGGGAGTTTGACTTCCGGAAAATAAAGAGTGACGACCGCGAACGCCATATCGATGTTGGCCGCGATCACGTGAGACTGCCGGGAAAGATTCGTCGATTTGCGCACCACGTAATTTTTCCTGTCCAGCACCTCCGTGATGAGTGCGGGATTTGTCAATGTCACCTCTCCCAAATCTTCCGACTGTGTCTCGAAACGGACCCTGTCACCGACCGCCACAGGATTTGTAGAATCATTGGCCTTCAAACGAATACGACCCTTCAACACTGCCGGAAACGGTTTCCATTCCGGCAACATGGACAGCATGAAGTGGCTGCCCGCATTTTTAACTACTGTAGCGTCTCCTGTCATTTAATTCTGCTCGATTGATTTTCTTAATTTATAATCTGTAATACTCCAAAGCCTATAAGTATCGCTATTGTAAAACTTGCGAATGTACCTATCAGCACGTATTCCGTAGTTTTAATTTCTTGTGCCTTGCTTAATTCCCCAAAACGGAAAATAGATTTTGCCGCCAATAAGAATCCTATACCTTCGGCATTTCCGGTTAAAATGAAAGTCAATATAAGGATACGTTCAAAATACCCAATCCATTTCCCGGCATTCGGCAGGCTTTTCCCAGCCGATTCCGAAGGTGACCATTTCTTAATGAAGAGACTCAAAAATACGGACGTAGGTTTTAGCACCAACAAGTAAGCGATGACAACAGCCCAAATGTTCAGTCTGTTCCATTCTGTACTGAAAAATTCTTGGCAGAAATTTCCGTCATGGCCAGACAGTGATAACCATAAGGCAACGATGACGGCTATATGGACAAGCTGGTCTATGAGGAACGAAGCAGCCTCCTTCTTCATGTACTCGACCTTTATGTAATCCATCAGTATGTGGGATATGAAAATAACCGACGGGATAATCCAGTTGTCCCAGTCCGCGACAAAAAGATATGCCATAGAAGCATGGATGAAGCTATGCAACAGTTGGTAAACGTACTTCCTTTTTGTCTTGCCCTGTTTGCCATCACATATTTTGTCGCTCTGAAAGAAGAAATCGGAAAGGACATGAGCAAATAAAAGTCTCAGCAATATAGCCATTGTCATTATTTTATCAAGTTTGAAATCAATTTATGGTATCTATCGATATACATCTGGACAAGATTCACTTTTGCCGCACCCAACAACTTGCTTATGTTCTGTGCAGACTTTTGGAATTTATGCGCAATCTCTTTTTGGGAAGTATCGTATAACAATGCCTGATAAGCAGCCTGTGATTGCGGAACACTCCACGAAGAAACGACCTCATCTGCAAATGCCGTACTGACCTGCAATTCCTCATTCACACCCGCCCATCTCGTTTTAACGACAAGACGCCGCTTACCCATTTCGTCAAGTTCCCTTCCCGAGTATTGGAATGCTTCCCCGTCTGAAAGTACGGTATTGTCCGCATGGTAAGATATGGTTCCCACCCCTAAGGAAAGACGGGCATCCCACGGTTTTTTACACTCCTTTGGCGTATGCCCCTTCAACCCAGCACGCAATAGGACCGCAATCTTCATCGCATTTTCCGGGCTATCAATAACCGTCTGGAAACTGTCACCCCTAAAAAATTCAATCCTTAGATGTTCAATTACAGACAGTTCATCGGCTATTTCCCGGATGGACTCCAGCAAGAAGTCCCGATATTTTATCTGTATGGCAGAAGACTCTATAATATCTCCTGTAATAACTCCTTTTATCTTATCCATATTCTTTGCCGGTTATAATTGCCTACAAAGGTACAACTATCATTCCAACAATCAACCAAAAACGATTGATTTTTAAAAATCAACCAAGAATAGTTGATAATAAGGAATCAACCTTTTTTAGTTTCGGGAAGGATTACCCTTTCTGCTGTAACAGATGTTTTAGGTTATCATCGTTGGCGATACACTCGAGCATGGACTCAATCTTTCTCATCAGATCAGCGTTCTTGCTATTGGACAGCTTGATTCTGTAATTCTGATACGGCGGGACCAATATTATCTCATACTCTTTCGGGGCCTGATGCAGAATTTTGTTGATATAATTTATGTTGATTATCGTCTGACGATTTACCCGATAAAACACATTAGGATCGAGGCTTTGCATTACTTTCAGCAACGAATCTTCAGTCGTAGCCCACGAGCCATCTCTCAAATAAACCTTGCTGGAACCATATTCTGTGTAAAAACAGGCAATCTCATCCACATTACAGATGACAGTTTCGCGTATCTTATTCAGAATAATCTTTCTACGATATTTAATTCCGTTCTTCAGTTCAACAATACGCGATTGGCTATTTGAATAGAACGATAATTTATCAAGCACTTTCTTCAACTGTTCTTCATGTACAGGCTTCAGAATATACCCGATGCAGTTGTAATCGAAAGCCCTGATAGAGTATTCGTTATAAGCGGTCGTGAATATGATGCTCGCAGATGTGGTCACGTGATCAAATATCTCAAATGACGATCCGTCGGAAAGCCTGATATCAGAAAAGATGATATCTTGCTCAGGATTATTATTGAGAAAATCTATCGTCTCCGCTTTAGAATTCGTAACGGACAGATTCATATTCGGAAGAATCGGCCTCAACTCTCTTTCAAGAGCTTTTGCAAGAATCGGTTCATCTTCAATTATCAATACATTCATAATCGATATCCTCCAGATAAAGAATAGGGACTACCACTGAATACATATCTGTAGTCCTGGTTATTTTAAGTTCCTTGTGAGCTAACAGCGCAAATCTCTCTTTCAAGTTCTCCAACCCCACACCAGTGCTCTCTTTAGTACTTGACATTGGAATCAGATTGTTGGTCACTATTATGTTATGGCCTTTTATATCTACTTGTATTTTTAGAATGTTGGTCCTACTGTGTGCATTATGCTTGATGGCATTCTTTACGAGAGTCTGGATGGTCATCGGGAATGTATATTGCATATAGCGCCCAAAGGGTACCAGGTGTAGCGGAGTATACGGTACCGGGCTAG
>SAMEA104315426__coassemble_314_pt1 | contig 37823 bp, 34 predicted proteins | sample SAMEA104315426__metabat2_low_PE_008 | metagenome-assembled genome bin SAMEA104315426 (sample SAMEA104315426) | gut metagenome | biome: Monkey gut; feature: monkey-associated habitat; material: faeces | place: China | collected 2013 | reverse complement strand
AAAAATAGAAGCCGAAAAACAGCATCAACGGCAGCGCGGCACAGAGGGAATAGTTATATATAAGGTCCATTGGGCATTCATATTTACGCCCCCTAAGTTACAAAAAAATCATTTTGTTTGAGAGCCGAAAGGGCTATTTCGTGCAATCCGCCAAATGATAACTTAACGAAAAGACCCCGACTGAAATCAGCCGAGGCCACTATAAAACTATAGGTTAAAAACTACCTGTTAGCAAGTTCGGAATCCAAATAAATCAGTCCGCTTTCGCCGCATTTCTCGATTTTATTTACGATAGCGTCGACAGAAGCCTCTTCCTCTACCTGCTCACGGACAAATCCCCAAAGGAAGTCCTGTGTTGCCTTATCGTTCTCGGCAGAAGCGACATCCACAAGATCGTCAATAAGTTTAGATACGTGACGCTCATGATCAGCCACACTGGCAAAAACCTCTTTGACACTGCCCCAACCTGTTGGAACGACATCAATCATATTTACCAGAGCTGAGCCACCGCGTTTAGCAAGATAATTGGCGAGCTTTATAGCATGTCCCCTCTCTTCATCAGACTGTTTGTGCATCCAATGTGCAAAACCATTCCAACCCTCTTTCTCAAAGTAGAAAGCCATCTGAAGATAAAGATTTGAAGACCATAATTCAGCGGTAATCTGATCGTTTACCGCATTCTGTAATTTTTCGGTAATCATAATTATTTTAATTTAAAAACATCCTTTCATAACCGCCTTATTAAGGTGTAGTTGCATAAGGATGTGCAACTTATGTGCCATTTCAGCACCTAATAATCATGACTGCCAATTTGACTATGACAATATTTCATGTGCGCATATCCACACCGCGTAGCGCGAATCCGGAGTGACATCCGTAAGCGACGCCACAGCCTCGTCCCGTCTGGCAAACAGGTCACCCCGACGCGGCGAAAACTCCACGCACATCTGAAATCGCCCATCTAGGTCGCCAGGACCCGCCAGACGCTCCAAATGATTGTCGTACAGGCGCCTGGCCAGAAGCCCCATCGTCATGCGGACATTGATTTCGACGCAATGCGCTAGCCTGAAAGTCCCCGCCTCGCGAAAAATGAACATATCGACGCCCAGAAAACCGCTGTACTTCCCCACAAAAGTCCCTGCTATTGTTTTTGTCAATGCTGCCTTAATGTTCAGGATCAATGCTGCCGGCACGTCGCGGGACAGCTCTGCCAGTATCCATTCGTCGGAAGCGAGGATATTTCCTTTATATATTCCGTTGTCACTGAAGAACATAGAGTAGCCTTCAAACTCTACGGAAGACTCCCCCACATGGAACAACATGGCAAAGTCCTGGACCACTTCACGTCGTTTTTCCACCATTACACTCCCCTGTCTGGCTATAATATTTCGGCACCAACCGAGATCACTCTGTGACAATTCGCCGGCCCTGCCCCACCTGAGACCTTTGCCACTTCCTGACAATGGAGCTTTCATGACAGCATCTCCGAACAAGTCCACATAACGGACAACGTCTTCTACATCATGGACTTCCACTACAGAATCGGGTTCAGAAAGAATGTGCAACATGGACGGATGGGCGGAACATACAAGACGATGGACATCGGCATTGACCCGAAACGCAATTCCTCTGCCGGAAAGGGCCCGTACGGAGGCGATGAATTGGTCTGGCGGCAGCTTTTCCGGGGCGATGCAGGACCTTTCCAGACGGCGTTTCAGGACGGCATCCCAACCCCACGGAACTATCTCATCATCAGAGGTTTCCACTATCCAATCGACTAATCCGGAACAGTCCTTTCCGAATTCCAATGCAGAGGCGGGCGGCACGAAGTTCGCGTCACCGTTGGCTATGCACAAATCATGTTCAGGATTAAAAATGGTCATCAACTAATACTCAACTATTCACAAATATAAGATTTTTTCGTTTTGTGCTAAAATAATCATAGATTTGCAGTTTAGTATCAAAACGAAACACATAAACGAATGAAGCAAATATCTCTTTTCCGGGTTGCATTGGCATTGACAACAACCTTTATCGGTATAGGATCGGCGGCAGGACAGACTCGCGCGGACAGCACTGCATTGGACAAAATCGCATTGAGACAGTATATCGACGAGGCGCTGGAGGACGAGGTGAAGGAGCAGCTGGAGAATATGCCGAACATCGAAATCGGCAAGGGTCTGACTTTCGCTCCGAACGACGGGTCTTTCAAAACGACAATCAGGTTCAGGATGCAGAATTTGGCCGGGGCGACGTTTGACCGGCACATGTCGATTACGGAAACGGAGGCGCAGATCAGGCGTCTGAGATTAAGGTTCGACGGTTATGTTTTTTCTCCTAAGTTAATCTATTCCATTCAGTTAGGCTTTTCCGGAAGTGATGCGAAGCCGACGCCGAACGGGACTACGAATATCGTGAAGGACGGTATTATTTACTATAAGCCGAACGGTTCGTGGAGTATCGGTTTCGGTCAGACGAAGCTCAAGACTAACAGGGCGAGGATAAATTCGTCCAGTGCGTTGCAGTTTGTGGACAGGAGTATCGTGAACAGCACGTTCGGCGGAGATCGTGACTTCGGTTTGTTCGGGGAATACCACCGCGGCGGTGTGGACGGTTTCGCGTTTTCTTCTTTCGCTTCGGTGACTTTGGGCGAGGGAGCGAATTGGAGGAAGTCTTCCGATAATGGTCTGGCTTACACCGGAAGGGTGGAGTTTTTTCCATTCGGAAAGTTCCATGCAAAGGGTGAGTATACTGAGGGTGATACCTATTATGAGAGTAGTCTGAAGCTGATGGTCGGTGCGGGTTATTCGTTCAACCAGAATGCTTGCCTGGGTCAAGGTTTCAAGGGTAGTTTGCTCGACGGGACCAGCAATATCGGAGGGTATTATGCCGATATCGCGCTGAAGTACAGAGGGTTCGCTGTCAATGCCGATTTTATGGGACGTTATGCGTCGAATCCTTCGGATGTAAATTCTTCGGATGCGTTTATATTTACCGGTCAGGGTGCGAATTTCCAGGCCAGTTATTTGTTCGACAAGAAGTGGGAGGTGGCGGTCAGGAATTCCACGATTTTGCCAGATGGCTGCATTAGGGATTTCGCAGGGTACAAGGTTTGGAATCAGAGTACTGTAGGTCTGACGCGTTATATTATAGGTCACAGTTTAAAGGTGCAGCTGGATTTGTCGTATAATACTATGAGAGAAGCTGTTTCGAATGATTATGACAGATTCGGGGTACGGTTCCAGATCGAGCTTGGTCTGTAGGTACCGGAGACGACTTGGTTTTTCATCATAAACGGCAGACATGGTGGCGTCAGGAGGCTCGGACTCGTCCGCTCAGGTACTGCGTAATTCGCGGCCTGAGTTCCGACCTCCTGACGCCTCGACATGTGGATTTATAACGGAGATGCTAACAACGCGGGCCTCAGGGGTCGGCGCGCCTGAGATTATGTAGGTGTTGATTATCGATGAGTTATACTAATGCGCCGTGCCGACCCCACCCAAAAATAGGACGTCGGCACGGCGCCACTTGTGAAGCGGCACATTATCAACAACTTATAACAAAGCCCCGCGCCGACCGGCAGCGGCAGCCATGTCTAAGTTAAGCGCTAGCATCAACTTGAAAATGTCTATTTTAGTATTAATTACAATGTTGTTAAAAAATAATTGCAAGTGGGCATATTGTATTGCAGTATAAAGAATTATGAGTATCCTTGCGGCCCTTTTTCACTAAAAAATATTTAGAATAATTTTAAACTATGCCAATAAGACGGCAACTATAAAAGAACAATACAGTTATAGGAATTATGAAAAACACAGGCAACATGAAAAAGACGAACTTAAATTACACTGCTCCGGAAATGGAGATTATCAGCATCGAAACACAGAACTGCTTCGCATCGGGCCCAATGTATATCCCAGGACGATTTGGAATCACAAGCGATGAGGGACTTGGCGATTTAGGAGAAGTAAGCTCAGACTGGAATTAAGATTAATTCAAAATTATGAAAAACTTTTTGTACACATGCTGTGCACTTCTCGGACTTATGAGTCTAACAAACTGCACTAAAGAAACTGTAGCGGAATCTGACAAAGAGCAGATACATGAAAACTCATCACTCACCGCTACCATCGAGGATGTTACTACCAAGACACACTTGGATGGCGCAAAAGTCACCTGGGAAAAAGGGGATCAAATAGCCATTCAACGCTCCATCGAACACATATACAACACCACAACACTTCCTGGACAAAATGATCAATATAAAACTACCTTCGGTGTATACAATCTTGCCGATGCAGCAGCAGACAGCAACATAGGCAAATTCAACTTCGACAGTAGTAACGATAAAAGCAAAGAAATGATTTACGGCGACGAGGAGTTCTTTGCTTTTTACCCTGCATCATTCTGCAGCGTTCACAAAGACAACGGATACTTCTATTTTACGTTCCCGCAGACTCAGAAATATGAGGATGTCATGGGTGACAAGTTTCCACTTCCAATGTATGGAGTCGGAATAAACAAAAAGATAGAGTTTAAATATGCTGGATCTGTCATCAAACTTAGGGTATGGGCAAGTAAGAAAGATACCGAACTCGCAAGCTCTGAGGGGAACGGAACCGTAATCAACTCATGTGAAGTAGTTGTTGACGGAGGATTCTCAAACAAGGCATTTACATATATCGATAAAGATGGCAAATGGGCAGGACTCAACAGCGCATCAAATGTCGGTCATTTCAAACTGGAAATGGAGAAGCCTATTCCATTAAGCAACGATCCAAATAATCCGACTGAGTTAAAAATCGTACTGCCTTTAGCTGGAACAACAACATTTAAAAATCTCAAGTTTTCAATCAATTGCACCAAAAACGGCAAACACGCAGGTTGCGAACTAGTCAAGAAGAGCGATTTGAAAATTGAGTGTGGAAAAATAGTCAGTTTCCCAGTAACAGAGCTTACACTCGACTATACCAGAATGTACATCGATGGAGAACTGGAAGGCGAATTGGATTTCGATGTAATAAAGAAAGCTAAGAAATCCGTAAAGATAACTATGCCAGGCGGAAAGAAGTTGGATAAAGACACCTTCAGGCAAATCATCGAGGCAACGAGAAATCTTGAAAATGTCGATAACGTCGAGAGCATTGAGAGCCTTGGAAACTCGGAAAACTCAAATCGTCAAATTACGATAGACCTGAGCGAAACCACAGCAGATTTCAATACTATCGAAGGCCTCAACGGTAATACGTATGAAGGATTCTGCGGCGGCCAGACTAAAGATTCCGGAATAAAGAATATCAGTGAATTACGACTTCCCAAAGGAATCCTACAAATTAATAACATGGCATTTTCGAATAGTGATTATAAGAAAATCGTACTGCCGGCGACATTGACAAAAATCGCAGGAATGCCGGCAAGCGGATGCGACGGCTTGATATGGGAGGTGGCCGAAGGGAATAAAATTTTCTGGACAGATAAATTTGGCGCATTGTACGGCAAAATCGAAGTGACCAACAAAGACAATACTAAGAGCACCTTCAAAACTCTCGTCGCCCTCAACGGCGGAAGCGGCAAGACCTACAGAATCCAGGAAGGCACTGAGCAGATCGGCGCTTATAGCATGTACTACAATTCTGTACTAACTACGCTGGCATTACCTCAAAGTATCCAAAAGATTGGTGAAAATGGTCTTGGGATGACTCCAAGTCTCACTACTATAATAGTTTATGGCATGCCGATATTCAATCCAAGCACTGGATCGAATACGGTTGGAAAGCCAAAAGACGAAAAGACCTTATACGTAGAAGACGAGCAGCAATATAATACATACATGCAGCGAATAAAGGAATATAATGAAAAGTACAAGATAGATCTTCTAAATAAAAATAATTGGAAGATCGCAAAGTTAAACGACTATAAAGGAACCATCCCTGCCGAGAACCCAGCACCCGGCCAAGGAAACAAAAACTGATTGATTCAGACCCTAAACCCCATACAGATAGGCGGAAATTTCTCCGCCTATCTTTTTTTTGTTATATTTGTACTCTTGGCCTAACGCCAGCAACGTATACAAACCATGAACAAAAAATCCATTCTGGGCATAGGAAATGCCCTCACAGACATATTGGCCGTCCTTCCTGACGACACATTCCTTAAAATGTACCACCTCCCGAAAGGCAGCATGCAATTCGTGGATATGGAAACCGGAAACAAAATCTTCGAAAGCCTTAAACCATACGGACTTCACTATGTAGCAGGAGGCTCCGCAGCCAACACCATCACCTGCACAGCCATCTTCGGCATGACATCCGCATTCATCGGCAAAGTCGGCGAAGACGAACTCGGCCACCTGTTCAAAAGCGACGAAGAGCAGTACGGCGTAAAGACATTGCTCCTGAAAGGCAAGAACCCTTCGGGCAGATCCATGGTCTTCGTGTCCGGGGCCAATGCCGAAAGAACATTCGCAAACTACATGGGAGCAGCCCTCGAGATGGTTCCGGAAGACCTGAAACCAGAATACTTCGAAGGATATGACTACTTCCATATCGAAGGATACCTCGTTCAGAACCAAGCACTTATCCGCAAAGCCGTAGAAATGGCACATGAGGCCGGATGCATCATCTCACTCGACATGGCTTCATACAACGTAGTGGAATCCAACGACGCCTTCCTCCATGACATCGTCGACCGCTACGTGGACATCGTATTCGCGAACGAGTCCGAGGCCAAGGCCTTCACCAAGATGCAGCCGCGAGAGGCCCTCGATGAGATTGCCCGCCACTGCAAGATTGCCGTCGTGAAAGTAGGAAAGGACGGGTCAATGCTGAAGAGCGGAGATGAGTATCACTATATCGAAGCATGGCCGGCAAAAACTATCGACGCTACAGGTGCCGGAGACACTTACGCGGCAGGATTCTTGTATGCACACTCGCTCGGAATGCCACTGAAAGTGTGCGGAGAAATCGGTTCTATCATCGCAGCCAAAGTCGTGGAAGTAATCGGTACGAAGATCGATATCCCACGTTGGAAAGCCGCCAAGAAAGAAATCCGTGAACTCCTCGCAGCAAACGGCGTGGCTGTTTCAGACGAAAACAGTAACGAAGAATAGATTTATGTTCGACTTCATAAAAAACATATTCAGAAGGAACGTCATAAACAAGACAGGAAACGACATACAGACAGAACTCACTCCCGTAAGTAACTTACACTCAGTCACCGTATTGCTCGACATAAACGACGCTCGGGAAGAAGGATGCCTGGACAGAATCTGCAAATATTTCAAGACCCGCGGAATGTCATGTGATATATGGTTCCTGGACTTGAACAAAAAACATAAAGAAGGAGAAGAATCTCCCGATCCGGAGAGAACGATAACGAAGAAAGACCTAAACTGGTTCGGGAAGCCGTCCAAAGACAAAATAAGCAAGATAAGCAGGGAGAATCCGGAGCTGTTCATATCACTCGTGAACAACAACTCTTTCACCATAGCGTTCATAACCAAAAGTTTACCTGCGAAATTCAAAATCGGAAGGATGCAGCTCAAAACCAGAATCTTCGACCTCGTAATCGAAGATTCCCCTTCCGGAGGATTCACCGCATCGCAGGCCTTCGACGAAATAGTGAAATACTTAACAATAATAAAATAACGACATGGCAAATCTCTCAAAACACTTCATAACGGGAGTCAAAGGCTTCGGAATGGGAGCCGCTAACGTAATCCCAGGTGTTTCCGGCGGCACTATCGCACTTTTGACAGGCATCTTCACAGAACTGATAGACGCGTTGAACGCCCTAATGGATCCGTCATCATGGAAACTGCTCCTGTCCGGCAAATTCAGAGAATTCTGGAAATTCATCCACGGTGCATTCCTGGTATCACTTTTCGCCGGAGTACTCATAAGCATATTCTCATTGGCCAAACTGATGGTATACGTCATGGCCTTCCACCCGATACAGACATGGGCATTTTTCTTCGGACTCATCATCGCCTCCTCGGCGTATATGATTTACGATATCAAAGGATGGAAAGTACTTGATTTTCTGTTCTTTGCAGTAGGCATCGCCCTCGGAGTAGTCATCTGCACCCTGTCTCCTACCACCACCCCGGACGACCTCTGGTTCATATTCATCTGCGGCGCCATAGCAGTCTGCACCATGATCCTGCCGGGTATCTCAGGCAGCTTCATCCTCGTAATCCTCGGCAAATACGACTACATCATGCAGGCATTGAACCAAATGAACATACCGGTACTGGCGGTATTCGCGCTGGGCTGCGTCATCGGCATCCTCGGGTTCTCGAAATTCCTGCATTGGCTCCTCAAACATAGCGAGCGTCAGACCATGCTCGTGCTCGTGGGCTTCGTAATCGGCGCGCTCGTGAAGGTATGGCCGTGGAACAACGTCGGGGCCATCGCGGAGGCTCAGCTCCTCAGAAGCGGCATGGATGCGGAGGCTGCCAAATCAGGTGCGGAAATGCTCATCGCAGGCGGCGCGACGCTGAAAGACTTCGACTTGCAGATTCCGGCTGCCATTCTGTTCGCCATCTCAGGAATACTGCTCGTGGCTGGCCTGGAATATATGAGTACGGTTCACAAACTCAAGGAAGAGGAACGCCAGAACCGATAGGTGATATCCTCCAGTTCATACGACTTTTCATCCGCTGCAGCACTCCCTGCGGCGGATTTTTTATGGCTCACCTTATAAAGTCGCTGATTCGTCGTGCGATGGTTCAACGGCCCGCAAGAAGGCCGGAACGGACCGACTTTCACATAATCGAAGCTCGCAAAAATCTCGTCTTCGACGCTCTCCCTGCCGGAATATATGGCTAGGGTCAATGCCGGATAAACCTTTCTGATATAAGCAGTTATCTTCATCAATGCATCCGGGTCGTTCCCCTCTCCCAGGAAAAGGAAACAGTTCACCCCGAAATTGTCAGACAGCATGGAATCCACCGCCTCAGGCGTCAGTTCCTTTCCGACATCTTTACGCAGAAACGGAGAATGACAACCTTCACATAGCCCCGTACAATTCGATATGTCGACAGCCAGTGTCACTTTATCGGGAATTTCTTCCATCACGACACTGGTCATCTCCGGCACGTACTTAATCATTGACAAACCTCCTTATAGCCCTCACTTTCAGCGATTTACCCTCAGCCGCAGCGCCGCGGCGAAGACTTATTTTTCAGCGTAGAAACGATGCTCGGCCTCTTCCTGACGCATCTCACTGAACGAAGATACGCGCTTCAGATAACCGATCACACGTGTGAGGTAATCCAGATTCTTGCTTCCGCACTTAGGGCATACTGTCAATGTATCTTTACTGATATATCCACAGTCGTTGCAGACAGTGTTGCGGCAGTTGAATGTGAAATAGTTCGTACCATAATGGGCAGCGACGTTCAGCAGCTGTCTGTACTGGTCCTTGCTGAGATGCTCTGCGATATTCATGTGCAGTGCAGAACCGCCGTCGAGATACTTCACATAGTCCTCTCCATGAAGCTTGAACTTGTCTATCATAGAAAGGCTATCGTCCTCAGGATTATAGAAATACGAGCTGTACATGTTATGCTTCGAAGAAACGAAGAAGCCGTCTTTCTTATCCCATTTATAGTTCTTTCCGGACAGGTTCTCGCCAGGGACGAACTCAGTGTTGAACATAGTTTCGCGAGTCTTGTCCTTACGGTTGGAGATGTTGATAGTCTCCAGAATCGTATTCACGAACTCACGATATTCTTCATTAGGAGAAATCTCCAACCCGAGGAACTCTGCAGCATCGGTAAGACCGTTTACGCCGATAGTAAGATACTGCTTGCGCATATCGATGAAGCCTGCCTTGTAGACATCGAGCATATCAGCTTTCAGGAAGTCACGGATAATCTCGTTGAATGCAGTCTGGTATTTGTGGACACGACTGGTCATCTCCGTTATCTCGGCATTGATATAACCATAGAGCGCCTTCCTGTCATAATTCAGATTCTTCGGCAACGGCTGCTCCGCAGGGATCACCAGACCCTGGGTTTCGCTGAAGAACTTCCTGGTAGCCAGCTGGATAACTCTGTTCAGGTTAATCGTCATCACTGACTTGGAACCGGTAGCGACAGAAGCTGTTCCCATGGAATACTGGTGGGTGGTATGGTTGTGCTCCTCATCAGTATCGTCCATATCTTTCAACGAGTTACGCAGACGGCAGCAGCTTGAGAGGGAATCCGGGCTGTTGGAAATATAGCAGAAGAAGCTGTGTCCCTTGGACCACATTTCCGCTGTAAAATCAGCATATTCCTTGTCAGCATAGTCGTCGCCGCCGTCGGTAAGAAGCGCCATGGTCTCGACAGGGAAAGTCAGGATATAATGATTTCTCTCTTCATTGAACCAGTTCATAAAGTGCTTCTGGAGCCATGACAATGTCTCCCATTTCGGTGCGGTCCCGTCCGGGAATCTGAAATCGCCGAACACGCCCTCGAAGTAAGGTTTGTCGAAATAGCCGATGTTCCAGAATACCGTCTGATAGCCGCGGTTGCCTGCCGGCATATTCATCGAGTGCACAACCTGCTGGAAGTAATTGTCAATGACTTTTTCCAGGGTTCTCTGCTTGGCGTTTCCTTCGACCACTTCACTGAGTCTGTCGAGGTAGTTCTCACCGTAGTCCTTCCTGATGAAGTAATCCATATACATGAGGAACTCAGGTGTAGCCACTGCACCCATGAACTGGGATGAGATGGAGTATACCAAGTTAATGAACTCTCCGCAGAATGATTTCAAATCAGTAGGCGCTATAGATACTCCGCCAAGTTCTTTCAGACCGCTTTCCAGGAACGGATACATAGTGATGGCCACGCAGTATGGATATCCCGGTGTACCGCTCTCATCATGTTTGTAAAGCACATGACTTTCAAGGTCTTCGATATATTGTTCGGCAAGACGTCGGCTGTACATGGCTTTAATCTTGTCTTTCATGATATAGCGGTTCTGCTTGATGTTGTTCTCCTTGTAGAGCTCCTGACCGAGGGTCACGATATTCTTCCTGGTTACATTGGCATTGGCATCGAACTTAGAGCCGGTAGCGGCATTCGAAGCCTTGATATAGTCGCGGATGAAATCGCGCTTCTTGCGAAGGTCGAGACCTGCATCGAATTTCTCGATATAGGCGAGGGCGACTTTCTTGTTTATGGACATCAATGATTCTTCCACCTGACGACGGATTTCTTTGCTCGCAATCTTGTCGTAGATATAGAGGTTTTCCACAATGGAAACGACGACTGCTTCCGGACATGCCTCACCAGCAGACTTATACGCTTCGCGTATTCCTTTCATCAACTTATCTATGTCGTACTCCTCGTAAGAGCCATTTGTCTTGTAAACATCCATAATTAAGAAAATTTAATATCGAATAGCATATAGTAATTCTTACAAAAATACGCAATCGCTCTCCCTTATCAAAGAAATTTCTGAGGAAAATTTATCAACAATTCGGGGTTAATTTCGCATCGGCTTGTAGGTCAATGAATAGCAGTCGGCCACCGGAATTTGCCTCAAAAAGCAGACTCCGGTGGCCGAGATATAAGTAATATTCGTATGCTAAATCAGTACATATCTCAAGATGAAGAGGATAGCGAGAATCCACATCATGACTGAGACTTTCTTGACTTTTCCGGTAAGAGTGTTCAGGAATACATAAGAAATCAAACCGAGCATGATACCATCGGAGATGCTGTACGCGAGAGGCATAAGAAGCATGGTCACGAAGGCAGGTATAGCTTCGGAATAATCATCCCAATCGATTTCCTTTACAGGAGCCGCCATCATCACACCTACGATGAAGAGGACCGGACCTGTAGCTGCGCCAGGGATAGCGAGGAACAAAGGTGAGAACAACAGAGCTATCGCAAAGCAAATCGCGATGGTAAATGAGGTGAGACCTGTACGGCCGCCTTCTGACACACCGGATGCGCTCTCGATATAAGTAGTAGTGGTACTTGTACCGAATGCCGCTCCTGCTACAGTAGCCACTGCGTCTGCCATCAGCACTTTGTTGATTCCGTCGACATTTCCTTTCTCATCTACCATGCCTGACTTGACAGACACACCCACTACTGTTCCGATAGTATCGAACATATCGATGAACAGGAAGGTGAACACGATAGCCAGCATATCCCATGAGAAAATCTGCGTCCATTCGAACTTGCAGAAAATCGGAGCGATAGATGGTGGAGTGGATACAATACCGGAATAGTTGGTCACACCCATAGGAATACCGATAAGTGTGGTGATAATTATACCGATAAGCATTCCGCCACGAACCTTGAGAATCACCAATACAGATGTAAGGATGAGACCGATTATCGCAAGGATAGCGGTAGGCTCAGAGAACGATCCGAGGGTTACAGATGTAGCCTCGCTGCTTACGATGATGCCCGCAGATTTGAGACCGATAAACGCGATATAAAGACCGATACCAGCACCGATGGCACGTTTCAGGCTAAGCGGAATCGCATCCACGATCAATTTGCGTACATTAGTGACTGTCAGGAGGATAAACAAGATACCTTCGAGGAAAATCGCTGTCAATGCCATCTGCCAGGAGTGTCCCATTCCAAGACATACGGTGAATACGAAGAAGGCGTTGAGACCCATACCCGGAGCAAGTCCGAAAGGTTTCTTCGCATAGATGGACATCACCAGACAGCCGACGATGGCCGCGAGAGCTGTAGCCGTAAAGACGGCGTCGGTAGGCATACCCTGAGAAGCCAGAGCGCTGAAGATGCTCGGGTTCACCGCGAGGATGTATGCCATCGTAAGGAAGGTCGTTATACCCGCAATAATCTCGGTCCGGATGCTATGCTTCGCGGGATCCAGCCCGAAAGTTTTCTGTACCAATGAGTTCATGACTAAAAGTGTTTAGGTCAATGCTTAGAAAACCCATTTTACACCGAGACATGGACGGCACCAGAAACCTTTTGCTGAACCGAAGTCGTAAGAAAGTTCGATCTCGGTACCCACATTAAGGTTATCCACACCGAAATGCTGTCCTACTGCATACCAGAGCTGTGGCTCAGAAAGGAACACCACATTAGAAGTCTTTCCTTCAGCCCACTTGCGCTCACCGTCCTTGTTTACAGGACAAACTGTATGGTTCTCCCACCAGAAATCAGCAAAACCGCTGAATCTCAAGCCAGTAACACCGAAAAGGTCCTGCATGCCCCATACTGCGGTAAGCTGCATAGGGACAGCGCTTTTACGCTGCTCTCCTTCGAGGTTAATGTTGCCTTTACCATATCTGATGAACTTTCCGAGAACCTTCAAGTTCAATGTATTCTTATAGTCAGCACTGTGGATGAACCAGTCGATACCGCCGAGGAAGGCATGGTTGATCGTGTAGTTGCTGTAAATACCGCCGTTGTACTCTACATGGATGCTGAGAGGAGCGAGTTTGCTGTTCTGCCAGAAGTTAAGGCAACGGGCAATCTCGAAATAGCTTCCGTTCGGAGACACATTCTGATCTTTGGCGTTCTTCTGGTTGTAATCGTAGTCGATGAAGAAGAAAGTGTTACCCCATTTGTCTCCGTAGAAACCCTCGAGAGTAGTGGTAACGTGCTTACGGTCACGACCGAAGTCGTAAAAGATCTGGAGGTTAGTCTGCGCTTTCGCCATCTGCGAGAACGCCATGAGTGCTACAACTGCAGCAAAAAAGGTTTTTTTTAACATAAGTTTGTTTATATGAGTTGATAAGTATATCTGAAGAACGCATGAAAGAATTACGGGGCGGCCAGAGTCGGTCGTCCCGTGATTCATCTACAGCTTCAACAGGGCAGTAGTCTCGATGTCAGACGGCATTGCAGCCATACCATCGCACTCTGACAACTCTATTATGAAGTTTGCATAAATCGCTTTCGGCGAAAATCTGCGTATAAGGTTCAATGCAGCTACGGCAGTTCCTCCGGTCGCCAGCAAGTCATCATGAAGCAGTACAACATCATCTGATGTCAACGCATCTGTATGAATTTCAAGTGTATCGGTTCCATATTCCTTAAGATATTCTTCAGAATATGTATCGCAAGGGAGCTTACCCGGTTTACGGATAGTTACAAATCCAGCCCCGAGTTTGTAGGCCAATGCTGCCCCGAGAACGAAGCCTCTGGATTCAAGACCGGCCACTTTAGTGATACCTTTATCCTTATAAAGTTCATACGTTGCATCCACCGCTTCACGGAAAGCTTCAGGGCTCTTGAAAAGCGTGGTCACATCCCGGAAAAGTATACCCTCCTTAGGAAAGTCCGGGATGGAACGGATGCTGGAAATCAGAAGTTCTTTGTTCATCTGCCGTTAAAATGTAAACTTGACCATTCCGAGGAGACGGTGGTTGGTAATCCAGTGAAGTCCTCCGTCTACAAGACCGTTGGAAGCATTCACGTAACCAGACTCTTCGTATTTACCATACTGTGCGGCTGTGATGTCATATTCAAGTCCGAAAGACAACTTGCCGAGATTATAAACCACAGTAGGTGTCACACGGATAAGCTGGTTAAGGTTATGGAAACCGTTGCCGCTGATATACAAGTTACTGGTTTTTGTATAATCTTTTCCGTCTACTGTCTTGTCAGCGACAAGGCTCTCGTTTGTACCGAGGTTCTTCATGTAACCGATCATACCCTGAACCTGGAGTTTCTTGCCGTATTTTACAGAAAGATAAGATGCTGTGCTGTGAAGAGGTGCATAATCCATGCTGCCGTCAGCATTGACCTTAGACACTCCATAGCCTGAAAGCATGTTGAAATGCTCGCCGGCGGAAGCATAGACTACTTTTCCGTTGATGGAGAAGTCCTTGTTCACGTACTGCGCGTAGACATAAGGGTTTATGGTGGTGATTCTGTCATCGACCTTATTTCCGGCACCATCGCGCCATCTTGGCTTGATACTCAGGACATCCACACCTACACGGCCTGTGAAACCGTCATTACTCTTGAATGTAGCTCCGGCGTATATTTCAGGGACACAGCTGTATTTCAGGTAGTTGTCGGAAGCGCCGTTAGGACCTGAAGAGAGGTACTGCATCTGATAGATGATACCGCCTGTCAATGTGAAGTTCTTGGAGAAGTTATAATCGAACATAACCTGTGGGGTACGGCTGAACGGATTGAACGGCGCTCCTGTCTCCAGGTCGATTACGTAAGGCTGGTCCGCTGCGAGAGGATGCCATGCCTGTCCGATTTTAAGTGATGCACTCTGATTGTTTTCTTTACCGAGGTCTTTCCATGACAATGTCGCGAAAGCCTGGCGAAGACGCAACACTGCTACGTTTCCGTTCATGCAGTAGAAGTCAGTCTCGATTTTCGCAGCTACATTAGTGTTACCTATTTGGTAGTCTTTAATATCCAAACCGAAACGTGATGTAATGGCGAGGAAACGGAATGTGCTCTGAGCGTTCATATCCTCTCCCTTAGCGTTAAGTGCCTCGTCTTTAGGAAGATAGTAGAACAAATCTTTAGTACCTGCCTTACTCTCACGAGTATCGAATGCGAAGTAGTTCCTTATGAAACCATAAAACTTGATGTGCGATGGCTTCTCTGTTTTCGCCGTCTCTCCGGCAGGCTCAGAAGCAAAAGCCTTGGCAGCCGGTGCAATAAGTGCAGCGGCTGCCATAGCTAAAATAATTTTCTTCATTTTATAATCCAATGAAAATAAGAATTGCGTATCCAAGTACGAGACCTACGACACCAATAATCGCGCCAATCTTCGTCATATCCTTAACCTGGATAAGACCAGTCGAGTGAGCGATGGCGTTCGGAGGTGTACTGATTGGGAACAGCATGGCCACAGAGGTAGAGAGCGCAACACCTACGAGAAGAGCTTTCACACCACCGATAGGCAAAAGCATGTCGCCCATTCCGACTCCGACTGCACTGAGGATAGGCACGAGAAGGCTGGCCGCAGCTGAGTGGGAGATAAAGTTGGACATCGCATATCCGAGGAGACCTGAAAGGAGAAGGATAACGAGCGGTTTGAATGACGCGAACGGAATAGCCTGCACAAGATTCTCGGCAAGACCGGTCTTGTTCAATGCGATACCGAGTGCGAAACCACCGGCTACCATCCAGAGGACACTCCACTCTACATTCTTAAGATCATCCTTAGTGATGACACCTGTAGCGCAGAATACTCCGACAGGAATCATAGCTACCACATTGGCATTGATTCCGGTATATCTGTCGAATACCCACATGAGGATAGTTACAGCGAATGTAACCCATACGATATATGTCTTGGTATCAGGTTTTCTGGTATTCTCTATCTTGAGTTCTATCTTGTCAGATGTGAACGGGAAGAGCTTAAGAAGAAGGAACCATGCGAAAAGGAGCATCACGATAACGTAAGGGACCATGACAAGCATCCACTCGCCGAAGCCGATGCTCTGGTGCATTGTCTCTGTAAGATAACCGAGGGCAATGGCGTTAGGAGGGGTTCCGATAGGAGTTCCGATACCACCGAGGTTCGCAGCTACAGGGATAGCCAATGCAAGACCTGCAGTTCCTCTCTCGCTGGCAGGGAGTGTCTTGAGCACAGGGGCCAGGAAAGTAAGCATCATGGCAGCCGTAGCTGTGTTGCTCATGAACATGGAGAATATACCGATAACCATCAGGAAGCCGAGGAGCACATATTTAGGCTTGGTTCCGAAAGGCTTCAGAAGGACTCTTGCAAGCTGGACATCGAGACCTACTTTCGTAGCGGCGATAGCGAGGAGGAATCCTCCAAGGAAGAGCATGATAGTAGGGTCAGCGAACGCAGCGAGCAACGCCTTGTAGCTGACGAATGTACCCATATCGGCAGGATCAGCTCCTGTATTCCTCAAAAATAGAGGACAACTGTCTGAAATAGTGAACAGAAGTACGACTATAATCGTGACCGATGTAGCCCACGTAGGGAGAATCTCGAACATCCACATGAGAGCGGCCAAAGCGAAGATCGCCACTGTTCTCTGTTCAATGATAGAAAGAAGCGGTGTTCCATTTTCTGCAAGGCCATAGAATGACCTGGGAACGAACCAGAAGAAAAGGAATACGGCGATGGCAAAAAGGAGCATTATGAGCTTCTTGACCGGAAATGCCGCAGCTGGTTTTACTGTTTCAGTAGACATTTTTATTGTTTGAATATTATTATTGCTTTAGTGAGTGTCACAATAAACTGCGAATATAGACAATTTTCAAGACTTTACAAACGAGAACGGGGGAAAAACAAATGTTTCTCCCCCGTTACATTTATATTCTGGAAATTAAATATTAGATAACACCCTGAGCGAGCATTGCCTCAGCCACCTTCATGAAGCCGGCGATGTTAGCACCCTTAACATAGTTAATGTAGCCGTCAGGCTGTGTACCATATTTCACGCAAGCTGTGTGGATAGCGTCCATGATGCCATGGAGTTTTTCATCCACCTCTTTAGCTGTCCAGCTGAGATGCATAGCATTCTGAGTCATTTCGAGACCTGAAGTAGCTACACCACCTGCATTGACAGCCTTTCCTGGAGCGAAGAGGATCTTTGCCTTCTGGAATGCCTCGATAGCACCTGGCTGGCAACCCATGTTGGAAACCTCTACGCAGCACCATGTGCCGTTTGCGATAAGTTCCTCAGCATCCTCCTTAGACATTTCATTCTGGAATGCACAAGTCATAGCGATGTCGCACTTGATGCTCCAAGCCTTCTTACCAGGAGTGAATGTCGCATCTGGGAATTTCTCAGCGAATGGAGCTACAACGTCGTTGCAAGTCGCACGGAGTTCGAGCATATAATCGAGTTTCTCCTTGGTCATTCCGTTAGGGTTGTAGATAACTCCGTCAGGTCCAGAGATGGCAACCACCTTAGCACCGAGCTCAGTAGCCTTTACGCAGGCACCCCAAGATACGTTACCGAATCCTGAAACAGCAACGGTCTTACCCTTGATGTCGAGGTCTGCCTTATGGTTATGCAACATGTGCTGGAGGAAGTAAACTGCACCGAAACCTGTAGCCTCAGGACGGATGAGTGAACCGCCGAAAGGAATTCCCTTTCCGGTAAGCACACCATTGTGCTCACGGGTAAGCTTCTTGTACATACCCTCCAAGAAACCGATCTCACGTCCACCGACACCGATGTCGCCTGCAGGAACGTCCATATCAGGACCGATGTTTCTCCACAACTCGAGCATGAATGCCTGGCAGAATCTCATGATCTCACCCTCTGATTTTCCCTTAGGGTTGAAATCTGAACCACCTTTACCACCACCCATAGGCAATGTTGTGAGGGCGTTCTTGAATGTCTGCTCGAAACCGAGGAACTTCAAGATAGAAGGGTTTACTGAAGGATGGAAACGGAGACCTCCCTTGTATGGTCCGATAGCGTTGTTGAACTGTACTCTATATCCTGTGTTTGTCTGAACATCACCGTTGTCATCTACCCAAGAAACGCGGAATGTCAACATTCTGTCTGGCTCCACGAGACGCTCGATGATTCTAGCTTTCTCAAATTCAGGATGCTGATTGTAAACATCCTCGATACACTCAAGCACTTCAGTTACGGCCTGCAGATATTCTTTCTCTGTTGGGTACTTGGCCTGAAGTTTGGCCATTATTTCCTGTGTTTTCATTATGTTTATTAGTTTATGGGATTATTCCCGGTTTAATATCCTATTTTAAAAGCCGCGCACAACATCATTTATATGAATAACCTCATGTCGCGTTTTCTTTAAATGTTAAAGTATTCCTTAAACATCACTGCAAATCTAATGATAAAAACGTTAAAAACATAATAATTTGTAAGAAATTTTTGCAATTACACTAAAAAAGGCGGCACCGAGAACGGCACCGCCTTACAATTCATCACTTTACATTATTTCTGGCCCTGAGCCTGGAGTTCCTGCTGGAGAGACTCGAGAGTTCTGCCGGCCGGAATATTGAGAGCCTTTCTGGCTGCCGGTGTAAGGTCAGTACTCTGAGCGGCATCGAAATAAAGAAGTGAGCCCTGCTCGAATACATATATATATCCGCCTTCTTTGGCAAGTTTGTTCACAGCCTCGACGGCTTTCTTCTGGATAGGCGCCATGAGCTGGCTCTGCTGCTGCTGAAGTTCCTGCTGGATAGACTGGTTGAATTCCTCGATTCTGTTCTGTATATCAGCAAGTTCTTTCTCTTTGCTCTCGCGGATAGCTGCAGTCCATGTGCTGCTCTTCTGCTGATACTGCTGATACTTGTTCTGGAATTCATCCATCATACTCTTGTATGTATCCTGAGCTTCCTGCTGAGATGCGTTCATCTGCGCACGTGCAGAATCTGCCTCAGGCATAAGCATAACAAGTTCATTGAAATTAACATGCGCGAACTTTAAATTCTGCGCAGAGGCTGAAAGCGCTACCAGCGCAGCAGCCATAACCAAAATGATTTTTTTCATATCCATAGTAATTTATTAATCATGTAATTATGTTCTAGAACTGTTGTCCGATGAGGAAGTGGAACTGACTCTTTCCATAAGTATTGTCGTCGAATCCATATCCCCAGTCGATACCGAGAAGACCGATAACCGGCAAGTAAACTCTGACACCGACACCGGCAGACCTCTTGATCTGGAAAGGATTGAAGTCTCTGATATCAGACCAGCAGTTACCACCTTCAAGGAACAATAATGCAAAGATAGTGGACTGCGGCTGCATTACAATAGGATAACGCAGTTCGACTGTGAATTTGTCGTAAACGTTACCTGAGTATGAGTATCCGTTCGAGTTATATGCAGTAGCTGTGGTAGGGGTCAATGAATAATTCTCATAACCACGAAGCGCAATCACCTCAGAACCATAAGAGTTATATCCTGACATACCGTCACCTCCGACGAGGAAGCCCTCGAATGGTGAATATCCCCACTTTCTGTTATAATATCCCAAATATCCGAACTGGGCTCTGGTCATGAGCACGAGGTTTCCGACAAGTTTGGTATAGAGAGATCCCTTGAATGACCATTTGTGGTACTCGATCCATCTGTATCGGTCGTTAGAGGACCACTTGTCGTAGTTGATATCACGCCAGCTGTCCACTTTCGTAGGATTTCCGTTGGCATCCAACAGGCCTTTGTCCTTTTTCCTCAACAAAGAGAAAGGAGGTGTCAGCTGAACCGAGAATGACAAGTCCGAACCCTGCCTTGGATAAATCTGCTGGTCTGTAGAGTTTCTGGACAATGCCAATGTATAGCTGAGGTTATGCGAAGTACCGTCATCGAAGATGAACGTATTCGAATACCAGTTGGTCAACTTATATGTCTGCCAGCTGAGCTGATTATACAATACGAAGTAGTTGTCAGGCCATTTCAGACGGTTTCCGAGTCCTGCGGAGAATCCGTATACCTCGAACTGCTTGTCATTGTTGAGAATATTCCACATCAGGTAAGAGTTAGTCTGACGGCTGTAATATGCTGAGAGACTGAGTGATGTAGGTTTCTTTCCAAAGAGCCAAGGCTCCATGAAACTTGCTGACAATGAAGAGTAATATGTTCCACTGGTCTGGAAACGGAACGCCAAGTTCTGCGCATCTCCAAGCGGAACAGGACGCCAGGCGCTCTTGTCAAACAACCTTCTGGTAGAGAAGTTGTTGAAGCTGACACCGACGGTGGCGACGAATGTCCTGCCGCCCCATCCTCCGGAAAGTTCCAACTGGCTGGACGGTTTCTCTGTCACGTTATATACGATGTCTACAGTGTTGTTCAATGGGTCAGGCAAAATGGAATATCCCTTGGAAGGGTCCGCAATAGCCTCAGGATCAAACTGTCCCAGAGATGCAATTTCTCGAATGGAACGTTCGAAATCACTCTGGCTGAACAAATATCCAGGTCTTGTGAACACCTGACGGCGAACGACTCTCTCATTAGTCAGGTCGTTACCGTTAATAATAATATTGTTAAGGGTAGCCTGTTTGCCTTCCACCATTCTGACTTCCACATCCACAGAGTCCCCTACCACATTAAGTTCGACCGGCTGGATATTCACGAAGAGGTAACCGTTGTCACGGTAGAGTTTGGCTACATCCATGTCTCCCTGCTTGCCGCCTCCCTGAAGTCTATGCTCCATGGTTACGACGTCGTACACATCACCCTTTCCAATCTGGAGAATGGAGTTGAGCGCATCAGCGGAGTAAACGGAGTTACCGGTCCAGGTTACATTTCTGAAATAGTATTTCTTTCCCTGATCGAATGTAAAGTCGATTCCGAGTCTTCCCGGTTTCACATGATAGATAGAATCTTTCACCAGACGTGCATCACGATATCCGGCCTCGTTGAAGGCGCTGATAAGGGATTTCTTGTCATTAGCGTATTCTTTTTCATTGAACTTCTTACTGCTGAAGAAGTTATAGATCTTGGCAGACTTGGTCTTCTTCATGGATTTAGCAAGCTTGAAATCGCTCACATTGTCATTTCCGATAAAGTTGATAGTCTTGATTCTGGTACGTATTCCTCTGTCCACCGCGAAATTCACACGGATGGCATTACGTACAATGGTATCTTTCTGGACCTGAGGCTCTACCTTTACATCCAGAAAACCTTTTCCCTGATAATATCTCTTGATGATGTCTACGGATGTCTTGGAAACATAGTCAGAGAACTCACCTCCCCTTCGGAAGTTAAGACGCTCCATAAGTTCCTTCTTCTCTCCACTTCTGACACCTGAGAATGACCAACGTGAAACACGGGGACGCTCCTGAATGGCGATTCTGAGATAAACACTGTCTTTCGCCGACGAAAGAGAATCCACGTAAACCGCAACGTCCTGAAAATAACGCTGCAGCCACAACCTGTTCACAATAGACGATATATCATCACCGGGGATGGTGACTTCCATTCCTTTACGCAGACCGCACTGTTGCAATATCTGTTTTTCACCGAAAGCCCTGTTACCTTCCACAGTGACTCCACCCACCACATATTTGTGCGGATTATTATAGTCTATTTCTACTGGACTGCTGCTCTTCTGCTGTCCGAATGCTACCGACTGCATCAGGAAAAGCACAGCCAAGCCGAATAAACAATTAAAACTCTTCATCCTTATTAGAATAATAACTTACAAATATACGGTAATTATTTCAGTTTTCCATATCTACGGTCTCTTGCCGCATATTCGTCAAGTGCTTCGAGAAAATCTTCCTTGGAAAATTCAGGCCACATCTTCTTCACGAAAAGGAGTTCCGAATATGCACCCTGCCACAGCAGATAGTTGCTGATACGCTCTTCACCTGAGGTTCTGATTATAAGATCCGGATCCGGATATCCGTCCGTAACGAGGAACTTCGAAAGCGATGACATATCATTTTCCGCTTCCAATTTCGCAAGTCCCTCAGGGTCACCGGCATACTGCAACGCAAACTTCTTCGCCGCCTGGAAAATATCCCATTTGCCGCTATAGCTTACGAAAATTATGAGATCCAGCTTCGTATTCTCTGCAGTACTCTTCTCAAGCATATCTATAGCGTCACGCAGCGCAGAAGAAAGCCTTTCGAGATTACCCAGGAAATGAACACGTACTCCATTGGATATCAACGCCTCGACTTCTGCTGATATGGCATCCATCATCAAGTGCATAAGATAATCCACTTCCTGCTTAGGCCTGCCCCAGTTCTCTTCCGAAAAAGCATAAAGAGACAGATACTTCACACCTGCCTCAGCCGCAGCTTCAGTTATGCGACGTACTGTTTCGACGCCTTTTTTATGGCCATAAATTCTTTCGTGCCCATGTTCGCGGGCCCAGCGGCCGTTTCCGTCCATGATAATGGAAACGTGCGTAGGAATTCTGCTGTCTTTCTCCATTTGGAATTAAGTTCAATCTCCGTTGTTTCTGATATCTTCGCCCCAATGCAATTTGCTCACCAGAGCCTTCACGAAGTTAGCTTTCGGAAGTTTTATCCGCTTTAGCGAAAACTGTGCCATAGAAACTCGCAGTTTCGTGTCCGGACTAATCTCCATCGTCCTGTTGTCCAGCGTCAGCACAGCCTTCTCATCCCTCACTTCCAGACTGATTTCTATCACAGAAGTTTTAGGGACGACAAGCGGTCTGAGATTCAAGTTATGCGGTGCAATCGGCGCCACAATCAGCACCCTGGCATCCGGCATACAAATCGGTCCGCCCACGCTGAGGGAATAAGCCGTAGACCCCAAAGTCGTCGCAACCAGAAGACCATCAGCCCAATACGTCGGCAGCGCAGACCCGTCTATCGAGACGTCGATGCCCATGATTGCCGCCCCGCTCCTGTGGACCGTCACCTCGTTCATCGCATAAGGCCAGAAATCCGGTCCGACCGGAATATTGTTTTGGGTCAATGTCGCTGACAGCATGGTTCTGGTCTCCACTTTAAAATCGTTCTTCAGCAACGGTTCGGCCACATCCTCAGGTTCATTCTCAGAAAGGAAGCCGAGCCGCCCGAGATTCACACCGAGAATAGGAACTTCAGAATCCACTACAAGCCTCGCGGCGGAAAGGAATGTTCCGTCTCCACCTACACTGAGGATCGCGTCAGTCCCAGGTCTCAAATCAGAATGCTCGTCTATAGAATACAATCCACACCCGGAATCGGACAATTGCTTGGCCATCGCAATGAAACGGGGATCCGTTTCCAACGACTTTTTTTGTATGTAAACCCCTAAAAGCATCATTTTGTTATTCAAAGACTTCAAAATTAGCACTTTCTTTACAATTTCTGCACAATTATATTTATTTTTGTCCGGCTGAAGTGAATGTTACACTGTAACTGTACTTCACTAAACACTGTATAATATGACTAGACTAAGTGTAAATATCAACAAAATCGCAACTCTCAGGAACGCCAGAGGCGGAAATATGCCTGATGTAGAAAAGGCCGCCTGCGACTGCGTAAGATTCGGAGCGGAAGGAATAACAGTACATCCGCGTCCGGACGAAAGACATATCAGATACTCAGACGCAAGGGCCATCAAGCCTCTGATCGATGTCGAATATAATATAGAAGGAAACCCTATCCCCAAATTTGTGGATTTGGTCAATGAAATCGTCCCTGCCCAGGTAACACTTGTCCCTGACGCGGAGAATGCCATCACTTCGAACGCCGGATGGGACACGATAAAGAACCGTGATTTCCTGACGGAGATTTGCAAGGAGTTCAAGTCACGAGGCATCAGAACGTCCATATTCATTGACCCGACCCCTGAAATGGCCGAAGGCGCAGCCGCTTGCGGAGCCGACAGGGTGGAGTTGTATACGGCGGCTTATGCGGAGGAGTATGGCGCTGGGCGCGAGCAGGCTATTGCGCCTTATCTGAAGACAGCTGAGGCAGTGAAGTCGCTTGGGCTCGGGCTAAATGCCGGTCATGATTTGAATCTCGAGAATCTGGAATATTTCATCAGGACGATTCCTTGGACTGACGAAGTTTCCATCGGCCATGCGATTATCTGTGATGCACTTTACATGGGTCTTGAAAAAACCATACAGGCATACTTGTCCAAAGTTAAAATATTTTAGTATCTTTGTGCTTTACGCCCTTAAAAAAGATAATATTAACAAACAAACAATATGAAAAACACACCACTTATCCTCAGCATCATTTCACTTGTTGCTGTGATTGCACTTGGAATTATCTCGTTCACAGGCAAAGGTTCTGCCTCTGAAGCTAAAAGTGGAGAGAATGCTCCTGCAGCAGGTAGCGGAGCCATCGTATATTTCAACCTCGACAGGGTTCTGAATGAATACGATATGGCCAACGACCTCAGATCTGTAGTGGAGTCCAAGGCTCAGGGCATTCAGGAAGAAGTGAACAGAAGAGGAAACAAACTCCAGAATGATGTAAATTCTTTCCAGGAGAAGATTAACAAGGGTCTCATCACCCGTTCTGTAGCTGAGGTTCAGGGACAGAAGTTGGAGCAGCAGAGAAATGACTTCAACAACTTCGCGAACCAGAAGAATCAGGAAATCGCTGAGGAACAGCAGGTTATGATGAACAACATCGGTGATGCCATCAAGACTTTCCTCGACAAATATGCGTCTGACAACAGCTACGCCATGGTTATCGCTACTCAGGGAGACATCCTTCCTGCTCCGGTAGCCGCTGCTGACAGCTCTCTCGATGTTACTGATGATATCATCGTGAAGCTCAATGACGAGTATGTAAAGACCAAATCCAAGAAAGACGCTCCTGCAAAGAAGGACGCAAAATAAAATAACTGAAGAGTGAGAATAGCTATACTATCCTGCTTTTATCCCTTCAGAGGAGGAATTGCCCAGTTCAATGCTGCTTTGTATACTGAACTGGGCAAATCTGATATTGTACAGGCGTTTAACTTCACCAGACAGTATCCGGATTTCCTTTTCCCGGGGAAGACACAGTATGTTACACCTGACGACGAGGCTGCTCCGATAGAAAGTACGGCAGTCTTGGATACGGCCAATCCGTATTCATGGATAAGTGCCGCGCGCAAGATAAGGGAATGGAATCCTGATGTCCTGATCATGAGATATTGGATGTCATATTTCGCTCCATCGCTGGGATTCGTAGCCAGACATGTCGGGAAACATTGCAAAGTAATCGGTGTTTTGGATAATGTGGTTCCACATGAGCCACGGTTCTTCGACACGCCGTTTACCAAGTATTTCCTGAAAGGATGCGACGGATTCGTCACCATGTGTGATGCTGTTTCAGATGATTTGCTCAGACTGAAACCTGATGCCAAATTCATAATGAGGCAGCATCCGTTGTACTCACATTTCGGAGAGATGCTGCGTCGTGAAGAGGCTGAAAACGCGCTTGGACTCGAACATGGAAAGAAGAACATATTGTTTTTCGGACTTATAAGGCACTACAAGGGATTGGACGTGCTTTTGAAGGCGTTCGAAGGACTGGATGACAGTTATCAGCTGATTGTAGCAGGAGAGCCTTATGGTTCATTCGAGCCTTACCAGAAAATTATCGACGAGAGTTCATGTAAAAATAGGATTCATCTATACCTTAAATATATAAAGGACTCTCAGGTAAAAGATTACTTCTCGGCAGCGGATGTCACCGTGCTGCCTTACAGAACTGCCACCCAGAGCGGTATCAGTTCCATATCCTATCATTTCGAAGTCCCTATGATCGTAACTGATACGGGAGGACTGAAGAGCACGATCGGAGACAGAGGCACGGGACTTGTTGCAGAGAGTGCCGAACCAGACCTGATCAGAGATGAGATATTGAAGTATTTCAGGGATCCGGCGATGAAAGAGAGCTGCGTGGAAAACATCCGCAAAGAAAAGTCACGTCTCTCTTGGGCAACATTCTGCAATGCTCTCAAGGCATTTGCGGAAACATTATAAGAAATTCAGAAAGATGAGAAAAATTTTCCTGTCCACAGTATTGGCGGCCATGACATTGAGCGCATACGAGCCGGTTTTTGCACAGAACTACACACAGACACCTGTTACTGTTTCGAAAGAGAAAGTCAGAAACAGTGACGGAAAGTATTACTACTCGCATGCAGTTCAGGAACGGCAGACATTGTTCTCCATAGCCAAGGCATATGGGGTAAGTGTCGATGAGATTTGCGACGCTAATAAGGCCATGAATCTCAAGACTGTAGGGCTCAAGAAAAATGACATCATTCTGATTCCTATCAAATCGCTCGACCAGGTTAAGCAACAGGTCGAGAAGAAACCTGTCGAAACCAAGCAGGTAGAGACTAAACAGACGGAGGAAAAACAGGTTTCCGACAAAAAGGCGGCTAAACAGTCCAAAGATGACAACTATACGGTACATGTAGTAAAGTGGTTTGAGGATTTGGACGATATCGCTGCCAAGTATTCCATTTCGAAAGCCGTACTGATGCAGTATAACGGATTGAAATCGGAAAAGCTCAAGAACAGACAGAAGCTCCGCATTCCGTCTGCAGCTGCGCTCAGAGATATGCCTCAGCATGTTGTTTCTCCAGTGGAAAACATTGACACACAGAAGCATACGATAGTTTCGCAACACAACGAAATCATTGACCCAAACCTGGAGGAGGCTGATCATTCGAAGGTGAGCGCGGTGCTGATGCTTCCTTTTGCGGCGTCGACTTCGAAGCCGAGCGAGAGCAACATGGATTTCTACAGCGGAGTACTTCTCGCGGTCAGACATCTTGCTGAACAGAATATCGACACTGATTTGAGCGTTTATGACGTTGCCGGAGGTATTCAGGTAACGGCGGACAGACTGAGACACAGCGATTTCGCGATAGGTCCTATCAGCAGTCAGGATATGGCGAAGGTGCTCGGTATCGCTCCGGAAAGCACATATATAATATCACCGCTCGACCACAAGACGGCATCGCTGGTTCCTTCGCACAGGAATCTTATCCAGGCTCCGGCTTCTCAAGAGTCACAGTATCTGGATTTGCTGAGATGGATTCGGGAGGAGCGCAGGTCCGGTGACAGGATTATGGTCATAACCGAGAAAGGGGCAAGGGCTACTAGTGGTACTGCGCTGATGGACAGACTGATAACGGAGTCAGGACTTCCATATGTAACGTACTCGTACAACATTTTGCAGGGACGTAGTGCGGCTGACGCCATGACGGCGCATCTTACCAAAAGCGGAACGACCAGGGTCATAATCAATTCTGAGAGTGAAGCTTTCGTGAATGATGTGGTGAGGAATCTCGACATGCTGGTATACAGAAAGAATGACGTGGTTCTTTACAGTTCATCGAAGATAAGGTCTTTCGAGACTATCGATGTGGAGAATCTTCATAATCTCAAGACGAGGATATCTACGGCTTACTATATCGATTACACAAGCGAGTCCGTGAAGAGGTTCCTCATGGAGTACAGGGCATTGTACGGCACTGAGCCGACACAGTTCGCATTCCAGGGTTATGATCTCGCTTACTTCTTCATTAAGGAGAAGGCGGCTTTCGGAAAACGCTGGGTAGATGATATCTGCAGAAAAGGTGACACGCACATGATGCAGACTGATCTGATGTTCAAGCGCACAGAGGACGGCGGCATAGTAAACAGCGCTGTCCGCAGAATAGTCTACGGCCCCGATTATTCCATCAAAATCGTAAAGAGGTAGCAGCCAACGCTTTGCGCAGAATTTTCGAGGAGAAATCGGTATTCGAAGAAGGAGTGTGCTGGACGCACTCGACTGATGAAGAAGAGCGATTCACACCGGAATGCAAGTCCAACGCTTTGCGCAGGATTTTCGAGGAGAAATCGATATTCGAAGAAGGAGTGTGCTGGACGCACTCGACTGATGAAGAAGAGCGATTTATACCGAAAATCCAAGCAAAGACTCCGCGTTTGCGATAGCGGCGGACGTAACCTCAGCCCCACTCAATATCCTAGCCACTTCCATAACTCTATCCTTCCCATTAACACGCTTAATGGAAGTAACGGCTTTATCGCCTGAAAACTCTTTAGTGACAACATAATGAGCTTCCCCTTTAGCTGCAACTTGAGGCAGATGAGTGATAGCGAAAACCTGCATGTAATCGCCCATTGAGCAAATCATGGAACCCATTTTATCAGCCACACTACCGGAAACACCTGTGTCGATTTCATCGAACACCATAGTAGGCATATTGGTATAACGGGCCATTAGAGATTTGAGACACAGCATGATACGCGACATTTCACCTCCGGATGCACAGCGTGCTACGTCTATAGGATTCTTGCCGGTAGAGGAGAATAGGAAAAGAATGGAATCAGCACCCTCCGGACCAGGCTCGACGGACGAAAGTTCCACATCGAAGACCGCCCGCTCCAGTTCGAGGGAACGGATAGAATCGCAGATAGACTTCGAAAACGCAGGAATCGCTTTCGCGCACAGCATGAAGGGCTTTCGCCGCTTCAGCGAGTTCTTTTTCGGCTTTGTCAATGCCGTTTTTCAACTCGGAGCATCTTTCTTCCAAGACAGAAGTATCTGCCAATGAATCAGATAGCGTGTCTCGTAATTGTATAAGTTCAGCTATTGTGGTAGCCGAATGTTTTTTCAACAAGCCATAAAGTAAGGAAAGACGATCTTCCACTTCCTGAAGACGCTCATCGGAGATTTCCACAGAAGACTCCAATGTGCTGATTTCAGAAAGGATATCATCCAGTTCCAAACGGGAAGCATCGATACGCTCTGCCAGAGGGCTCACGGACGGAAGATAAGAAGATATCTTTTCCAGCGCTCTGGACGACTCCTTAAGCATCTGATCCAGAGCGATATGCGAATCATCCTCATCCTGAGGGGAAAAAAGATTTTCCACCTGAACAAGTGTACCTTTTATCTCTTCAGCATTGGCAAGCTGCTTCTGCTCGGCTTCGAGAGATTCCAACTCACCATCCTGCAGTTTCGCAGCATCCAACTGTTCGAAAAGAGACTGGTTATAATCCTGTTCAGCGCGAGCTTTTTTCAGAGATGAAACGACATCATCGTATTCTTTCTTCAATTCAGCGAGATGATGCCAAGATTTTTTATACTCAGCCAAGACTTCCTGGTCTCCGGCAAAGTGGTCCAGCATAGACATCTGGAAAGATTTGTCTCTGAGCAACATCGTTTCATGCTGAGAGTGAATGTCCAGCAGTCTGGAAGAAAGCGCAGACAGCACTTTAAGCTGCGCAGGACAATCATTTACAAAAGCCCTCGACCTGCCGGATTTATTCAGTACTCTACGGATTATCAGAGTCCCCTCCTCCGGGTCGAAGTCTATACCGTTAGTTTCCAACAATGCGGAGACTGCCCCCGTTTCATCCTTGATGGAAAACTCGGCCTCTACTACACAAGAATCCCCTTCGGAACCGATAGCGGTCACATCTGCCTTTTCACCGAGCAAAAGAGACAAGGCTCCGAGAATAATGGACTTTCCGGCACCAGTCTGACCCGTAATAATGACTAAACCCGCCGGAAAATCTATCTCCAGCGAGTCTATCAAAACGTAGTTCCGTATATGAAGGGACTTCAGCATATTTTATTTGGAAGCCTTACCTTCCGCAGAATTTTCTTCTGTATTTTCGTTTTCCTGACCAGCCCTTCTGTAAGTCAACTCATTGTTTTCGAACTCTGAAATAGCGATGAGCACAGGTTTAGGCTGCCTTTCATAGAACTTTGAGATCTCGATCTGCTCTCTGTTCTCGAAAACTTCATCCATGGAATCACGGTCATTCTTGAAGTCTTCAAGTTTCTTGTTAAGTTCCTTCTTCTCAGCCAACGCGATCTGGTTTGCTCTCTTATAAAGAATCACCACTGATTCATAAATATTTCCTGTAGGAGCTGCGAGATATTTGATATCTCTTGTAATCGTGTTCTGAGGTACGTTCTTCTTATCCATAATAATTTAAAAATAATTTACCCTTTTATCTTATATACGACAGCCGGGAAAGCCTGGTTTCATTATTTTTTAATCTGAGTCGTCTCTTTCTTTTTATCCAGTTTGCGCTGCTTCTCGAAATCTTTCTCCTTATAGTCGATATCAGCATCAGTACCTGAATACTTTCCTAAAGCTTTTTGTGCCTTGGCATAGAGAAGTTTCAACTCTCTTGTGTACGGAGACTCCTGAATTTCACCGATGAAGTTAAGGTAATCATCCACGAAAGTCATATATCTCTCTTTCTGCTTGGAAGCTACACTGAGCTGAGCATACTTATATGAAGACTTGGCGATATAATAGAGAATATCCTCTCTGTATATGTTGTCAGAGTTGTCCTTCAAGATATTTCTGAAAGCGACTCTGGCGGCCTTGTAGTCTTCCATGTTATAGTAAAGACGTGCAGCCTCATAAGCTTTACGGTCCAATCTTCCGTTCAAGTCTTTCAACATCGCGGTACACTCGTCCTTATGCTCATTATAGCCATAATCCTTCTGATACTCCTGAATGGCACCGATTGCAAGTCTGGTAGGATTCTGGTCCAGCTCATATCTGTAAGTAGACCTGTAAAGGCAATCGATTCTGAGGAAACGCGCCTCTTCAGCAAACGGACTTCTCGGGAAATTAGTCACAAACTTCGTAAAGTTGGTCTCAGCCGTGATATAGTCCTTGAAGCGGTAATTGCTCAGTCCCCAGTAATATTGCACTGTATCATCACGTTCGGTACCATCAGTGAGTACGGACATTGACTCAAACAAAGTTGCGGCCTTCTGGTATTTGCCTTTATTGAAATACTCGAACGCTGCCTTGTATTTGGCGTCCACGTCGTTTCCTGCGACGAGAGCGTCGAATTGTGATTTACACGAGAACGTCGCCATTATCGCGGCTGCGCCCAAAATTGCGGTTTTGAAAAATTTCATGTTCGTTAAATAATATGAGTATCCAGGAACTTCTTCACATCGAGCGCAGCACTACATCCGGAAGCGGCAGCAGTAATCGCTTGTCTATAAAGCGTATCCTGAACATCGCCGGCAGCGAAAACTCCTTCAACAGCAGTAGCTGAAGTCTTGCCTTCCGTAATGATATAGCCGTTTTCGTCCACAGGAACCCATTCCTTAAACAAGTCAGAATTCGGATGATGGCCTATGCCGAGGAAAAATCCGTCGATCTTGATATCAAAAACAGTACCATCTTTTCTGATGAGTCTTGCACCGGTCACACCATACTCATCACCAAGCACTTCCTGAGTGTTGCAATTCCAGAGGATTTCGATATTCGGAGTATTCTTCACACGCTCCTGCATGGCGGCAGACGCTCTGAACACGTCACGCCTTACGATCATATAGACCTTTTTGCAGAGAGTTGCCAAATAGGTAGCCTCTTCGCAGGCCGTGTCACCGCCGCCGACCACAGCGACATCTTTCTTTCTGTAGAAGAAACCGTCACAAGTGGCACAAGCAGACACGCCGAGGCCTTTGAATTTCTGCTCAGACGGAAGTCCGAGGTATTTGGCTGTAGCACCTGTCGCAATCACCACAGTCTCTGCTTCCAATTCCCTTCCGGAATCATCCTTTGCCTTGAAAGGACGGGAAGAAAGGTCGATGGAGGCAATGCGGCCGCTACGGATATCTGCTCCGAATCTGGCAGCCTGACCCTTCATCTCAGACATCAGCATATTGGCATCCACGCCATTGGAAAAACCGGGATAGTTCTCCACCATGGTCGTAGTTGTGAGCTGTCCCCCAGGCTCCATTCCCTCATAAAGTATAGTTCCGATTCCTGCTCTACCGGTATAAATGGCAGTCGTATAACCTGCAGGGCCTGAACCGATTACAAGACACTGTATTTTTTCCATTTCATTATTCTTTTTAACCAAGATGCAAATATAACGAAAAAAGGCTATATTTGCTATTCAAATAATAATGAATACAGAATGACAAAACAGGCGCACTCAGCACCATCTTTGGAAGAATTCAAAGAGCTTCTGAAGAAACACGACTTGAAAGCTACACGCCAGAGACTCGCAGTACATAAAGCCATGCTCGCCCTAGGTCATGCATCTGCAGACATGGTAGCCGAGGAAATCGGCAAGGACGGGACGACTAACGTCACTGTCGCTTCCGTATATAACATCCTGTCCCAGTTGGCACTGCTTGGAATCTATCACCACAGGATGAGCGCAAACAGCAAGATGTACTTCGATGTGAACACCTTCAGGCATATGCATCTCTATGACATCGTGAACAACACTTTCAAGGATGTTATAGACGACGAACTTACAGATATGATTTACGCAAAACTCGGAAAGAAAAGATTCCGAGGATACAAAGTCACAAACATCGACATACAAATCACCTGCAAGCCAAACAAAACATCTGCTGCGAGGTAGCATTGACCTGAACCATCAGCAGGCGTGGGGGAACTAAAACGAGGGCCGCATCCTATTACGGGTGCAGCCCTCATTTGTATTCAAACCGTCGCAAGCGGTTAGTTCTCAGCAGAATCGGCAGTTCCCTCAACGAAGGCGACGATCTCACCCTTGGCGACATTCTCGCCCTGCTTTCCGGTAACGGCCACTACCCTTCCGTCGACAGCCGGAACGAGATCTTCCATGCCGTAATAGGTCTGGACATATCCCATAGCCCTTCCGGCCTTAACCTCAGTGCCGGCAATAGGTGCGGTAGAATCGTCATCCACATCCAACTGCCAGATCAGCTGACCCTTGGCAGGAGCCTGAACCGGAACAGCGTGAGGATATTTCTTAGCATATTCTTCAACGTCGAACTTAGGCATCTCTACGACAGGACGCACCACGTTGATCGGCGCACCGGCCTTAGCCTTGAGGTCGTTCAACTCAGCGCGGAATCTCTCCTTCGCAACACCGCTCTTATAGTCGCGATACTGTCTCTCGTGCATAGCGAGTTCGAAGAGTTCCTCCTGATCCTGACCTTCGTCCCAACCCTCGTCTTTCATCATCTGACGGAATTTCGGGAGTTCGTCCGGGTACATATCCTGAGGGTTGCCGGTATAGAATTCCAGGTTCTTTTCTTTGGCCAGGTCAATGATCTCAGGCGCAAGTTTTCCAGGGAGCTGCCCCATGCGGCCGAGAATCATGTTCCAAGTGTCTTTGTCGATAGTGGTCCATCTCGGTTTGCCGTTGAGCACGTTCATCAGGTTCATGAGCGAAGTGTTCTTCACATACTGGCTGAACGGTGTCACAAGTGGAGGATAACCAAGTCTTGGCCATACATACTGGACTTCATCGAAGAGCTTGACCATCAATGTATCCAAACTGATTTCAGGACGTCCATGAGCACGCTCGGCAGCATTGATAGCAGCCTGGAAGCCTTTAAGATCGGCCATCATGGAGCCCATCATTCCTCCAGGAAGGCCGCAGCCTACGAGCAGGGACGACATAAGTTTGTTGGAAGGGTTAATCCAATATCCGAGGAAGTCATCGATAAACTTCTGAGTAAGACGACGCACTTCCATGTATGCGTCCATGTTCAAATCCTTAACGAGGAAGCCGTCGGCACGCATCATTTCACGGATGGTGATAACGTCCGGATGAATCTTGCCCCAAGACAGAGGTTCGACCGCAACATCCAGATAATCAGCACCTGCACGTGCCACTTCCAGCATGGAAGCAGGCGAAAAACCAGGACCTGCATGTCCGTGATACTGAACTACGATATGAGGATATTTCTTCTTTATGCAGCTTGTCAATTCCGCAAGGAATGCAGGTCTTCCGACACCTGCCATATCTTTAAGACAGATTTCATCGCAACCATATTCCACGACTTTATCCACAATTCCCATATAATACTCCACGGTATGTACCGGAGAATGGGTGATGGACAGAGCCACCTGTGAGATCATGCCTGCTTTCTTAGCATACTCTACTGAAAGTCTGAGGTTTCTATGATCATTAAGTCCGCAGAAAGATCTTGCGATATCTGTGCCCTGCGCTTTCTTCACCTTGAACATAAGTTCACGAACATCCGCAGGCACCGGGTTCATTCTCAGCGCATTAAGACCACGCTCCAACATATGGGTCTGGATTCCGACCTTATGAAAAGGTGCTGTCCAACGTCTTACGGCTACATTCGGATTCTCACCGAAAAGGAGGTTAACCTGCTCGAAAGCACCTCCATTAGTCTCGACCCTGTCGAAACATCCCATGTCAATGATGGCAGGTGCAACTTCTTCAAGTTGGTCCACTCTCGGCACATATTTGCCGGAAGACTGCCACATATCCCTGTAAACCAGAGAGAACTTTATTTCTCTTGCCATATTCGATTATAGATTTTTATTCAATAATACCTTGCAAATATAGTGAAAGACTTGAACAAGCAGAATAAAATATGTGTACAAAAAGTGTCTTTTTCTTGCATTGCAGGCAGTTTTTATTTAAGAAATAACAATTTCAGCATGGTGTCGGTCCACTTTTCCTGTTTTCGTATGAATTATCTTATAACTTGCGGCAAATAAAACTGACGGACATGAAAATAATGGAAATCAATGCTGATGAGCGACCGAGGGAAAGGTTGATATCTGCAGGAGCGAGAGCGCTCAGCAACACGGAATTATTGGCAATATTGTTAAGGACCGGTTCAGGAGGGACAAATGTTTTGGATCTGGCCAGAGAACTGATGGCGCGGGCAGGAAGTCTGACACGACTTGCTGCGATGTCAGGAGAAGTTCTCATGGAGACCAAGGGCATAGGGAAAGACAAATCAGCGACCATAATGGCCGCATTCGAACTGGGCAGACGGTTCAGTGCTGAAGAACCGACATTGACCAGGACATCCATTACCGGGCCTGCGCAGATTTATGCGATGATGCACCCGCTGCTGAAGGGGCTCGACCATGAAGAATGTTGGATACTATATTTAAACAGGTCCAATTATGTGATAGCCAAGGAGAAACTCTCCACTGGGGGCTTATCCTCCACGACATTCGACACTAATATGGTGGTGCGCAAGGCTCTGGAAAAGAAAGCGGACGGTCTGATCGTTGTTCACAATCATCCGTCCGGCAATCCTTATCCGGGTTCCGCAGATCTGAAGCAGACCGCCGCACTGAAAAAGGCGGCAGGAACCTTCGAAATATCCTTAATGGATCATATTGTCATAGCTGACAGTTGTTTCTATAGTTTTTCCGAAGAACGCATCGTTCATCAGAACGAGGTGAGCACAGAGAAGTTGGCACCGGTATAAGCCGGCATAACGCGGCATACACCTCCGGAGCAGAGGAATCCCTGGCGATAACGTCCATATCCGAGGGAGACTCTGGTTCTGGACTTGGTGTAGCTGAGACCTATATTATAGTAGTGAGTCTTGGTGTCGCCATGGTTGTACATGTCGCTTCCCCATGCGCTCCATTTCGGTGCGAAGTTAACTTCCAGGAGAGCTGCCATCCAGTCTTTGGAGTCATCTTTACTTGCCAAGTACTGGAGTTCCAGTCTGGTAGACAAGTCATCTGACCATTTGTAGAGGAGGTCTGCCACGAAGATATTGGAAACGAGCATCTCGTCGTCCATGCCATATGTAGGATTATACTCCTGCAGGCTGTAAAGGAACTGTCCCTTGAATTTGCTGGTGAAACGCTTTTCCACATCTACGTTGAAGTTTCTGTAGAGGAGTGTGCCGCCCTTCACAGTACCTTCCTCTGCTATAGTATAATATGTAGAGAAGTTTCCGTGAATCTTAAGGCCGCGTTTTCCACCGAGGGCAGAGCGTTTACGGAAGTTGTAGAACACGTCGATCTGACCTCCGATTTCGCCGCTGTTCATGAAGTTGGACGCACCCGGGATAATTCTGCCGATTTCAGGAGAATATGGATGCAAGTTAGACAACAGGTATGTATACTGGGCACACATGCCAGGCACATAGTTCATGAGGTTGGAAGTGAGGTTCGATCCGCTCTGGATTTTGGACTCCATCCATTCGAGACGACGGAATGAAGCATTCACGCCGAGGCCGTATCCGTTATATCCGAGTTCGATGAGCTGTGCATTTCCGTCCTTCTTCAGGTAACGCTTGCTTGATTCTCCGGTAGCGTAATATGGATTTGTGAAGTGCTTCTTGCCACTGCCTACGTATTCGCCCTTGAGGAAAAATCCTGCTACTTCAGCATTGACCCTAAGCGAATAACCATTGGTGGCAGGTTTGATTCCGGCCTCCTGGAGGTCGAGGGACTCGCCTTCAGCGAATTTTTCGTACTTGCTCAGGGCTGAGCCTTCGAGCGAAAGGAGCGCGCTGTCCCAGCGGAATATGTCGGAGAGGGACAATGCCAAATCGGCACCGCGGACCTGCGTGGAAGTGTAGCCCATGCCGAAACGTGGCTGGCCCCATATAGCCTTGAATCTGAGATAGTTCTTGTAGTTATAAGTAAATCTCGCGCCGAGCAGGGCATTATTTATGCCGAGCGCACGGTCTTCCCATGCCCTAAGCAAGAGTCCGCTGCCGAACTGGTCGTAAAAAGAACCGGCAGTAATGGAAAAGCTGTCGTCGGTCCATGACGCATAGAAGTTCGTAGGTCTGACCTTGTTAAGATTTTCCGGATGTCCTACGATGGCAGGAAGGTAGCCTTCAGCCTGAATACCGGCAGAGAACTTGCCCCTGTAGTAGTCGAGTTTCAGATAGTTGTTGGATCCGAAATGGTCGTCCGGGTATTCTGCTCCGGTTTTGGAATCTTTTACATAGTAGTTGGAGTTACTCTCGAAACTTCCTGTAACATAGCCCTTTTCGCTATCTTTATGTTCCTGTTCCTGAGCATAAGCCTGACTACCGGTCAAAACGGCCGACATCATAGCGACACTTAAAATCAATTTTTTCATTTGCCGGAGATTTTCTTGATAACTTTAAGGAGTTCTTTTTCACTTCCCGGGGTATATCCGGTGTGTGAATAGACTATTTTTCCATTTTTGTCCACCACGAAAACCTGAGGAGTTACGCTGACGTTCATCGCGCGCATGAATTCCTGGTTTTTGTCGAACAAAGTCACGAAATCAGTCCAACCGTGTCCCTGCACGAGAGCTTTAGCCTTACCAAGGAATCTGGTATCATCTGTAGAGATAGCCACAACTCTGAAATTCACTTCTTCCTTCCAGTCGTCGAGAACGTCGCATATAGCGTCAAGCTCTGTAATACATGGCTTGCAAGTAACTGACCAGAAAGAGATTATGGCTGGGGTTTTCTTGTCGGCGATAGTAGCCGTATTCACTTTCTCTCCCTTGACATTTTCCACTGTCACAGATGGAAGCTGAGCAAATGCCGTCATCGGAAGGATGGCGAGCAACAATGTGATAAAGAAGCTTTTCATATTCTTCAAAGTTTAAACGTTTTCTATTATCATGTTCAAACTACAAATATAGCATTTTACTCGCAACTGCAAAACAAAAAAGGCCGGATTTAAATCCGACCTTTTTTGAAGGGTGAACGGTGGGGCTCGAACCCACGACAACCAGAACCACAATCTGGCGCTCT